>ENA-UESC01001276-UESC01001276.1-human-gut-metagenome-genome-assembly--contig:-NODE-1276-length-19729-cov-7.492469_pt1 | contig 19729 bp, 19 predicted proteins | sample MGYA00242998_ERZ507999 | MGnify/ENA primary metagenome ERZ507999 (study PRJEB26167, sample SAMN06115465) | human gut metagenome | host: Homo sapiens | place: China:Hubei | collected 2016-04-27... | reverse complement strand
TGTTTAACGTGTTTTTCCAACACGAAAATAGGTTCCGTTACAAGTTTTTCGATATTGTTCAATTTTCAAGGTCCTGTAGCGCCTCAGCCAAGCGGCTGACAGTTCACTTATTTTACCACCGAAGCATCAGATTGTCAAGCACTTTTTGAAGATTTTTTGAAGTTCTTAGGAGAACCAATCGACCTTCGTGCTTTTTCTGTCGCTTTTTCGGAGGTTTTTGTGTCAGACGTCCGCCTGACAGTAATGTATTTTAGCACAGACCCCCTCAAAAAGCAAGTCCTTTTTTCACTTTTTTTGAATTATTGTGCGGTTCGTCCTTTTGCCCAGTTTTTTCTCTCAGATTTGGCCGCTCTGTCCATCATTCGTCCAACAGCCTGTCCCGCATCACCTTTAATATCTTGCGCTCCCGCCGTGAGATCTGTACCTGCGTGGTATGGAGCAGTTTTGCCGTATCACTCTGGGTCTTACCCCCATAGAAACGCAGCTGGATAATAAGCCTGTCCTCTTCGGGCAGGCTCTTCAATACCTCTGCCAGACCTATCTTATCCGCAAGCTCTTCCTCCGGCGACTCTACCGGAATATCTATCTGCCGGTCGCTCTCTTCCCGGTTCTCCGGCGTCAGACTCATCGCAGGCTGCGCCGCCTGGATGGCCAGCGTGATATTCTCCACGCTTTCCCCCAGCTCCTCTGCCAGCTGCGACAGAGTAGGCTCTGCTCCGCAAAGCTTGCTGTGATGCTCCCGGGCTGCATTGATGCGCAGGCTCAGCTCTTTGAGTGACCGGCTCACCTTTACAGTGCCGCCGTCCCGGAACAGCTTTTTGATCTCGCCCAGAATGACCGGCACAGCGTAGGTGGAAAAACAGACGCCACGCGACTCATCAAAGCCGTCATACGCTTTTACCAGCCCCATACAGCCGGCGCTGTAGAGGTCGTCGTATTCAATGCCTCTCCCCCGGAACCGTCCGGCACAGGAATGCACCAGCCCCAGATTCTGCTCGATGAATGTGCTCCGCCGGGTCTTGTCCGTTACCATTGCGACGCCCTCTTTCTCTTTATTATGTAGAGCGCTCATCCAGACGCTTGGTCAGCACCACCCGCGTCCCCTTTCCGGGCTGAGAGGACACTTTGACCTTATCCATAAAGCTCTGCATCACCGCAAAGCCCAGACCGGAGCGCTCTTCCGGATTGCCGGTGGTGAAGAGAGGCTCCATGGCCTTTTCGACGTCCGGGATACCGATGCCCTTATCCGTCACCGTTATCTTCACCAGCCGCTCCGGGTAGACGGCGATGCTCAGGGTCACGGGACCGATGGCATCCGGGTAGGCATGGACGATGCAGTTGGTCACTGCCTCGGACACCGCCGTCTTGATGTCGGCCAGCTGCGGCACGGTGGGGTCATACCGAGCCAGAAAGGCCGCCGCTGCGCCCCGGGCAAAAGCCTCGTTTGCACTGAGCGAATCAAATTGGATCTTTGCACTGTTTTCCGCTTTCATTTATATCCCTCCTGATACTTCCCCGCCCGGCTCGGTGCAGGGGATGCTTGCAAGCTGTAAGACCCGCCGGAGCTGTTCCGGCGCGTGCTGGATGCGCAGACTGCCGCCCAGCGTCCGGGCGCAGCGCTGCCGCCCCAGTATCAGCCCGATGCCCGACGAATCCATGAACCCCACTCCGCCGAGATCCATCACCAGAATGCGCGGGCTGCGGGTGAGCAGGGCGTCGTCCAGCTGGATACGAAGCCCCTGCGCCGCGTCGTGGTCGATCTCGCCGGCCAGATAAGCGTAGAGCACATCGTCCGCCGCGCTGAAGGTCACTGTCGCCATATCCTCATCTCCTTTTTTCTGGCATAAAGAAAAGACCTGTACACCTTTTCAGTGTACAGGTCTTTCGGGTTATTTTTTAGAGAACGGTGTCGCTCAGCGGTTCTCCAGCAGCTTTTCAGAAGCTATTTCGTAAGCGGGGTGCACCGAATGACGAGAATTTTTGCCCGCAGACAAGGCGATTTTCCGCTGCAATCCTTGGTGGATTGCAAGGGAAATCAACGCAGTATGCAGGCAAAAAGACCGTTCAGACGGTGTGCAATGCTTATGAAAATAGTTTCAGGGCCTCGAGGGCGATGGCCTCACTGCCGCAGACCAGCAGGCCGCGGCGGCTGTTGGCTTTCGCCTGCTCCACGGCCTCGGCCAGCGTCGGGCAGAACACCGCGTCGAAGTGATACCGTGCCTTTTCGGTCAGGCGCTCTGCCAGCGCCGCTTCCGTTCCCGCCGGGGCGACGAGGAAGACTTTGTCGAAGGGGTTCTCGCCCATGCCGGGCATGGTGCTCTTGTCCTTCTTCTGCTCTTCTGAAGTCAGTCCGGTCTCCAGTGCGGCAAGGAACGACTCCGCGCCTTCCTCCTCCGTCAGGCCGATCACGGCGCTCATATGGCGTACTTTCGCCATATTGAGGACGCGCAGAAGGGCTGCAGCCTGCTGCGGAGTACGGCAGGCGTCGAGGATGATGAGGGGCTTCTGGGACAAGACGCGGATGCTGCTGCGGTTCTCCACAGCGGCAAGGCCCGCCAGAATGGCCTCATCGGGGATCTCAAAGCCCTTGCGCCAGAGGGCCAGCGCCAGCTCGACCGCGACGGCGGCATTGCCCGCCGCGTGGCGGCCCAGGAAGGCCAGAGGGGCGGTGTATCCGCCGTAGTCCACCTTGCTGGTGAACTTTTCCGCCTCGAGGAAGGTGATGTCCTCGGCGTCGGGGACGACGAGCTCACACTCGGCCTTAGCCGCCGCCACCACCAGCTCACTCAGAACAGCCTTCGGCTGCTCCGGCGCGGTGACGCAGACGGCGTCCTTCCGCATGACGCCTGCGGCCAGCGCGGCCAGACGCTCCACTGAGCGGCTCACGCCGTCCGGGCCGATGGCCGTGACGGCGCAGACCGGCATATTGGGCAGGGCCGATGCCAGACCGGCATCTGGCAGCTCCACCACTGCCAGCTTGCAGCCTGCCGCACCAAAGCAGCGGGCCGCAGCCGCCAGCTCTGCCGCCTCACGGGGCAGAGGCTTTGCGGCACTGAGAGCCTCAGCAGCCTGACAGAGCAGCACCGGGTCCACCGACACGCCGCCGATGGCGATGCGGGCCGACAGCGGCTCACAGCCGGCGCGGTAGAAGCCGACGTGGAACGCCGCCTCCCGCAGGATGGCCGCCAGCAGACCGGCAGCAGCGGTCTTGCCCGCCGTGCCGGCCACACCGACGAACTGCACCTTCTGGACATCCGCCGTCAGGGCAGCGCGCAGCTCCTCCGCCGGGGCAAAGCCCTCGGGCAGAGAAGAGAAATATTCGTTTGCCTGTTCGATGGTCATTGCGTCAATCCTCGTTTCGATGTTTGTAGAGCAGCCCGCACATCCTGCACAGGGCCAGACAGAACAGGCCCACCAGAATACCGGCCATCGCGCCCGAAAAATCCAGCCAGACGTCGGTGAGCTGGCTGCTCCGGCCATCGCTGAACATCTGGATGGTCTCGTCCGTCAGGGCCGTGAGCAGACCGCCCAGGATCGGCCACGAGATGTGAACGAAAAAGTGCCGGGTATAGACCCGCAGGCAGAGAGTGAGCAGGAAGCCTTCCAGCGCATACTCGCAGAAATGTGCCAGCTTGCGCACGATGTGGTCTGTCAGATGGTTCGCCGCGCCGGGCATTCCCAGACGGGTGAACACCTTTTTCATCAGAAGCAATACTCGTCCGCTTGCCGATTCCGAGACGTCACCGATCTGCATGGAGTTGGAAAAGATGAAGACAATGCAGGCGATAAGCGCAAAGGTAAAGATGACTCGTGCCGCAATGAGCCAGGGAGAAGTTTTTTGCATATCAGGACCCGTTTCCTGCATCAGCCCAGAGCCTTGATGCTCTGCTCAATGTTGGCAAGCTTGTCCTGGCTCTTGGCGTGCTTATTGCGGATGTCCTCCACCAGAGCGGCGGGAGCGCGCTCGACGAACTTGGGGTTGTTGAGCTGGTTCTCGAACATGGCCAGTTCCTTCTCGGCCTTGGCCTTTTCCTTGTTCAGACGGGCCAGCTCCTTGTCGCGGTCGATGAGCTCCATCATGGGGATGAAGCCGCGGGCGGCATGGGTGGACACCTGCACCATGCCGTCGGTGCTGCCCTCATACTTTCCGGTGAAGGTCACATCGGTGGCGAAGGCGAACTTTGCCAGATAGACCTCGGCGCTCTGGAAGGGAGCCGGGTCAGCCGTCTCGATGATCATGCTGGTCTTCTTGGCGGGGTGGACGTTCATCTCGGTGCGCATGGTGCGTACAGCCTTGATGTAGTCCATCACCTTCTCGAAAGCTTCCTCTTCGTCGGCCCAGTTGTGAGCTTCATCGAAGGTGGGCCAGCTCTGGGTCATGATGGTCTCGGCAGAGCCGGGCAGAGCCTGATACAGCTCCTCGGTGATGAAGGGCATGAAGGGGTGCAGCAGCTTGAGGGCCTTATCCAGCACATACACCAGCACGCGGCGGGCAGTGTCGGCCTGCTCGGCGTCGCCGGAGTTCAGGCGGGGCTTTGCGATCTCGATGAACCAGTCGCAGTAGACGTCCCAGATGAAGCTGTTGATCTTGGCAGCGGCCAGACCCATCTCGTAGTGGTCGAGGTTGTCGCTCATGGCGCCGGCCACCTGATTCAGCTTGGTCAGCACCCACTTATCGCTCATGTCCAGCTTATCCTCGCTGGGCAGGCCGGGCTGGAAGTCCTCGGGCAGGTTCATCAGCACGAAGCGGGTAGCGTTCCACAGCTTGTTTGCAAAGTTGCGGGCAGCCTCCACCTTCTTCTCGCTGTAGCGCATGTCGTTGCCCGGGGTAGAGCCGTCCACCAGCATGAAGCGCAGTGCGTCAGCGCCGTACTGGGCGATGACTTCCAGCGGGTCGATGCCGTTGCCGAGGGATTTGGACATCTTGCGGCCCTGGCTGTCGCGGACGATGCCGTGGATGCAGACGGTGTCGAAGGGAGCCTTGCCGGTGTAAGCCAGACCGGAGAAGATCATGCGGCTGACCCAGAAGCCGATGATGTCGTAGCCGGTGACGAGGGTGTTGGTGGGATAGAAATACTTGAGGTCTTCGCTCTCCTCATTGGGCCAGCCCAGAGTGCTGAAGGGCCACAGAGCGGAAGAGAACCAGGTGTCGAGGGTATCGGGGTCCTGGGTGAGCTTGGTGCCGCCGCACTTGGGGCAGGTGCAGGGTGCGCTCTTGGCGACCACAGTCTCGCCGCAGTCGTCGCAGTACCAGGCCGGGATCTGGTGGCCCCACCACAGCTGGCGGCTGATGCACCAGTCGCGGGTGTTCTTCATCCAGTTCATATAGTTCTTGGTGAAGCGCTCCGGCACGAACTTGATGTCGCCCTTCTCCACGCTCTCGATGGCGGGCTTGGCCAGAGGCTCCATCTTGACGAACCACTGCTTGGACACCATGGGCTCGATGGTGGAGTGGCAGCGGTAGCAGGTGCCGACTTCGTGCTTCAGAGGCTCGATCTCCTTCAGGAAGCCGCCCTCCTTCAGGTCAGCGAGGATGGCCTTGCGGGCCTCGAGGGTGGTCATGCCGGCATACTTGCCGCAGTCCAGCACATGAGGCTCGTTGACGGTGTTCTTGCCTGCAGCAAACAGAGCATCGGCAGCAGCCTTATCGGCAGCGCCGGTCATGCGGCCGTCGTAGGTAAAGACGCGGACGATGGGCAGGTCATGGCGCAGGCCGACCTCAAAGTCGTTGGGGTCGTGGGCCGGGGTGATCTTCACGACACCGGTACCCTTGGTCATGTCGGCGTGCTCGTCGCAGACGATGGGGATCTCCTTGTTCAGCAGGGGCAGGATGACATGGCAGCCGTGCAGATGAGCATAGCGGGGGTCATCGCCGTTGATGGCAACAGCGGTATCGCCCAGCATGGTCTCGGGACGGGTGGTAGCCAGTTCCAGCATCTCGCCGGTCTCCTTGACCGGGTAGAGCAGGTGCCAGAAGCTGCCGTCCTTTTCCTCATACTCCACCTCGGCGTCGGAAATGGAGGTGTTGCAGTGGGGGCACCAGTTGACCATGCGGTTGCCGCGGTAGATCAGGCCCTTGTCGTACAGGCGGACAAAGACTTCCTTGACAGCCTCAGAGCAGCCCTCATCCATGGTGAAGCGCTCGCGCTCCCAGTCGCAGCTGCTGCCCAGCTTCTTGAGCTGGCTGACGATGCGGTTGCCGTACTTGGTCTTCCAGGCCCAGGCGCGCTCCAAGAAGCCGTCGCGGCCCACCATTTCCTTGGTCAGGCCCTCAGCGCGCATGGCCTCCACGACCTTGGCCTCCGTAGCGATGGAAGCGTGGTCCGTGCCAGGCACCCACAGGGCGGCATAGCCCTGCATCCGCTTGGTGCGGATGAGGATGTCCTGCATAGTGTTATCCACGGCGTGGCCCATGTGGAGCTGGCCGGTGACGTTCGGAGGGGGCATCACGATGGTGTAGGGCTTTTTGTCGGGGTCGGCCTTGGTGTGGAAGTAGCCGCCATCCAGCCAGAACTGGTAGATGCGGTCTTCCACCTGGCTCGGATCATACTGTTTTGCGAGTTCTTTCATAGTATCCTCCCAGATGAATAATTGGAGTGGGACGAAAAAAGCCGCCCCACGGAGCGTTCCATGGGACGGCTGTAATATAACCGCGGTACCACCCAAATTGCACACGGCTTTCTGCCGTATGCCCCTTGATGCCCCGATAACGTGGGGCAGACCCGGAGGCGACTACTCTTGTTTCCCCGCCTCTGCTCAAAAGCGACAGCACGCCGCACCGCCATACCGGGTTTTCAGCAGCCCCCGGCTCTCTGGATGGCGAAAACGACACACACTCTTTTTCCTTGCATTTATAAAAAGAATATAGCGTTTTTTGTGCGTTTTGTCAATCTCTTTTTCATCGGAACAAAATTTTCACATCCTTGTGCGGGGCCTTCGCTCCCTGCGTCAGGCAGATTTTTTCTTCTCACCCTTCCGCGTCCAGAAGCTCCGTTTTCAGCCGGGCAATGAGCCGCTCCATCAGGGCCACACGGTTGAAGGGGGTCATGAGATAGAAGCCGTCGGCGTAGGGCAGAGCCTCCCGGGCCATCTGCATCGACACCTCAAGGCCCAGCGCCTCGCCCTGCTCCCGGTCGAGGCCCGCGAAGCGCTGGATGATGTCCTCCTCCACATGGATGCCGTTGATCTCGTTCTCCATGAAGATGGCGTTCCGCTGGCTGACCACCGGCATGATGCCGGCCAGAATTTTAGCACGTTCATCCAGTGTCTGGCGGGCCTTGCGGAGATTTTCCACCGCCTGTGCCGACAGCACCGGCTGGGTCAGGAAGCCCGACATCCCGTTTTCCAGCTTTTCCACGGCCCGGCGCAGCTCCACGTCAAAGTTCCGGGCGTTGAGGTTCAGCGCACCCAAGACGGTCATGGCCGAGGGCATCTCCCGGCCCTCCCCGGCCAGCGAGACGATGTACTGGGCCAGCTTGCGGGAGTTGAACTGGTAGACATTCTTCACCTCGTCCCGCTCTGCGGTGGGGATGGGGTCGCCGGTGATGGCCAGCACCTCCCGCACGCCCTCGGCGTAAAGGCCCAGCAGAAGGGCCTTGGTGGCGTTGAGGTTTCGGTCGCGGCAGGTCATGTGGGGCAGAGCACACATTCCCAGTTCCCGGTGTACCCGGCAGGCCACGAGAGAGGAATCCATCCGGGCCTGCGCGATGGGGCAGTCGGCGATGGTCAGCAGGTCAGCGCCTGCGGCCTGCAGCCGCCGTGCGCCGTCCAGATAGCCGCTCAGGTCGGCCACCCGGGGCGAATCCAGTTCAATGGCGATGACCTTCTCACCTGCGTTCAGTTTCCGCAGGAAAGCATCATCTTTTTCCACCGCCGGTGCAGTCCCGGTGGAAAGTTTCGCTGCCGGAGCGGCTTCGGTCTGCTGGGGCAGGGCATCCAGCTCTGCACACAGGGCCGCGATGTGGGCGGGCGTCGTGCCGCAGCAGCCGCCCAAAATACGGACGCCCGCAGCGGCGATCTGCCCCATCTCCCGGGCAAAATACGCAGGCTTACCCTGATACAGCACCCGCGCCCGGGTGACCACCGGATAGCCCGCGTTGGGCATCACCGACAGGGGCAGCAGCGTCTCGCCAAGGCTCTGCACCAGTTTCTTCATCGCGCCGGGGGCCGAGACGCAGTTCAGGCCCACGGCGTCCACCACGCCGCTCTGCTCCATCCGGCGCAGCAGGTCGCGGAACAGCAGGCCCTCGCGGGTGTAGCCGTCCGGCAGCACCGCGAAGGACACCATGACAAAGGCGTCCGGCACGGCCACACGCAGCGCCTTTACCGCCTCCACAATGCCCACATCGGAGCTGAGCGTCTCGAACAGAAAGTTCTTTGCACCCAGTGCGGCGAACTGCTGCGCCACAAGGCCGTAGGCGCTGCTGGCCGGGGCCGCTTCGGTGTCCGGGGCCGGGCCGAGGTCAGCAAAGACGGCGGCGTCCTTCTCCGCAGCGGCATCACAGGCCAGCTTCCAGCCCGCCTCGGCCAGCTCTTCCCAGCCCGGCATCTGGGCCGCCGCCATCCGGGGCAGACCGAAGGTGTTGGTCTTGATGGCCTGTGCGCCTGCGGCCAGATATTCCGCATGGACCTTCTTCACGCCCTCGGGGTCGGTGAGGTTGGCCATTTCGCAGTCCGCGCCCGGTGCCGCTTTATAATAGGTACCCATGCCGCCGTCGAACAAAAGCGGCTTGTGGGCAAGATACTCTCGGATGTCCGTCATAGAAAGGTTCTCCTTTTTTATTTTCCTTGATTTTATAAAGAAATTCAGGTATAATTTTTGTATGAAAGTGAGGTGCTTTTGGATGCCCAAGATTCGTTCCAGCGCAGACCTGCGCAACAACTACAATGAGATCTCCACCTTCTGCCACGACTACGCCGAGCCGGTGTTCATCACCAAAAACGGCAAAGGCGACCTTGCCGTGATGAGCATCGAGACCTACGAGGCCCTGACCGCCCGGTTCGATTTGTACGCAAAATTGCAGGAAGGTCTGGATGACGTGGCGGCGGGAAGGACGCGCCCCTGGGAAGATGTCCGCAAAGAGCTGTCGAAGCAATGGGGGCTTGAATGAACTACAGGATTCATGTCTCTCACGCCGCCGAGCACGACCTGCACTCTGCCGCAAACTATATTGCTCACCAACTGCAAAATCCGCTGGCTGCTCGCCGGATGCTGGCGAATGCACTTGCAAGCATCGACTCGCTCGAAACATTTCCCGGACGCTTTCCGGTGATCGACGAGCCGCTTCTTGCCTCTCATCAGCTCCATTTTGTCCCTGTGCAGAATTATCTTCTGTTCTATAGGATCGACTCTTCCACCCAGACCGTCCACATCCTCCGCTTCCTGTATGGTCACAGCGACTGGCAGGCTATCCTGCGGGCGGATGTTCTTCCAACATGAGCATTCTCCCCGGCCCTTTGCCGGGGAGAATTTTTATGCAGTCATCTTCAGTTTAATGAAGTTTGCGCACTTGTCAAGCATTTTTGCCCCGAAGCAGCCCATTTTGCTTGCGCCGAAGCCGGTTTTGTGCTATTCTATGCATATTTACAATGGTTGGGAGGAATGTATCATGCGCCACGCCGGCACACAGGAGATCGAAACGCCGCGGCTGCTTCTGCGCCGCCTTATGCCGTCGGATGCCCCGATGATGTACGCAAACTGGGCCAACGACCCGGAAGTCACCCGCTGGCTGCGCTGGACGCCGCACAAGGATGTGGCCGAGACGCAGGAGCTGCTGAGCGCATGGGCGCTGCTCTATCCCAACGAGGACTACTATCAGTGGGCCATCGTGGAAAAGGCCACCGGACAGGTGTTCGGCTCCATCAGCCTCTACAACAGCCTGCTGGGAGAACCGGCACAGCGAAATGAATGGCCGGGTTTTGACCTCTCCGAGGGCATCTGGGAGCCGGGCTACTGCATCGGCAGAGCATGGTGGGGCAAAGGCTGCACCACCGAGGCCCTGAACGCTCTGGTAGAATACTGGTTCAAGAATACAGACAGTAATTGGCTTGCCTGCTCCCACGCCGTGGAGAACCCCGCCAGCGGCAAAGTCATGATGAAAGCAGGCTTTGTCTACGACCACGAGGCCGTCTACCACAAATTCGACGGTACGGCGATCCCCTGCAAGTGCTATGCCCTGACGCGAGAACACTATAAGGAGCAACCTCTCCGTCAGCGCTGACGCGCTGCCACCTCCCCTATCGAGGGGAGGCCTTGGCATTTCGTAAAGCTTTTTCTCTTCGCCAGAGGCTCCCCTCGGTAGGGGCAACAGCGACGACCGCCGCCAGTGGCGGAAACAGGGAGTCGGTGTTGGGGCAGCGGCCAGCAAGACGCAAGCGAAGCGCTGCGGATGCTGGGAGCCGCAACCCGGCCTTGTCGAGCAAAGCGAGACTGAGAGGTTTATTCCCTTGAACACCAAAAGCGCCCGGCGGATGACCCGCCGGGCGCTTTTGGCATTGACAGAACAATGACAGGGGAATAATTGGGAATTGGGAAATTGGAATAGGTCTTCGTTTATGCGGCCTTTGCCGGGGCAAAGACCAGAGCCTTCTTGCGGCGGTTCTGCATTGCGCGCACCACACAGCTCAGGGTGAAGTTGATGATGAAGTAGATGACGCAGGCCGTACCGAACAGCACCATGACGTCGGAGACGTTCACCGTGCCGAGACCGTTGTAAGTACCGGCGGCGCTCAGCAGCTGGCGGATGCGGGCCATCAGCTCGATGGTGGCCACGTTTGCCAGATAGGAGGAGTCCTTGATGGTGGTGATGACCTGGCTGAGCAGGGTCGGCACGATGTTGCGGTAGGCCTGCGGCAGGACGATGTAGAGCAGCACCTCAGCGGTGTTGAAGCCCTGTGCATAGCCGGCCTCGAACTGGCCCTTGGACACGCCGTTCAGGCCGCCGCGGACGATCTCGGCGATGACGGAGGAGTTGAAGAGGATGAGGGCCAGAGCGGCCTTGAACAGAAGCTTCATCTCCACGCTGGTCAGGCCGAACATCTTGCGGGCGAAGAAGCCCGGGCAGGGGCAGAACACCACACAGATGAAGATCCAGAGCAGGTAGGGCGTATTGCGGAACAGCTCGATGTAGGCGGCAGCGAACCAGCCGAGGATGCGGGCCGGACCCTTTTTGCAGTAGGTGCGGGCCAGCGCCAGCAGAGAGCCCACGATGAGGCCCATGATGACGCCCAGCACCGAGATGATGCAGGTGAAGGCCACGCCCCGCAGCAGGTAGAGCATGACGCCTTCTCTTGTCAGGATGGAAAGGCTTGCAGCAAGCGTCTTCATATCAGGCAGCCTCCTTCAGCTCTACTTTCTTGGCAGCGGTCTTGAGACTCGTGTTCACGCGGCCCTTGCGCTCCTTGAGGGAAGCTTCCCAGCGGGCTGCCAGCGTGGACAGCGGGAAGCAGACCACGAAGAAGATGAGGCCGCAGACGATATAAGCGGGGGCGTATGCGCCGCCGGTGGAAGCACCGGTGACGAAGCTGTAGGTCACGCTGATGAGGTCAGCGCCGCCCACGATGTAGAGGCAGGAGGTGTTCTTGAAGAGGTTGACCACCTGGTTGACCATCGGAGGGAGCATCACGGGGATGCTCTGGGGCAGGATGATGTAGCCCATCCGCTGCAGATAGTTGAAGCCCTGCGCCTGTGCGGCCTCGAACTGGCCCTTCGGCACAGACTCGATGGCGGCGCGGACGACCTCGCCCATGTAAGCGCCGGTGTAAACGCCCAGTGCAATGATGCCGGTGCGGATGACGCCGAGGCTCACGCCTGCAAATGCCAGCGCATAATACAGGAAGCACAGCTGCAGCAGCAGCGGGGTGTTCTGGACGAACTCGACGTAAATGCGGGCGATGATGCGCAGCAGCTTACTGCCGCTGGTGGACATCAGGCCCAGCGCAGCGCCAATGATGAAGGCCAGCGCCAGTGCGCAGACGGCGGTCTGCAGCGTGTTGCCCAGACCCAGCAGAAAACTCTCACGATGCGTCCAGACGGTGGACCAGGACTCTAACGAAAACAAGCCAGACATGGCAAACTCCCCTTTCCCTGCACTCTCTTGGTTCTGAAAAGTCTGGGCTTAATCCAGACCGTTGTCTTTAATGAGCTGCTCGATGGTGCCATCTGCCAGCCAGCCCTTGACGAGGTCGTCGCACAGGGTGGAGAAGTCGCTGCCCTTCTTGGTAGCGACGCCATACTCCTGCGGGCTGAACTCAGCGTCAATGTAGCTGCGGCCCTCGGTCTTGTAGATGGCGAGGATGGACTTATCGACGCAGAAGCCCTGCACTTCGCCTGCGCTCAGTGCGGTGCTGATGGCGGGATAGTCGTCGTACTGACGGAAGGAGACGCCATCCTTCCAGGTGTCGGCGTTGAAGGTGTCGGCGTCGAAGTTTGCGCCGTCCAGCACGCCCTCGTCGATCATGGCCTTGACCAGAGCACGAGCGGAGGTGGAGCCGGAGGAGACGCCCACGACCTTGTCCTTCAGGTCAGCCAGACCCTTGATGCCGGTGGAGTCCTCCACCAGAACGGAAACGTAGTCGGTATAGTAGGGGGTGGAGAAGTCCCAGGTCTTCTTGCGCTCTTCGGTGATGGTGAAGGTAGCCAGAACGGCGTCGATGTCGCCGGAGTCCAGCAGCTCGCCGCGGGTGGCGGCGGTAACTGTGGTGAACTCAACGTCCACGCCGAGGTGCTCTGCGATCATCTCTGCGAGGCTGTCCTCGAGGCCCTTGTACTCGCCGGTGAGGGTATCCTGGAAGCTGAAGCCCTGAACCGCGTTCTTGACGCCCACCTTCAGGACACCGCGGTCCACGATGGCCTGGGTGTCAGCGCCCAGTGCTGCAGCGGAAGCGGCTGCGCCGCCGGCGGCAGAAGATGCCGTGGAGGCTGCGGTGGAGCTTGCAGAGCCGCCGCAGGCGGTCAGGGCAGCAGCAGCGCCCACCAAACCAGTGACTTTCAGGAAATCACGACGCGAGATCTTTTTCATAATAAACCACTCCTCTTTGTTTTTTCGGCCCGAGCGGCTTTCCCTGTCCGCTCCGAAAACGGCCTGTTATCAACAACGGCGTCTCACCACAACTTGTGAGCCCCTGCCGTGTCAACCTTTGTTGTTCGCCCTCTCAGCGGACGATCTTGCTCAGGAACTGCCGGACGCGCTCGTTCTTGGGGTTGGTGAAGAAGTGCTCCGGCGTGCCTTCCTCAATGATCTGGCCGTCCGCCATAAAGACGATACGGTCGGCCACATTTCGTGCAAAGCCCATCTCGTGGGTGACGACCACCATCGTGATGTTCTTCTCGTGTGCCAGCTTTACCATGACATCCAGCACTTCCTGGATGGTCTCAGGGTCGAGGGCCGAAGTCGGCTCGTCGAACAGGATGATCTTGGTCTGTGCGCAGAGGGCGCGTGCAATGGCGATGCGCTGCTGCTGGCCGCCGGACAGCTGCGGAGGGTAGACATCCGCTTTGTCCCGGAGGCCGACGACCTCAAGATAATGATATGCCAGCTCTTCGGCCTCTGCCTTGGTCTTGTGATGGAGCTTCATGGGTGCCAGCGTCAGGTTTTTGAGCACCGTCATGTGGGGGTAGAGGTTGAACTGCTGGAAGACCATGCTCATGTTGTCGCGGACGATCCTGGTCTTGTTCTTGTTGGTCAGCTCCTGACCGTCGATGTAGACATGGCCGCTGGTCGGCTCTTCCAGAAAGTTCATGCAGCGGACGGTGGTAGATTTGCCGCTGCCGGACGGTCCGATAATGACCAGCTTTTCGCCCTCGGCGACCTCAAGGTTCACGTCTTTGAGGACGTGCAGGTCTCCGAAGTACTTGTCAACGTGTTCGAGTTTGATCACTGTGATCCCCGCCTTTCCCTATCCTGTTCTGTCGTCCGTGCTCCAGCGCCGCGGACAGCGCATCCTGTGCGGCTTTCCCGAACCGCACACAAAAACGAAAAAACAAAAAAGGCGCAAAGTGGATCCATCCACTTAAGCGCCTTTGCTTTCGTTGGTTAAAGTATAGTCTTTTTCCGCTCGACTTTCAATCCATAAAGTGCAACAAAAATCAGAGCGGGTCAATCTGCATTTTGGAAAGCTGCACAAACATCGTACTTAAAATCCGTAAATCAGCGGGTCATCAGCAGGAGCAGCGCCGATGCGACGGCCTGCAGGATGAGCCAGCGGGCCACCACCTGCTCGTCGCTCCAGCCCATGCGCTTGCGCACATGGTCGTGCAGCGGGGTGAGGGTGTTCTTGAGGATGCTGATGTGGAGGAAGCGCTTGAAGCTGATCTTCAGGATGCCGAGGCTGCCGTCCACGATGAACACCAGCGCCGCCAGCAGGAAGGCGAACGGGTGGCCGCACTTGAGGGCCAGGATGGCGAGGAAGAAGCCCATGGCGCGGCTGCCGGCGTCGCCCATCAGGAGGCTGGAAGGCTTTGCGTTGGACCACAGGTAGGCCAGCAGTGCGCCGATAAAGACGATGGCAGCGGTGGAGTAGTCCCCCAGCTCCTCGCCGTAAGCCAGCAGGAAGGTGCCGATGCTCACCACCGCGAGGCTGGCAGACAGGCCGTCCACGCCGTCGGTGCAGTTGACCACGTTGATGCTGGCCCAGATCAGGATGACGATGAGCAGCAGGTAGAGCGGATAGGCAATGGTGAAAGTGGTGCTCAGGAAGTTGACGCTCGTGCCGTTGAAGTTCAGATAGGTAACACCTGCCACCACGGCGATGACGAAGTCGATGAGGCCCTTCTTGTACTCGTTCCACGCCGTCTCGGAGGCGTCGTCAAAGTAGCCCGACAGCATGGAGGCGATGAGCAGAACGGTATAAATAAGGTACTCTACCTTAAAAGGCACCACCGCCAGCGTCACCAGCGCGATGCAGAGCACGAAGATGAGTCCGGAACCCCGGGCCTTGCCCTTGGAGAGCTCGCCGTTGACGGCGAAGGCACGGCCATGGTCGTGGGGGAGCTTGTCGTGAAAGACCGAGTCCATCAGGGCGGTCAGGGCAAACGCCAGCAGGAACGCCAGCGCGTCCACGGTCTGCTGGCCGGTAGCTGAAATAAGCTGCAGCATATTTTGAACCTCTTTCAATGATATTCTTCTTACTCCGAGAGTGTATCACGCCAGAGCCAAAAAATCAATCGCCCGGTTTGACAATTTTTCTCCCCGTGCCTATAATAGTAAGATAGCTTATCAACACGGAAAACAGGAGACGACATGACACTTTCTTTGGAGCAGCTCTCCGCCCGGATGCGGCAGGGCGAGGACATCCCGCTGTCCGACACAGCCCGCATCGCGCTGGCGCTGAGCATCCCTTCCATTCTGGAGCAGCTGGTGGTCACGGCGATGGAGTACATCGACGCCGCTATGGTGGGCCACATCGGCGCAGAGGCCACCGCCGCCATCGGCATCGTCAGCTCGAGCACCTGGCTGCTCCACGGCATCCTTGTGGGACTGTACACCGCGTTTTCGATCCAAATCGCCCAGTACCTCGGGGCCGACCGCCAGCAGGACGCCCGGGGCGTGCTGCGGCAGTCCATGCTCTTCAACCTCATCCTGGGTCTGGGCGCTGCGGCTTTCGGCGTCGGCATCAGCCGCTTCCTGCCCGGGTGGCTGGGGGCGGACATCTCGCTCCAGGCCAGTTCCAGCGCCTACTTCGCCATCTGGTCGGCGGCCCTCCCCTTCACGATGGCCATGGGGATGTATAGCGCCATGCTCCGGGCCACCGGCGACGCCCTGACCCCCGGCCTCATCAGCGTGCTGGTCTGCGCGCTGGATGTGGTGTTCAACTTCTTCCTCATCAACCCCACCCGGCAGATCCTGCTCTTCGGCCAGAGCGTCACAGTCTGGGGTGCCGGTCTCTCTGTGCCGGGCGCAGCGCTTGGCACGGCCCTCTCCACCGTCGTGGGCGGTCTGCTGGCGCTGGGCGTCCTGCTGCTGCGGGACGGCCCGCTTTGCATCCGAAAGCCCGGCAGCTGGCGCATCACCTCCGCCTGCCTGCGCAACCTCTGGCGGGTGGGTACACCGCTGGCCGCTGAGCGTGCGGCCCTCTCGTCGGCACAGGTGCTGCTCGTCCGTATCGTCTCGGGCCTCGGCACGGTGGCCATCGCGGCCAACAGCCTCGGCGTCAGCGCCGAGGGCCTCTGCTACATGGCAGGCTACGGCATCCAGGACGCCTCCATCGCCCTCATCGGGCAGGCCGTCGGCGCACACCGCCGGGATATGGCGAAGCGGCTCGCCTGGCTCTGCACCATGATGGGCATCGGCATCATGGCCCTGTCCGGCGTGGGGCTCTGGCTCTTCGCCCCGGCCCTCATGGGCATCTTCACGGCAGATGCCGCCGTCATCGCGCTGGGTGCGCAGGTGCTGCGCATCGAGGCTTTTGCAGAGCCGATGTTCGGGGCCAGCATCGTAGCAAGCGGCGCGATGCAGGGCGCAGGCGACAGCACAGGCTGCTTCCTGCTGAACCTGTTCAGCATGTGGGGCGTCCGGCTCACCCTCGCCTTCCTGCTGGCTCCCCGGCTGGGCCTCGTGGGCGTCTGGGCCGCCATGTGCATCGAGCTCTGCATCCGGGGTGCGCTGTTCCTCATTCGACTCGCAAGGGGCAAGTGGCTCGATAAAGGAGCGTTACAATAAACAAAATGGGCATGTGCCAGCGGCACATGCCCATTTTGTTTATTCAAATTTACTTCCGGCCATGCAGGATGGGAGACAGGGGCTTATAGATGACCATGCAGAGCACGGCGTCCAGCAGGCCCTTGACCAGCGTGAAGGGCAGGTTGAAGATGACGAGGCACTTCATAAGGCTGTCGGCAGAGGGCAGGATGGCCTGATACATGCCGAGGATGGCTTCCAGCGGCATATGGTAGAACTCCACATAGGCCGGGTAGGTGATGAAGTAGTTGGAGGGTACACTGAAGACGGCCATTGCGGCGGCACCCGCTACCGCGCCGAGGATGGCGGTCTTGCGGCTCTTATGATGCTTGTAGATGACGCCCGCCACAGCGGAGAAGACAGCGCCCAGCATAAAGTTGCACAGCTCGCCGACACAGGCAGTGCTGGTACCCTTGATGACGATGTGGAGCAGGTTCTTCATGAAGCTGATGACCACGCCGTACACCGGGCCGAGGGCGAACGCGCCCAGCAGGGCGGGCAGGTCGGAGAAGTCCATCTTGACGAAGGACGGGATGAGCATCGGGATGGGGAACTCGATGAACATCAGAATGAACGCCACTGCGCTGAGCATGGCGGCAACGGTCAGGTTGTGGGTCGTATCTTTTCTCATAATTTTCCTCCCGGGGCGGCTGCCCCATTCAAATAAAGACTGGAAAGCTCTTTTCTCGCTCGCCGGAACCGGGAAGACAAATGAAAACGCGCCCTGCCATAGCTTACACTATAACAGGGCGCGCACAAACAAATCAAATTGCCTGCCGTTTCTTGCATCCGGACTATACCGTTGGCCCCGGAGTCTCACCGGGTCAGCACTCTTTGGGAGTGGTCGCGGGCTGTACCGCCAGTGGGGGATCGCACCCCGCCCTGAAACGAACTTTCTTCGCAGAGTATAACGCGGCAGGTTTGTCTTGTCAAGCCCTTTTATGCATTTTCTTAACAAGCCTCTCCCGATTTGCACCGCTGGCTGTAATATGATATACTGATTTTATTATTCGTCAGGAAGGTATCTGTTTCTATGCTTTTCACCATCAACGATCTCAGCTTTTCCATCGCCGGACTGCTTCTGGAAGGCTGGCTGGCCTTTGCAGCCCGGTGCGTCTGTGCGCTGGCCCTGCTGTTCATCGGCTGGGTCGTCAGCCGCTGGATGCAAAAAAGCCTCTTCCCCCGCCTGCTGAAGCGCAGCTGGCACTTTGCCTTTACGCACCCCCTGCTGGAAAGCTTTGCCCGCCCGGCGGCCCGCATCGCGTGGTACACCGGCATGTATCTGGCCCTGCGCAGCCTGCCCTGGGCCATCCCCGGCCTTGCGGCCCTGCTGCTCAAAGCCTATCGGATGATGCTGGTCTTCCTCATCGGCACCGGCTTCTACCACGCTTCCGGCATCGCGGCTCTGCTGCTGGCCTCGTTCAGCGAAGAAGTCCGCACCAACCGCACCCTGCTCACCCTGCTGGATAAAGTCTACAAAGTAGCCGTCGTGGTGCTCTGCGGCGCGACCATCGCACAGGAGAGCGGCCTGCCCGTGGGCAGCGTCGTGGCCAGTGCCGGTCTTATCGGCCTTACGATCTCTCTGGCCGCACAGGATATGGCCAAGAATTTCTTCAGCGGCGTGGTCATCCTGCTGGACAAGCCCTTCTCCATCGGCGACTGGATCACCGTCGGCGACGTGGAGGGCGAAGTGGTGGACATCAACTTCCGCTCCACGAAAGTCCGGGCCGTGGATAACTCCATCTACATCCTCACCAACAGCACCGTCAGCAGTGCCACCATCAACAACGCTACCCTCCGCAACAAGCGGCTCTACCGCTTCACGCTGGGCGTTACTTACGACACCACCCGACCCCAGCTGGAAAAGCTGATGGCCGACCTCGACGCCATGCTCAAGGCCAGCCCCGACACCTACGAGGACACCGCCTTTGTCCGGATGACCGGCTTCGGCGACTCGAGCATCAACCTGATGGTCTCTGCCTATCTGCGCACCGCCGACCTCGGCGTGTTTTTGCGGATGCAGAACGATCTGAACCTCAACATCATGGACGTGATGAAGGCCGACGGCGTGGATTTCGCATTTCCCTCCACGACAGTCTACCTCGCAAAAGAGAACTGACAGCAAAAAAGCCGATGCAGCTGCATCGGCTTTTTTGCTACAGCGCAATATCCAGCGCCATCATGAGGGCGAACCCCAGCACCACGCTGATGACGCCCGCCGGTTCGTCCTGCTCCACGGCTTCCGGTATCATCTCCTGAGCCGTCACGCAGACCATGCACCCGGCGGCGGCGCTCATGAGCCACGGCAGAGCCGCGCTCACCCAGCCCGCGAGAGCCAGCGCCAGCAATGCCCCCAGCGGCTCCACGAGGCCAGACGCCGCACCGGCGCAGAAGGCTTTCCGTCTCCCCTGCCCGGCCTGCGCCAGCGGCAGACTCACCGCCGCGCCTTCCGGGATATTCTGCAAGCCGATGCCCAGCGCAAGGGCCAGCGCCCCGCTGACGGCCTCCGGCTCACCCTGCAGGGCCAGCGCCGCCGCAAGTCCCACCACCATGCCCTCGGGCAGATTGTGGAGGGTCACGGCCAGCACCACCCGGCCCATCCGGCCATGCTCTTTTGACCCGGTGTGCATCAGCCGCCCGGCAGCCTCTTCCAGCCGCAGCAGACCCACAGCCCCAAGCACCAGCCCCGCCGCCGGGGCCAGCCAGACCGGCAGCGTCCCGGCCTCCGCCCGCTCGATGGCAGGCAGCAGCAGGCTCCACACGCTGGCGGCCAGCATGATGCCCGCCGCCATGCCGCAGAGCATCCGCCGGGTGCGGGGCTCGTCGGCCCGACGCACCAGAAAGACCCCCGCCGCTCCCAGCGCCGTACAGAGCGCCGGCAGCAGCAGGATGACCGCCGCAAACAGATAGATGTTCACATTGCATTCCCCCTTCCCACCGATGTATGCGAAGGGAGGGGGAAATGTGAAGAGAAAAAGCTCTCCTCATTCCGGCAGCGCCACCACCTCGGGCGCATAGCGGGTGCCTCTCTGGGCGTGGAATTCGCCCAGCAG
>ENA-UESC01001241-UESC01001241.1-human-gut-metagenome-genome-assembly--contig:-NODE-1241-length-20191-cov-38.851049_pt1 | contig 20191 bp, 15 predicted proteins | sample MGYA00242998_ERZ507999 | MGnify/ENA primary metagenome ERZ507999 (study PRJEB26167, sample SAMN06115465) | human gut metagenome | host: Homo sapiens | place: China:Hubei | collected 2016-04-27... | reverse complement strand
CAAAATGCGTGTGAGTATCAGCAAGCATTATCAGGAGATAATAGATCGAGACAACTTTGTCTCTGCCGACAAGGTTAAGAACGCTTTTCTTGGATTGGAGTATCGCTGCCATACCTTGATGAAAGTCTATGAGCAAAGCAGGGATGAAATGGAAAAACAATACAAGGCTGGCATGAAATCTTTGAGCACATTCACAAAATATAGAATCGGTTGTGCTTACGTGGGCGAGTTTTTGCAGTCGCATTACCGTGTAAAGGACATTGCCTTGAAAGAATTGTCCCTGCCGTTTATTACGAACTATGAGACATTCCTTAGAATAGACAAGCAACTGAAGATAAATTCCGCAATGGTGTTTGTCCGTAATCTCCGTGCCATGATTTTTCGGGCGATTGATAACGAGTGGCTCGTCAAAGACCCTTTCAGACGATACGAGTACAAGAACGAGGAAACAACAAGGGAGATTCTGACAAAAGAAGAAATTCACCTGTTGATGGAAACTCCTATCACCAGAAAGCATATGGGGTTGGTGCGTGACTTGTATCTATTTTGCTGTTTCACAGGTCTCGCATTCATTGACCTGTACAACTTGAAGGAAGAGAACATCAAGACATTTTTTGACGATGGCGAGTGGATTGTTATCCACCGACAGAAGACAGGAACGGAAGCCGACATCAAGTTGCTTGACTATCCCAAGCAGATAATGGAGAAATATCGTGGATTGTGCAAGGATGGCAGAGTCTTTCCTGTACCACCTTATAGAAGTTGTCTGCGTTCGCTCAAAAGATTGGGAAAGAAATGCGGTATCACCAAGCCTCTTTCCTGGCACATGAGCCGTCATTCGTTCGCAACCTCGGTTTGCCTCTCCAACGGAGTTCCAATAGAAACCGTGAGTTCAATGCTTGGTCACAAGAACATAAAGACAACCCAGGTGTATGCCAAGATTACCAAGGAAAAATTGAGCAAAGACGTGGAAAAGTTGTCTCAGCAAATAAATAACATTGAGGAATTCACGTTTGGAAATGTTTGCAACGATAATACTAACACTATAAATGGCAGAGTATGAAACGACAAGTGATAACAATACAAGAAGATATGGTCATCTACGCCCCACATCATGGTGAGGTGTGGATGACAGTTTGGGAGATTGCCGAACTGTTGAATGTAACAGGGACAGCAGTGAAGAATACCATCAAGCGCATTTGGAAACAAAGTATGCTGAAAGATTTCCAGCATTCTCAATACATCAAACTTGAAAATGGATATTCTGCGCATGTCTATGATATGGAAGTGATTATCGCCATAGCACTTCAAATGGATACATACCAAGCCTTGTTGTTCAGACAATGGTTTATCAGTAAGGTTGTGAACCGCAAGGATTGCCAAACAGAGCAAGTAAAACACGAGTATCCGATGATTATTGTGATGAACGGAACGATGCCAAGAGGTGCAAGTTAGAATTTCTTATCTTTTAATAAGATTCCTACACCTTTATAATATAATAGCGTACAGGGGGAACGATTTTTGTCGTTGTACCCTGTACGCTATTCTTGTTTCGCTATTATGAAGCAGTACCCTCCCCTTGTGAAACAGTGCCGTCGATTATCGGCTTGCGGTAATTACCAGTGAGAAGTGCTTGTATCTCGGATTCCGGATAGAGGGTTTTGCCACATAATATAATGTAGGGCAAGATGCCTTGTTTGCGATATTCCTGCAAGGTACGGCGACTAAGCTTCAGGAACTCGGAGAGTTCCTTGTCGGTGAGGTATCGCTCCCCATCCAAAGGTGGGCTGTAGGACTCGATGAATGAGGATAGCCAGTTGTTGGCTTTCTTCAAGGATTGCATGGCGGTGTCTATCGACTTGCTCTCATGCGTAAGAAGTTGGTTCATGTTCATTGTTTACAATTTGGATTAAGTGGTGAATATTAAATGTGTTGGCTCGCCCAGGGTAAAGTTTTCGGCTTTGCCTTGGGCGAGTTTGGCTTTACGCTATACCGATTTGATTCTGGCGATAAGCGGAACGATGGCTTTGACCTCTTCGGGGCAGTAATAGAATTGGCGACCTATCTGGGTATGCCCCAAGAAACGGCGGTCACGAAGTTTTTGTAAGGTGCGCTGGCTGATGCGAAGTTGCTGGCAGACCTCATGACCTGTAAGCCATTTGTTCAGACGCTTGCCGTTAGCCTTATGCTTCAGCAACTCCACTTTCTTTACCAAGGCATCGTATCTTGCCATCATCAAGTCGAATGCCTTCTTTTCCATTGTTACTACTTCCATATTCTCTGTTTTATTGGTTCAACAAATTCGGATGCAAAGTTAATGTGTGTATGTAGAAAAACAATGAAAATGAATAACTGTGGCAGTGCTTTTCTGGGGTTTGCCGACCGCTTGGCAAGAAAAATCAAGAAAATTATACGTGGGTCATTAATGAGTTGTTAAACGGGTATTTCGCAAATGGTTAATTTTGCCGCCGAGAAATAAAAACAACGAATTATATAACATTTCAAACGGAATTAGAATGGAAGTAATAACAATGGAAAGTGCAGCCTTCAAAAAGCTGACAGAACAGTTGACAGAAATAGTCCAGTACGTGCGATTGGCAAAAATGGCATTTCAAGAGAACTTGACTGGTAAGGGATTGAAGCCGATGTTGACCAATGACGATGCAGCTAAGATGCTTGGTGTGAGCAAGCGCACCTTGCAGCGAATGCGCTCAGAGAACCGCATTGATTTTATTAAAATTGGTAATCAATGCCGATACCAAGTTGAAGCCATTGAAAAAATGGTTGAGGAACGAACAATAGCAAAGGAAACATGAGCATGGAAGATGGAACATTGAGAAAACTGGAGTTATATCTCCATGACCTACACAAAAAGATAGACGGCATCTACGACATGCTGATGTTGAGACACGAACGAGAGACGGAGCAAAAAGGAAGTTCTGCCATCAATGAAAAATTGCTTGACAACCAAGACCTCTGCCTCTTATTTCAAATATCCCCTCGTTCCCTTCAACGCTATCGCAGTCTGGGAGTGCTTCCCTACAAGCGTTTGGGGCAGAAGACCTACTACACGGAAGAGGATGTGATGCAGTTTGTAGAGAATAATGTCAAAGAATTCAAGAAAGAGAATGTGGAGCATTACTTGACCCGCATTCATCAGAAATTCAAATAACAACAGTATTCACCATTAAACATTTACAATTATGGTACAAAAGAAAAAGAGTGATGAACAGGACGTGCTGGTAGTCCGTGACGAGAAGACGGGCGAGATCAGCGTCGTCGCCGGACTCAGCAGAGACGGCACACCGAAGCGAGCACCCGCCAAGGCGGAGAACACGTCCGACTTCCTGCGTTTTGACCGCAACAGTGACTTGATGGACAGTTTCTTTAGAAACTTCTTCCGCCAGTGCAAAGAGCCAAGCCGATTCGGATTCTACCGCATAGCGGCAGACCAGGTGGAAAACCTGCTTGGCGTGATGAAGGAGTTGCTGAAAGATCCGGAGGCTAACAAGGAGATTCTTTCCGCCCACAAGGTTGACACCTCCAATTATGAGAAAGAGGCAAAGCAATCGGAAGGTCAGGCGAAGAAAACCGCATCATCGGACGATGCGTCCAAGACGCAAGCTAACCCAGAAAAAGAGAATGTATCATCTGAACAAACCAACGAAAAAAAGAACGATATGGAACAGAAACCAGAACAGACCGCAACCGAACAGCAGGCACAGACCGCTCCGGGTGTAAAGCAGAACCTCATTAGTGGTAACGATGTGAACCTGCAGGAACTTGGTGCCAAATATGGCATAGACTTCAACAGTATGAATGAGAAGGATATGAAAGCCTTGCTCAACTACGGCAAGACGGGGCTTGTGATTGTGAAGCCGACCTTCGGCGGTGAACAGATAGAGATACAGGCCCGTCTGTCATTCCGCAAGGACGATAACGACCAGTTGCAACTCGTGCCGCATTTCGTGCGCAACGAGCCTAAACTCGATGTCGCTTACAAAGGCTATACCTTCACTCCTGAGGACAAGAAGAACCTGTTGCAGAACGGTAACCTCGGAAAGGTTGTGGATTTCCCCGACAAGAATACAGGTGAGCTGCGTCCTCATTTCATCAGTATCGACCGTCTCACCAATGAGATTGTTGACATCCCGACCAACAAGGTGCGCATACCCGATACCATCGGCAAGACACCTATTACCAAGGACGACAAGAGGGTGCTCTACTCAGGTATTCCGCTTCGCAAGGAGATTGAGCTTGCCAATGGGCGCAAGTTTACACCGCTGCTGCAGGTGAATGTGGAACAGCGTGGCGTGGAGTTCGTGCCTGGCAGCACAAGACAGGCGCAAGGTCAGAAACAGAATGGAGACAAGAAGCAGACCGTTGACAAGCAGGAGCAGAAGGCAGAAGGTGATGCGGGCGGTCAGAAGAAGCAGCAAGATCCCAACCACTGGCTCAATGAGGACGGAACCATCCGCCGACTCAACACCTATTTCAAGAAGGAACTGACCGAGCAGCAGAAGGACGACTATGTGGCAGGCAAGACCATCGAGATCAAGGAAGTGCCCAACAAGAACGGCAGCGGTACCTATACCGCCTACGTAAAGTTCGACTTCGACAAGATGCAGCCACGTTCCTACCGCAACAATCCAGACCTCAAACAGGCAAAGGAACAGATTCCGACCAACGAGAACAAGGTACAAGTCGCCGTCAACGAGCAGGGCAAGACCCATGAGGCGACCAAGCACACCAAGGAGCCGCTGAGTCCGGGACAGTCTGCGCCAAAGAACGAAAAGCAGCAGAAGGAACAGAACGCCGAGGAACAGAAGCCAAAGAGAAAGGCAAGAAGCGTGAAGATGTAGTTGCCGCCACTTGATCCACAGAGTTAATCATCCATCATAACAACCGACATCTGCGACCGTCTATCCCACGGTTGCGGATGTCACAAAAACAACAGACAATGAAGACAATCATCGCAGAGAAACCAAGCGTAGCCAAGGAAATCGCCCACATTGTGGGAGCTGACAAGCGTGAGGAAGGCTATATGCAGGGCAATGGCTATTTTGTGACATGGGCATTCGGACATTTAGTGCAGCCAGCCATGCCGGAAACCTACGGCATGAAGGGATTCCATGCAGAGAATCTGCCTGTGATTCCCGACCCGTTCGTTCTTGTTCCCCGACACGTCAAGACAGAGAACGGCTACAAACCAGATGCAGGTGTGCTTGCCCAGATTAAAATTATCGGCAAGCTATTTGACAGTAGTGAGCGCATTATCGTAGCAACCGATGCCGGACGTGAGGGAGAGTTGATTTTCCGATACCTCTATGCGTATCTCGGTTGCAGGAAACCTTTCGACCGTCTCTGGATCAGTTCGCTTACGGACACCGCCATCCGTGAGGGACTTCTGAACCTCAGGGACGGCAAGGAGTATGACAATCTCTATCATGCAGCCAAGGCACGAAGTGAGGCAGACTGGCTCGTCGGCATCAACGGCACACAAGCCCTGACGATAGCCGCAGGACGTGGCACCTATTCCGTAGGTCGTGTGCAAACTCCAACCCTTGGCATGGTGTGCGAACGCTATTGGGAACACAAGCGTTTCGAGTCGAAACCATTCTGGCAGGTACACTTCGGTGTGGTTGATGCAGACAGTGGCAATATACTGAAGTTCACATCTGCCAACCGATGGGCAGACAAAGGCACCGCAACCGACATATATAATAAGGTGAAAGATACCGGTTCTGCCATCATCACAAAGGTAGTAACCAAGCGAAAGGTGGAGAAGGCACCGCTCCTTTACGACCTCACCACCTTGCAGAAAGAAGCCAACTCCCAGCATGGCTTCACGGCAGAGCATACACTCTCCATCGCCCAGAAGCTCTACGAGGCAAAGTTCATCACCTATCCAAGAACATCAAGCCGCTATATCTCGGATGATGTATTTGCCACCCTTCCCAAACTCTTTAAGAATCTGGAGAATCATTCGGAATATGGAGAGAAAGTGAAACTCTTGCCTGGCAGTGAGGACTACAGCAAGAACAGCGTGAATGCAGCCAAAATGACCGACCACCATGCCCTGCTCATCACAGAAAATGCAGCCATTGGTCTTTTCAAGGACGAGAAGATCGTTTATGACATGATATTGTGCCGGATGATTGAAGCGTTCTCGGCAGACTGCATCAAGGACATCACATCAGTAACGGCGCAAGTGGATCATGACGTCGAATTTGGCATCAGTGGCTCCATCATCCGACAGACTGGCTGGCGAGCGTTGTCGCTCAAGGAAAAGAACAACAGGCTGGACAAGGATGCAGACGCAACCGACAATGAGGTCAAGGAGCAAGTCATTCCCAACTGGCAAGAAGGACAGCATATCACTTTTTCTGGCTGCACCATCACGGAGGGCAAGACCAAACCAAAGCCATTGCATACGGAATCCACATTGCTTGCAGCAATGGAGACCGCAGGCAAAGAGATAGAAGATGATACGATGCGCCAGGCAATGAAGGACAGCGGTATTGGCACATCTGCCACACGTGCCGCCATCATCGAAACCCTGCTCAAACGAGAGTATATGGTGCGCCAGCAGAAGAAACTTATGCCGACGGAAAAAGGACTCGCCCTGCATTCCGTGGTGAAGAACATGGCGATTGCCAATGTGGAAATGACGGGCAAATGGGAGGCGGAACTTGCCAAGATTGAACGAGGTGAAGCAAGTGCAGACGGGTTCACCCATAGTATCCAAGGTTATACCCGTGAAATCACTGCGGAGCTGTTGGGTTGTGACAGACTTTTCAGCCACAAGGATTCCGGCTGCCTGTGTCCTAAATGCAAGCAAGGTACCATGCAGTTCTTCGGAAAGGTAGTAAGATGCAGCAACAAGGAATGCGGTATGCCAGTGTTCAAGCCGGTAGCAGGAAAGTTGCTCACTGATGCCGACATCACCGACTTGCTTACCAAGGGCAAGACCAGAACGCTCAATGGTTTCACCAGCAAGCAAGGCAAACCTTTCTCCGCAGCCATTGCCTTTGACGAGAATTTCAACACGAAATTCGTCTTTGCAGAGCGCAAAACAGCAGAAAAGCGAGGAAATGTGAAGAGATACAAGAAATAGTTTGTACCTTTGCCACCGAAACATGGTTCATAAATGGTGTCTTTATTCAGGATGCTTTTATTTACTGTGGATTAAGTGGCGGCACTCGGAGGGATACCGAGTGCCTTTTCTTGCTTTCACACAAACACCAACCGCCATCCACGGTTTATTATTCACCACTTAATCCATTCAACAGACAGATGAACAGAAAGAAACAGGCACAGACAGAGCTGTCCTATTACGGACTGTATCTCTTGAACCATCTCAGAGAGAACCGTTTTCCACAAGCCAACGATGCGGACTTTATCCGCGAACGTGCAGACCATGCCGCAGAAGTATATGAGCAGGCACGGCGTGATGCCCTCTTTGCCGATGCGGCACAAGAGCTTGCCATGGCAGCATTGCTGAAAGGTCTCCGCTTTTCCAAGTACAGCATCCTGTATGATGTTGTTGACAGTGAGTTTCCCCTGGAGGTAGCAGTAGAAGACCAGGAAGCGTTTGTCAAGAACCTCCTGCCTTTGGTTGACAACGTGTATTCCATTTACGACCTCACCGATGACGATTTTGCCCAGTCACCGGACTACGACCAGCTCTACACAGAGTTGACTGGAGCCGTAGCCCTTTTCATAGAGTCAAATGGCGTACAATAGAAAACAACGTCTGAACGACAACATCAAGGCGATAGAGACGGCATTCATCCTTGACAGGGAACAGCGCACGCCGACCGCCCGTGAGCGTCTCCTTCTGGAGCTTTATTGCGGATTCGGTGGATTGAAGTGCATCCTGAACCCCGCCAGGGAACTGGCGGATGCCGTCCATTGGGCAAAGTCAGACCTTGAGTTGTTTGCTCCAACAGTGGAGCTGCATAGACTTATCCGTGAAAACAGCAAGAATGAAAGCGAGTACAAACAGTTGATGGACAGTCTGAAACAGTCTGTCCTCACGGCATTCTACACGCCGTCAGCCGTTACAGAGGCTCTGACGGATGTGTTGAAAGAGCATCAGATCATCCCCGAAAAGGTACTTGAACCCTCGGCAGGCATTGGTGCCTTTGTCGATTCCGTCTTGGATAACAATCCCAAGGCAGACATTATGGCGTTTGAAAAAGACCTGCTTACAGGAAAGATACTCCTCCATCTGCACCCGGAGCAGAAAGTGCGCATAGAGGGATTCGAGAAGATAGAAAAGCCTTTCAATGACTACTTCGACCTCGCCATCTCAAATATTCCGTTTGGCGATGTTGCCGTATTTGATCCGTCCTATACAGCCATGAAAGGCATGAGGGCACTTGTTACCAGACGCATACACAACTACTTCTTTGTCAAGGCTCTTGATACGGTAAGGGACGGCGGGTTGGTTGCCTTCATCACCTCACAAGGCGTATTGAATGCCAAAAACAACAGTGCCGCGCGTTTTATGATGCTCTATCATGCAGATCTCGTGTCAGCGATTCGTCTTCCCAACAACCTGTTCACGGAAAATGCCAATACGGAAGTGGGCAGTGACCTCATTATTCTGCAGAAAAATACCCAAAAGGAGTCGCTGCGAGGAGACGACAACCTGCTTGATACCGTCTATAATGACGAGAACCGCATTCCGACAAACAACTACTTTCTGGAGCATCCGGAACGCATTATCCATACAACGGCAAAGTTGGACACCGACCCGTTCGGCAAACCTGCAATGATATACACGCATGAGGGTGGCGTGGAAGGCATTGCAGAGGATTTGCGAAAGATGCTCCACGAAGACTTTAAGAAGAACCTCAATTTGAACCGATACTTGGGGATAGAGGAAACAAAGGCTGAGGAAGTTAAGGAGGTTGAAGAAACAGAAAAGATAGAAAAAACAGAGAAGATGAAGCCTTCCATTGAGGTAAAGCAGAAAGATACGGCAGTATCCTTGCAAAAGCAGGAAAAGCCTACTGATGATGCTGAGCTATCCCAAAAGTCCAATCATCAGCAGCCACCAGTTCAAATGACGCTGTTTGACCTTTGGGGAATGGAAGAAGAAAACCGTCAGGCTGTCCATTCTACGAAGAAGAAAGCAGAGGTAACAGTGGGAGCTGTCGCCAAGAAAGTGTCAAGGAAGAAAGCAAGTCCGTTGGTAAAAAGCGTCAATCCGACTTTTGAAGTTGTGACAAAGCCTGTGGAAAAAGAAGAAAAGCCTTCGTTGACAGATGCAAAAGAGCAGGAAACAGCACAGGAGACAAAACCAATCCTGTCTGGGGATGAGCCATACGCAAGCATCTCTTGGGAAGAGAATCCGCCAATCAACGGCTTTTACGAGATGATGATGACCATGGCTCCAGAAGACAGGGTGCTGCTGCGCCAAAAGGCGGAACTGCACCGTCAGGAACAACTCAAGGCTCTGGGCGTTGAAGATACGCTTGATCCGAAGTTCAAGCCGCCGATGGAACCGATAGAAGTTCTCAAAGTTCAAATCGGGCATGGACAGTCGAAAGGGAATGAGGCAAAAGAAGATTCCAAGACTCAGAGCACATTGAAAGAAACAAATCATGAGCGGGAACAACAAAAAGAGCAAGAAAGAAAGCGGGAAGAGCTGGCAAAGAAGAAAGAGGATGCTATGAAGCCCCGTCCATTTGATGAGAAACTGGAAAGTTTTCATCGTGAGGGTTCTATGGTGCTCGACTCTGCCCGAAACATCGGTGTATTGAAAGACCTTACCAAGTATGGTGCTACCTTCATGCCGTTGGATCTGAATATGGAGCAGAAAGAAAAGGCAGTCTTGTATATCGCCCTCCGTGATGCCTATCAGAAACTTTACACCTATGAAGCGGAAGAACAGACGGAAAACAAGCAGATGCGTGAGAGTCTGAATGTCTATTATGACGCTTTTTTCATTCGCTTCGGCAACCTCAATGCCAAGCAGAACGTGAAGTTCATCCTTATGGATGCCTCAGGGCGCGACATGCTGTCGTTGGAACGGGTGGAAAACGGACAGTTCACAAAGTCAGACATCTTCGACCACCCGGTCTCTTTTTCGCTTGACGAGGTCAGTCATGTGGATTCTCCAGAGGAAGTGCTCACCGCCTCACTCAACAAGTTCGGCCGTATCGACTTGCCGTATATGACTGAATTATCGGATATGCCGGAACAGGAACTGACGGAAGCGCTTAAAGGACGCATCTATTACAATCCGCTCATAGACGGCTACGAGATAGCCGACCGCTTCATTGCTGGCAATGTCATAGAGAAAGCGGAGCGTATAGAAGAATGGCTGAAGGAAAATCCCGACCATGCAATCGTGAGAGAGTCGTTGGAAGACTTGAAGGCAAGCATTCCCGAACCGATAGCCTTTGAGGACCTGGACTTCAACTTCGGTGAGCGTTGGATACCTACAGGTGTGTATTCCGCTTACATGAGCCACCTCTTCAATACACAGGTCAGCATCGTCTATTCCGACAGCATGGACGAATATTCGGCAAAATGCAGTATGAAGACCATGGCCATCACGGATGAGTATATGGTGAAGGGATATTACCGCCACTATGACGGCATGAGTCTTCTGAAACATGCCCTGCACAACACCTGTCCCGACATGATGAAGAGCATCGGTGAGGATGAACACGGCAACGACATCAAGGTGCGTGACAGCGAGGGCATACAGCTTGCCAATGCCAAGATTGACGAAATCCGCAACGGGTTCACTGAATGGCTGGAGGAGCAGTCTGACTCCTTTAAGGAACGCTTGACAACGATATACAACCGGAAGTTCAACTGCTTCGTGCGTCCGAAGTATGACGGTTCTCACCAGACCTTCCCCGGCTTGGACTTGAAAGCCCTTGGCGGAAAGTATGGTGTCAAGAGTGTGTACCCAAGTCAGAAGGACTGTGTATGGATGCTTTTGCAGAACGGCGGCGGGATATGTGACCATGAGGTGGGAACTGGTAAGACCCTCATCATGTGCATGGCTGCGCATGAGATGAAACGTCTCGGTATGGCTCACAAGCCGATGATTATCGGGCTGAAAGCCAATGTGGCGGAGATAGCTGCCACCTATCAGACAGCTTATCCCCATGCGAGGATACTCTATGCCTCGGAGAAGGACTTTTCCGCCAAGAACCGTGTCAGTTTCTTCAACAACATCAAGAACAACGACTATGACTGTGTAATCATGTCGCATGACCAGTTCGGGAAGATACCGCAATCGCCAGAACTCCAACGGCAGATATTGCAGGCGGAGCTTGATACCGTGGAGGAAAACTTGGAAGTGATACGCACGCAGGGCAAAGACGTGTCGAGGGGAATGCTCAAAGGCTTGGAAAAGCGAAAGCAGAACCTGGAGGTGAAGTTGCAGAAGATAGCCTACAGCATCGAGCAGCGCACCGATGATGTGGTGGACTTCCGCATGATGGGCATTGACCACTTGTTTGTGGACGAGAGCCACCAGTTCAAGAACCTTATGTTCAATACCCGTCACGACCGTGTGGCAGGACTCGGCAACAGCGAGGGAAGCCAGAAGGCACTCAATATGCTCTTTGCCATCCGAACCATACAGGAGCGGACAGGCAGAGATCTGGGAGCGACATTCCTGTCGGGAACAACCATCAGTAACTCACTGACTGAGTTGTATCTGCTCTTCAAGTACCTGCGCCCCAAGGAACTGGAGCGTCAGGACATCCGCTGTTTCGATGCGTGGGCGGCAATCTTCGCCAAGAAAACTACCGACTTCGAGTTTAACGTCACCAACAACATCGTACAGAAAGAGCGTTTCCGATATTTCATTAAAGTGCCGGAGCTTGCTGCCTTCTACAACGAGATAACCGACTATCGCACGGCGGAGGCAGTTGGCGTGGACAGACCACAGAAGAACGAGATTCTTCATAACATACCACCGACACCCGAGCAGGAGGACTTCATCCAAAAACTGATGGAGTTTGCCAAGACGGGTGATGCCACCATCCTCGGAAGACTTCCACTGTCGGAAACGGAAGAGAAGGCAAAGATGCTCATTGCTACGGACTATGCCCGAAAGATGGCACTCGACATGCGCATGATAGACCCGACTTGTGAGGACCATCCCGACAACAAGGCAAGCCATTGTGCCAAGATGATAGCGGACTATTACAAACGCTATGACAATCACAAGGGCACGCAGTTCGTATTCTCAGATCTTGGCACATACAGACCTGGGGAATTCAACGTGTATTCTGAAATCAAGCGTAAGCTGATAGAGGATTATGGAATACCTTCATCTGAAATCCGCTTCATTCAGGAGTGCAAGAACGAGAGGGCAAGAAAGGCGGTGATAGCAGCCATGAACGAGGGTTCGGTACGAGTATTGTTCGGCTCCACATCCATGTTAGGTACAGGCGTAAATGCACAAAAAAGGTGCGTTGCTATTCATCATTTGGACACACCGTGGCGACCGTCAGACTTGGCACAGCGTGACGGTCGAGGTGTGCGTGCTGGTAACGAGATTGCCAAGCTGTATGCCGACAACAAGGTGGATGTCATCATCTATGCGGTGGAAAAGTCGCTTGACTCGTACAAGTTTAATCTCCTGCACTGCAAGCAGACGTTCATCTCACAGTTGAAAAGCGGAGCCTTGGGAGCGAGAACCATTGACGAGGGAGCGATGGACGAGAAATCGGGCATGAATTTTTCAGAGTACATGGCTATTCTCTCAGGCAATACCGATTTGCTTGACAAGGCGAAGCTGGAGAAGAAGGTTGCTTCTCTGGAGGGTGAGCGCAAATCGTTTAACAAGGGCAAGCGTGACTCAGAAACAAAATTGCTGTCAAAGACGGCAGAGTTGGGCAACAACAAAGCCTCTCTCAAGGGAATGACCGAGGACTACGGCAAGTTTATGGGCAAAGCCAGGAAAGACAAGGACGGCAACATCCTCAACCTCATCACTCTTGATGGTGTGGAGTCCACGAACTTAGAGGTTATAGGAAAGCATCTGCAAATGTTGGCGGAGAAAGAGACAACTGGCGGACAATACAAGCGGATTGGAGAAATCTACGGATTCCCTGTCAAGATTGTCAGCGAGACAAGTTTCGAGAATGGTCTTCCATTTGTTGACAACCGCTTTTTTGTCGAGGGCAATTACAAGTACCAGTACAACTACGGTCACATTGCCAAGTTGGACCCGATAGCTGCGGCAAACAACTTTCTGAATGCCTTACAGAAGATACCAAGCTACATTGAGCAGTATGTTTCAAGATGCAAGGCTTTGGAAAAGGAAATACCGCAACTGGAAGAGATAGCTGGCAAGACTTGGAAGAAAGAGGAAGAGCTGAAAGGTCTGAAAGCGGAACTGGCGGCGTTGGATAGAAAAATACAGTTAGAATTGGCACCACCACAGGAGCAAGATACTGCTGAAAAACACGAAACAAAGAATATAGAAACAGAACAAAGCATAGTTGGAAAACAAGCACGCTCCGTCTGTCGGTTATGACACCTTATTATATATAGGGGTATCTTGATGTTTTTATCATAATAAGATACCCCTGTTTTATCTAAAAATGGCGAAATCTTCAATAAATAGCCTTTAAAATAAACTTTTTGAAAATATCACAGCAATATTTAGAATAATTATTGTATTTTTGCATACGAATTATAAATCTATAAAAGTATGGCAAAGAAAGATGTAAACAGATTGAAGATTATGTTGGCAGTAACTAAGCACTCAAACAAGTGGTTGGCAGAAATGTTGGGTAAAGACCAAGCAACCATTTCTAAATGGTGCACCAACACTTGCCAACCAGATTTGGAAACCTTAATACGGATTTCTGATTTGCTGAAAGTGGATGTGAACGATTTGTTGAACAAAGAATGTATCAAAGAATGATGGACGATATATTGAAACTGATAAAGGCTGGCGAGGTGTCGGGGGTGCAGTTCAAGGAACGCATTCTCGACAAATATGATATTGCCTGTGAGTTAGTGGCGTTCAGTAATTCACATGGTGGAAAGTTGGTAGTTGGTATAAAGGATAAAACTGGAGAGATCAATGCCTTGTCGTATTCTGAGGTACAAGAAACAACCAACTTGTTGAGTGACATTGCTTCAGAAAACGTAGTGCCATCCATTCTGATAAAGATAGATACTGTTGAGGTCGAGGATGGCAACTTGGTTGTTGCTACTGTGAAGGAAGGACTCAACAAGCCTTATCATGACAACAAGGGAATCGTATGGGTGAAGAATGGTGCCGACAAGCGTAAAGTGTTCGATAATGCTGAACTTGCAGAAATGATGACCGACTGCGGTAGTTTTGCTCCAGACGAGGCAGGTGTTAGGGATGCAACTGTCAACGACCTTGATGCAACGACTATCAAACAATTTCTTGGCAACCGTTTTGAAAGAGTTTTGGAAAAGAAAGGCTTGACAGGTGACGCTTTTAATGAAGCATCACTTGATATGATTTGCTCTGCCATAGCTAAGGGACATGACTGTGAGAAGATACTTCGCAATCTGCGATTTATCCGTCCCGATGGTACACTGACCGTTGCTGCCATGCTTCTGTTTGGCAAATACACCCAGCGCTGGATGCCAATGATGACAGCCAAGTGTATCTGTTTTGCTGGCAACAGTGTTGGAAGCAAGGTGTTCCGTGACAAGGTGAATGATGCAGATATGGAGGGGAATCTGCTTCATCAATATGACACTATCATGGATTTCTTCACTCGTAATCTGCATAATGTGCAGGTGGGAGATGAATTCAACAGCATGGGTAAGTTGGAAATACCTTATACCAGTTTGGTTGAGTTCACAGTAAACAGCCTTGTACATCGCTCGTTGAACATGAAAGCCCCTGTTCGCATTTTCATTTTCGACAATCGTGTTGAGATTCACAGTCCTGGTGCATTGCCTAATGGACTTACTATTGAGGATATCAAGGCAGGAACTTCCATGCCTCGCAATATGTTCCTTTTTAACAATGCTATATACTTGCTGCCATACACTGGTGTAGGTAGCGGCATCACTCGTGCTCTGGATGAAGACATCAATGTCACATTTATGAATAATAACAAGGCACAGGAATTTGTCATCACGGTTTGGAGAGGAGAAAGTAACCAAGTCGGTAACGAAGTCCATGAAAAAAGTACCCAAGTCGAAGACCATGACACTGGACTTAGACACTCTGACACTGACTTAGCCACCGACCATGACACTTTTGCCGAAGACCATGACACTATACATAGTTACCATGACACTAACCATGACACTAAAAGAGTGCCATTGACGAATAAACAGAAGGATATAGTAAACTTCTGTAGCGTGCCAAGAACAAGTAGGGAAATTTTGGAAAGAGCCGGTGTTGTCTATCATACAAAAAATATAGCCAAATACATCACCTCCCTTGTTGCAGCAGGATATTTGCAGATGACTAATCCAGATAATCCTACAGCAAGTAATCAAAAATACAAGAAAGTAAACAAAAGATAAGAAGCGTATGGATTCATTATTTCTACTTCAGTTTGCATGTTTTATATTCATGCTCATCAATGCCTTCATCGTAGCACTCTCTCATCTGCATGTAAGATGGGAGAACAAGCGGTATGAGCGTTCACGATGGATGATTGTTGGCGCCTTAATAGGGTTAGCGATACAATATGTGCTGCAGATGACTTTCGGGTTCCGTGCTATGCACAATGATTTAGGGGCGGTCATCAACATCCTCCTCTATACCCCCTGCTTCTCGCTCATCTCCATAGGAATCTACAACATAGAAACCACCCGTGCTAACCTCAGAAAGATGATACTGATATGCAGTGGTATTTATGCGGCCATCATTGTGGTCTTTTGCGTGGGTATCAGTCTTCATCATAGCCTGTATATCAGAGAAGGGCTTTATTTGATGCTTACTTTGTTTTGCGTAAGTGTTTTCTATTGCATATACATGATTATTCAGGAGATGATTAGGCGTAAAAATATGTTGGAGACAATGGCTGCAACGGATTTGTTGCCTTACGTAAGATATTCGCGTGCAAGTGTAGTCATTCTATGGCTCGCAGTTCTCGCTATGCCAGTTGCCATTTTTTCTACCACCTTATTATATATAGTAGGTCCTGCCGTATTGCTTGCCTTGTTGTTCTTCAACCTTACGTTTATCGCTCTCGGCAACAGTTATATTCCAACAGAAGAGCTATTGGATAAAGAAGAGGAAAGTCAACGATGTGGGGGGGGGAAGGAAAAACCTTTACAGCAATTATCTGAGGAACGCAGGAACTTTATCCAAAATAGTCTTGACCAATGGTGTATGGATTTGGGCTATAAGGATTGTAATGTGAACATGTTGACGCTTTCTTATACACTTTGTATATCTAAGAACGAATTGAGCCTGTTTTTCGATCAATGCTTGCACTCTAACTTCCGAATATGGCTCAGCGAGATACGTCTCAACGCTGCAAAAAAGATGATGTTGGAATATCCAGATTATAGCAACGACATCATTTCAGCTGAGTGTGGATTCTCTTGTCGAACTCATCTTTACCGAATCTTCAAGACAAAAGAAGGCTGTTCTCCTACAGAATGGAGAGACTTCCACTCTACAGATGCAGCACAAAATGATTCAAATGGAGCATAATCATTTTTTCGTAAAATACCAAAGAAAAAGCAAAATTTTTATCGAAAAACAGCCAAAAGGGGATGTGTCAAAACACCCAAAATATGAAAATTACCCCTGTCACAGATATCTGTAGCAAGGGTAATTTTGTTAAAAAGAGAGTTTTGACACCCTCTTTTTATTCTCAGATTTGAGATGCTTGTTGATGGTGGTAATGGCAAGCATCAGCAAATAATTTTTCAGTTCTGTATCGTCTTTAAGCAGTATGCTGTATTCTTCGGCAAACATTCTCAACAGTCTGGTTCTGAGTTTCGACATTTCTTCACCGAAAGGTATCTGTCGGTTTTCTTGCCAATACTCAATCACTACGGAAGATACCAGCCACTTGAACTCGGATTTCATCTCTTTGCCGAGTTTCTTGAAGCGGATTTGTTCGCTAATTGGCGGCTCGTTGTATGGCATTATGTCTGCCGGGTCATAAACGGATATACTGCCGATACCATAATCCATGATTATCGGTAAATCAGTTTTTACATCATTCTTATGTTTCTTCTTTTTAGCCATACCCGTTATTGTTGCAGGAAACCTTTACCTTTATCAGTAAGATAGTATTTCTGTTGCGGACTCTTGGAGCCTATGGGATAAAGTGAAAGGACCAAACCGGAATTTATTGCCGGATGGATATAGTTCTTTAAGAAATTCCTTTTATCTTTCATTCCCGTTTTCTCCATGATTTCTTTAGCAGAGAGAGTGTTGTTCCCAATAGCAGACAACAGTTTTCCTAACTGTGGGGTTACTGTGGGGTTACTATAGGGTTGCTGTGGGGTTGCTGTGGGGTCTTGTCCTACTGTAGTTCTTGTATAATGAAACACAATCCATACAGCATTGCCGTCGGTATGAAACTCCGGATCCGGAATACCGACACGGCGACATTCGTTTACCATAAGGGCTATGCCACGTCCCCAACTCTCCAATACTGCACTTTTGTACAGCACATTGGCTACTATCAGATTTTGTGGTTCGGAATTGTGGCCACCCAACAGTTTCTCAATGGTAATATCAGGCGGAAATGTTCCGCTGTTTTCAATCTCCACGCGGTCATCATAGATAGCAATCCCGACTGAACTGCCGGGGCGATGGTAAACACGATGTGCAAAAGCATTTATGCAACATTCTCTCAATGCCTTATATGGCACATTCAGTTCCTCTTCTCTGTACAAACCTTCAATTTTACCGGAAAGGGACAAATGCTTGAAGAAAAATGCCATTGCAGCATCCAGCAAGTTGAATATATTGCCTGTCACACGCTGATTATCTAAAAATTCATCTTTTGTCGTTCCTTTGAACCGGGCTAAACGGAGCAGACATTGGGGATAATGGTAGAAGTTCCGTCCGAATAGGACAACGGAAGCATTGTTCAGCTTTCCATCATTCAACAAGTCAAATTTTTCAAGGATGGTTCGGACATCCTCCTGCATAGAACCTTCCGGCAAACGTCCGCCTCTGATTCCTCCACGTACTGCGCCCAAGATTGCCGTTTCGTCAAGGTCGGATATTTTCAAGCTGGGATTTTGCATGGAATCCCAAGCATAGGTTCCGCCTCGCTGCATAACCAACAGGTTGTATATACCCTGCGGCATGGCAGATGTAACGCTCTCTATCCGTTGATAAGCCCTCCCCTTATAGGTGAACGGGCGCATATATCGTTGTTCTTCCGCTGATAAAGCTATAACACTTTTGTTCGTTCCCGGAATGTCTGTATAGGATATATCAATGGTCGCAAACGGCTCGATTCGTCTGATGGTTTCCGCAATATCGCGCTTCGTCTTGTCGCTCACTTCCTGACCGATAATCTTTCCCTTGTCGGTTACACCGAACAGCACCGTGCCGCCCGTACCGTTCAGGAAGGCACAAAGAGTTTCCATTCCACGCTCCAACTGCCCGGTAGTTTCTTTGAACTCAACTGTCCCGCCTTCGGCTCCGGCAATCAGTCCGTTCAATATTTCGAGGTTATCTATTTTCATCCGTCATTGATTAATACTTGCAAAGTTAATGATTTTAATCGGCTTTCCGGCAGATAATAGAGTGATTGTAAATGAAGAAGGATAAGAAACCGTATAATCCGGCCGCTTATCCTTTGTTTGGCATTCGTTTATCTCCTCATCCGCTCCAATTCATCGTCATGTCGCATCTTCGCGTTCAGTTTGTCCTGCATCTTTTCAAGGAAGTAGGTGCGACTGTCGCTTTTCCTGCGTTTGATGTCCGTATAGAAGCGGTAGCAGTCTTTGGACTCCACACCGAAAAAGGAATAGAGGACAGGGGCAAGCTCTTTCAGCGAAGCCTTGCCGCCATTGATGCAGCCGGTGGCGTAGAGGGCATAGATTAGCTCTACCAACTCGACGGCATTACCGGTCCATTGCAGGGCTGGGACTGTGGCTTTGGTTTCGGATGTGGATGTTAGTGGTGGCACGGAGGTAATTGCAGAAGCGGATACTATCTTCTGCATCTTTCGGATGAAGGATAACGCCTTGCGGATATACACAGTGACGACATTCTCCTCCGATACCGACAAGTTCTGTGGATGGTGCTGTAATTCGATTTCGGCAAAAGCCAACGCCACAATAATATGCTTGGCATCATTGCCGCCGTAGCACAGGTTTATTACTTCCTGCACGAATCCGCCGTATGCCGTTTCCGTGCTACCGTTGTCTTTTCCGTTTATCATGGCGAAAAACTGTGTTTCCGCCAGTATGAGATGGTTCATCATCTTTTCTGTTTTGAGGGTTTACACTTGTTTATCAGTGTGCGCACACTGATATATGGTGCAAATCATAGCCCTAAACACGAGAAAAGATTGTGAGAAAATTGTACTACATTGTTTTTCAGAAAGATAAAATTCAAAAATAATTTTATCCTTGATTGCATCCCTTGTGAAATGTGTTCAGATTCTGAACATGTGTTCACTTTCTGAGCACGGAAATCCCGCCAAGATGTTCATAATCTGAACATTTTATGCCCGTGGCTCTTTATGATAGGTAAGCCGGATTACTCCGTCCCTATAAGTTTTGTTCTCCATAAGCCGCCAGTCATTCATAGGTAGTGCTGACTTGAAAAAATGCGCTCCGTTTCCGTCGATGGTTGGAACAACGTATAGTATGATTTCATCTATCACGTTCATCCGTAACAGTCCGTTGGCATATTCGGTATTCCCGGCAGTTACTTCCAACAAATGGCAAATGCTTCCACCTTCCTCCCTCCATTCTTGAAGCACGGATACCGAATAGTCGGATGTCAGCTTATACAGGGCATTGGCACGTATTTCATCCATACCGTAATCTTCGGTTTGAAGCAACCGCTTCCGGGGATGCAGTTTCATCGGACAGCCATCTATTGAGATAACGGCAAGTAATTGTATTTTCGCCATAACGTATTTTCTTTCCTTTTTGGCGAGGCAAAAAAGTAGCGTGCAATTCACACTACTTTCAAGCGATGGCTCTGGTAAAGCCTTTACGGAGAGTACGTGAATGCACGCTATGCGTAAGCATAGCATAAGCATCA
>ENA-UESC01001220-UESC01001220.1-human-gut-metagenome-genome-assembly--contig:-NODE-1220-length-20485-cov-5.749461_pt1 | contig 20485 bp, 17 predicted proteins | sample MGYA00242998_ERZ507999 | MGnify/ENA primary metagenome ERZ507999 (study PRJEB26167, sample SAMN06115465) | human gut metagenome | host: Homo sapiens | place: China:Hubei | collected 2016-04-27... | reverse complement strand
AGAGCCGTTGCAGAGCGGATCATCACAGTAATCACTCCTTCACCAATTATTATGTAATAATTATATACGAATTATTACCTCAAGTCAATGTTTTGTTAAGTGCAAAAAATGGTCTCACTCTTCATAGACACCGTGTACCGCCGTCGTCATGTCAAAGACTCCGTCCGGCAGACGGACACGCTGACCGGTTTGCTTATTTAGGATCTCATAGAGCAGCTTCAATACAAAGTTGTCGCTGTACCGTGGCTCCAGCACCTCCAGCTCACAGGCGTCAAGATAACGCCGCGCGGTATCAGCCTCCTCGTTGAGCCGCTGGAGGATGGCTTTGGCGGTGTTGTGCTTTGCCCGCATATTAGCCTCGTATTGAAACACGAGAAAAAAGCGATGCCGCATGGCGTCGCTTGCAATGCCGTACCCGATCTCTTGAATATTGTCTTCGATCATCTCACGGCAATCCTCGTTTTCCTCCTGCTCCGCGAAGCGGCGCATCTGCTCCACATACGCCTGTGTATCCGCCGGCAGCGTGCGTGTCACCATCTGTAAATCGTTCGGCGCGATCTTGAGATAGGCGGCAAAAGAGGAAACAATATTCTGCCGGTCATTGGCTGACTTCAAATAGACGTTGACCGGCAGCAGCTCGAGGATCTTCACAAAGCGGTTGTCCTTCGTGATAACGACACCGCCGATGATGTTTTTGATGGGTAGCCAGGCTTGAATGCTGTCGCGGTACACACCGCCCTCGCCTCCGGAGCTTGCCCCCTTGCCGAAAATCAGTTCCTTCAGATTCATTTTCTGACCTCACCTCGAAAAAGAATGATCCGGCGCCTTCTGCGCCAGCGCCACCAGTCCTCCAGCCAGCGTGTCATGCTGTCATCATTGACGCCGATAAGGCCAAAGCCCCCGACGGGTACGACGGTCACCAGCGTCACCATGATCTTTGTGCTCAAAGCGAATGGAAGGAAGGCGATGCAAAGATACAAAACGGGGATCGTCAGGACCACGGCCTCAACCAGATTCCGAAGCTCAAAGAGACCCATGACGCGCCCCGCGTCCGTAAAGTTTGTAGGAATGTGGTAGTCCTCATAATTCATCCGAATCCGCCTCCACGGCTTCTAATAGCCGACCCTGATATTGCAGCAGCGTTTCTCTCAGCCCGTCAAGGGATCGCTCGCGAGAGCTGATGACCTCCTCCATCGCGCAGCAGAGAAGCCGCTCATTTCTCTCTGTGCGCTTGGCATTTCCCAACTCCAGCGCGCTTAAATATTGATTGCTGAGGCTGCTGTGCCGTTCCAGCTCAAGAAGCGATATGCCATATTTGAGGCGTATCGCCCGCAGATAAGTCGTCTCTGCCATTATCTTTCCTCCCGATAGTCGATGTAGGGGAGCTTCCCCCAGCCCTGCCAGCCGCGGTCACTGACCTTCGTTTTCACAACGCCCTTTCGCGTCCCCATAGCTTCTATGGCGTACCCTCCGCCAATGTAGACCCCCGCGTGTCCGCTCTTCCAGAGCATGAGGCCGGGGAGCTCGGGCAAGGTGGATATCGGCCCGTAGTCCTCATTCTGCACGCCGGCATTCTTGCACGCCCGATACATCTGATCTGCGCCATAATCCGGCATTCCATTCGCCGCATAGCCGATGGCCATGCTTTTGGTGTCCAGCCAACCGTAGCCCTTGATGAGTCCGATACAGTCGGCAGTGCGGCGGCCGAGCCAGTGGCTTTCGATAAAATCAGCGTGATTGCCCACACCATCCGGGTATTGCTGCTTTTTATACGCAAACAGCGAGGGCGTCAGAATATTGCCGTAGGTACCCCATACATAGCCCCAGTTGTTTTCCCATGCCTGTATCGCATAAGCGGCAAGGTCCAGATTATTCTTTGTGCTGGGATCAATGAAGCCGGATATGTCGATCATGTTGTCGTAATCCGTTCCATACTGAACATCACCGGAATACGAGCCGTCGCCGCTGTAATCGGGGCGATGCGTCTCGAAGTATGTCCGGTACTTATTGATGGCGTCGCTCTGCTCCAGTGTCTCATAGAGCGCTCCCGCCCATTGCTTAGCATCCTTGTCAAAGCCAAGCTCGTCCATCAGTTCATCCGGATCAAGATGCTTGACCTTTACCGTCAAGGTCGTCACAACTCCGTCGCCGCCATCCTCCGCCAAGCCCAGCGACGGGAAATATGAAAGGCTGGATTTACAGAAGTTTCGAACAAGATCGGCGCTCATGGCGTTGAGATCCTGTTGATAGGCCGCGGAATTGATGGCAATGATCCAGAGCAGGTCCTTTTCCGTCACGGAACCGGATACCTCGATGCGGTCGATATTGGTTCCGCTCTCCTCATACTCTGCAACGATGCCGGTCACAACGGAGTCGATCTGTGCTGCCTCAAAATCATCAAGGCTCATATACACTCCGCCAATGGTCATGGCCTGCCCTGTCATTTGCGCGATGGCGTCCGTATCAGAGGATCTATACCCAAAGAAGATGTTGGGAAGCGCCGTAAAAATCACCATAGGGAGCACGATAAGCGCAACGAGAACGGCAAGCAGGCGCTTCACAAGAAACGGAGCCGTCTCTTTGACCGCGACGGCAGCGGCGCCGTGCAGGCCGCCCGCTGCCGCTGCCTGAAGAATACGGCGTGCGGCTCTTGCCGCATAAGCGAGGTCTACTGCTCTTTGGAGCCCCGTGCGGGTATTCTCATGTTCCTTCATGCTTTTTCCCTCGCTGCTTTCGACTTGGCGTCAGAGCCTTTTCTTTTTTCCCCGCTCCCTTCATAGCTTCCGTGACAGGCGGCTTTGAAAGCCCGCCTGTTCGCGCCGTCTTCGGCATAGGCATTCGCGCCCCTGCGATCGGGCGAGACTGTGCCTTTTCACGGCTGTTTGCCCCGTTTCCTGCGGGGCCGGGGTGCTGAACGGAGACTGCACCTCTCATGGGGCGAGCGCTGCCGTCTCCGACCGTGCGCGGTTCCTGCCGCGCCGAGTCATGCTGCCTCGCTTGTTCAAAGGGTGCTGTACGGGCTTGGGACAGGTTTCTGCCGGGCCGGGGTTCAACGGTCAGAGCAGGGGCAGAAGGCGGAGGCGTTGTTCCTGCGGGACCGGGACGCGGCGATTCCGCGCGAAGCGTTGTCTGCCGCGCGGCAGCCCTTTGCGCCGCTGCTTTCGGCACCGTCTGCACCGGGCGCTGCGTATATCGTGTCTGTGCAGGCGGCGGCGATGCGTTATGCCGCCCCTCCTCCGACACCGGAGATGTATTCCCCGCGGTGCCGGCGGGCGGCTTCTGCCCTGTGATCGAGGTCGTATTCCTAACCGTCTGTCCGGTAACGCTTCGGCTCTGCGTGGTCTGCGTATTCGCCTGTGATATGCGGGTCGAGGACGACGCCGCCTGTGTTCCTGCGGGACCGTGTCTGCCGTCCGGAGTTCTTACGCTATCCGATAGGCTGCGGCTCGCCGGTGAAGCGGGAGTAGGTGCCTGTCGTGTGCCATGCAGAGCTGCACCATTCCGCTTTGCGCCTTCCTTGAATGTTTGCTGCCGGATCACGGAGCTGCTCTGCGACGTGAATGCTGCGCTATGTTCCTGCGAGGCTGTCTGCACTCCGCCCGTCTGAACCGTGTCGCTGTGGGAGGCGTAGGCTCGCTCGCCTGCCCCTTGCTGTGGATAGAAGCCGCTCGCGGTATATCCTGCAAAGCGGCCTCCGCCGAACGGTCCGCCCGTGCGTGGGCCTCTGCCGCTCGGAGAAGCGCCGGAGGAGAAGCCGCTGCCTCTGCCGCCGACAGACTTCCCAACGCTCTTGGTAATGTGCGAGGCCGCCGAGCGCACAACCATGTAGGTCAGTGCGCCGGGCAGCGGCCGCCCGAGAGAGTCGCCGGTGATGGCCGGATTCAACCCAATGCGGGTGATGATGGCATCCGCCTTTCTTGCGACCTTTACGAGGGTCAGGATCAGCACGATCCACAGAAATACATCCAGCCCGCTTGGCACTGTGGAGAGGACGGACAGAAGCATTTTGAAGAAGATCACATTGGTCACCATCAAAAGGCACATGGAGCCGTACATTCTGCACCAGCCGCTGAAGATGTCCGCGGTGCTTTTGCTGCCGCCCATGGCAAATGCCAGCGGCGCCGTCATGGTGAGTACGGCGAGGATAACATACCGCTCCGCAATTTCCAGCAGGAGCCTGAGTGTCTTGAATATGATAATAATACCGAATAGGATCGCGAGCAGCCACGACGCGGTAAGCGTACCGAATACGCTCTTATCCACCAGCGTCACATGAACAGCGGTCGGGACTTGCAGCAGGTCAATGATCCTTGCGGTAATGCTAAGCCCGATCTCGCAGATCTGCGGGCTTGCCAGCAGGAGAAAGGAAAAAACAAAGCTTCGGGTAAAAAGCAGCTTCGGGTCCTCGCCTTCAAAGCCGAGGCCGGACATCATGCTTTTGAGCGCCTGAAAGACGAGATTGCCGATCAGAAGCGCCCATCCGACCGCCATAAGCACCTGTATGATGTCGTCCATCACGGGAACATGGCTTTTCATGTACGCATAGTCCATGCTCATAATGTCCAGCAGCGCGGTCGAGAAATACTCCCAGCATTCCAGCACCAGCTCGTACGCCCACTCCGCAAAGCCTTGGAAAATCAGCTCAAGCAATTTGGATACCCCCTTTGTGCCGGAGCGGTAATATCCTTATGGCGTCAAGGTCGCAAGCCCGCTGAACAGCGGGGCAACATAGGCGATGAATGCGCCGATGCCGTTGATGACAGCCCACGCAAGCCAAATACGCTTAAGCCAGTCCCATGCCTGATCAGTCTTTTGCTGGTTATTGGACAGCTTGGCTCCGATCACCGCGATCGCGGACATAAGGCCAGCCAGCACGGTGCTGATGCTGACGATCTTAGCGTAGACATCTACGATGATCCGGTTTGCCACCGTCCACATATCGTCCACCGCGAGGGCGGGCGTTATCATTACGGCAACGACCAGCACAAGAGACAGGGCGGTGAGGTACATTTGATAAAGTCTTTTTGTCATAGTCCATGCTCCTTATGAAAGCTGCGGCAGCAGGCGGTTGTGTCCGCCTGCCGCCGCGCTCCCACATCTTGTCTTGAATTTGGGTATCTCATCTGATATAATCGGTTTCGTGAGATGAGGTGAGATTGCTATGATTTATACCAACGAAGAAGCCGCGATGATCGACGGCATGATCGGCACGCTCTTTGGCGGCGCGAATGTCGCGGAAAATGTGCGCGACGCATATCAGACCGTCCGTCGTCATCTCACGGAGGGCTCGTTAGATCAGAAGGACCTCAGCCGCATCTCGGCAGCAGTTGATTTTGCGCTGAAAAATCAATTCTGCGACTCCTACAGCAAGGAAAGTCAGCGCGTTTTGACAACGATCCTCATCAAAACCGTTTCCTCAGCTTAAACCCGTTTCAAACGAGAGTGGCGACAGCAAAAAGCTGCCGCCACTCTTTTGTCAGAATCCCGTTTTCGGAAGTGTGATGGGGCGCACTGGCGTCAGGCTTCGGATGATCGTCACCCAGCTTGCCGTTGCGGTCTGCCAGGTGCCCTGATATTTGCCGCCCACATCGGCGCGGTTGACCATCTGATAGCCATTGACCGCGTTTCCGTTCACCATCACGCTCAGCGTGGGATTGACAACGCTTTGGAAGCCGACAGGAACCTTGCCGAAGTCAAAATAGATGTCGGTCACCACTTCGCCGGCCTGCATGGGAATGGCGTTGAGGCTGAAGCTGTAGTTGTTGTTGGTGAGCAGGTTGGAGGCCAGCACCTGATAGCTCACGTTGTAGTTGGTCTTATAGAGAATGCGGTAGTTGAGCCGCGCGCTGTAAGTGCCGGTGGTGAGCGTCGTGGGGCGAGCCACATCGTAGGGAATTTTATCGTGCCAGAAGAAGGACTCCAACGGCACGTTGGAAGTGTTGGCCACCGTCAGATCGTAGCGCATGGACTGACCCGCCATGACCTGCGCGTTGCCGCGCTTGGTGATGGTAACGCCGAGACTGGCAGGCTTATCATAGGCAGAGAGCTTGATGATCTGACCGGGATATTCCAGCGTCACATCATGCACGGTAGGGTCGAGCTGCCAATAGGCGGGCGCTGTGACCTCTCGGATCTGATAGCGGGTCAGCGGCAGCGGCTTGCTGGCCGCAACGCCCCGGGCGTCCGTCGTGATGTAGTCCACCACCTTGCCGCTGCGGGCATTGACGATCTCATAAACAGCGCCCTTGAGCGGAGTACCTGCAGCGGTGCCGGTGACCTCGTTATACTCAGCGGCGTACTTATAAATCTGGATCTGGCCCGTGACAGCGGTATTTTCCCACTCGATCTCCACGGTTTTGCCCGGAGAGACATAGACGGTCTTATACTGCTTATCCAGCGTGTAGCCGGGGGCGGCTTCCAGCTCTCTCAGATAAAAGCGACCGCTCAGCCCGCCGGGGATCTCGTCAATGTAGATGTAGCCTTCATCGTCCGAGGTGTACTCTCCAATGGGCTTCTTGTTCGCATCATAGAGGACAAATTTTACACCATAGATCCCCTCGCCCGTGGCGCTGTCGATTTTGTGGATAACGATGCCGCTGAGCTTTTTGTTGGTCACCTGCAGCGTCACATGCTTGCCGTCCTTGATCTCAAAATAGTGGGGCGTATCATCCAGCCGGAACGATTTGTTAGACGTGATCTCTTTTGCATAGTAACTACCATCCTCCAGAGCCACGAACACACGGCCATTTTTGTCCGTCGTAACGGTATCGACCAGAGCATCGTCCACCTTGCGGATCTCAAAGGTCGTATTGGGGATGCGCTCACTATGGTTATCCTCGTTGACCTTGATGATCTCCACGCCGCCCACAGGATCATTGTAAAAGTGGAGCGTTTGGGTGTCATTAGGATTGATCACCACGGTCTGGGTGCGGGTGTTTTCGTCGATGGTGTAGCCGGGGATTGTCTCAACCTCCGTCACCACCACGGTACCGGAAATACCGGAAATGGTGATTTTGCCTTCCTTATCCGTCCAGTACAGGCCGGTGGAGGACAGCGTGCCGCCTTCAGCGTCCACATAGGAGCCGTCTGCGTAGACGATCTTGAACTGAACGCCCTCCAACGGCTCCTTTGTGATGGAATCCTGCTTGACGATGATGAGGTTGCCCTTGGGTTGGTTGCGGAACTCTACCGTGACAACTTCATTGGACTTGACCTTGACGGTCTGCGGCGTATCGTCGAGAATGTACCCCGCCTTCGCACGGATTTCTTTGATGATAAGCGTGGTGCCGGGAGTGATGTCCGTAATCGTGAACGTACCTGCGCTGTCCGTCACGAACTTGCCGTTGGCGTTGCCAATCAGGTTGCCGTCCGAATCCGTGACAAGGAACTCGACGTCAGAGATGGGAGCGTTCGTCACAGCGTCCACCTTTTTCACAAGCACACCGCCCTTGGGCTGATTACGGAATTCCAGCGTCATGACAGAGTTGCGCTTGATCTTGATGCTCTGCGGGGTATCGTCCAGGATGTAGCCGTCTTTTGCCCGCACCTCACGGGCGATGACCGTCATGCCGGGCGTCAGGCCGTCAATGCGGATGGTGCCTGCGCTATCGGTCACATACTTTCCGTTGGCGTTGCCGATCACACTTCCGTCCGAATCGGTGATGAAGAACTCCACATCGGAAATGGGGGCGCCGGTCACGGCGTCCTTTTTTACGATCAGGAGGGAACCCATCTTATCGTTGCCGAAGGTCACGGTGATCACGTCCTGATCCTTGCCGGAGAGATAAACGGTTTCCGCGGCGTCGGTGATCACATACCCGTCCGGCGCGGAGATCTCTTCGCAGACATAAGTGCCTGCCTTGAGACCAGTCACGACGATGGTTCCATTGCTCGACGTGCGGTACTCGCCGATAACCGTGCCACCCGTACCGGAGGTGCCGCCGAGGTAGCGGATACGGAACCATGCGCCCTCCAACGGCTGACCGCTCTCACTATCCACCTTGCGGATAACGATGGCGGAAAGGGGCGTATTTTCAAAGGTCAGCACCTTGCTCTCGCCACCGGAGATGAAGCATTCCTGCGTGGCAGGCTCCTTGATGGCGTACCCGGACGCCGGTTCCAATTCCGTTACTTTGTACCAGCCATCCTTGACCTCGGGGAGAATGATTTTTCCGCTTGCGTCAGAAAAGTAAGTGCCGAGGTCGTTGAGCTCGCCGGTATCGGTGTGGTTGCTGCCGTACCAAATCTGGAACTTCGCACCCTTGACAGGATCACCGGTGACGCTGTCCACCTTGCGGATCTCCAGACTGGGCTTGAGGGCGTTGAAGAAGGTGACGGTGGAGGTTTCACCAGCCTTCAGCGCTACTTCCTGCGGGATGGGGCAGAGAATGACATGGTTGGGAACATTGATCTCCGTTACTTTGAATGTGCCAACAGGAACAGAGTCGAGGAAAATCCGCCCATGGTTATCGGTGGTGGCGCTGGTAGAAAAGCTGCCATCGATCTGCTCGATACGGTAGGTCACGCCCTCGATAGGCTCCCCGTTGGCGATGTTCTTCTTGACAATTTCAAGACCGGGCTTTTCATAGTCAACGAAAGTGACCTCGGAGGTTTTGCCGGGGCGCAGCGCCACGGTCTGCTCGGTATTGGTTACGATGTACGGCTCGGGAACGGATTCCTCACGCACAACATAGACACCGGCAGGAATGGCCGAGAGGGTGGCGGAACCGTCCGTCCCGGTCGTGGCGGAGGTGGAATAGCTGCCAGTAACGGACTTAATGGAAAACACCGTGCCGGCAATTGGTTTGCCACTCATGGCGTCGCGCTTGATGATCTTCATATCGGGCAGCTCATAATTAGTCGCCGCAACGCTGTATTCGCGGTCGCCCTCGGACACATCTACATAAACGCTTTTGGGCGTGGGATCAACACAGAAGCCGTCCGGTGCAGAGGTTTCCACGAAGCTCCAAAGGCCGGTGGCGGCGTTCTCAACATAGATCTCGCCCTGCGCATTGGTGATGTCGCTGCCGACGATCTGACCGTTAAAGTAGATGCTGAAACGGGCACCGGCGAGACCGGTTGTGGTCCCACCGGCGGTTTTTTTCAGCACGATCTTGCCCGTGCCGCCCGCAGGCTGCTCGGGCTGGTCGGGCGCAGGCTCGCTCGTTACGAGCTTGCGCGGTCCATAATAGTTAAAGAATGACTGATTTTTGCGGTTGCTGGAGATCGCATACACCGCCCATCTTGCACTCTCATCCTCCACGATGGTTGCGGCAATGCCCTGCGCAGCGTACTCCTCGATCTGACGCTGGAACTCGGCATCCTCAGCTGCTTTCTTTGCAAGAAGAGAGTCGATAAGACTCAGATACAGCTCGTAGGTGTCGGCGTTGGCGTAGCCGCCCGCGTCGCCATCTCCGCCGGGTTCGCCCTTATAGGACTGATTCTCCCAAACATAGGTCTGTACGGCCATAAAAAGCTGGCCGACGTTGGATTCCTTGCAGTCGTTGAGGTAGGTCATCATCCATTTGACATTCTCGACGGTCGCGGCATCCATCTCGCTGAGGCCGCTGTTTGTGAGCGCCGACTGCAATACGGCATCTGCGTCCGCGCCGGTACCGGACGTCCATGTGAAGGAATTCAGGTACGAAGGCGTTGCGTAATGATAGCCGAGGCCGCTATCCATGCAGTACACGAGCTTACCGTCCACGAGCGGGGGACGGTAGCTGTACGGGGTACCGTTGGCGAGCAGGCGGGTGCTCCAGTAGTTCTGGTTCTTTGTGATCGTGATGCCTTTGCCTGTGCTGGATGCAGCGAATGCTGTGGTTGGAAACAGGCTGAGAATTGTCATAATCAGCAAGAATGCTGAGACAAGTCTAGTTTTGATTGATTTCATAAGAGATCTCCTTCATTTGTAACACAAGAAAAGCAGGTCGAGTTTCCTCAACCTGCTTCGTTGAATGATTCACTTTTCGAACTGACCATTTTCGAATGGATTGATCCACCGCAGAGGCAATCATTGATCAGCCTATTGCGGGAACGTCCACCCATGTGACCTCGCATCCGTCTACGAGGAAGACCTGCACACAGTACCAACACGCCAAGCCATTACTGTCCGTACCACGCGCTAAACCAACGCCAATCTCGCCGTAGCGAGCATTCAGCATGTTATCCGCATGGCCCTTGGAATTCGACCAAAGATTGACGACGGCATCAGATAAAGTCTTGTGCTGTTGTTCGAGGTACAGTTCTGTGATGCAGTGGATGTTTTCGCCGGTGCGCCGGCTATCTGTAACGGTATTGCTTCTGCGTCCATCGGGGCGAGTGTGAGAATAGGCACCACTTGCCGCCATCTCATCCGCGCGGACTTGAGCCGCATCCATTAGAAGGTCGTTCACATCCAATGCGGCAACGCCTTTATCAAGCCGCAGGGTGTTGGTACGGGTAACGATGTCCTTCTTTATGGCATCAACATCGGTCTGGTAGGGCTGGTCACTTGACTTCTCGCCCTCTTGCTTTGTGGGCGCAATCCCAGTATAGGGCTTGTCCGATTCGACTTGGACGCATTTTGCAGTATCGTCCCAAAAGACGTTAAAACCGACGGCCTGACCGATATCACGCAATTTCACATAATTGTGGCCGTTGATCACATACGCCTCCATGGGGGTAAGTGTGCCATCCACAAAAATCTGATTGTTGCTGAGATCGGCAAGAATGCCGGAAGCGTATGCAACGCTGCCGCCAAACATGACTGCGCCGACAACCATGCCGGAGAGGAATGAAATGAAACGCTTTTTCATGTGAGTCACCTCGTAGAAGATAGTTTTCCAGCCACTCTCTACGCGTGTTCTTCAGCCAACTTTCTGATTCGAGCAGGCTGCGATGCCTGCCATGAGGATATCCGCTTTGGAGAGTTTGTGTTCACTCAAAAGCTGACGCATCTCCTCATAAGCGGAGCGCGGCAGAAGCATATGGACGGTTACGGTAGCTTCTGCGGGAATGGATCGGGTGCGATTCTCACGATTGCGAGGCTTTTTACTATTCATGGTTTTCCTCCAATGGTTTATCGAATCTCTACAGCCTGCACACACAGGCGCAGAGAGGGCTGGTTAGCAATACAGGTGATCAGGGTGATGCGATTATCTCCCATCTCATTGAGGTAAGAAAAATCGGTGTAGGAGATCGCACCAACGAATGTCACTTTGTAGGTCTTCGTGCCGATTGCGGTCTGGTACTTAACAATGTCCCCATCCTTCACATTCTTCAGCTTTCCGAAGTATGGATGATTCCCTCTGTTGTGGCCGAACAAGCCAACATTCCCGGTGTAGAGGCCGGAAGAAGTGTAATGACCGGCGCCCTTAGACATGGAACTGTCGGTGGCGCCTTCATACACTTTGCAATTCAGCCCGACACGGTCAATGGAGACTTGGCCGATACTGCCATCGCTCTGCTTGAGATCGTTCAAGGTGACAGAGGGTTCATACGGCATCTCGATCGTACCACCGCCGGAGATGATGCTGGAACTACCGAAGTCGGACTCCGGGTACTGCGTATTCGAGCTGCTCCCGCCAAAGCCGTACTGTGTGTTGCCATTCAGGTAGGGATTATTGAGGGAGCTTTTCAGGAATTCCTGACTGAGTCCGTATTGGATCTCAGGGATGTCGTAATCGATCTGATTGCGTGAGCCGTAACGATACTCAGCGTCGTAGAGATCCTCGTAGTTCGTGCTGCCGTAATAGACAGGGTCAGGAGAGGTTTTGAAGGAATAGTCTGCGGCACTAACGAAAGTCACCATGCCGAGTGCCATACTCAGCGCACAGCACAGGGTCAAAAGTCGTTTGAGCTTCATATTAAGGTTCCTCCTCATAATTGGATTCACCTTCCTGAGAGCCAATATCGACTTTGAACCAGTACGAACCGTTGACCTCGCCAACGGTGTGCTCGACAGTATTGTCATAGCAACGGATGGCGATGGTCTGGCCGAACAGCTTCTTTGCGACTGCCTGATCCACTTCGATTGCGATCACACCTTCAGGAATATTCTTCAAGCGGTCAATACGCAGCTCGGGATTCTTGGCCTTCAGATGAAGCCGGCCGCATTTTTCATATTCGTTGCCTTTGCCTGTTGCTTTGTAGACTGTAGTATTCTTACGAAGCGCGAGGCCGAGGAACAACAGTGCGGCCAAAAGGGCGGTTCCGCCGATAATGGAGATCACCAAGACCGCACCTTTGAAGGTGGGTTCCGCTTTCGTCGGTTCAATCTTGGTGCCCAGGTAGGTTACGGTATAGAGAATGCTGGAAATACCAGAGGATACGACAGTGCCTTTGTATTCGGCGGTCGTAATATAGCCAGTTGCGACGGTAGAACTGGCAGAGCCAGAATAGGTGGCTACCGCAGAGTAAGTTGCCGGGACGAGCTCATCGCCGACCAGAGCAGTACTCTCGACGCTCCAAGTTACATTGGAGAGGCTCAAAGTTCTGCCATTCTTCTCTACGGTCTTATCGATGTAGGAAGAATCATTTCGGTCGAGGCCGGTGTAGTTCTTTGTCGCTGTCACAGTATAGGAACTGCGCTTATAGCCGGCTGCCTCCGTTTTGAGAGTGCTATGATCGAGCGAAAGTGTGCCGGAGGAGACTCCGTCATCGTACTCGATCGTAGGTTTCAGCTCAGCAAGGATATCTTCGAGGTTCTTACTTGCGGTTGTGACAGTGACAACCTCGGTATGTGCGTTCTCTTCCTGGTAGCGCTGCTCTTCTTTGACAATATCGCTCATAGAATACAGGAATCCGTCATACTCGAAGTCGTCTTCATACAGGTCGGAGGGATCCTGATCCGGAAGAAGCGTATAGGTCTTGATGGCAAGCTGCTGGCCGTTCAGATTCTGGTAGGTGACATCGTCCGGAATGTACGATGTCGCGCTCGCTCCCATCGTCATGGATACTGCGACGACAAGAATGAGCATCAATGATGTGATTCGCTTTTTCATGGTTTTAACCCTTTCATAATTTGAGGCGTTACGCGACCGGGTCGGTCGGATACTCACCTGTAGTAAGGCGGCCTTTGCCGCGCTTGTACTCGCTGATGCATTCTTTCAGCATGGTAAGGAGGTCTTCATAGGTCAAGCTCATCGATAGCCAAAGACATTGCCGGTACATATAGATCATGCTGTCATCCGCCTGGAAGACGGAATGCCAACCTGTGACCGACACCAGATTCAGCTCATTCGCGATGCTGTGCATCTGTTCCTCATTGATATCCGCGAGCAGAAGTTTGTCTGCAACTATGATGGATAGGATGGGATAGCTTCGGATCATGGAGACAAGGACGATGCATTCGATATCATCGTCCTTGTGGATGGCAACGTATGTGTCACCATGCTGCTCCACGATATTGAGGCATGACCGAATGACCTCCCTGCAGTGTTCATCGATCGCATCGCGGCTGCTGGGAGAATAGTTCATGTTGGGTTACCTCAATCTGGTATGGCGCTTAATGATTCTGGTGATAAATCCAAGCGCAATACCGTTTTCTTCATCGACCCTTGTGACGCGGAAACTGACCGTATCCAATCTGCTGGGCATGTCGATGGAGCGATACAGCTTCGTTTTGGCATTGACACCCGCTTGAAGACGGACGAAGAAAACGCGGTCTTTCACACCGGTAACAACGCCGAAGTAGTTGGAGTTGGGGACGATCTTCTCCAAGGCTGCCCGATCCGGGTTTTCAGAGGCGTCCTTGATTGAGAGGTTGACTGCGTAAGTGTCACGCTGCTCATTGTAGGTCACATCGAGAACTCTTGCGACAACCAGATCGCCTGTGGAGTGGAGATCCGCAATATCGGAAAACCATTCCCAGGACACGTTGCGTGCGTAAATTTCCGTATCAACGCCGCACGCTTCTACCATCATCGTGTTATTTCCAACGGTAAGGACTCGGCATGCCATAAGGATGCCGGGCTTCACACGCCCTGAAGCGTAGTAGCGCTTTTGCCGTTGCAACATGGCAGCTTTACGGGACCCGATTGCAACGCGCTCTTTGAAATCGACACCAGCTGGGATAAAGTCGATCGTAGCGCCAAGCATCCGCCCAATTTGGACTCGGACACTTCGAGGGATCGGTTCATCTTCTGGCCATTCGATCAGAGTCATCTCGCGAACGGGGATTTTGACACAGAGACCCTCGAAATCAATGGGAACGATTGGCATGCCATTTTCGGTATAGGTCATCCCTGCGCTTACGATTCCAGTCAGGATCTGCTGTCTTCGCACTGCGCCAGCAAGATAGCCCCATTTCGCTTCTTCACTATCCTCGCGTGTGACGCCACGTTCCAGATCATTCAGTTCAAGAAGATCCTCACTACCCTGACGGCGTGGCATCTGTGCAGGGGCCTTTTCAACAGGGATGGTTTCCTGAGCGGTCTCTTCAACGGCTTCAGTAACTTTCTTCTTAGGCATTTTTCTTCTCCTTTCCTAGAAGAGTTCATCCGCATTCACGACCTTGCGAGTTGTGCTGCGTGGTGGCTTCCCAGGTGGTTTCTTCTGGGAACCAACATTAGCTTTTTCTGCTGGTATGGCCGCGGTTACGGATGGTGAAGATACACCGCTGGCAGATACAGAGGAAGCCTGACTGCTTTTCCAGTCAGGCTCGTGTAAGATTGCCTTGCGGCTCTTCAGTTTTTTATAGTCCGGATGCAGGGAGTAGTCATAGCGCTTGGCTCGCATGACTTTCTGACCTCGAATGAAGATCAGAACTTGATCCGGGGGTAAACGCAGGACCTCATCAGGGGTAAGCAGTTGACGCCGGCCAAGTGAGTTGGTCTTGCGGAATCTTGGTGTGTAGTTGGTGATGTGCATGGTATTGAGTTCTCGCATTGTACCCTCCACTTCAACGGAAGCGGTACCAATGCGATCACTGAAGTACTCCGCCGTAAGCATATCGGTACAACCCAAAAACACCGTGGAGTCACAGGCACCGAGGATCTCCTGCCATTGGTCATCAGGGTATCGGTTGCGCATCTGACCTACATTTTGGAAGAAGACGGCTACCGAGCATCCGCGTGACCGGATGGTAGAGCACTTTTTGGTGAAGTCAGGGATCAGGCAGCAGTTCGGAAATTCATCTAGCACGAACTTGACCTTAGTGCTCAGCATACCGCCTTCGCAGTATCCATCTGCATAGCGAATCAGGCGGATAAATAGAAAGCTGAAGAATAGAGAGCTGAGAAAATCAAAGGTGCTGTCCTGATCGGACACAATGCAGAAGTAGGCACACTTTTGCTTTCCCGGAAGTTCCAGATCGATCTCGTTATAGGAAGTGATGTTCCGCACCTGCTGCGCCTGCAGTACGGCCAGCTTGCTGCCTAGGCCAATGATGACACTGGTTCGAACCGTATCGCTGGACTGCTTGAAGATGGCGTAAGGTGCGGCTGCAGGGGATGGCGGAAGAAGCTCGCCGGTGTATTGGTTCACATGCTCATGGCTGATACTGGCCATGATGTCGGACAGGCCCTTCTCCGTCTGTGTATAGAGCAGATCGTAGACTGTAGCCAGGTTGCGTTGCTCCGGGGGCATTTCCAACGCCACATACAGTACCAGCGCTTTTAGCAGGTTGAGCTCAGCGTTGTACCAGAACGCGTCTTTCGAGTCTCCGCTGGTGTTTTGCAGTACGATGTCGGCGAAGGTCTGAGCCATCAGCTCGCTGGAACCAACTTCATTGAGGCTGTTCCACGAATCACTATGATCCATTTCAATTAGGTTGAAGACCTTAACTGTGTATCCATTGTCTCGAAGGTATTCGCTCATGGATTCATACAGTTCAGATTTTGGATCGGTAAGGATCAGGCTCTCACCACGCTTCACCGCTTGGAGGACCAGATTTCGGGATATGGATCTGGATTTGCCTGTGCCCGACGAGCCACATACGGCGAGGTTGGAATTGAGGCGTGTGTTTTTGGGGAGTGTGAGGATTTGACCATCAGGTAACATGCCAAGGATGTCCTGCTCGGTCTTCTTCGCACTTGTCACATCAAAGCAGGCGCTTGCCTCCTTCGGTGACATGAAGCTCGCTGTGCCGTAGCTACCAGAGCTTGAGACAGTGAGATTCCGATCGGAATCGGTGACTCCGTTTTGGCCCCATCCGATCCGGAGTCCAAAAATGCAGATGAGTACAATTCCCACCACTACCACACCGATGGCAATCAGGCCTTCTGGAAAGTGGAATATGGATCGAAAGACATCTGCAAGCTCCAGGGATGGGAGACCTGGGGAGACGCTATAGTCACTGCCGGCTGCCTTCCATGCGTTGATGTTGATCATGAACTGGGCGATAATACCGGCAATATACAACACGCATGGGATCAGGACAGCAAGGCTAAGGGCTATTTTCAGTTTTCTTTTTTCCATGGTTGCTCATACTTTCTACTGGACGCACTTCGATGGCCGGTCCGACAATTCCCTGAACCGTCTGAGCCTGGTAATCGAAGCAGAGCATAATGGGACTTCCACGGAACCCTTCTGGGATCGGACGGATATCCGATAGCTTCAGGAGATCACATTGATAATTCAGGATGACCGGTTTGTCGTGAATAATATCACAAAAGGTGATGCATATAAAAATCTAAGTATGGTACTGGAAGGAATAGAAGCCATGTCCGGATTGAGGATGATTTTCAATAGAGAATCACCATCGGGGTTGTTGGTTAGGAAGAGGCACTGGGCGAAGAATGTGGAAACTACAAAGTACTTGTTGCCAAATGGTTTTGCACTGTGGCATAGGCGCTGCGCCACGCTCATAGTAGAGCCGATCACGACCTGATGGATCGTGGTGACGTCAAAGCCTCTGGCCAGAAGTAAGCTCTTCACAGCTGCGGCGTAGTTCTCCTCGCTGTTCTTCATCCAGTACATCCGTGTGCTGCCGGTGAAGTAGAGGAAATAACAATGCTTCCCCTTGACCACAATACCAATCGTGCGGGAACTCTTGGAAACGGATTCCGGTGAGTACTCCTCGATGGCGACTCGCAGTTCGTGGGACGCATAGTAGTAACACTGGGTTGGATCTGGGGTGATTGTGTTTGAGGTGCGCTTTGCCGGGGACATCAGGGATGGCTTTTGTGAGATCAAAATCTCTGCATCGGCCGCATGGGCCATGACCGTGCCCACGGCGATAGCGTGAAGTCTCAGGATTTTATCGACTTTTGATGGGTACACGCGCTCGGAACAATTGATTCGAGAATAGATCATGGCCACTGCCTCAGGATCACTCTGCGCCACATAATCAAATCCCTTCTGCGTTAAGCTCAGAGACCGGATTACATGCCGCTTATGTTTCCTGCGGTAGAGCTTCACATAGCCCTCTCGAATCGCCCGATACATCACTCTGCGATTCCACTCAGCACCACCACCGATGCGAACCGCCAACTGCGTCGGAAACTCAATACAGTACCCAACAAACCACAGCAGTTCAAGCAACCGATCGTTCTTGCAAGTAATCATAGGCACTCCAATCTTGAAAACAGTAAGGCTGCCGACAGGCTGCCCGAGGCTGCGGCATGCATTGCCGAAGTTGCGCAGAAACTGACCAAGCAAAAAACACCCAGCCAGAACACCTCACTCAAATCACTACCTATTTCTGCAGCCCCTGGGTGAGGACAGCCGGAAGGCTCAAAATCACTACCTATTTCTGCCTCTCATTCAAAGCAGGAATTAGTAGTTGATTTTATGTGGTTTTTAGCCCATGTAGAGAGGGTCTCGGGTCGCATCAGATAGAACTCTGTGCAGTCTCGATCAGACACCTTTGTGGCCTGAAGCACCGTACACAACAGCCCGCTGTCGTTGGTCAGTAGCATAGACTCGATCACATCCAGATATCTCTTGGTTTCGATGTTATCGTAGTCTCGAATGCGCCGCTTACCGAGTGCCTCATCGTAGTTATGGACAATGCAGATAGCACAGCTTCCGAACCGTTCCATCGGATTTTCCTTGAGGAAGTCGAGGAGCGCATAGCGCAGAGGGCGTGTCAGAAACGCCTGATTATCCCTCTGGTTTCGCTTCGGTAGGATTGCAGGCACTGTGATCATGGGTCTCATCGATCCGAATTCCAAGCAGATCAGCCACCTCACCGTAGAAGTGTGCGGTATCATCACGGACCGTTCGAGCCGTGAGATTTCGCAGGGAGACCGTGGAAACTTCAGCGTTACGAACCAGGCTGAACAGCTTCTGCTGGGGGTTGAACTGATCCATGCGCTCCAGATTATTGGCTATCTGGAAGAGTTCATGGCTGATGCCGTCATAATCTGAAGCGACCTGGCGCATAACAAGGATATATTTGGGGTTTTCCATCGTGTAACCTCACATCTTATAGATTTGCTCAACACCATTCGGGCCGACTAAGATGCCATAATCGTTGACCAGTCTGGGCTCTACCTCATCCAGAGTGCTCAGATCATCAACAACGATCAGGCGGACTGTCGCTTCCGCAACCACGGTGCGAGCTGCGTTGATTGCAGGGATATTCTGCTTACTGCCAGGGATCAGGTCATAATCCTTGGCCGCAGAAGAGAACGATAAAATAGCCGGAGGGTCGCTTGCGCAGAAGTCCAGCACATTGTCTCGCATTTTGATGAATGCCCAGAATACCATGACAGATTCAAGGGTCTTTCCGTGGTCCAGCGAGTACCTACTTGTGGCAAGGAATTGGCCGTCCGGCGAAAAGTAGGCCAGACCCTCTCGCCGGAGTCGTGCGAGGATCTGGCCATAGGAACGATTGCTCAAATGATTGAAGAGCAACCGCATTTGTCGCTGTTCAACGACCCCGAAGATGGTCAGCAGCCGAATGATAAAGGCCACTTCTCGATCTCGGGCAGCATATGCAAACTTCATTTTGCTCTCCTTTGTGTAGACTTAGGAAACCGCATAGTGTAAAAGATCTTTGCTGTTACGCATAGTGTAGAGCTAATGTAAACGACATTCGTGGTGTGTTTTCATAAGTCAGCATTATGCGCATTTTGAGCCATCTTTTCCTGGAGGATTTGATTGAGCTCCATGCGGTCTGTAGTGATCAACTGCTTCTCCAGAGGGGAAGCTTTGAAGGAAACAGTGATGTGGTTGGAGTTTGTTGAGATTAGGCCCTGGCCGCGCTCAAAACGGGTAATCGACATGATCTCAGCATCCGACAGGTGGAGGATGCTCTGCACTCTTCGGGCTTCATCCTCCTCCAGATTCAAAATGATCTTCGTCTTGGCAACATTCAGGATGCCTTTGCCAAATCGGCTCCTGTCAAGGTCGCCGATATCCTGCGTAGCTGCAACAGCTGCGCCGCCATAGCCACGGATGATTTTGAAGATTTCTTGGACCCATTCTCCGGCCAGCGCCTTTGCGTTATTCGGGTTACTGGTATCGTCGTCTCCGATCAGCTCCCACGCCTCATCAATGAAGATGGCTTTCTCCTTGGTGCGATCCTCCTTTGCCTTATCCCAAACATAGTCCAGAGCAACGAACATGCCCACAGGGAGCAGCTCGCCTGTAAGTTCAGAGATGTCCAGTACGGTATAGAGGTTATCGAGTTGGACATTGGTGTGTTGGTTGAAGGTCTTCGCAGAGCCGTTGACAAGACGATTGAGAATGTTGCCCATGCGCTTCGTTTCCGGAGACTCCATAAGGATCTCATAGACATCTCCCAGCAGGGGCATCTCGCGATACCGATCCGGGTGGTCTGGGTCGATCAGCGACTCGTTGTTGTGAGTGATTCCTTTTTTTGCATAGGTTCGAATCAGAGCCTCATCCAGAAGCTGACGCTCTTCATGGTTGATATCGGGGATCAACAGAGAGAAGAAGATGTGCAGCTGTTGGATCTTTTTTGCCAGAATGGAGTTCTCATTGACAACGCCATCTATCAGCTGATTGGCGCTCAAGTCTTGCTTACGGATCTCACAGACATTGATGCACTGCTTGGAGGCAGGGCTTATGGAGATAAACTCACCTCCTATATTGTTGCATGCGCGCAGGAACTCATGTCCCTTCAGAGGAGCGATAATGAATACCTGCGTGCTTTTACGCCTCATGCGCAAAGCGATCAGCTGGAGCGTGAAGGTCTTACCTGCGCCGCTTGTTCCAAGAAGTACCATATTGGCGTTTTTGTAAACCCGGCTATTGAAGATATCCACGATGACCAGGCTGTTGTTATGCTGATTAACACCGAGCAAGATGCCATTCTCGTCACTCATCTCAAACGAGGTGAAGGGATAGCAACTGGCCGCAGAGGATGTCAGCATATTGCGCTTGCTGGCCTCGAACAACTTCTTATCCAGCTTACAGAACGGAAGGATCGAGAGAAGCGCCTGTTCCTGCCTGAAGCGGCAGATACGAATGTCCATATCCTGTGAGATCATAAGGCGACGCACTTCAGAGATGCGCCACTCCAGGTTTTCCAGAGTATCTGCAGTAACCGTGACCAGGGTGTTGCAGTAGTAGAAGTCCTCGTAGTTCGCAAGAC
>ENA-UESC01001215-UESC01001215.1-human-gut-metagenome-genome-assembly--contig:-NODE-1215-length-20597-cov-9.434308_pt1 | contig 20597 bp, 18 predicted proteins | sample MGYA00242998_ERZ507999 | MGnify/ENA primary metagenome ERZ507999 (study PRJEB26167, sample SAMN06115465) | human gut metagenome | host: Homo sapiens | place: China:Hubei | collected 2016-04-27... | reverse complement strand
AGCGCCCCCTGTGTGCCTGACCGATGCGAATTTATTTGCGTGACGTCCTCCGGCAGACCGTCCTGCCGGAGGCGAGAGCCTCCGGACCGGCGCGCCTTCGTGCCGAAAAGGGGTATTCTCTTTCGGAAAGAGAATACCCCCTTTTGTTTTTACCGTCCGCAGCACTGCTTATTTTCCGCGCTGCCGTGCAGCGCAAAAAATGCCGGATGGCAGCTCGCTCGCCGCTGACGCGGCAACCGCTCGTATGCCATGTATCAGCAGACTGCGTCCGTTACCGTCCGCAGCACTGCTTATACTTTTTTCCGCTGCCGCAGGGGCAGGGGTCGTTGCGGCCGATCTTCTGCACCTTGCGCGGCTGCTTTTTCACGCTGCCGTCGCCCGCGGTGGTGGCGACGATGCCCTCGGCCACGCGCTCGCGCTTGACCTCGGCCTCGCTCTTGATGCGGGCGGAGAAGATGCGGCGCACAGTCTCGTCCTGAATGGCGGAGATCATCTCCTCGAACATTTCGAGGGATTCCTTCTTGTAGGCGTCGATGGGGTTGACCTGCGCGTAGGCGCGCAGGCGGATGCCCTGACGCAGCTCCTGCATGGCGTCGATATGGTCCATCCAGTATTCGTCGACCACGCGCAGCAGCACCACGCGCTCAAGCTCGCGCATGATGGGGGAGGTGACGGCCTCCTCCTTGCGCTCGTAAGTGGTGACGGCGGCGTTGAAGAACAGCTCCGTCAGCTCGTCCTCGCCCATGGCGGCGAGCTCGGCGGGCGTTTCGGTGACCATGCCGCGCGGGAAGTACATACCCTCGAGGCTGCCGAGGATCTCGCGCACGCCGTCCTCGTCGAGCTTACCGTGCTCGCCGGAGTGGAGCGTGACCTGATTGGAAATGCCGCTGCGGATCATGCCGAAGATGGTATCCTTGAGGTTGCGGCCGTCGAGTACCTGCTTGCGCTGCCCGTAGATGATCTCGCGCTGCTTGTTCATCACGTCGTCGTATTCAAGCGTCGCCTTACGGGACTGGAAGTTGCGGGACTCGACGCTGGTCTGTGCGTTCTCGATGGACTTCGAGAGCATCTTGTTCTCGATGGGCGTGTCCTCGTCGAGGTTCATGCGGTCCATGAGGTTCGTGATGCGCTCGCCGCCGAACAGGCGCAGCAGATCGTCCTCGAGCGAGAGGTAGAAGCGCGTCTCGCCCGGGTCGCCCTGACGGCCGGCACGGCCGCGGAGCTGATTGTCGATGCGGCGGGAGTCGTGGCGCTCGGTGCCGATGATGAACAGACCGCCGGCCTCGCGCACGCGGTCGGCCTCGCCCGCGATCTCGGCCTTGTGCCTGGCGAGCGCTTCGGCGAACAGCGCGCGGGCGTCGAGGATCTCCTGATCGTCGGTCTCGGCGTAGCCGGTCGCCTCGGCGATCAGCTCATCGGAGAGCCCGGCCTTGCGCAGATCGTTCTTAGCCATGTATTCGGCGTTGCCGCCGAGCATGATGTCGGTGCCGCGGCCCGCCATGTTGGTGGCGACCGTCACCGCGCCGAGCTTACCGGCCTGCGCGACGATCTCGGCTTCCTTCTCGTGGTTCTTCGCGTTGAGCAGGTTATGCTTGATGCCCTCGCGGGAGAGCAGATAGGACAGGTGCTCGTTCTTCTCGATGGACACCGTGCCGACCAGAACGGGCTGGCCCTTGGCGTGGCATTCCTTGACCTGCGCGATGACCGCGCGGTACTTTGCCGCCTCGGTCTTGTACACCACGTCGGGATCGTCAATACGCGCGATGGGGCGGTTGGTGGGGATCTCGATGATGTCGAGGTTGTAGATGGTGCCGAATTCCTCCTCCTCGGTCAGCGCTGTACCGGTCATACCGGAGAGCTTCTTGTAAAGGCGGAAGTAATTCTGGAAGGTGATGGTCGCGAGCGTCTTGCTCTCGCGGGCGACGGTGACATGCTCCTTGGCCTCGATGGCCTGATGCAGACCCTCGCTGTAGCGGCGGCCGAACATCAGTCGGCCCGTGAACTCGTCGACGATGACGACCTCACCGTCCTTGACGACGTAGTCGATGTCGCGCTTCATCGTGCCGTGCGCCTTGATGGCCTGGTTGATGTGGTGGGCGATGGTGGAGTTTTCGGGATCGGAGAGGTTCTCGATCTCGAAATACTGCTCGGCCTTGGCGATGCCGCGGGCGGTGAGCGTCGCGGTCTTGGCCTTTTCGTCCACGATGTAGTCGGCGTCGACGTTGATGTCCTCTTCCTCCTTTTCGTCCGTCTCCGCGATGACCTTCTTGCGGAAGCGGGCGACGAGAGCCTCGGTGCGGCTGTACATCTCCGTGGACTTCTGCCCGATGCCGGAGATGATGAGCGGCGTGCGCGCCTCGTCGATGAGGATGGAGTCCACCTCGTCCACGATGGCGAAGGCGTGGCCGCGCTGCACCAGCTCGGAGGAGAAGAGCGCCATGTTGTCGCGCAGGTAGTCGAAGCCCATCTCATTGTTGGTGCCGTAGGTGATGTCGGCGGCGTAGGCCGCGCGGCGCTCGTCGCTCGTGAGGTCATGGACGATCAGGCCCACGCTCAGACCGAGGAAGCGGTGCACCTTGCCCATCCACTCGCTGTCGCGCTTGGCAAGATAGTCGTTCACGGTGACGATGTGCACGCCGTTTCCGGTGAGCGCGTTGAGGTAAGCGGGGAGAGTGGCGACGAGCGTTTTGCCCTCGCCGGTCTTCATCTCGGCGATGCGCCCCTGATGGAGCACGATGCCGCCGATGAGCTGCACGCGGTAGGGATAAAGCCCGAGCACGCGGCCTGCGGCCTCGCGCACGGCGGCGAAGGCTTCGGGCAGAATGTCGTCGAGCGTTTCGCCGTTGGCGAGCCGCGCCTTGAATTCCGGCGTCTTGGCGCGCAGCTCCTCGTCCGTCAGAGCGCGGTACTCGTCCGCCATCGCCTCGATCTTATCGACGATCGGATAAATGCTCTTGAGCTCCCGCTCGGAGTAGGTGCCGAAGAGCTTGGTGATCAGTCCCATATCAAAAACTTCCTTTCACGGAAAATCGAAATACTTTTGCAAAAAAGCATAAAAATACTTCTATAGTATAGCACGCCCTGTCCGGATATGCAAAGGAAAAATGCGCGGGAATGTGAACGGACGGTAAATTTCCGCACAATATGACGCCTGTGCGCCTTGCAAGCGGGGGCGGCGTGTGTTAAGATAGAAATATCATGAAGCAAAAGAACCACAGCGAAGGACATCGGAGGATTTTACGATGAAACTGCATTTTTACGGCGCGGACCGCTGCGTGACCGGCTCGTGCCACTGTCTGGAGATCAACGGCAAGCGCATCCTGGTGGACTGCGGCTTACAGCAGGGGCGCGACGAGCTGGACAACGCCATGTTCGCCTTCAACCCCGGCGACATCGACATCCTGCTCGTCACCCACGCGCACATCGACCACACGGGCCGCATCCCGCTGCTGGTCAAGCGCGGCTTTACCGGACGCATCCTGACCACCCGTGTGACCGCCGACCTCATGCGCATCATGCTGCTCGACTCCGCTCATATTCAAGAGAGCGACGCCGAGTACCGCAACCGCAAGGGTCAGCGCGCGGGGCGCGAGCCGGTCGAGCCGCTCTATACCACCGAGGACGCGATGAATGTCTTTAAGTTCCTCACCGTCTGCGAATACGGCCAGAGCGTCGAGCTGTGCGAGGGCGTGACGGCGGTGTTCACCGACGCGGGCCACCTGCTCGGCAGCGCGAGCATCACGCTCGAGCTTGACGAGGGCGGCGTGCACAAGACGCTCGTTTTCTCCGGCGATATCGGCAATGTCGACCAGCCCATCATCCGCGACCCGCAGCTTTTGAAGAGGGCGGACTATGTGGTGATGGAGTCCACCTACGGCGACCGCAACCACACCGAGGTGTGGAGCTACACCGACGAGCTGGCGGAGATCATCGACGAGACGCTCGGCAAGGGCGGCAACGTCGTCATCCCGTCGTTCGCCGTGGGCCGCACGCAGGAGCTTTTGTACTTCATCCGCGAGATCAAGGATCAGGGGCTCGTGAAGTCCGTGCCCGATTTCCCGGTCTATATCGACTCGCCGCTCGCCAAGGCGGCGACCACGGTGTTCTGCGGCGACCTGCACGGCTATTTGGACGAGGCCGCGCTCGAGCTGGTGAAGGACGGCACGCATATGTTCTCGTTCCCGAACCTGCATTTGGTCGAGACGACCGAGGAATCCAGAATGCTCAACCTCGACAAAACACCCAAGATCATCATTTCCGCCTCCGGTATGTGCGATGCGGGGCGCATCCGCCACCACCTCAAGCACAACCTCTGGCGCGCGAACAGCGCGGTGGTGTTCGTCGGCTTCCAGTCGCCCGGCACGCTCGGGCGCAGACTGCTCGACGGCGTGGAGAGCGTGAAGCTCTTCGGCGAGGAGATCGCGGTCAAGGCGAAGGTCGTGAATTTCCAAGGCCTTTCCTCCCACGCCGACCACGACCATCTGATCGAGTGGATCAAGGCGTTCGATCCGAAGCCCGCGCACGTCTTTGTCGTCCACGGCGACGCGGACGTGGCGCCCGCGTTCGCGGACGAGCTGTGCTCCCTCGGCTTCTCCGCCCACGCGGCGAAGTTCACCGAGAGCTACGACCTCGCCGCCGGCGTGATGCTCAGCGAGGGCTACATCTCCGAGCGCAAGCGCACGATGCAGGCCAGCCGCGCGGACAACCTGTACGGCAAGCTGCTCGCCGCGGGCGAGGCGCTGCTTGAGCTCATCCGCCGCTTCAAGGGCCGCTCGAACAAGGAGATCGCCGCCTTTACCGGCCAGATCACCGCGCTCATCGACCGCTTCCAATAAAATAGAAGGAAAGGGCGCGGGGCTCCGCGCCCTTTTTTGGGGAAAACACTATGGCTGTCACGAAAAATCAGGAATACACCGTTACCGTCGAGGGCTATTCGGGCGAGGGCGCGGGCGTCGCGCGCATCGACGGTTTTGTCGTCTTTGTGTCCGGCGCGCTGCGCGGCGAGGTGTGCCGCGTTCTTATTCTGAAGGTGCTGAAGTCCGCGGCCTTCGCCAAGGTGCTTGAGGTGCTTGTGCCCTCGCCGCACCGCATCGCGCCGGACTGCCCGTATTTTCCGCGCTGCGGCGGCTGCACCTACCGCCACATGGACTATGCCGAGGAGCTTGCCCTCAAGCGCCGGCGCGTGCAGGATAATCTTGCGCGCATCGGTGGGAGCGAGGTCGAGGTGGAGGAGATCCTCGGCGCGGCGGAGACGCGGCGCTACCGCAACAAGGCGCAGTATCCCGTCTCGCCGGACGGGAGGATCGGCTTCTACCGCGCCCGCACGCACGAGGTCATCGACACGCGGGAATGTCTGCTGGTGAAGCCGGAGGCGGACGCCGCGGCGGAGGCCGTGCGGCAGTATATGCGCGATTTCCGCGTGGCGGGCTACGACGAGCGGACGGGGCGCGGCCTTCTGCGCCATGTCTATGTCCGCTCGAACACGAAGGGCGAGAGCCTGATCTGCCTGCTGGTGAACGGCAAGCGACTGCCGCATGAGGCGGAGCTGGTCGAGCGGCTGCGCCGCGTCTGCCCGAAGGCGGTGGGCATCGTGCTCGGCGAGAACACGCGGCGGGACAATGTGATCCTCGGCGAGCGCTACCGCACGCTTTGGGGGGCCGACCGGCTGGAGGATGCGCTCTGCGGGAGAGTGTTCCGGCTGAGCGTGCCGTCGTTCTATCAGGTCAACCGCGAGCAGGCCGAGCGGCTCTACGCCAAGGCCATCGAGTATGCGCAGCTCACGGGTGAGGAGACGGTGCTCGACCTCTACTGCGGCGCGGGGACCATCACGCTCGCGCTCGCGCCCCACGCGAAGCGCGTCCTCGGCGCGGAGATTGTGCCGGAGGCCATCGACGACGCGCGGGAGAACGCCGCACGCAGCGGTGTGGGAAATGCCGAATTCTTCTGCGGCGACGCCTCCGACGTGGCAAAAAAACTCGCGCAGGAGAATCTGCGGCCCGACGTCATCACGGTCGATCCGCCGCGCAAGGGGCTGGCGGAGGACGTGGTGGAAAGCATCGCGCGGATGCAGCCGGAGCGCGTGGTGTATGTCTCCTGCGACAGCGCGACGATGGCGCGGGATGTGAAGCGCTTCGCCGCCCTCGGCTACCGCGCCGTGCGCGCCTGCGCGGTCGACCTCTTCCCCCGCGCCGATCATGTCGAGGCGGTGGTCCTCTTGTCACGGGAAACAGATCCACGGACGGTCGAGGTCGGAATGGAAGCGGAGACCGGCGAGGGCAAGCGCGTCAATTACACCGGAAAAGCATAAGAGAACAAAAGAAAAACCGCCGTCGGACTCACATGGGGTCCGGCAGCGGTTTTCTATTCGCTTCGTGTGATGTCATGCACCCATTTGCCGCTGTGGATGCGCAAAAGTCCGACGGGAGTCTTTGCCAGGTGCTCGATGGCGATGCACAGGCAGAACATCTCGTTCGGCACCTTAAGGACGAGGCCGAGCAGGCACATCAGCGGCAGCTCCATGCACCAGAGGGGAAAGTTGTCGATGAGCAGCGAGGCGCGTACGTCGCCGCCGCCGCGCAGCACGCCCACGACCATCGTGGACGAAAAACCGTGGAGGGGCATCACGCCCGCGTAGCAGTACACCATGACCGCGCACATCGCCGCCGCGCCCGCCGAGAGGGAGAAAAGCGGCAGCACATACGGCCGGAGCAGCGTAAAAAAGGCCAGAAGCTCCACGCCGCCGAGGGCGAGCGCGAAGAGAAATGCCGTGAGGCACACGGCCTTGCCGATGCGCACGACGCTCTCGCGGCTGCTGCCGATGCCGATCTCCTTGCCGACGATGACGGCGGCTGCGTTGGCGATGCCGTAGATGCCGGCGGTAGAGAGCTTGTCGATGCTGCCCGCCACGGTGTAGGCGGCGATGAGGTCGCCGCTCGCGGCCATGTGGCCCATGATGACGGTGATGAGCGAGTAGCCCACGCCCCAGAGCGTTTCGTTCGCCAGCACCGGCGCGCTGTAGTGGATGAAGCGGCGCAGCATCTCGCGGCCCGGGCGGAGAAGGGCGCTCCATTGGAGCGGCACGGTGCGGCAGCGCAGGGCGTAGCCGAAGGCGAGCGCAAATTCCACCACGCGCGAGAGCAGCGTGGCGGCCGCCGCGCCTGTGACGCCGAGCGCGGGGAAGCCGAGCTTGCCGAAGATGAGCACATAATTGCCCACGGTATTGCAGAGCATGGACGCGCCGAACACCAGCATACCGAAGCGCGGATTTTCGATGCTGCGCTGCATCCCGATGTAGATGGACGAGAGGGAATTGAGAATATACGAGAAGCCGACGATGCGGATATACGGCGTGCCGATCGCGACGAGACGGAGATTGTCCGTCACCAGCAGCAGAACATCCGCCGGGAAGAACGCCATGATGAGCGCGAAGAGCGTCGAGACGCTGCCGGCGATACAAAAGCCGATGCCCATGACGCGGTTGATGCTCTCGCGGTCGCCGCGGCCCCAGTATTGGCTGATGAGCACGCTCGACCCGCTCTGCAATCCGAAGACGATGAGCTGGATGATGAAGATGGGCACATTCGCTACCGTGACGGCGGACATCTGCTCGCTGCCGAGCAGACCGACCATGAAGGTATCGAGAAAGCCGAGCGAGGTGGTGATGAGATTCTGCACGATGATGGGCAGGGCGAGCAGAAAGAGGCGTCGGTAGAAGCCCTTGGGCTGACGGAGATAGGAGAACATAATAAACCTCAAAGAAGCTGACGAAGCGTCAAATTTACAGCATGGGAAAGCGCGTTTCCCTGTGCCTGCGGAGAGCGGAAACGAGCGCGTCGACGTCCGCTTCGGTCGTCTCGGGCGCGAAGCTCACGCGCAGAACGCCCGCGGCCGTCTTTTTGTCGAGCTTCATCGCGGCGTAGACGTGGCTGAGCTTGCCGCGGTGGCAGGCCGAGCCGGCGGAGATGCAGATGCCCTGCGCGCCGAGCTCGGTGACAACGTTCGCGCTCGGATAGCCGACGAGCGAGACGGAGAGGATATGCGGGGCGTCGCCGTTCCCGATGCGCACCACGCCGTCGATGGTGAGGAGCTGCTCGAGCGCGTACTGCTTGAGCTGCGCCATGCGGGCGAACTTTTCCTCATAGCCCTCCAGCCGCAGCTCCACCGCCTTGGCGAAGCCCGCGATCTGCGCCGTGGCCTCGGTGCCCGAGCGCAGGCCGCGCTCCTGTCCGCCGCCCGCGAGCAGCGGACGCACCGCGCGGCAGCGCGGGCCGATGTAAAGTGCACCGACGCCCTTGGGGGCGTTGAGCTTGTGTCCGCTGACGGAAATGAGGTCCGCGCCCAGCGTGTCCGCGCGGAACGGGAGCTTCAAAAACGCCTGCACGGCGTCGGTGTGCAGCAGCGCCCTGGAGCCGCGCTCGCGCAGGAGCCGCGCGATCTCGCCGACGGGGAACACACAGCCGGTCTCGTTGTTCACGAGCATCACGGAGACGAGCGCCGTGTCCTCACGCAGCGCGTCCGCGACCTGCTGCGCGGTGATATTCCCCTGACGGTCGGGCGCGAGATAGGTGACGGCATAGCCCTCCTGCTCCAGCTGACGGCAAGGCTCGAGCACGGCGCTGTGCTCCACGGCGGTGGTGATGATGTGCTTTCCGACGCGGCGGTTCTGGTGGGCGGCGAGGCGGATGGCCCAGTTGTCGCTCTCCGTGCCGCAGGAGGTGAAGTACAGCTCGTCCGGCTTGCAGCCGAGCGCGGCGGCGATGACCGCACGGTCCGTCTCCAGACGCTTTTTCGCGGCGGCGCCGTAGGGATACTGCGAGCTGGGGTTGCCGCTGCCGTTTAGTAAAACATCGTACATCGTATCCGCCACCTCGCGCGCGACGGGCGTGGTGGCGGCATGGTCGAGATAGATCATAGCAAAGCATTCCTTTCTTTGCACTTGCAATCAAGCGAAAACATGGTATGATTATATGCGGAAAAACCACGAAAAGCAAGGAGAAAGCATGAAGATCGGTATTTACACCCTGGGCTGCAAGGTGAATCAATACGAGACGCAGGCGATGGAGCAGGAGCTGACCGCCCGCGGGCACGAGCTGGTGGATTTTGAGTCTCCCGCCGATGCCTACATCATCAACACCTGCTCGGTCACGGCGGTGAGCGACAAGAAGTCGCGCCAGATGATCCGCCGCGCGAAGAAGAACAGTCCCGACGCGGTGGTCGCCGCCTGCGGCTGCTACGTCCAGACACACGAGGAGGAGGCGAAGAGCCTCGGCATCGACCTTCTGATGGGCACGAACGACCGCGCGCGATTCCTTGACCGGCTGGAGGAGGCCGTGAAAACGCGCGAGACGGTCGCGGACATCGACGACGCGCTGCGCCGCCGCACGTTCGAGGTGCTGCCGGCGGGCGGCATGGCGAACCGCACCCGCGCGATGCTCAAGGTCGAGGACGGCTGCGTGAACTTCTGCACCTACTGCATCATTCCCTACGCGCGCGGTCCCGTGCGCTCGCTGCCGATGGACAAGGCGGCGGAGCAGGTGCGCGCCCTGCGCGCGCAGGGCTACCGTGAGATCGTGGTCACCGGCATTGAAATTTCCTCCTACGGCCATGACCTCAAGGACGGCACGACGCTCATCGATCTTCTGGAGCTTATCGCCCGCGAGGGCGGGGAGATGCGCATCCGGCTCGGCTCGCTCGAGCCGCGCACGGTGACGCGGGAATTTTGCGAGCGGGCGATAAAGCTCCCGACCCTCTGCCCGCACTTCCATCTCTCGATGCAGTCCGGCTGCGATGCGACGCTCAGGCGCATGAACCGCCGGTACGACACCGCGCGGTATTATGAGTCTGTGGAGCTTCTGCGCGAATATTTCGACGACCCCGCCGTCACCACCGACCTCATCACCGGCTTTCCGGAGGAGACGGAGGAGGAGTTCGGTGAGACGCTCGCCTTCATTGAAAAGTGCGGCTTCGCCGCCATGCACATCTTCCCCTATTCCATCCGCCCCGGCACGAAGGCCGCGGCGATGGCGCAGGTGGACATGAGCGTGCGCGAGGAGCGCGCGGCGCGCGCCGCCGCCGTCGCGGAGCGGATGCACCAAGGCTATCTCGCCCGCTGCGTGGGAAAGACCTTCCCCGTGCTCTTTGAGCAGGACAGAGGAGAGGGCAGCGTCGGCCACGCGCCGAACTATATGCCCGTCACGGTGGGGATGAAAGGGTTACATAACACTGTGCAAAACGTGCGCATCACCGCCGTCGACGGCGACGGCCTGCGCGGGGAACCGGAGGAGACATGAAAAGCCACTTTTTTGCCTACATCGCGCGGATGCGCTACATCACGCGCTGGGCGCTCATGCGCAACACCTTTTCCGAAAACGTGCAGGAGCACAGCCACATGGTCGCGGTGCTCGCGCACGCGCTCGCGGTGATCCGAAACCGCGTGTACGGCGGGCAGATCGACGCGGGACAGGTCGCCGCGGTCGCGCTCTACCATGACGCGAGCGAGATCATCACCGGCGATATGCCCACGCCTATCAAGTATTACGCGCCCGAGATCCGCGATGCCTACAAGAAGGTCGAGGCGGTCGCCTGCGGACGGCTCCTTGCCATGCTGCCCGACGAGCTCAGACCCGACTACGACGATGTGCTCGACTGCGCGGACGGCGAGGTGCTCGAACTGGTCAAGGCGGCGGACAAGCTATCCGCCTACATCAAGTGCGTCGAGGAGCTCAAGGCGGGCAACGCGGAGTTCCGCCGCGCCGCCGAGCAGACCCGCGCCGCGCTCGACGCGATGCATCTGCCCGAGCTGGATTACTTTATGGAGCACTGCGCGGAGAGCTTTTCCATGACGCTCGACGAGCTGGAATAACAGGGAGGAAGAAACTATGATTAAAATTCGGACGCTGTATATCGTTCTGCCGCTTACGATCCTGATGGCGGTGGGCTGCTACCTCAAGGGCTGGACGGCGGGCATCGCCCTGTGGGCGTTCCTTGCGCTCGTGTGCGTGGGGCGCATTCTGCGCGAGCGGAAGGAGAAGAACGGCGCGGAGGACGCGCAGAAAAAGGAATAACGCACCGTGTGCGAAAAAAGCGGGGGAGCATCCATCGGGAAGCTCCCCCGCTCTGCTGCCGTTTCCTCTGTCTCAATGCCGTGCGGGGCCCACCGTGTCAACGTATTCCAGCGCGGCGGGCCTGCCGTCCTCGTCAGAGATGAGCCGCCAGACCGTGTGCGCGCTGCTCCACGGCGCGCAGGCGTAGAGATAGACCCCGTCGGTCGTGTAGTCGTAGAGCTCCCGCGTGAGGTCCGTGCGGTCGACGGTGAGGAGCCATTCCTCGCCGGTCGCGATGTCATGACATCCGACGCCGACGTATCGCTGTTCGGCAAGCTGCCATTCGTACTGGTCGTAGAAAACGAACCCGTCTGCCGCGGCGACGTAGCTGCGTGTGTTCGGGCAGCGCAGCGTTGTGACCGAGCCGTCCGCACCGAGGCAGAGCATATTGTGTGTCAGCTTCCCGCCTCTCACACACTCGACCAGAGCGTATTGGCCGCCGCGGAGCACGAAGAAGCCCTGATCGAACAGCGTCCCCTCGGGTGTCACGTCCTCGCCGTCGCGGAGAAGCCGGTAGAGGGCGACCCCGTCCGCCCGCTGACCGCTCGGCACGAGGGTAAATTCGTACCCGCCGAACGTGAGGTGCGTGTTTTCATAGAACTGCTCGAAGCCCGCACCGGAGGATGCGTACTCCTGCCGGACCTCCAGCAGCTCGCCGGTCCTGCCGTCGAGCAGGTATTCGCTCCAGACGATGGTGTCATTATAGCTCCAGGACGGTACATTGGGCTCTGTGTCGGTTGGGACTTTGTCCTGATGAATGGTATAGCTGTTGAAGCGGAGCCGGACGTCGATGCGCCCGTCGCCGAGCAGCGAGAAGAAAAGCCGCGTGCAGTCCTGCGGTGCGGTGTAGAGCTTTATCCGCTCGCCCGTCTCGTGTACCTGCACATAGAGCGTTTCGCCCCGAAGGTAGTAAATGCCGTAGCCGTTCACCGCGTAGCCATCGTACCAGAAGGTGCTGAGCACCCGCTCGCTCGTGCCCATGGCGGGATCGTAGCACCAGACGCCGCTGTGGCGGACGTGGTAATAATAGCGGCCGTCCGCGATCGTGCCGGGGCTGGAGGCGCAGCCCGCGCCGAGCGAGTAGTCGAAGCGTCCGGCGACGTAGATGCCGCTGAAAAGCACCAGTGCGATGCACGCGGCCTTGATCAGCGCCGTCCGCCATGAGCGCTTCGGCCTCTGCCGCCGCGCGCCACACTCCGCCAGCAGTTCGTCGCCAAGATAGCTGAGGGAAGCGCTGAGCTGTTCGTTCGTCATACCGTAAAGCCCTCCTGTTCCAGATGTGCGCGCAGACCCTGCCGCGTACGGTAGAGGAGGCTTTTGACCGCGCCGATGCTCGTGCCGTACTGCCGCGCGACGTCGGCAAGCGGATCGACGTAGAAATAGCGGGCGAGGAAGACGCCGCGCTCGCGCGGCGAGAGCGTGCGCAGGTAGCGCTCGATGCTCTCGGCGAGCAGCCTCGCGTCCAGCGCTTCGTCCGCCTCGCCGCCGACCGCGTCGCCCAGCTCTTCAAGGGAGAGAAGATATTCCCGCGCGCCGCGCTTCTGCGCGCCGTCGCGGCGATAGCGGTCGATGGCGCCCTGCCGCGTCAAACGGCTGAGAAAAGCCGGAAACACCGGCGGGCGCTGCGGAGGAATGGCGTTCCACGTTTTCAGATAGGTGTCCGAGCGCACCTCCTCGCAGGCAAACTGGTCGAGGAGAATGCGCTGCGCGAGCTGCAGGAGCCGCGCTCCGTATTTTTTGTCGGTCTCGCCGATGGCATCCTCATTGCGCGCAAAATACAGCGCGATGATCTGCTCGTCCTTCATTTGGCCCCGCCTCCTTTCACTCTATTTACCGCAAACGCGGCGCGAAGGTCGCGCGGAACACGCAAAAAATTTTTTCTTCCTCTATTTTATCCGATGGCGGGGTGAAAGTAAATGCCGCGATTTGTGCGTTCCGCAGCTTGCATTTTGCGGCGAAGCCTTTATAATGATGACATTCTTTTTCGCAGGGAGGAAGGACTCATGGAACAGCGAAGGGCGCGTGGGATGCTTGCAGCCGCAGCCGTTATCTTCGGTACGCTTGCGCCGTTCGTGCGCGGCATTTCCGTTTCCTCGGGCGAGCTGGCGCTTTACCGCGCGGTGATGGCGGCGCTGCTCGTCGGCGGCTATCTGCTCGTGAGCGGACAGAAGCTCGTGCTGCGCGCGAATCGGCGTGAGGCCGCTCTGCTGCTCCTCTCCGGCACGGCGATGGGCGTGAACTGGATCTTGCTTTTCGAGGCCTACCGCTACACCACCGTGTCCGTCGCGACGCTGAGCTACTATTTTGCGCCCGTGCTCGTCACCGCCGCCTGCCCGCTGCTCTTTCACGAAAGGCTGACGGGAAAGCAGATCGTCTGCTTCGTGATGTCCACGCTGGGACTGGTGCTGGTCATCGGCGTCGGGGGGCTTTGCGGCGGCGCGGATGTGCGGGGCGTGCTCTTCGGCCTCGGCGCGGCGGCGTTCTACGCCGCGGTCATTCTGCTCAATAAGTTCATCCGAAGCGTCGCGGGCATCCAGCGGACCTTTTTGCAGTTTTTAGCCGCCATCGTCATTCTCATTCCCTACGTCGCCGCGACCGGAGGCGTATCGCTGGGGACGCTCGACGCGCGCGGCTGGGTCTGCCTGCTCATCGTGGGCTTCTTCCACACGGGCGTGACCTACTGCCTGTATTTTTCCGCCCTGCGCGAGCTGCCGGGGCAGGAGGTCGCTCTGCTGAGCTACATGGACCCGCTCGTGGCGGTCATCGTCTCGGTGACGGTGCTCGGCGAGCCGGTCACGGCGCCGCAGCTCGCCGGCGGTGCGCTGATCCTCGGCTTCACGCTCTGGAACGAGCTGCCGGAGAAAAAATAAGAAAAAGGGAAGCGGCTTTTACTGAACCGCTTCCCTTTTTCAGTTCATAAAGTGAATGGTGATGGGGCAGATCTCAGCTCTGGTCGCCACGCGCATATTCGGCCCGAAGAGACCGACGCCCGAGGTCACGATGCTGTGCATCGACCCCACGCGGAGACAGCCGCAGGCATTCTCCCAAAATAGCCGGACGGTGAGGTTGCCGGGGAACATCTGCCCGTCGTGCGTGTGCCCGCAGAGATCGACGTCCACGCCCGCCGCGGCCAGCGCCTCCAGCTCGCGCGGCTGGTGGTCGAGGACCAGAATGGGCTTGCCCGCGTCCAGCCCCTCGACGAACTCCGTGGGCGTTTTACGCACCTCGACGCCGCGCCCCGGGCGCTGCGCGTCGGGGCGGCCGTAAAGATAAACCTCGCCGCCGAGCAGCACGGCCTCGTCGCGCAGGAGACGGATGTTCGCGGACGCGAGAAAGGCGTCCATCTCGGGGCTGCTCTGCTTTTTCCCGTCGCTTCGGAAGGTGAAGCCCGCCAGGATGGGCTCCTCGATGTCGTGGTTGCCGTAGACGGCGTAGACGCCGTACCTCGACCGGATGCCGCGCAGCACCGCGGCGATCTGCTCCGGCTCCTCCACGGCCTCCCAGGCGTTATCAAAAATGTCGCCCGCGATGACGACCGCATCGGCGTCCTGCTCGTTCACGCGCGCGACCATGCGCTCCATCTGCGCAAGCCCCACGTTGTAGCCGAGGTGGAGATCGGCGAGCAGCACGACCTTCATGCTCTCCATGCTGCCGGCGGACTTGTTTACGGTGATCTCGTAGGGCGTGACGCGCACGATGCGGGCGTTGATCACGCCGCCGACGGAGGTCACAAGAATGGCCGCCGCACACAGACAGCCCGCGATGCGGTGCATCCGCGCCGAGCGCAGAGAACGGAGCTTCAGACCGTGGACGAGCAGCAGCCGCAGTCCGTCCGCGAGCAGGACTGCCAGCAGCAGATAGAGCAGCACGCCGAGCCAATAATTCCCGATGAGCATGAGCGCGCGCTTCAGCCGTCCGGCAGGCAGCGGAAAGGCCAGAACAAAGGAGAGCGCAAAGAAGGCGTACAGCGCGGCGGGCACGGCCCAATGCTTCCGCTTGCGGAACCATGGGAACCACGCCCGCACCCAGCCCATGATGCGGCGGAACAGATAGAGGTTGAAAAGCAGGTAAAACGGTGCGAGGAGGAAGGCAAGCATGGCGCGTTCCGCGCTCCTTTCCGAAAGGGGAGACACCCTTTGTTTTCGGCGCTATTCTACTCCCTTTACGCCCTTGGCGCAAGAGAAAAGATGCGGCGCGAAGCACACACTTTTTTTGGACAAAAGTGACATTGACAACCCTTTCCTACAAATTTATAATCACAATCTCGTATGAAAGACATCAAAATACACCGTGGTAAAAGGTGAGGCTTATGAATCATCAGTCGTCGTTTTCGCTTCGTTCGTTCTTTCAGCCCGTGGACCTCACGCAGGGAACGTGCTGGAAGACGCTGCTCGTGTTCGCGTTCCCCATTATCGTTTCCTACCTGCTCCAGCAGGTCTATTCCATCAGCGACGCCGCCATTGTCGGTCAGACGCTGACGGCGAGCGAGGTCGCCGGTGTGAACGACACCACCTCGCTCGCGATGATCTTCCTGCAGTTCGCCTTCGGCGCGAGCGCGGGCTTCTGCACCGTGACATCGTGCTTTGTCGGTGCGCGCGACAGCGCGGGCGTCCGCCGCTCCATGGCGACGCAGATCGTCCTCTCCGCGGTGCTGACCGCCGTGCTCACGGCGCTGGCGCTGGCGCTGCTCGACCCCATGCTCGCGTGGATTAACGTCACGCCCGCGAGCGGGGAGGTCTACCGCGCGGCCTATACCTACTGCGCCATCCTCTTCGGCGGCATCGGCGCGCAGCTTTTCTATAATTTCATCTGCTCGTTCCTGCGCAGCATGGGCGACAGCGCCACGCCGCTCGCGTTCCTGCTTTTCTCGACGATCCTCAACGTGGGGCTGGATCTGCTCTTCATCCTCTCGTTCCACTGGGGCGTCGCGGGCGCAGCCATCGCCACCGTTGCGGCGCAGCTCATCAGCACGCTCGGCTGCTTTCTCTACGCCTTTTTGAAGTATCCCGAGCTGCGATTGCACCGCGAGGACTGGCGCATCACAAGGCGCGACGTTACGCGCCATCTCATTCAGGGCATCCCGCTCGGCCTGCAGTTCTCTGTCCTCGCCATCGGCATCATCGTGATGCAGAGCGTCATCGTGCAGTTCGATACGCTTGGCGGCGAAATGGTCTCCAACGCGGCGCAGAACGGCTTCGGTGCGGCGAACAAGCTCAACAATCTTCTTATGACGCCGCTCAACGGCCTCGGCGCGGCGATGACCAGCTTCACCGCGCAGAACCTCGGCGCGGGCGACCACGCGCGCATCAAGAAAGGAACGGTGCAGGCGCTCATCATTGTCTGGACGATGTGCCTCATCTCCATCGCAGCTGGACTGCTGCTCTCGCGCGGCGGCGGGTATCTCTATATCTTCCTCTCACCCGATAAGGTCACGGCGGAGACGATGCGCTACGGCAACACCTATCTCTATGTCGACCTGTCGCTCTACCTCTTCCTCGGCTTCATCTTCGTCGTGCGCAACTGTGTGCAGGGCATCGGCAAACCGCAGTTCGTGCTCGGCGCGGGCGCGGCCGAGCTGGCCGCACGCGTGAGCGTGTGCCTGCTGCTGCCGCCGCTGATCGCAGGCGGCGCGGTCAATTCCGACGCGCCGCGCGCGGCGGTCTATGCCCTCTGCTTCGCCGATCCCTTTGCCTGGATGGCGGCGGACGCCGTGCTGCTCGTGCCCTTCCTGCGCAATATCATGAAAATGGACTATCGCTACCTGAAAGGAACAATGTAGGAAGAAACAAAAAGTTTTTGTCGCTTTTTTAAAAAAACTTGAAAATAAGGCTTGCAATTTGCGCCGGGATATGCTATCTTATTTAGGCTGAGTTCAGCAAAACAGCATATCCGGGTGTGGCGAAGTTTGGTATCGCGCTTGAATGGGGTTCAAGAGGCCGCTGGTTCGATTCCAGTCACTCGGACCAAATTAACGAAACGGTATAGATGCGTCTGGCGAAAAGTCAGGCGCATCAACCGTTTCCGGGCTTTTTCAAGCCCGGATTTCTTCTCTCAAACCATAGATGCAAATCGCTGTTTCAGGGCGTCTGCCCCGATTCGAACCGGGCGTTTTCCTGTTTCATGCAGATGCGTTCAGCCAGCGCCCTTTTTCAGCGGCGATTTTTCCGGCTGGCAGCGGTATTTTTCTCAAAAAAGAATCACAAAGATTTGGGCGTCGTTTTGTTGGTCCTGACGGACTAAGAAAGCGGTGCCCTTTTTCATTTCAAAAAGGGCGCTGGTCGCAGCGCCTGCATTTGTAGGTCGGAGCATGATCGCTCCGGCCTTATTTTTTATGCATGGGAGGAGCTATATGAGCATCAGCGCAGAAGAAAAGGTCTGTTACCTCAGAGAAGCAGCAATTGTCCTTGCCAAGGAGGGTTTCCAGTTGGACGAAGTTCACACTGACAGGCTGTGTATCCTGCTTGACGGTGCGCCACTGTGCGAAGTGACCGAGAGCGGCGGTATTGCCTACCGCAATAAGGATATTGACGAGCCGGAGCGAATCGCCGCCAAGGACAAGGTGTATGAGATCGTCAGAAACAAAGCGGAATATATGCACCAGATGGAGACAGCGCCCGTTTTGAAAGCCGATGGTTTAGAGGACGGCTACAAGGTGCTGGCCGATTTCAATGGCACTGTGCTGGCTGGAGTTCAGAGCAAACACGGAGTCCACTTCGTCACATGGGATTGGGCCTATGGGCACACAGGAGTATGTCATGGGCACTATTTCATGGAGAACTATGCAGGAGCCAAACAGGACTTTGCTATCCGCTCCGGGCTGATTCAAAAGGAACGGCTTTTCACCCCAGAGCAGATGACCGAGATTTATCGCTGCTGTGCGGACTCTGTAGACGGAGATTTCTTTGAACTCACGGGAGAGCAGGAAAAAATGATCCGCAGTGTTCAGCAGCAGATTGAGGAGTGTGTGCCGGATTTGGACGAGCGAATCCGGCAGCAGGAAGAAGCCTTGGAACAAGTCGCACAGCAACAGACAATGTAATATCAAACGGAACGGGCCGGAGTCTTAGCAATAAGATTCCGGCCCGTTTTTCATTTCAGAGAGGAGTTCGCTTATGCCGTACTATTTCATGCGAGACACGCCGCTGCAGGCGTTGGAGCAGTTGATGATGTCTCAGCCCGGTCAAAAGCCCAGAGGTGGTGGAATATACCGCAGCCCATTTCGTTACACGCCCGAAGATGTGGCGTGCGAATACTGCCAGAACTATGTCCGCAAGCATCCGTGCCGCCTATGTGAATGTACCTGCCTGGAGGAGCGGATCGAGGCAGGTGTGCTGGAGCTGAATGCGTTCATGCGGGACTGCTTCACCCCCTCTATGGGGCCGCAGTTCCGAAAAAGGATGCATCAGCAATTTAGAGAGAGGAAACCTCAATTCTTCCAATTCTTCCTGTCCGATGCCCACCGGCGAAGATGGACACATTGGCGAGAGCGCTGCTGGCGTTTGTCCGACCGGAACAAAGCGGCCCTCTTCCTGCTCACGGCATACGAGAGCCTTTGGCGCAGGATGGTCTGGAAATGCGGGAATGACGGCTTTGACTTCCAAAGCGTCCGGCTCGGAGGAATCGAGCCGGAGCTATACAGCGTCTACCAGGCGGCGAAGGCCATTGCGGTCGGCTGCTGTAATATCACTCTCGCAGACCTTGCGTCTCCGGAATTGGTCACAGATGAGGCGTTCCACCTGATCACTGGCGCACTACTGATGGCCAAATAACCGTGAGATAGCGGACTACAACAACGAACGGCTTGGTGTTACCCCCGCGCAGGAGAAAGCCATGAAAACGGGTTCCATGTTCGGCTGGGGCGTCCCCGGCGCAGACCCCGCCTGCTATGAACAGAAACAGGAAATGGGGGGGATGACCCTTGGGTAAAAAGATATTTGGCATCTATCTGGCAAAGCTGGACGCACCCAATAGTGAGGCCCACGCAAGGCTGGAACTGCCCGCTTCCCCGTTGGAATTGCACGATGCAATGGACAAGGTGCGGCTTCAGGAGAACGAGGAGGTGTATCTGGAAATTGACGATTACTATGGCTTCGAGTATCTCGCTCCTCACTTGATGGAACTGAACGCCAGCCTCAATGAACTGAACGATCTTGCCGGTCGTCTGGCTGTGCTGGATGAAACGGAGCAGGAAGCGTTTGACGGCCTGCTCCGTCTGGAAATTCAGAGAAAGGTAGAATCCAACGGCAGTATTCTTACCATGCAGGACCTGAGAACTCTGGCGGTCAGCGCGGGGGCAGATTGCTGCCATGTGGTCGGCGCGACCAGTGACGCAGAACTGGGCCGCTTCTATGCGGAAAATGGCTTCATGGAGGAACTGGACGGTCTATCCGACGATGTGTTCGAGATGCTGGACTTTGGCAAAATCGGCAAAGCCCTGCGTACCGGCGAAAACGGCACATTTACACGGAGCGGCTATGTGGTGAAGCACAGTGAACTGGTCACCGCACCACCCTGCGCCAAGGAACTTCCCGAAAAGCCGGAATATCTCTTCCGGCTCACTCTTGGCCTTCATCCCGACCTCGAAGATGACCGCACCGTCACGCTGGAATTGCCTGCGTCTGCTGAAGCATTGAGGGAAGTGCAGAAGCAGCTTGGAGCGGACGGCTGGGAGGGTGCTATGGTTCTCGACTATGACGGGATCATCCCACGGGCGGCAGAGTTTGCTGACTTGCCAATGGAGCTGGATGCCTTCAACGATTTTGCGGAGGCAGTGGAGGCTATGCCTTCCCGCGAAAAACAGATCCCGAAGCTGAAAGCCCTGCTGGAGCATTTCGAGGTAACGGATCTGGCTACTGCTGCGGGCCTTGCCGAGCATATCGGGGATTACATCCTCACGCCGGAGATCAGTTCGCCGCAGGAGGCGGCCATTGATGAACTGAACTTCACAATGGATGCCCACTCGGCGGAACTGCTCCTGCCTCATGTAAATCTCTTCACCTACGGGAACGAGATCATCAAGGATGACAATGCTGCACTTACCTCCTACGGCCTGCTGCATCGGGAGGACTATCAGCCGATGCAGACTCCGGTGCAGGAAACTCAAGAACAAGCAATGACGATGGAATAAGCAAAGGACCTAATCGAGCCACTATGGAAATGCGTAATGCCGTTTTTAACGACACTGACTTGCAACATATGTAATGAAATCCTCCGGCGTGAGTGTGTCGCCAGCATGAGGAATCGCGTTCCATCTTTTCTGTATGGCAGGGTCTGGATTACACATCGCCGCTATCATCGCCAGCCGAATCTCTTTCCGCACTTCTTCCACGGTAGTATGGTTTTTGCGAGCCACTTCTCGCAGTGCTGCTTCGGCGCAGATGTTCTTTCTCTTCATAGAATCACTCCTTGCTGTTTTTTGAACGGAAACCGTTCTTTTAGAACTATAATAGCATAGGAGCTTTGAGAGAAAACGTCGAACTCTGTCGAAAAAAATAG
>ENA-UESC01001211-UESC01001211.1-human-gut-metagenome-genome-assembly--contig:-NODE-1211-length-20655-cov-5.628633_pt1 | contig 20655 bp, 22 predicted proteins | sample MGYA00242998_ERZ507999 | MGnify/ENA primary metagenome ERZ507999 (study PRJEB26167, sample SAMN06115465) | human gut metagenome | host: Homo sapiens | place: China:Hubei | collected 2016-04-27... | reverse complement strand
GACCGCCTCGGGCATTCCGCCAACAACAAGATACTGTCGATAGAGCCCAAGCGCCTTTTCATGAAGGCTTGGCGCAAGAGGACCCATTATCTCGAATGATGAGCGTATCTCGTCGACCAGCTGATCGTGCCCCATCGCCCAGAGAAACTCCTCGAAATCGAGTGGAGTCATCTCAATCAAGTCGGTCTTTCCGACGGGGAACGAATACGACTGATGGTTAATGGCAACCCCAAGAAGCGACCCGGCAGCCGCAACGTAATACTCGGGAGCATCTTCGCAAAAGTATTTAAGGGAAGTGAGCGCTTCCTCGCATGCCTGGATCTCGTCAATGAACAGTAAGGTTTTGCCAGGCACGATACGCTGTCCCGTACGAGCCTCGATCGCACGTACGATCGAATGAGGGTCAAGACCGCCCGAAAAATCCGCTCGCGCCGACCGGTCGTTCTCAAGATTAACGTAGACAACCGATTCGAAAAGATCCTGGGCGTACGTTCTGAGCAAATAGGTCTTGCCACACTGGCGCACGCCTTTGACCAGCAAAGGTTTTCTATCAGCTCTGTCTCGCCATTCCCTAAGGAGCTCGTCTGCCTTGCGACGCATACGTAACCTTCCCTCATGAACTTCTATTTGACAATATTTTAACGCGGATTAATTTGTTTTCAGTTATTTTTCTGCGTTTAATAATTGTTCTATACGCGCTTGAGGGAATGCGCCCCTATTCATGTACTCGCGCTACATTCGATTGCACGAGACACCAGCGAAAGGGACCCAATGCAGAACGATAAAAACGGCATTGCACAGCTCACCCCGGAGCAGATCACGCTCTTCAACGCCATGTTCGGTATGCAGAGCTAGCCAAAATGGATGCAAGCGGTGGCTGACGGAATTGTCCGCGGGAGCATCAACGCATGGCAATCAGCACTCCTCTTGGTAAGGGCAGCAAGCATTTCCGCTAGTGCTGATTGCCATGCAATCTTCTTGTTCATAGCTGCGCCGCCTGCCTGAAATGACCCGCAGTCAAGATGAACTGCAGGAATCATGGCGAGTCGTAACCGCTCGCAAGCCTCCTTCGGAATAGGTGCTGAGCAGTTCCTGGGCATGGGTGAACTCGGGTCCCCGCCTCCAACCGAGCAGGCGGTTGACCGCGAGATTTCCCTGAACGCTGTGGACAAAGAGCAGATAAGCGTCCTCGCGCGAAAGCCCGGTCTTCTCCATCATCTGGGGAACGACCTGCTCTGCCCCGCGCTCGATGACGCGCTGCGCCACGCGGGCGTACGCGTCGTCATCCGAGTAGAGCAGATAATAGTCATCGTTTGCCGGTGCCCGCTGGCAAAGGGCCCCCGACTCCGCCCCCTCGAGCGGAGGTGCCGCCGCCAGAGCCTCATCGATAAGCACATCAAGCAGCGCAAACTTATCCTCGTAATGCAGATAGAACGTACAGAGGTTGATATCCGCGCGGCGGCAGATATCCGCCACCGTCCTCTTTGCGAAGCCGACCTCGGCCAGCAGCGCAAAGAACGCCTCCCGTATGACCGAAAGCGTATAGCGTCGGCGACGATCGATCTTCCCCGCTTCCATGGCTCCTCCAATTGCAACGCTCAACAATGCCCGGCAGACGTTTGTTTATCGACAGCGCCTCAAAGCTGTTCATTGCTCTCACGCAAATCAACATTGATACTTTTTATAGACACCTGTTCATTGTAGCCGAAAGAGAGCTTTGCATGACTTTTTACGAGAAACTCGTCGTCGAACTCACCAACCGGTCGTTTTCCCATCAGGCAGCCTACCGCGGCGGTGGCACGCCCTACGACCTGAGTGACTGCGAGCCTAAACCCTACGACCGGCAGATCGAGGACTTTGCCCGCATGATCGATGAGGCCGATTGCGTGCTTGTGGGCGGTGCCTCCGGTCTCTCCGCGGCGGGCGGCGGCGACTTCTACTACGAGGACAACGCGACCTATCGCAGGCATTTCGGCAAATTCGCCGAGCGCTACGGTTTCAAGGGCGCTTTCGAGGGGTCGTTCTACCGCTGGCCCACCGCCGAGGCGCGCTGGGGATACCTCGCCACCTTCCTCGACACCACGCTCAACGCCCCGCTGCGCAAGCCCTACAGGGACCTCGACGCCATTCTCGCCGAGAAGGATTTCTTCGTGCTCACCACCAACCAGGACACGCAGTTTGTGAACCTCTATCCCTGGGAGAAAGTGGCAGAGATCCAAGGCGACCACCGCTTCTTTCAGTGCTCCCGCTGTTGCACCGACGCGGTGTGGGATGCGGTCGAGCCGGTCTCCAACATGGTAGAGGCCATGGGAGACGGCCTTGAGGTTCCGACAGAGCTCGTGCCGCGCTGCCCGCACTGCGGGGCAGAGGCGTTCCCCTGGGTTCGCGGCTACGGCAACTTCCTGCAGGGCGAACTCTACGAGGAGCAGTACCGCAAGGTGTCCGAATGGCTCGACGCGCACGCACGGCAGAGGATCCTCTTCCTCGAGCTGGGTGTGGGCCGCATGACGCCCGCGTTTATCCAGGAGCCGTTCTGGGCCCTCACGGCGCAGTTACCGCAGGCCAGCTACATCGCCGTAAACAACAAGACGCAGTTTCTCCCCCGCGCGATCGAGGATCGGGGGCTCGCCGTTCGCGCCGACATCGCCGACGTGCTTGCCGACGTGCTTGCCGACGTGCGCAAGACGCTGGGGAGGTAGCGCATGGAGACGGCGAAAGCAGTTCGCATAGGCAGGGCGCTAGCCGAAGCGGATCTTGTCATCATCGGCGCTAGCAACGGACTCGACATGGCGGAGGGGCTCAACCTTTTCTGCGCCGATGCTCATTTCCAAGAGGCGTACGGGGACCTCGCCCAGGCAGACGGCATCGGCTGCATACTGCAGGGGCTCGCTTCCCCGGATGCCAGCGTGCGACGCCGATGGGCCGAGCGGTTCCATCAAAAGGAGTATCTCGAATATGAGCCCGGCTCGCTCATGAACGGGCTGCGGCGTCTTACGGAGCACGCCGACACCTTCGTGGTCACATGCAACATCGACGGGCACTTCGCGCGCGCCGGGTTCGACGAGAACCGCGTGCTCGAGACGGAGGGGGGCATACGCACGTCGATCGACGAGCGGCGTCTCGCCCATCCAGACGCCCTCGCCACGGCCCAGCTCGAGGAGCTCGAGCGCCTTGTGCAAGCCCATCGCAACGGCAGGGTCGCCATCCTCGAACTTGGCGTGGGACTGCGCAACGGCATCATAAAGCACATGCTCGCCCAGATCGCGAACGTCTGCGAGCACGCCACCTACATCGTGTTCAACTACAGCCAGGCTATGGCGCCCGATGCATCGTGCGAGACGATTCTCGTTGACGGCGATATGGCCCCGGCTTTCGAGGAGATTGCCCAATGCCGTCTCTAGAGAGGGAAGCGTATAGGCTTCGAAGCCTTATCGACGATGCCGACGCCATCATCGTCGGCATCGGCTCGGGCATGTCAAGCGCCGCAGGGTTCAACCATTACAACCGCGCAGGCATGGCGCGCGCCGGAATGACGGACTGGCAGCAAGCCTTTGGCTTCAAGAGCCTTTTCGACGGCTTCTACCACCTCTACCCCAGCCTCGAGCAGCGATGGGCATACTATGCGCGATACATCGACTTCATGCTGCGCGAGCCGACCTCGCAGCCCTATCTCGACCTACGGTCCCTCATCGGCCATAAGGACTACTTCATCCTGAGCACCAATGTGGACACCCAAGTCGAGAAGACGTTTCCCACCGAGAGGATCTGCAACTATCAGGGAAGCTTCGCGCACCTTCAATGCAAGCAGCCATGCTGCGACGAGCTCTTCGACGCGAGCCCCTACGTCGAGCGCATGCTCGCGGGCATGGCGGGGTTCGAGGTCCTCAGCGAGGACGTCCCCCGATGCCCGCACTGCGGCTGGCAGCTCGTGCCGTGGGTGCGCGACGACACGTTTCTGCAGGGTGCGGCCTGGCGCGAGAGCCTCGGACGATACGAGCGCTTCGTGCGCGAGCGCAGCGATCGCCGCGTGCTGTTGCTGGAGCTCGGCGTGGGCGAGATGACCCCGGGCATCATCACGCTCCCGTTCTGGAGCATGACCGCAAAGCTGCCGGATGCGCACTTGTTGAGCGTAAACATCTCGGGCGACTCGGCTCCGCTGCAGCTTGGAAGCAAGGCAGAGGCGATTCAGGCCGATTTGAGCACGCTGCTCTCGGCGGCGCGGGCAGGTGGCGAGTAACGCGGAGCGGTAGACGCGCAATGAGGTTTTAGCCGCAGCCTCCGAACGAGAGGGCTCGGAGGCTGGTATTCCTGAATCGGAGGTCACGATGGGTTATCGGAATCGCGAAGAGCGGATACCGCCAGTAAGCCCCCTTCGGAATAGGCGTTGAGCAGCTCCTGGGCATGGGCGAACTCGGGACCTCGTCTCCAGCCGAGCAGGCGGTTGACGGCCAGATTGCCCTGGACGTTGTGGACGAAGAGCAGGAAGGCGTCTTCGCGTGAAAGCCCTGTTTTCTCCATGACCCAGGGAACCATCTGCTCCGCTCCGCGTTTTATGACGCGCTGGGCTACGCGAGCGTATGCGTCGCTGTCCGAATAAAGCAGGCGATAATCGTCGTCTGCCGGCGGACGCTGGCAAAGCGTTGCCGATTCAACCCCCTCAAGCGGGGGAGCCGCTGCCAATGCCTCGTCGATAAGCGCATCGAGCAGCGCGTACTTATCCTCGTAATGCAGATAGAACGTTCCCCGGTTGATCTCGGCGCGGCGGCAGATGTCCGCCACCGTCATCTTCGCGAAGCCGACCTCGGCCAGCAGCGCGAAGAACGCCTCCTGTATGACCGAGAGGGTGTAGCGCCGCCGGCGGTCGATCTTGGTTTCTCCCATCGCCTCTCCAATCTGAGTCGTTTGACAATGTCCAGTAGCTGTTCGTTTATCGACAGGTGCACGCGTTTGTTCATTGCCCCTGCGAAAATCAACAAGGATACTGTTTATAGACACCTGTTTTTTATAGCTGAAAGGGAGCACGGATGACCCTGTGCGAGAAGCTCGGCATCGGGCTTGTCAGCCGATCGTTTTCCCATCGGGCCGTCTATCGAAACGGCGGCACGTCATACGATTTGAGCGATTGCGAGCCTGCTGCTTGCAAGCAAGATATCGAGGCTTTTGCCCGCAAGGTGGGGGAGGCTGATTGCGTGTTTACGGGAGAGGCAGGTAGGCAGGCGTTATGAGCATCTGCATCAAAAATCAGATTCAGAATATGAATATCGTCATCGGCTGCACGGTGGGGTGTCCATATTGCTATGCCCGTAACAATGTGAAACGTTGGCATATGATTGACGACTTCGCTGATCCTGCGTTCTTCCCGAGCAAGCTCAAGATGATGGAAAAGAAACGCCCGCAGAACTTTCTCCTTACCGGCATGAGCGATCTCTCCGGGTGGAAGCTGGAATGGCGAGACGAGGTATTTGCAAAGATCCATGAGAATCCACAGCATCAGTTCCTGTTCCTGACCAAGAGACCCGATTTGCTGGATTTAGATACCGACCTGGAAAACGCATGGTTCGGCGTTACGGTGACGAGGAAAGCGGAGCTGTGGCGTATCGACGCCCTTCGGAAAACGTCAAAGCAAATCACTTCTTCGTTACTTTTGAGCCGCTATTCGACGATCCCGGTACGGTCGACCTTTCCGGAATCAACTGGATCGTCGTCGGCACCATGACCGGGACGCAGAGCAGGAAGGTTCATACGGAACCGGAGTGGGCATGGTCTTTGACGGACCAGGCGCACGCGCTTGGCATTCCAATGTTTATGAAGGAAGACCTCGTCTCTGTCATAGGGGACGAAAACATGATTCAGGAATTGCCGGAAGAATTCGAAAGAGTGCTGGAGGTGCAGAGAACATGGCGGAAGCGATCGATGGAATCCTCATCAATGAGGTGGAAGCAAAGAACATCATGACCAAGTCCAGCCTGCCGGTAGGCGGCTACTCGGTCAATCCCTATGTAGGCTGCACGCATGCCTGCAAGTATTGCTATGCCTCCTTTATGAAGCGCTTTACCGGACACAAGGAGGAATGGGGCACTTTCCTTGATGTGAAGCATTGGCCGGAAATTAAGAATCCGAAGAAATATGCCGGACAGCGGGTGGTCATCGGTTCTGTGACAGATGGCTACAATCCACAGGAGGAGCAATTCGGGAATACCAGAAAACTTCTGGAGCAGCTGATCGGCAGTGACGCAGATATTCTGATCTGCACAAAGTCGGATCTTGTGGTACGGGATATTGATCTGCTGAAGAAGCTTGGACGTGTAACCGTTTCATGGTCGATCAACACACTAGATGAAAATTTCAAGAACGATATGGACTCTGCTTCGAGCATTGAGCACCGTATCGCTGCTATGAAGCAGGTATATGAAGCAGGTATCCGTACAGTCTGTTTCGTATCCCCGGTATTCCCCGGTATCACGGATTTTGAAGCAATCTTTGAGCGGGTAAAGGATCAGTGCGATCTGTTCTGGCTCGAAAATCTCAATCTTCGAGGCGGTTTCAAAAAGACAATTATGGATTATATCGCCGAAAAATATCCTGATCTTGTACCGCTTTACGACGAGATCTATAACAAGCATAACCGCAGCTACTTTGAAGCACTTGAAGTAAAAGCTGAGAAAATGGCTAAGAAGTATGATTGTGCCTTTGTGGATAATGAAATGCCTTATGGCAGAGTCCCGCAGGGACATCCGGTGATCGTAGATTATTTCTATCATGAGGAAATCCGAGGGACAGAAAATACCGGAAAAAGAAATCGTTAAACAGAAATTTTGTAAGAACTTTGAACGAGGGAGACTCCTTGTCCGAAGGGCAAGAAGGTGCAGCCGAGAAGATTTAGAACAATTCCAGTTTGTCGAAACCTCAACATCAGGGTTTGGGGCAGGCACGCTATCCAAACCTCCAATTTTCCGCGCCAAGGGTGCAAAATCTTGGCCAGTATTGCCGTTGCGCCGCAGGGACTTTTGGATTATACTGTTGACTTGTATCCTGTTTTGTATTTTTCTGTTCAGCCGAGACAAAGGAGGCATCCTTACGAACTATCTGTTTCAATTTGCGCGCATTCTGGCGTTCTGTTTTCTGGGCGAGATCTGCCACGCAGTGCTCCCGCTCCCCATCCCGGCCAGCATCTACGGCCTGCTGCTGCTCCTGGCCGCGCTCCGCTTCGGCATCGTGAAGCTCGAGCAGGTCAAGGAAGTGGGCCTGTTCCTCACCGGCATCTTCCCGCTGCTGTTTGTGCCTGCCGCCGCGGGCGTCATGGAGCTGTGGGCTGAGATGGGCGAGATGCTGCTGCCCATCGTCATCGCCATCATCCCGGTGACGGTGCTGGTCCTCGTGAGTGCAGGCCGCACCACCCAGGCCCTCACCAGCCGCCGCGCTGCAAAAAAGGAGGCCGAACATGACTGATCTCTTACAGGGCTTCCTCTCCGGGTCCGCCGCGTGGGGCGTGCTGCTGACGCTGGCCGCTTTCGCGCTGGGTGCTCTCCTCAACAAAGCCACCGGCAAAGCCATCTTCAACCCGCTGCTGCTGGGCAGCATCTTCGTCATCATCCTGCTGAGTGTGCTGAACATCTCCTACGCCGACTACAAGGTCAGTGCCGCCCCGGTGAACTATCTGCTGCTGCCGGCCACCATCAGCCTCGCCATCCCGCTCTATGAAAAGTGGGATTTGCTGAAGGAGAATGCCGCCGCCATCATCGCGGGCATCTCAGTGGGTACGCTGGTGAGCCTGGGCAGCGCTTTGGCTCTGGCCCTCGCGCTGGGCCTCACCCGGGAGCAGTACGCCACCCTCCTGCCGAAGTCCGTCACCACGGCCATCAGCATGGACGTTGCCGCTGAGCTGGGCGGCATCGCGGCCCTGACGGGTGCCATCGTCATCCTCACCGGCATCGCGGGCAACCTGCTGGCCGAGGTGGTCTGCAAGATCTTCCACATCACCGACCCCATCGCAAAGGGCGTCGGCATCGGCACCTCGGCCCATGCCGTAGGTACCAGCAAAGCTCTGCAGATGGGTGAGGTCGAAGGCGCCATGAGCGGCCTGTCCATCGCCGTGGCCGGCGTCCTCACCGCCGTGCTCTGCCCCTTCTTCGTCAGCTTCATTCAGTAAAGATAGACAAAAAATCGCCCTCTGTACCGGCACAATGCCAATACAGAGGGCGATACTTTTTGCTTTTTAAGACCCGGCTTCTTCCCGCTCGGCTTTCTGGCGTTCCACCTCGGCGATGACCTCGGCGGCCTTTTCGTCGATGGCCCCCGGCTCTGCCGCAGATAAATGTCACCCCAGTCGTAGCCATAAGTGTCGTTGATGGTCTTGAGGTTGTCGAGGTCGGTCATCATCAGGGCCGCGTGACGGAGAGTATCGGGCTTCTCGAACAGCTCCCCGCAGCCCACGAGGCACAACACCAGCGCTGCAGCCGCCGTAAACTCGGCCAGAGATGTAAACACGTTCTGTCAAAATCAGCAATATCACAACAACTCTTTTCGGATTTTGTCGATTTTTACGTTTTCCCTTTTCCACGAAAAAAAGCAGGACAGACCCGCGCCGCCCAAAGCCTCCAGCTTTTGGCAAAGCGCAGGTCTGCCCTGCATCGGATATTCAGATTACAGCTTGCTCAGCTGGGGACCCTGAGCGGTATCCTTCACGGCCCAGCCCATCTCGGTGAGCTGTGCGCGGATGGCGTCGGCGGCAGCCCAGTCCTTGGCCTTCTTGGCGGCGGCACGCTTCTCCACCAGTTCAGTCACCTCGGCGGGAACTTCGTCCTTCTTGCGGTTGTACATCAGGCCCAGCACGCCGGTGATCTCGTCGAAGGCGGCAGCGCCGGCTTCGAGAGCTGCCTTACTGGAAGCGGCGGACAGGGTGTTGATGTCCTTGACGAGGTCGAAGACAGCAGCCAGGGCGTCGGGGGTGTTCAGGTCGTCGTCCATGGCGGTGCAGAATTTCTTCTTTGCTTCCTCGGCCTTCTCCTTCAGCGTCTCGTCGGTGCCGAACTCGGTCTTGCTCAGGGCAAAGTCGAGGTTCTCGCGGCAGGTGTAGAGGCGCTCGAGGCTGTTCTTGCAGCTCTCGATGAGGTCCACGGTGTAGTTCAGCGGCATCCGGTAGCCGGCGGTCAGCATAAAGTAGCGGATGGGCTCGTAGCCGTAGAGGTTGGCCACGTCGCGGACAGTGAAGAAGTTGTGCAGGCTCTTGGACATCTTCTGATTGTCCACGTTGATGAAGCCGTTGTGCATCCAGTAGCGGGCGAACTCGCAGCCGTTGGCACACTCGCTCTGGGCGATCTCGTTCTCGTGGTGGGGGAAGATGAGGTCCTGACCGCCGCAGTGGAGGTCGATGGTCTTGCCCAGATGGGTGCGGCTCATGGCGCTGCACTCGATGTGCCAGCCCGGACGGCCCATGCCGTAGGGGCTCTCCCATGCGGGTTCGCCGGGCTTTGCGGCCTTCCAGACGGCGAAGTCGGCGGGGTCTTCCTTCAGGTCGTCCTCCATCTGGCTGCGCAGCTCGCGGTTGCCGCTCTCGAGGTCGTCCAGCTTGAGGTGGCTCAGCTTGCCGTACTCGGGGTCGCTCTTGACGCGGAAGTAGACATCGCCGTTCTTGGCGACATAGGCGTGGCCGCTCTCGATGAGGTCTTTCACGATGTCGAGGATCTGCTGGATGTGCTCGGTAGCGCGGGGCTGGACGGTGGGCTTTTTGCAGTTCAGACCGGCGGCGTCCTTCAGGTACTCGGCCTCGAAGCGCTGGGCGACTTCCTTCATGGAAGTACCCTCTTCCTGGCCCTTCTTGATGAGCTTGTCGTCGATGTCAGTGATGTTGGAGACATAGATGACCTTGTTGCCGCGGTACTCGAGGTAACGGCGCAGGGTATCGAAGACGATGAGCGGGCGGGCGTTGCCGATGTGGATATAGTTGTAGACGGTGGGGCCGCAGACGTAGATGCGGTACTCGCCCGGCACCTGCGGCACGAACTCTTCCTTCTGGCGGGTCAGGGTGTTGAAGATCTGCATAGTTGAATACTCCTTTTTGTGGGACAGACCGAAGCCGTGATCATAAACCTCTCCGTCTCGCTTTCGCTCGACAGCTCCCCTATCGAGGGGAGCCCTTGGCAAAGAGGGCCAGCTCCTGCGAGCCTGCCCGAAAAAGCAAAAGCCTCCAACGCCATGCCAAAAGCACAGCATCGAAGGCGGTCTTTTCTCAAAATCGCGGTTCCACTCCGGTTTGTCGCTCAAAGCCGGTAACGGCGGCCATCCGCGCTGCGATACTCAGCTTCCCGCAGCGTGCTGTCCGGGCGCACTTCACGCGGCGGTCTGCAAACAGGCTTCCAGCCAACGGCCCGTTCTCTCTGCCCAGACGATGCAGCGCTACTCTGCCCGGATAAACGCATTTATCCTTTTACAAACTTATTATAATAGCCGCCGGGGCGTAAGTCAAGCGTTTGACTCCCCTGCCCGGCTTGTGCTACACTGGGCAAAAATGCAGCCCGGAGGTTTTATCATGCAGCTTATCACCGAACGTCTTTTTCTCATCCCCCTGCAGCCCGACGGGATGCGCGCCCTTCTGGCCCGCACCACCGACCCGGAACTCATTCAGCCCTACACCGATATGCTGGACCTTTCCCTCGCCCACCCCGAGCAGTGGGTCTGGTACACCGCATGGGGGCTTTACCAGAACGATTCCGGCGACTGGGTAGGCGACCTCTGCTTCAAGGGCCTGCCCGAAAACGGCCAGCCGGAAATTGGCTACGGCCTTCTGCCGGAATATGAACATCAGGGCTACGCCACCGAGGCTGTCCGCGCCGCCTGCCGCTGGGCCTTCGAACAGCCCGGCGTCACCGCCGTCGAGGCCGAAACTGACCCCGGCAATACCGCCTCGCAGGCGGTGCTGCACCGGGTGGGGTTCGTGCCGACCGGGACAGTGGGCAAGGAAGGGCCGAGGTTTATTCTGCGCCAAAAGCCTTGACTCCATCGCCAAATCAGCGCTTTCCCCTTTACATCTCTCTCAACTTGTGCCATAATTTATTCTAATATAGCAGTTTGCCTTTTCAATGGTCTGGCAGCATCCGCAAACTGCATATCGCAAATATGCTGTTACCCATAGGCATATCTGTGAAACTTGCGATTAAGGGAAGCTGCCCTCGGCGCGGCGATTCGGCGGCGCGAGGCAGCAAGAGAGGGGTAATCTGCTATGAGCAAGATCATCATTCCGGAAAACTACACGCCCGCACTGAACCTGTACGACACCCAGCGCGCCATCGGCACCGTGAAGCGGCTGTTCGCCGACACCCTGTGCGCCACGCTGAATCTCTACCGCGTGTCGGCACCGCTCTTCGTCGAGGCTTCTACCGGCCTGAACGACGATTTGAACGGCGTCGAGCGGAAGGTCACCTTCGACACCAAGGACAGCGGCATCGAGGTGCAGGTCGTTCAGTCGCTGGCCAAGTGGAAGCGCAAGGCCCTGAAGGACTACGGCTTCCGCGTGGGCAAGGGCCTCTACTGCGACATGAACGCTATCCGCCGCGACGAGGACATGGACAACCTCCACTCCATCTATGTGGACCAGTGGGACTGGGAGAAGGTCATCCGTGAGGAAGACCGGAACGAGACGTATCTGAAGAACGTCGTGCGCTCCATCGTGTCGGCGGTCTGCGCCACCGAGATGAACCTGCACGCCATGTTCCCCCAGCTGCAGGATCTGCCGCTCCACACCCCCAACGTCACCTTCATCACCACCCAGGAGCTGGAGGATAAGTACCCCGACCTGACCCCGAAGGAGCGGGAGAATGCCATCGTCAAGGAGAATGGCACCACCTTCCTGATGAAGATCGGCGCTCCCCTCAAGAGCGGCAAGCCCCACGACGGCCGCGCCCCCGACTACGACGACTGGGATCTGAACGGCGACCTGCTGTTCTGGAACGAGCCGCTGCAGTGCAGCTACGAGCTGAGCAGCATGGGCATCCGCGTCAGCCCCGAGAGCATGGACCGGCAGCTGACCATGGCAGGCTGTGACGACCGCCGCACCCTGCCCTTCCACAAGGCAGTGCTGAACGGTGAGCTGCCCTACACCATCGGCGGCGGCATCGGCCAGAGCCGTCTGTGCATGCTGCTGCTGGGCAGCGCCCACATCGGTGAGGTGCAGGCAAGCGTCTGGGACAACGCCACCCGCGAAGCCTGCGAGAAGGCAGGCATCCCGCTGCTGTAAGACTGTATACAAAAAGGACTGATGCATCCGCAGCAGTCCTTTTTCTTATGTCCTGAATTCCAGACCCACCTTGCTTTTTCTCCCGTTTCCGCCCAGCCACCAGAGCAGAAAGGCGTACAGCAGGTTCGTGACAAGGATGATGGCAAACCACATCAGCGTCTCCTGAATGGTCTGGTCGTATACCCGCATAAAGGGGTAGGGGCCGTCGATGGTTCCTGTAATATTGCCGTGCAGATCATACAGACCGTATAGGATCGTCGGCACCAGCGCCCACCAGACCTGCCCCAGCGGCAGGCGGGGCAGACGCTCGAAGAGCACCAGCGACAGAATCGCCAGCACCGGGTCGAGGAAATGGTGGTAGAGCATCGAGTCCGTGAAAAGCATGATGTACCAGCCGTTGCCGTCCTCGTACATGGGGGCGAGGATGATGACCACCGTTAAAAAGGTCATGGCGAGGCAGCTGGTGGAGATGAACTTGAGCCGCTTGAGCCAGAGGGGCAGCTCCCGCCCGGTGAAGATGCAGCCCAGCTGCCACAGACCCACCAGCAGGCAGACCGCGCCGTTGAAGATGTTGGACAGCTCGGTGTACATCGTAAACATGATGGTCCCGCCCATGGCCCAGCTCATGGGGACGGCGATGGTCTCAAAGTACACGATGAAGAAGTTCATTGCCGCCGAGGCCAGCTTCCGCAGGACAGTCAGGATGTTTTTCAGCACCATTTCACTCTCCTATCTGTAATTTTTTGTCGGAATATCAAAGAAACGAGCGGTTTTTTTCCGCTCGTTTCTTTTTTACACCCGGACGGGCGCTTATTTTGCCGTATTGATGAAGCTGCGGTTATCCCACAGGTACTTGATGCCGGAGATGGCGGTGACAGCGGCCACGACCCAGCACAGCACGGAGGCGATGTCTGCACACTGCTGGCCCAGCACATTGCCGGTCAGGGAGACCGTAAAGTAGTAGAAGATAATGGTCAGCATCTGGAGTACGGTCTTCACCTTGCCCCACATGTTGGCGGCGATGACCTTGCCGTCCTTTGCACCGGCGGCCACCATGCGGAGGCCGGAGACGGCGAACTCGCGGGCCAGAATGATGCAGAGCACCACAGGGCTGCACACGCCGTCCCGCATCATGTAGATGAAGGCTACCGTCGTCAGCAGCTTGTCGGCCAGCGGGTCGGCGAACTTGCCGAAGTCGGTGACCATGTTCCACTTGCGGGCCAGATGGCCGTCGAGGAAGTCGGTGAAGCTGGCCACAGCGAAGATAAGGCCGGCGATGAGGTAGTACCGCGGGTTGTAGCTCGGCGTGATATACTGGCCGAGCGAGACGAAGATCATGAACACCGGCACCAGCAGGATGCGGGTCAGAGTGAGTTTATTGGGCAGATTCATACAAAATTATCCTCCAATCTGTTATTTTGCAACAGTACCATACAAATCGTAAAGGTCGCTGTCGTCCACCAGCACATCATAGAACTCGCCGGGGTAGAGCGGCTCTTCGCTGGACACACAGACGTTGCCGTCCACTTCGGGGGCATCGGCAGCGGTGCGGCAGAGGTAGAGGCCGCTCTCGTCGTCCACGCCGTCGCAGAGGACGCGGACAGTCTGGCCCACTTTTGCAGCCTGCTTCTGGGCCATGATGCCGGTCTGGATCTGCATCACCAATTCAGCGCGCTTGTCCTTGACTTCCTGCTCGATCTGGCCGTCCATCTTGGCGGCAACGGTGTTCTCCTCGGCGGAGTAGGCAAAGCAGCCCAGACGGTCGAACTGCACTTCCTTCACGAAGTTGCACAGGTCCTCGAACTGCTCTTCCGTCTCACCCGGGAAGCCCGCGATGAGGGTAGTGCGGAGGGTGATGTTCGGGATCTCACGGCGCAGCTTGCCGATGACGTCCAGCAGCTCGGCACGGTTGGAGCGGCGGTTCATGTTCTTGAGGATCGTGTCGTTGCAGTGCTGGATGGGCAGGTCGAGATAAGGCAGGACCTTCTCGTTCCGCTTCATGGCGGCGATGAAGTCGTCGGTGATGCGCTCCGGGTAAGCGTACATGATGCGGATCCACTCGAGGCCGGGGATCTTATTCAGCTTGTCCAGCAGCTCACAGATGCTGCCCGGCTTGCCCCAGTCCTCACCGTAGGCGGTGGGGTCCTGGGCCACGATGATGAGCTCCTTGACGCCCTCACCGGCCAGCCAGCGGGCCTCGGCCACACAGTCGGCCATCTCGCGGCTGCGCAGCGGGCCGCGGATGCCGGGGATCGCGCAGTAGTGGCAGCGATTGTTGCAGCCCTCGGCGATTTTTAAGTACGCATAGTGGGCAGGCGTGCCGATGACGCGCTTGCCGCCCAGAGGAAAGTCTTTCTTGAGGCCGTAGCTTTCCAGATGTTCTTCACCGTTGAACAGGCGGGCCACGATGGAGTCGATGGCCTTGTTGGAGGCACAGCCGACCACGGCGTCCACCTCGGGGATCTCTTCTTCGATCTGGCTGCGGTAGCGCTCGGCCAGACAGCCGGTGACGACCACCTTCAGGTTGGGATTCGCCTGCTTGTAGGAGCAGGCCTCCAGGATGTTCTCGATGGCCTCGGTCTTGGCGCTCTCGATGAATCCGCAGGTGTTGACGAGGATGACGTCCGCTTCTGCGAGGTCCGCCACCGTCTCGTGGCCCGCCGACAGCAGGATATGCACCATGCCGTCCAGATCGACCTGGTTTTTGGGGCATCCAAGGGAAATAATTGCAATATTCATGTATGGTTGTTCCTGTCTCTCTTTTCAGTATGTTATGTTGGGCTCTGCCGCTTGCTTGGGCAAAATTCAGGCAAAGCTATCCGTTCGGTGCATTGATACCACAATGCCGCAGGAGCATTTTTTGCCCCTGCGGTGTGTACTTTTTTGTGTTACGCTTCGGTTTCTTCTGTCTCGGCATCTGCCAATGCCTGGCGGATCACGCTGTGGGAGAACCCGCGCCGTGCCAAAGCGGCAGCTACCTGCTGCCATTTGCCCTGTGCCAGCTTTGCGGCATAGTGGCGTTCCACCAGTGCGCGGGCATTGGCCAGTTCCGGGTTTTCCTCCTCGCTTTGGGCAAACAGAGCTTCCACCGCTTCGGCGGCCGCGCCGCGGTCAATGCCTTTGGCGTGCAGATCATCCAGAATTGCACGGCGGCTCTTGCGCTTGCGCAGCAGCTCCGCCGCACGGCGGCGGGCAAAACCGGCGTCATCCAGCAGGTTCAGCTCCTGCATTTTTGCCACGGCGGCGGCAGCGCTGTGGGGGTCAAAGCTGCGGCAGAGCTTTTGATAAAGCTCCCCGGCTGCATGGTCCCGCAGGGCCAGCAGGTCCATGGCTTTATCCACAGCCTTGCGGGTGTCGCTTTTGGTCTGCAGGTCATGGATCTGCCATTCTTCCAGCTCATCCCCGGTATGCAGCCCCGCCATGGCAAAGGTGTCCGCGTCCAGCGAAAAGGCAAACTCGCCGTCAAAGAACAGCGCATAGCGGCCTCTTTTTGTTTCTTTTACCTGTGTCAGCTTCGGCATCGCTTATTCGTCAACCATGATGTCGAGGTCCATCTCGCTGCCGGTGGTCTTGGGTGCATCTGCCATGGGAGCGGCAGGGGCATCTTCAGCAGCAACGGGGGTAACAGCCGGCTTCTCCAGCGGCTTCACGGTTCCCTTTTTGCCGGCCGCCAGCAGACGGTCCGCATTTTCGCGCACCTGCTTTTCAATCTCAGCAGCCACATCAGGGTGTTCTTTCAGGTAGAGCTTGGCGTTATCGCGGCCCTGACCCAGGCGGATATCGCCATAGTTGAACCATGCGCCGCTCTTTTGCACAATGCCCAGCTTAGCACCCAGATCGATCATTTCGCCCAGTTTGGAGATTCCCTCGCCGAACATGATGTCAAACTCGGCCTCACGGAACGGGGGTGCCACTTTGTTCTTGACGATCTTGGCGCGGGTACGGTTGCCGATAAAGGAACCGCTGGCGTCCTTCAGGCCCTCAATGCGGCGCACATCAATACGTACAGAGGAATAATATTTCAGGGCGCGGCCGCCGGTGGTCACTTCAGGGTTGCCGTACATCACACCGACTTTTTCGCGCAGCTGGTTAATAAAGATGCAGACGGTGTTTGTTTTGCCGATGATGCCGGTCAGCTTACGCAGAGCCTGGCTCATCAGGCGGGCCTGCAGGCCAACGTGGGAATCGCCCATTTCGCCTTCAATTTCGGCTTTGGGCACCATGGCAGCAACAGAGTCCACAACAATAGCGTCAATCGCGCCGGAGCGTACCAGAGCTTCGCAGATTTCCATGGCCTGCTCGCCGGTATCCGGCTGGCTGACCAGCAGGCTGTCAATGTCAACGCCAAGGGCGCGGGCATAGGTGGGATCTAGGGCGTGCTCAACGTCGATAAAGGCAACCTCGCCGCCCAGCTTCTGGGCTTCAGCCAGAACATGCAGGGCCAGGGTGGTTTTACCGGAAGATTCCGGCCCATATACCTCAATGATGCGTCCACGTGGCAGGCCGCCGATGCCCAGCGCCAGGTCCAGCCCCAGGCTGCCGGTGGAAATGGCATCCACCTGCATGGCAACGTTGGTCCCAAGCTTCATCACGGCGCCTTTGCCAAACTGCTTTTCGATCTGGGCCAGTGCCGTCTCCAGCGCTGCCTTTTTATCCCCTGCCGGGCCGGTGGGGAGCTGCTTGGATGAACTTTCCTTTTTTGCTGCCATAAGTTTATATCTCCTTATCTGAGCGATCGTGCGTTGTATCCTATATGCACCACAGGCAACTGCGGTGCTGTTTTTATTTTGTACGGCAGGTGCGCCGCTATCCAAATAGTCGTCCTGCGTTTATCAGGTATTATTATAACCAATCGCGGCACGAATTACAACCATTTGTTGTCATCTTTTCAAAATTTTCTTCGCATTTCCACATTTCAGCTGCAAAACGTTGAAAATCAGATTTATTTCACCCGTTGGGCGTACACCACACGGTCGTTGCCGCCGTAATCCTTCCTTGCCTGCACTTGCTGCCAGCCGTTTTGGCGGCATATCTCCATCACATCCGCCCGCTGGGCACAGCCAATCTCAAACACCAGCCACCCACCGGGGCCGACAATATCACGGTAGTGGGCGGCAATGGCGCGGTAAAAATCCAACCCATCCGTTCCGCCGTCCAGCGCCATAGCTGGCTCGTGGGCGGTCTCCGGCATCAGGGCCTGCATCTCTGCCCCGGTCAGGTACGGCGGGTTGGAGATGATCAGCTGCACGCTTTGGGGCATAAGCTCTCGCCAGTATTGCAGCACATCCGCTGCCTTTGCCTGCACACCGGTGCCATGTACGTTGGCTTGCAGGTATTGCAGCGCCTGCGGGCTTTTTTCCACGCAGGTCACGCCGGCACTTGGCACAAAATGGCGGATGCCAATGCCCAGGCAGCCAGTTCCGGCGCACAGGTCCAGCACCCGGGGCTCAGGTTTTCCCATCTGCTGCAACAGCTCAATGGCAGTTTCGCACACCACCTCGCTGTCCGCGCGGGGGCAGAGCACACCGGGGCCGACTTTGAAGGTCAACCCCAGAAAGTTCCACTCCCCTGCCAGGTATTGCAGCGGCACCCGCTGCATGCGCTGAGCCGCCAGTTCCGCCAGGCACTCAGCCTGCGGCCGGGTAAGCGGGTCAAACAGCAAGCGCGGATCTTTTCCAGCGGCAATGCGCAGCAGTTCGCGGGCGTCGTAATCAGCATCGGGGCAGCCTGCGGCCTGCAGAGCATCCTGCACCATGCGCACAGCCTGGCGCGGCAGAATGCCCGCCAGCTGCTGTGGGGCAAGCGGCGTTACCATTGGCCGTCCTCCGGCTTTTTGGGCAGTACGGGGGTAACGGCGGCGATGGCCACTTCAATCATGTCATCTTCCGGCTCAAAGGTCGTCAGGTGCTGCAGCCAAAGCCCCGGCACCGAAACAGCCCGTGCCAGCAGCGAGTTGGAACGCCCTGCCCACTTCAAAATCTCATAACAGATGCCCACCAGCAGCGGCAGCATGGCCAGCTTGTACAGCACGCGCAGCATGGTACCGCTCCACGGCAGCACCGCATACAGCACAATGCTGACCAGAATGACCAGAATCAAAAAACTGGTGCCGCAGCGGGGGTGGAACCGCGTATGTCTGCGGATGTTAGCAACCGTCAATTCCTCACCTGCCTCATAGCAGGCAATCGTTTTGTGCTCAGCCCCGTGGTACTGGAACATGCGGTGGATTTCCTTCATGCGGGTGCAGAGGAACATGTAACCCAAAAAGATTGCCAGCTTGAGCACTGCTTCCAAGATGACCCGCGGCCAGCGCCCCATGGGGATCACTTTTGCCACCAGCCCAGTCAGGAACGTAGGCAGAAAGGTAAACAGAAAAATTGCCAGCACTACACCTGCGCAGGCGGAAAGGGTCATCAGCGCACTTTGTACCTTGGGGCCGGCGTGTTCGTCCAGCCAGCGGTCCAGCTTGCTCTCGTTCTGCTTTTCTTCCTCTTTTTCCTCTTCCGTCATGGCAATATCGGCGGAGTGCATCAGGTATTTGTACCCGTTCATCAGGTTTTCCACCATATTGCACACTCCGCGCACCAGGGGAACTTTATTGTACCAGTGGGTGGTCACATCGGAATAGCTCAGATCAATCGTGCCGTCCGGGCGGCGTACCGCGCAGCAGATTTTTTCAGGGCCGCGCATCATAATGCCCTCCATCAGGGCCTGGCCGCCGATGGAGGTGCGGAATTCTTTGGACATATATGGTTCTCCTTGTCAAATTTTCTGCCTTCCCCCGTGGGGGAGGTGGCACCGCAGCGCCGGATGAGGGGAAGCCCGCGCAGTAAACCGCAAAGCAGTTCTGACGCAAGCTCTGCCCTCATCAGTCACCTTCGGTGACAGCTTTCCCCACGGGGGAAGCCCTTTTAAATCTTGTCATGCAGGTGCTCCTGCCCGGGGTGGTAGACGGGGAGGGTGACGGTGACGGGTGTGCCCTGACCAAGGGTGGAGGCGATGTCAAATTTGCCGCCCAGCGTGCCGACGATCTCATCGACGACGGCCAGCCCGATGCCCGAGCCGCGCACCGAGTTTTTCGCCTTGAAAAACTTCTGCTTGACCTTTTCCAGGTCGTCGGGTGCAATGCCGCGGCCCTGGTCGCGCACCGCCGCCGTGACCGAATCCCGGCGTGCGGCTCAGCGTCAGGAAGATCGTGCCGCCCGGCTCGGAATATTTGATCGCATTATCGAACAGATTTACAAACACCTGCCGCAGCCGCGCGGGATCGGCCCAGACCGGGTACGGCTCGGGCGGCTCGGAGTAGACGAACTGCATCCCCTCTTGGCGGATGCGGGCCTCCACGAACAGCGCGGCGTCGGTGGCCTCAGCGACGAAGTCGAGCACCTCGCAGTTCATCTTGATGCCGTTCTGCATGCGGGAGAAGTCGAGCAGCTCCTCGACCATCGTATAAAGGCGGTCCGTCTCGGTGCCGATGATCGAGAGGCCGCGGCGGTAGTTTTCGTTCGTTGGGTCGTCGATATTGCTGATCGTCTCGACCCATCCCCGGATGGAAGTCAGCGGCGTACGCAGCTCGTGGCTGACCGATGAGATGAACTCATTTTTCAACCGCTCGGTCTCGGCAAGATCCTCGGCCATCTGGTTGATCGTCTTGCACAGCCGCCCGATCTCGTCGTCGTAGCGGGTGTCCGGCAGGCGGACTTTCATGTCACCCTTCGCAATTTTGGTGGCGGTAGCCTCGACTTCACCAAGCGGACGGACGATGGATCGCACAAAAAACAAGCCGCTCCACACCGTAAAGGCCAGCACCAGCACGCCGAGACCAACGCAGATGGCGACGGTGCGCCACCACAGGCCGTCAACGAGAGTCAGGCTTGTGACTATCCGCATGGCGGCGATACTGCCCGCCGCGTAGGGCACAAGCATCGTAATGGCCATGACCCTCTCGCCCTGGGGTGTCGTGAAGATAGCCGACCCGATCCCGTTGGCGGACGTCAGCGCACGGCCATAGTCGGTGCCGTTTGTCAGGTCGCGGTTCATGGTGCCGCTGCTGGTCGCCAGGATAACGCCCTGTGCGTCCAGCAGCATAAATTCAAACTTGTCCTTCTCGTCGAACTGCTCGACGACGCGCCGCAGGACATTGGCGCGGCTTTCGGCGGTGGTTGCGGTGTCCCCCGCCGTGCCCGTGGCCTGCAGGCGGCCCACGACGGTGGAAAAACGATTTTCCACCGCGCGCTCGACACCGCCGTAGAGGTCGTTGTAGCTGTAGTACAGGAACAGTCCCTCCGCCAGCACGAGCACCAGCACCGTGATCAGCAGGCTGCCGCGTATCCAGCGGCGGATAATGCTGGTGGATTGCATGGCGGTGAGCTCCTTTCCTGTGGGATTTTGGTAGGTGGTGAGAGGGCAGGGTGAGAGATGAC
>ENA-UESC01001204-UESC01001204.1-human-gut-metagenome-genome-assembly--contig:-NODE-1204-length-20812-cov-56.428068_pt1 | contig 20812 bp, 18 predicted proteins | sample MGYA00242998_ERZ507999 | MGnify/ENA primary metagenome ERZ507999 (study PRJEB26167, sample SAMN06115465) | human gut metagenome | host: Homo sapiens | place: China:Hubei | collected 2016-04-27... | reverse complement strand
AGTACAGTTGCTTTTCTTATGTAAGGGATAAACTTAAAGAATCGGGAATTAACATTAAGATTTGCCACTGTTCAAACAGCGGTGCTATTGAAGATTACGAGCATACATATTGCGATATGGTAAGAGCGGGTATTATACTTTACGGACTTGCTCCGTCGTATAAAATTCAGAATAATTTAAATCTTATTCCCGCAATGACTTTAAAATCAACGGTTGCATATGTAAAAAATCTTAAAAAGGGTGCTGATATTTCATACGGAAGAACATTTACCGCTCCTAAAGATATGAAGATTGCAACTGTTCCGATTGGATATGCCGACGGTTTTATTCGTCAGAACGCAAAGGACGGATATATGCTTGTCAACGGTAAAAAAGCAAAAATTGTGGGCAGAATATGTATGGACCAGACTATGATTGATGTTACCGATATTGAAGATGTAAAAATCGGTGACGAGGTAGTGATTTTCGGAACAGGCGAAAACGGCGAAATGACAGCCGATGACCTTGCAAAAAATACTGATACTATTAACTATGAAGTAGTTTGCCTTGTAGGCAAGCGTGTACCGAGAATTTATATTAAAAACGGAAAAGTAATGGATGTGATGTATAAGCTATGAGAATGCTTGTTATTGACGGAAACAGTATAGTAAACCGTGCTTTTTACGGTATAAGACCGCTTACAACAAAAGACGGTCAGTTTACAAATGCGATTTACGGATTTCTTACAATGCTCACAAAAATAAAAAACGAAGAAAATCCCGATGCGGTAGCTATTGCTTTTGACCTTAAAGCTCCTACATTCCGCCACAAGGCATATGCAGGCTACAAGGCAACAAGAAAAGGTATGCCGGAAGAGCTTGCCTCACAGATTAAACCGCTAAAAGAGCTTTTACAGCTTTTGGGTTATACTCTTGTGACCTGCGAGGGATATGAGGCCGACGATATTTTGGGAACATTTGCAAAGGCTTGCGAGAAAAACGGCAACGAATGTGTGATTGCGACAGGTGACCGTGACAGCTTACAGCTTGTTTCCGATACAACAACAGTGCATCTCTGCACAAACAAGCAAGACATCAGTTATACACCTGCAAAAATTTTTGAGGATTACGGCGTTACACCAAAACAGCTTATAGAAATTAAGGCTATTCAAGGCGATTCGTCCGATAATATTCCCGGTGTTGCGGGAATAGGCCCTAAGGGCGCAAGCGATTTGATTTCACGCTTTGGCAGTGTTGATTACATTTACAGCCATATTGACGAGATAGATGTTAAGGACGGAATCAGAAATAAACTTAAAAATTCCGAGGAAAATGCGAAGTTAAGTCGTATGCTCGGTGAGATTTTCTGCGAAGTTCCTATCAATACAAATGTTGAGGATTACAAAGTCGAATTAAAAGACCCCGAAGAATGTGCGAGGTTTATGGCAAAACTTGAGCTATTCTCGCTTATCGACAAACTCGGATTAAAAGAAATGCCGACAGCGGAGGAAAAGCCTGCAGCTGTGCAGAACTTTGAAGTTGTAGAAAATGCAGATGCTAATGTTCTGTATGAGAATATTAAAAAACAGGGTAAGGTATATTTTAAAACTGATTTTTCTGATATAGAAAATCCTGTTTGCAACATTCTTTTTGACGGTAAAGTTTATATTGTTAAGGATAACGAATTTTTCGACAAACTTCTTGAAAATGAAGAAATTTTGAAATTTACTCACGGTAGCAAGACAGTTTTTGCTTATGCCGATAAGAAGAATATTGAAGTAAAATCGCTTGCGTTTGATATTGAACTTGCGGCATATCTTATCGAGCCGTCATCAAAAGATTACAGTGACGAAAATTTATGCGGCGGTTACGGAATAACGCTTCCGAAAAACGAGAAGTTTTCGGAACTTTCTGCTCTTGCCGTATATGATGTGCTTTGTGGAAAACTTAAGAAAGATATAGATACAAACGAACAGGAAAAGCTGTTGACAGATATTGAAATTCCTCTTGCAAAGGTGCTTGCTAAAATGGAGAACATCGGATTTGCCGTTGACAGGCAGGGTATAGAGGACTACGGCAAGATATTGCACGAACAGATAAAAAATCTTGAAAATGAGATATACACAAGCATCGGTTATGAATTTAATATAAATTCTCCGAAACAGCTTGGCAAGGCGCTTTTTGAAGATTTAGGACTTCCGTGTAAGAAGAAAACAAAAAGCGGCTACAGTACAAACGCAGAGGTGCTTGAAAGTCTGCGCTACGAACATCCTGCGGTTGAAATGGTGCTTTCGTACCGTACGCTTGCAAAACTTTATTCAACCTATTGTGAGGGGCTGTTAAAGGTTATTGCCGAGGACGGCAGAATACACTCAAGTTTTAATCAAACCGAAACCAGAACGGGAAGAATCAGCTCAACAGAGCCTAATTTACAAAATATCCCTGTCCGTACAGAAATCGGCAGAGAATTGAGAAGGTTTTTTGCCGCAAGAGAGGGTTGGGTGCTTGTTGATGCCGATTATTCTCAAATTGAATTAAGAGTGCTTGCTCATATTTCGGGCGATAAGAATATGATAGAGGCATTTAATACGAATGCCGATATTCACACTATTACAGCGTCACAGGTGTTTAATATGCCTGTTGAAATGGTTAATTCCACAATGCGTAGCCGTGCCAAGGCGGTAAACTTCGGTATAGTTTACGGAATCGGTGCTTACTCACTTGCCAAGGATATTAAAGTAACCAATAAAGAGGCATCTAAATATATTAAAGACTACCTCGCTCATTACAGCGGTGTTGACGAATATATGAAAAATGTCGTTGAAAAAGCAAAGCGTGACGGTTATGTTGAAACAATGTTCGGCAGAAGAAGATATTTGCCTGAACTTAGCTCGGGCAAGCATATGATGAGAGCTTTCGGTGAGCGTGTGGCAAGAAATATGCCGATTCAGGGCACTGCCGCAGATATTATCAAAATCGCAATGATTAAAGTTGACGAAAGAATGAAAAAAGAGGGCTTGCAGGCAAGACTTATTTTGCAGGTGCACGATGAGTTGATTGTCGAGGCTCCCAAAAATGAAAAGGAAACAGTGGCAAAGCTGTTGCAGGAGGAAATGGAAAACGCCGTAAAACTTTCTGTTCCTCTTACCGCCGACGCTGCTGTCGGAAGGACTTGGTATGATGCCAAAAAATAAAATTATGTTTGTATGTACAGGCAATACTTGCCGCAGCCCTATGGCAGAGGCTGTTTTTAACCGTTTTGCAGAGGAAAAAGGACTTGCCGTAAGGGCAGAGAGTATGGGTACAACAACCGTAACAGGTATGCCTGTTTCTGAAAATTCGGTTGAAGTCTGCAAAGAAATCGGTATTGATATTTCGGATATGCATTCTACGGCTTATTCCGATAAAAAACTTGACGAATACGATAAATTTTATTGTATGTCGACAAGCCACAAGTTTTTTCTTATGACGCAGTGCGCTGTCCCTGCCGATAAAATCGAGGTTATTAATGTTGCCGACCCGTATATGTGCGGTGTTGAGGTTTACAGACAGTGCCGAGATGAAATTTGCAGTGCCGTTAAGGAAATTTTAAAACAATATGAGAATTGAAGAAATGAAAGAAAGCCACCTTTTACAGGTGGCAGAGATTGAAAATAAATGCTTTTCTCATCCGTGGTCATTAAAAAGTCTTGAGTCTGAACTAAAAAACAACGGCTCGCATTTTTATGTAAGTATTGAGGACGATAAGGTTCTCGGCTACATAGGAATGAATGTTGTTGTTGACGAAGGATATATTTTTAATGTGGCGGTTGATGAAAACGCACGAAAAAAGGGCATAGGTACGGCTTTGATAAATACTCTTGTTACCTTTGCCAAGAAAAACAGCCTGGCTTTTTTGACTCTTGAGGTAAGACAATCCAATGAAAATGCAATAAGACTGTATTCAAACGCAGGCTTTGTTAAGGTGGGGGAGAGAAAGAATTATTATTCTGAACCTGCCGAAAACGCAATACTGATGACAAAGTATTTTTGATAAAACGAAAGGATTATTTTTATGAAGATACTTGCAATAGAGTCCTCTTGTGACGAAACCGCAGCAGCGGTTGTTGAGGACGGAAGAAAAGTTATATCCTCTGTTGTTGCCTCTCAGGTTGAGGAGCATAAACTGTATGGCGGTGTTGTTCCCGAAATTGCATCCCGCAGACACGCCGAGGCAATAGTGCCTGTTGTAAAAAACTCGCTTGAGCAGGCAGAACTTACTTTAAAAGAAATAGATGCAATTGCGGTTACATATGCACCGGGTCTTATAGGGGCTTTGCTTGTAGGAGTTAATTTTGCAAAGGGACTTTCTCTTTCAACAGGACTTCCGCTTGTTCCGACCCATCATTTAAGGTCGCACATTGCCTCTAATTATATTTCTAATCCCGATTTAAAACCGCCGTTTCTTTGCCTTGTTGTTTCGGGCGGTCACAGTCATATTGTAATGGTTGAGGATTACACAAAAATGCGCATTATCGGCAAAACAAGAGATGATGCGGCAGGCGAGGCGTTTGATAAAGCGGCAAGAACTATGGGTATGCCGTATCCGGGCGGAATTGCACTTGATAAGGTAGCAGAGGACGGCGATCCTTTTGCATTTAAGTTGCCAAGACCTACCGTAAGCGGTTCACAGTATGATTTCAGCTTTTCGGGACTTAAAACAGCTGTGATAAATCTAATTCATAATTCTGCGCAAAAGGGCATAGAACTTAACAAGGCAGATGTTTGCGCATCTTTCAGATATGCGGTTGTAGACTGCTTAAAAACTAACTTTTTGAAAGCGGCAGAAGATTTAAAGGTTGACAAGCTGGTTATTGCGGGCGGTGTGTCTGCAAACCGACTTTTGCGTTCTTCTTTACAGGAAGAATGTGATAAGCACGGACTTGCTTTTTATATGCCCGAAAAATCTCTTTGCGGTGACAATGCGGCAATGGTTGGCTCGCAGGGATATTATGAATTTTTAAGCGGAAATATTGCAAGCACAGACCTTAATGCTTTTGCCACTATGAGTATTGAACTGTAAATAAATATGTATTAATTTGTGGCATTTGTTAATTAATTGTTGACATTTGTTGATTTGTACTTTATAATAAACATTAAGGTAAATTATGTATATTTACAGTGGTTTGCTGATTTTATGCTTACAAATTTATGGAGGAAAAAGATGGACAATTACAACAATAACGGCTACAACAACGATTCTTGGAATAACCCACAGGGCAACGGCCCGGATCCACAGCAGAATAACTACTCAAATCAGGGTTACCAGCAGCCTTACGGTACAGACAATAATCAGGGTTACCAGCAGCCTTACGGTACAGACAATAATCAGGGTTATCAGCAGCAGTCATATGGTGCAAATGATTATCAGCAGCCATACGGTTCACAGCCTGATTACAGTAACTACAATCAGAATAACTATCAGCAGCAGTATCCTAACTACAATCAGTATCCTGTAGAGGATAAAAGCGCAAAGAATAATGCTACTGCATCACTTGTACTCGGTATTATAGGCCTTTGCTGTTGTGCTCCTTGCGGTATAGTTGGTCTTATTCTTGGTATTAATTCTAAAAAGGCAAATCCTGAAAATAACGGACTTGCAACTGCAGGTATCATTCTTTCTATTATTGCTTTAGTAATATGGGCAATACTTCTTATTACTCAAATTGTTTCAGGCGCATTTATCAGTTCAATTTCCTAATTTACTATTAATTTTATTACATAGCAAGCAACAAGCGGACTATATGTCTGCTTGTTTTGCTTTGGGGTGATTTTTATTATTAAGCCGTGCAAAACATATCAAAAAATTTTGGTTTTAATTTTACCGTTTGCCTTACTTTTTTTCTGTTATCTGATTTGTGCTTTTGCGTTTAAGTACCTTTCATTGCCGCCGTGTTATATATATCAGTCTACGGGTTTGTATTGCCCCGGCTGTGGAGCGACAAGAGCGGTATATGCGCTTGTTCACGGAGATATTCTGCTTTCGCTAAGGCAAAATGCTTTTTTAGCGGTTGGAATAGTTATTGTGCTTATTCTGTATATTCAGTTCGTACTCCGTGCTTTTGGTAAAAAAATCAATACATTTATTAATATGCAAGGTTTTATATGGATAATGTTTGCTTTATTGATTGTTTATACAATTTTAAGAAATATTTTTCCCGCACTTGCTCCTGTGGAGATTACATATTAAGCGGGTTTGTAAAATTATAATATTTTCAATAAATTATTGACATTAAAATAACTGTATTTTATAATTATATTGAGTAGGTTATATTAATTTGCTTTTGTGCTTATTAAAATTTGGAGGAAAACTATGGACAATTACAACAACGATTCTTGGAACAATAACCAAAATCCACAGCAAAATCAGAATACATATTCTGCACAAGACTATCAGCAGCCATACGGTTCGCAAAACTATTCCGCACAGGATTACCAGCGACCATATGGGACTGACAACAATCAAAATTATCAGAATTCTTACGGCACAGGTTACAATCAGACTCCGTCTTATCAGCAGCCTAACTATAACAATATGAGCAATGACGAAGAGCATGTTTCTGTTCTTCACTGGATTGGAATTTTCTGCCTTAATATCATTCCGTGCGTAGGCCCTATTGTTTATCTTATTATGATGTTTGTTTGGGCTTTTGGCAGCACACCTAAAAAGTCACTTAAGAATTTTGCAAGAGCACAGCTTATCTTGTCTGCGATTGCATTAGGTATTATGATTATTATGATTATTATTTCAGCAGCAAAAGGTGCTGCTGTATTCAGCGGTTCAAGCAGCTATAATTATTATTAATTTTTACAGCAAGTTTATATACGAGGTGGTATAAATAATTACTCCATATAAAACATATCAAAAAATATTGGTATTTATATTACCGTTTGCATCTGTTGGTATGGCGTATTTGTTTTCGTTGTATGTTTTCAGATACATAACATTACCGTCTTGTTATTTATACGAGCTTACAGGAATTTACTGTCCCGGGTGCGGCTGTACAAGAGCGGTTTATGCGCTAATTCACGGAGATGTTATATTGTCATTAAAGCAAAATCCGTTGGTTATAGTTTCTCTTGCTGCATTATTTGTACTTTATATTGAACTCGTTTTCAGAGCTTTCGGAAAAAAACTGCGCACATTTGTACACAGCAAATACTTTTTATGGGGTGCGTTTATAGCGATAATGATATATACGGTATTGAGAAATATATTTCCGCAGCTTGCTCCGATAGAGCTTGTGTAAAATTAAAACTTTATAATTCGGTAGAAAGGCAATGTAAAAGTTGCCTTTTTATTTTTTGAAAAATTTTTCGGAAAAGTGTTGACAAATACTCGACAATAGTATATTATATAAATACAGTAATCATTACTGATTTATATGATAATTATAGAAAATATGAATTAGAAAGGGTTGAACTTTATGGCAAATAAATATGCCGGTACACAGACAGAGAAAAATTTACTTGAGGCTTTTTCAGGTGAATCACAGGCAAGAAATAAATATACTTACTTTGCATCAAAGGCTAAGAAAGACGGATTTGAGCAGATAGCTTCATTATTTCTGAAAACAGCAGATAATGAAAAAGAACATGCAAAGATGTGGTTTAAAGAATTGAACGGTATTGGCAGTACAGCAGATAATCTTGCCGCAGCTGCAGAGGGCGAAAATTACGAGTGGACTGATATGTACGAAGGTTTTGCAAAGACAGCGGAGGAAGAGGGATTTCCTGAACTCGCAAAGAAATTCCGTATGGTCGGTGCTATTGAAAAAGCACACGAAGAGCGTTACCGTGCATTACTCCATAATGTTGAAATGCAGGAAGTGTTTGCAAAGAGTGAAGTTAAGGTATGGGAATGTCGTAACTGCGGTCATATTGTAGTAGGAGAGAAAGCTCCGCAGGTTTGCCCTGTGTGCGCTCACCCACAGTCATACTTTGAAATTCACGAAGAAAATTATTGATTATTGACATAGTTTACTGTATAATAATTTAAATTCAAAAGATTTTAAATATAGTTTAGCAAACTGTTTTGCCAAGTAACTATAAAAGTATTTTGTTAAACCGTAATTAATAAAGAAAAGAAAATAGAACAATATAAAAACAGCAGTCTATATCGTAAAGTAATGACCCGACCCCCAAAAGTTAGATTTTTTAGGTCTAACTTTTGGGGGTCACCACATAATAATGACTGCTGTTTATTTTATCAGTTATTTGTTTTATCGGCTAAAATTCCCGATAGCTTTTTTAATGCCATAAAACTCTCTTCGCTTATATCGTGCTCGATTTTACATGAATCTTCATAAGCGGTTTCTTCGCTTACACCGAGAGAAATTAAAAGTTCGGCTATATAATTATGCTTTTCAAGAATTTTCTGCGCAATATTCATTCCGCTTTCGGTAAGGGTGATATAACCCTCGCTGTCCATAAGAATGTAATCGTTTTCTCTTAGCTTTTTCATGGCAACGCTTACGCTTGGCTTTGAAAAACCGAGAAGATTTACTATGTCGATAGAACGAACGCATCCTCTTTTTTGTTTAATTAAAAGTATAGCCTCGAGGTAATCTTCGGCTGACTTGTGGACTGATAATGACAATAAAAACACTCCTTGAACAATGATAATATTAATGTTCAATCCCTTAATACATAAAATTAATAAAATATTACAAAAAGATTATATAACTATTTCTATTTATTGTATCATATTTTTATTAAAAAGTAAAGTTATTAAATTTAATTATTAAATATTTTTAAGTATAAAAATTCACTTGATATTTTTGGTGATTTAGCGTAAAATGTAAGGCAAAGGGCAGTATATAAATTTATTTGTAATATAAAATGAAAGGACGATTTTTATGTCACAAAATCCTGTAGTTACTATTGAGATGGAGAACGGCTCTGTCATTAAAGCTGAGCTTTATCCCGAAATTGCGCCAAATACAGTTAATAATTTTCTTAGCCTTGTAAATAATGGCTATTATGACGGACTTACTTTTCACAGAGTTATTTACGGTTTTATGATTCAGGGCGGTTGTCCTGATGGAACAGGTATGGGTGGCCCCGGTTACTCAATTAAAGGCGAATTTGCTGTTAACGGCTTTGAAAATAACCTCAAGCACACAGAGGGCGTACTTTCTATGGCTCGTTCAATGATGCCTGACTCTGCAGGTTCACAGTTCTTTATTATGCATAAAAATGCTCCTCATCTTGACGGACAGTATGCAGCATTCGGTAAAGTAATTGAGGGTATGGATGTTGTAAACCGGATTGCCGAGTGCGATACTGACTTTGCAGATAAACCTCTTGACGCACAGGTTATGAAAAAGGTGACAGCCGAAACATTCGGTGTTGAGTATCCTGAACCTGAAAAGTGCTGACGAATATACATTATACTATACATTATACATAGAAAGGAAATCACTATGAATGTTTTGCTGACCGGTGGCGCAGGCTACATTGGTACACATACTTGTATTGAACTTATAAATGCAGGCCATACTGTAGTAGTTGCGGATAATTTTTCAAACAGTTCTCCAAAAGCTATTGAGAGGGTAGAGGAGATTACAGGCAAAAAAATTCCGCTTTACAACATTGATGTTTGCGATGTTGAGGCTTTGGACAAACTTTTTGCCGAAAATAAAATTGATGCAGTAATTCACTTTGCAGGTCTTAAGGCAGTAGGCGAGAGCTGCGAAATTCCTGTAGCTTACTACAGAAACAATCTTGATTCAACGCTTGCTTTGCTTGAGGTTATGAAGAAATATTCAGTAGCAAACTTTGTATTCAGCTCATCCGCTACTGTATATGGTATTCCAAAGAGTGTTCCGCTTGTTGAAACAATGCCTACAGGCTGTACAAACCCTTACGGTTGGACAAAGCTTATGAATGAGCAGATTCTTACAGACGCAGCAAAGGCTGACAGCAACCTTTCCGTAGTTCTTTTAAGATATTTCAATCCGATCGGTGCTCACGAAAGCGGTAGAATCGGCGAAAATCCTAACGGTATTCCAAACAACCTTATGCCTTATATTACACAGGTTGCTGCAGGCAGACTTAAAAGACTCGGTGTGTTCGGTAATGACTATCCTACACATGACGGCACAGGCGTAAGAGATTATATCCATGTTGTGGATCTTGCAAAAGGTCATGTAAAAGCTATTGATTATGCCGAACAGCACAAGGGCACAGAGATATTTAACCTTGGCACAGGTACAGGCTACAGCGTACTTGATATTGTTAAGGCTTTCAGCAAGGTAAATAATATTGAAATTCCTTATGATATAAAGCCGAGAAGAGCGGGCGATATAGCAGAATGTTATGCCGATCCGACAAAAGCATATGAAATTCTCGGTTGGAAAGCCGAAAAGACCCTTGAAGATATGTGCCGTGACTCCTGGAACTGGCAATCTCATAATATAAATGGGTACGAATGACCGAAAAAACAATCTTGTTTTTGTGCAATCAAACAAAATAACACGAATTTATAAAAATCGCTCTCCAAAATGTCAAAATCAATTGACTTTTGGGGAGTTTGTATTATATAATATAATAGCTTATAGAAGCATTACTATTAAAGGAGGAAAAAAGAAATGTTCAAAAAAGCATTAAGCCTTGTCGTTTCTCTTATGCTTATGGTAACTTCATTGTCATTTGCAGCAATTTCAGTTTCTGCTGCAGATACAACATATGTAGTTGCCGGCGCAGAAGAACTTTGCGGCGTTTTATGGAAGGGTAGCCCAGAAGAAGCTCCTGCAAATGTTATGACAGACAATGGCGACGGTACTTACACAAAAGTATTTACCAATGTTCAGCCGGCATCAGGTCTTACACTTAAGGTTGTAGAAAATGGTGCTGACGGTTCACAGAACTGGATTGGCGACGCAACAGGCAATAACATTACATTTAATGTAACTGCTGCAAGTGATGTAACAGTAAAATTTGATTCTTCTACTAAAGAAATCACTGTTACAGGCGACGGCGTTCAGTTTGTAACAAATCTCGATATCGACAGCATCAATGCTGTTGGTAACGGCGACCCTGATGATGAAGCTTGGTTAAACGGTGCAGCTTGGGATCCTACAGCTAACTCTATGACAGAAGTTTCAGACAAAGTTTATGAGATTACATTCAAGAATGTATCTAAGTTCGACAACTATCAGGTTAAGTTCGCAGCTAACGGCAAGTGGACTGACAGTTGGGGCGGTGCAGTGGAAAACTTCACACCTGAATCAGGCGTAGAGTTTGACGCAGCATATAACGGAGAGAACCTTACCGTTAATGTTCCTTATGAATTTGCTGATGTAACACTCAAGCTCGACCTCACAAACTTTGATTATGCTACAAAGTTAGGTGCTAAGGCTACTGTAACAGTAACAGACACATCAACTCCGGTTGAAACAACAGAGGCTGATACAACAGTTGAGCCAACTACTGCTGCTCCTGCTACACAGGCAACAGCTGCTGCTCAGAAAGCACCTCTTACAGTAAATGCTACTTCAAATGTTTTCTCAACTGCAAAGGCTGAGTATAACAGCGAAACAAATCAGGTTACTGTAAGCTACTACCTCGACACAGATTATGACCTTGTAAACCTTGAATGGTACTTCACATATGACAGCGAAGTATTTACTGTAAACAACAAGAATAATCTTGATTCAACAGGTAAGAAACTCGGCATTATGCCACAGATTACAAGCGGTTCTGTAATCAACACAAGTATACCCGGCAAGGTAAATGCCAACGCTTCTGACCTTGGCCTTTACTCAATTGATGCAAAGGTTCCGTTTGTTAAGATTGTTTTAGATGTAAAGGGTACTCCTGAGAATGTCGAAACAACAGTAAACATGAATGTAAGAGTTCTTACAAAGGGTGAAATTGACTTTGATACAATGAGAGTTGATCCTGATTCAATGGTATCATATGTTTGCGATTACATCATTCATGATGCATCTTACATCAAAGCAGCTACAACAAAGCTCACAGAGTCAACATTTGTTCCATCAACAGAGTCAACAGAAGCTCCTGAAACAACAGTAGCTCCTGAGACAACAGTTCCTGAAACAACAGCTGCACCTGAAACAACAGTTCCAGAGACAACAGCTGCTCCTGAGACAACTGCAGCTCCAGAAACAACAGTTCCAGAGACAACTGAGGCTCCAGAAACAACAGTTGAGGAAACAACAGTTCCTGAAACTACAGTAGCTGAAACTACAGAAGAAGTTCCTGCTGGTGCTCTTACTGTAAATGCTACTTCTAACTTATTCCCTGCATCATCTAATGTTGTTGCAGGTGACGAAGAGTATGTAACAGTAACTTATTACTTTGAGTCAGAGAAGAATGTTCTTAACGCAGACTTCAACCTTACTTATGACCCAACAATGCTCGCTCTTGACAGTGTTATGACTCCTTACACAAACGGTGTAGTAGTAAACTCTGCAACAGCAGGCAAGGTTTATGGTAATATGTCAAGCCTTGAGCTTTACAATTTCAACCAGAAGACACCATTTGTTTCAGTTGTATTCAAGAAACTTGGTCTTGGCGAAACAGATGTAAACCTCACAGTTGATAACCTTACACTCTCACTTGCAAACGCTGAAGGTGTAACAGACGAAGCCCAGGAAGAGGGCCTTGTAAGAGATGGCGTTCTTGCTCAAACATCAACAACATATTCAGTTAAAACTGAAATTCAGGCAGGTAAAGTTACACCTGTTGTTCCAACAACAGCTGAACCAACAACAGCTCCTGCTCCTGCAGGTTCAACATATGTTGTAGCAGGTTCAGAAGAACTTTGCGGCGTTTTATGGAAGGGTAGCCCGGAAGAAGCTCCTGAAAATGTTATGACAGCTAACGGCGACGGTACATACACTAAGGTATTTACCGATGTTCAGATTGCTGATTCACTTCAGATTAAGGTTGTAGAAAATACAGCTGATGGCGGTCAGAATTGGATCGGTGATGAGGGAGACAACAATATAACCTTTAATGTTGTTGCCGCTTGTGATGTAACAGTTACATATGACAGCAATACACGCAAAATCACTGTTTCAGGTGACGGTGTTCAGATCGTTTCTGATATTGAAATCAAAAGCATGCATGCTGTTGGTAACGGTGACCCTGATGATGAATCATGGTTAAACGGCGTAGCTTGGGATCCAACAGCTAATGAGATGGAGCAGGTTGCAGATAAGGTTTATGAGATTACATATCACAATGTACCTAAGTTTGACAACTACCAGGTTAAGTTCGCAGCTAACGGCAAATGGGCTGACAGCTGGGGCGGTGCAGAAGAGAACTTCACACCTGAATCCGGCGTTGCATTTGACGCTGTATACAATGGTGAGAACCTCATCGTTAATGTACCATATGAGCTTGCTGATGTAACACTCAGAATTGACCTTTCAAACTTCAACTATGCTACAAAGCTCGGCGCAGTTGCTACAGTAACTGTAACAGATGCTTCTCAAGTACCATCAACAGTTCCAGCAACAACAGTTCCGGCAACAACAGTTCCGACAACAACAGTTCCGGCAACAACAATTGCACAGAATACAACAACACCTAATACAACTCTTGCTCCTGCAACAGAAGATGCAACATCTTCAACAGGCGCAACAGTTAAGCCGGGTACAGCCGATACAGCTAACAACGGTAACAATGGCAACAATACAGCCAATAACAACAACGGTACAGTTAAGACAGGTAATGCTTCTATGGCAGCAGTTATCCTCCTTGTACTTGTATCAGCTACCGGTGTAGTTTACTTTACCCGCAAGAAGATTAAATAATCTTTTATAAGCATTAATAAAACTTAGTTTTTTTCACCCTCTGAGAAATCAGGGGGTGTTTTTTGTTTATAATTCAGAAGTCTAAATTATGGTTTAGCAAATTGTTTCGGCAAGTAATTATAAAAGTTTGGTCGACCTTTTCAAAGGTCGTGGGTGTGGGCAAAGCCCACAAATACTTTCCGTATATGCAAGCTAACGATAGCCGAACAGCTCGCTGTTCGGCGACTTGAACACAACGGCGTTAGCCTTAAAAAGCGATAGCAATGAGAAAAGAAATTCGTTATTTCATTAAAAAAAATATATGTTTTTTTAATGGCTGTCGCCTGTTTTAACAAACTTGGTTTTAGCACGCAAACAGCGTGGCTGTTTGCGCCTGATAAATTGTTATATCGGAAGATTTTTATGTGCGCTGCCCCAACCCGCAATTTTTGAAAATATTGAGTAAACTTTTTTACTTTTGGGAGGATAATTTAGCGTTAGCTAAATTTTAATGCCCGACCGACACTCTGCTAAACAACAATTTATGGTGTTTATCTTATGTTTAAAATATAACTCAACATAGATTTATTTCCTTTTTAAAATTATCACATAAAATTCAAATTAAATTTTATATAAGTTCGTTGAAATTTTGTTTATAATATTATATAATAAATGTATTATATATAAGGAATTGATTTTATGTTTAAAAAAATTAAAACTACGTTAGCTTGTTGTTCTGCACTTATGATGCTTTGCGCTGTACCTCTAAATGCAAATGCGGCGGAAGAAGTGAAAATTAACGATGCTGCTTCTGTTGCTGTGGGGGACACATTTACATATTCAATGTATATTGCTGATGCATCAAAAGATGTAATGGGTATGCAGGCATATGTTTTTTATGATACAGATTACCTTGAAATTGACACTGATTCTATTAATTTTGATAATTTGAACGGTGTGATTTATAATGGAAATCTTGACGGATATATGACTTTTAATTTCTCTGATATATCAAATTATGCAAGCTTTTCATCCCGTACACAGCTTGTATCTATGAATTTTAAGGTTAAAAAATCCGGAAATACTAATGTTACATATTTTATTAAAGAAATGTATGACAGCGATATGAATACTCTTACTGCATATACCATAACCTATGATATTAAGTCAGACGGAAAAACTGTTGTGTCAGAAAAAACACCGATTGTTGAAGAATCGGAAAAATATATAAATACTTACCAGGGAAATTTTATTAATTATATAGACGGTAAGGGAAATGATAATACAGATGAAAAAACGGACCATAAAGCTGTAATCGGCGAAAAAACAACAATGATGCCGCAAAATAACCAAGGCAATACGCAATATGTTGATGTGCAGAAATCGGGTTCGGGTGCATCGGTTACAACGATTGTAATCGTTTGCGGCTTGCTGCTGATAGGCGGAGCAATCGGCGGAGTTATGTATTTCAGACATAAAGAAAATACGAAAAACGGTTTGAATACTGATAGTGACAATATTGACAACGATATGACTTAAAGTGACGAACAGTTTTGACTGTTTATTGCAAAATTAAAAATTGTTTAAAAATTGTTTAAAAATTGTAACTGATTTTTGGTTATTATTACACCCTATAATCGACCTGTTTTTTTGAAAAAGCCTTGATTTTTTGAGCAAATTATTATATAATTGTCATACCGAGTATATCGGAAACATATTTTTATAGGAGGAAATTTCTAATGTCCAAGAAAATCATTAGTCTTATGTTGGCTATGGCTCTTTCTGCTTCAATGGTAGCAGTTGCAGCAGTTAGCGTTTCAGCTGACACAGACAGCGATGGTAACTATGTTCCTTCAGAGGGAACTGAAACATATAGATATTATTTCTATATGCCACAGAGATGGGAAAATGAGTTCACAACATCAACAGGTGCATACTGGTGGGAAGGCACAGATGCTTGCGAAACATGGCAGGATATGTATAAGGTTAAAGAAACTGAGAACGAAAACATTTTCTGTATTGATGTTCCAACGGATGTTCCTAAGCTCATCTTCAACAACTATGTTGACGGCGGTGCAGATCCAACGGCTCCTCAGTACACAAAGGCTGCTCAGACATCAGATGTTACATGTGTAGACGATGATGGTGAACAGGCTTGGGGTTACTGGCCTAAAACTGATGAAGACGATCCTAGTAACGAGCTTTATCCGGAAGGTATCAGAAATTTCAATAACATGATTTATGTTATTGATGAAAACAGAATCGAAGAGAACCCACTCAACCAGAAGCTTACATGCCGTGGTCAGTGGTACTACTACTATGGTAACGGCGAATATGGTTACACACCTGTAAAGGGTGACGGCGCTGTTTACAACACAGAGTATATGTCATTTGAACAGGCACTTGCCGATAAAGAGAACGGTGTTAAACCAACACCAACAGAGCCTGACGCAACTGTAGCTACAACAGAGGCAGTTGAAACAACAGCTTCAGAGGAAGCTACAACAGCTCCTGCTCCTGTTTCAAAGCCTGCTCTTACAGTTTACGCTACATCAAACGTATTCCCAGAGGCTAAGGCTGTGTATGATAACTCAACAAAGCAGGTTACAGTTACTTACTACCTCGGTACAGACAGAGATCTTGTAAACCTTGAGTGGTACTTAACATTTGATAACACTGTTCTTGAGTACAAGAACGCTAACAACCTTGATTCATCAGGCAGAAAGCTCAACATTATGCCTCAGATCACACCAGCAGGCGGCGATGTATTCAATACAAAGCTCCCAGGTAAGATAAATTCTAACGCTTCTAGCCTTTCACTTTATCCGATTGATTCAACAAAGCCTTTCGTACAGGTTACATTCGATGTAATCGGCGAGCCTGAGAATGTTGAAACAACAATCAACCTCAATGTAAGAGTTCTTACAACAGGCGCACTTGATCCTGACAAAATGAGCCTTGATCCTAATTCTATGAACTCATTTGTAGTTGACTTCACAATTAAGGATCCAGCTCCACTTACATTCACAAACACAACTCTTACAGAGTCAACATATGTAGAGCCAACAGTTCCTGAGACAACAAAGGCTACTGAAACAACAAAGGCAACTGAGACAACTAAAGCTACTGAGACAACTAAGGCTACTGAAACAACAAAGGCTACTGAGACAACAAAGGCTTCTGAAACAACAATAGCTCCTGCAACTGAAGATGCTACATCATCGACAGGCGCAACAGTTAAGCCGGGCACAGCTGATACAGCTAATAACGGCAACAACACAACTAACAATGATAACGGCACAGTTAAGACAGGTGACGCTACACTCGCAGTTGTAATTCTTACTCTTCTTGTTTCTGCTACAGGCGTAATGTTCGTCATTCGCAAGAGAGAGATGTTCTAATCTTAATTAGTAATAATTTAGATTTCTTTGGGCTGACCTGACAGGTCAGCCCATTTTTGATGTTATGATTAAGAATAAATTTCAGAAAAATTGTGTAAATTATGGTTTAGTAAAATGTTTTACCAAATAATTATAAAAGTTTGGTCAACCTTTTCAAAGGTTGTGGGTGTGGGCAAAGCCCACAAATACTTTCCGCTTACACAATCTGACGATAGCCAAACAGCTCCATGTTTGGCGGCTTGAACGCAACGGCGAATGCCCTTAAATGCGATAGCAACAAAAAAGCCATTCATTAAACAATAAATAAGCAAATTCTTTTCTAAAAGGCTACCGCCTGTTTTTTCAAACTCGGTGCAAGCACGCAAACAGCGTAGCTGTTTGCGCCTGATAAATTGTTGTATCGGAAGATTTTATGGGCGCTGCCCAAACCCGCAATTTTTGAAAAAATTGAGTAAACTTTTTTGTCTTTGGGAGGATAATTTAGCGCTAGCTACATTTTAATGCCCGACCGACACTCCGCCAAACCCATTTATCAAGTTTAACCTAAATTTAGAACAGAAAAAATACACTATAAACTCATTTTAATATGTCTGATATTTACTTAAATTTATAACTTGTATTTTGTGCATTGACAATGAATTTTACTTATAATTCCTATAAATAATAATTTTTAAAAAAATTTAAAAAATAGCGTATTTATGAAGAATTTATCGTAAATATCGGTTGACAAAGCGCAAATACTTTTGTATAATAATCAATAGCGTTTTAATATGCGTTTATGCGGTCAAGAGGTGCAATTATGCTTTTTGAACTTAAAAGTGTCTTTCAAAATGAAGGCGAAGAAAAAACAATCAGCTATAAGCTGGATATAAGCAATATTGACATTGACGGCGTTTTTCCATTCAAAACACCGCTTGATATTACCGCAACAGCAGGAAACAGGGCATCACTTGTTGACCTTACTTTGCTTGTCAGCTTTGACTATGTTCGCAGCTGCGACAGATGTGGAGAAGAATTTACAAGGAAGATGAAGTACAAGTTTACTCATAAGCTTGCCCGTACTCTTGAAACTGACGGCAACGACGACTATATTGAAACACCTGATTTTGTACTCGACCTTGATGAAACGGTTATTTCTGATGTGCTGTTGTCGCTTCCGCAGAAAAACCTCTGTAAAGAAGATTGTAAAGGACTGTGCAGTCAGTGCGGTCATAATCTTAATGAGGGTGAATGCGATTGCGATAAAAAGCAGGTTGACCCAAGGCTCGAGATTCTTAAACAACTTATGGATTGATATATGTTATTGTAAGGAGGTCTTTGTAATGGCAGTACCAAAGAGAAAAACTTCACACGCAAGAAAGAGTTCAAGACGTTCAACAGTTTGGAAGCTTAACGCTCCAACACTTGTAATTTGCCCTAACTGCGGTGAGTACAAGGCAGCTCACAGAGCTTGCGGCAACTGCGGTATGTATAACGGCAGACAGGTAATCGTAAAAGCTAACGAGAACTAATTACGGTACAAACATTATGGGCGGCAGAATTCTGTACGCCCTTTTGTTTTGCTCTGATACCTTGAATTTTTCGTGATTTTTGTGTAAAATAAGTGTGAGGTGAGTTCGTGGCTGTAAATATATTTGGTGTGACTGCTAACAGTCACGCAGACAGAGCAAAAATTAAAAGCGGCGAAATTCTGCTTAGTATTAACGGAAATATAATCGAAGATGTCCTCGATTACCGTTTTTATCAGGTAAACAGAGATTTGACACTCGAGATTAAAGATAAAAACGGCGAAATCAGAACAGTGCGTATTGTGAAAAGTGAATACGAGGAAATCGGTCTTGAGTTTGAAACTTATCTGATGGACGAGCAAAAGAGTTGCCGTAATAAGTGTATTTTCTGTTTTATAGACCAATTGCCTAAAGGTATGCGTGAATCACTTTATTTTAAAGACGATGACAGCAGACTTTCATTTTTGTTTGGTAATTACATTACGCTCACAAACCTTACACAGCACGAAATTGACAGAATCATAAAAATGCACATCAGCCCGATAAATGTGTCGGTTCACACTACGAATCCACAACTGCGCTGTAAGATGATGCATAACCGTTTTGCAGGTGATGCGTTAAGACATCTTGAAAGTTTTGCAAAGGCAGGAATCAGTCTTAACTGTCAGATTGTTGCTTGCCCCGGTATAAATGACGGTGATGAACTTATCCGTACTTTTACCGATCTTGAAAAACTTGGAGTTAATATGACCGCTGTCGTGCCTGTAGGACTTACAAAATACCGTCAAGGATTATATCCGCTTACGGAATACAATCAAGAAACTGCCGCACAGACGCTTGATATAATCGAAAAATTCGGTGATGAATGTGTTAAAAAGTACGGCAGAAGAATTTTTTATGCCGGCGATGAATTTTATATAAAGGCTAACAGACCGATTCCCGATCCTGATTTTTATGAGGGCTTTCCCGCCGTAGAAGACGGTATTGGTATGATTGCCTGTCTTAAAGAAGAAATTGAGTTTGCTGTGGAGGACAGCGACTACAATGATGCATTGAATTATAAGGTGACTATGGCATGCGGCGAGGCTGTTGCACCTTATTTGAGAGATATGATGAAGATTATTGCAACAAAATTTCCGAATATAGAGATAAATGTTGTTGCAATTAAAAATAACTTTTTTGGCGGAGGAGTTAATGTGTCGGGTTTGGTCACAGGCGGTGACTTGATTGACCAGCTGAAAGACAAAGACCTTGGCGACAAACTTTTTATTCCGTCATCTATGCTTAGATTTGAAAATGACATTTTCCTTGATGATGTTTCGGTTGAAGATGTTGAGCGTGAGCTTAATATTTCTCTTGGAATTGTAAATAACAACGGTGACGAACTTGTAAGAGAAGTTACCACGGTAAAGGAATGATAGAAGAATGAATAAACCTGTAATTGCGATTGTAGGCAGACCGAATGTCGGTAAATCTACACTTTTTAATAAACTTATCGGTCAAAGACTTTCAATAGTCGATGATACACCGGGTGTTACCCGTGACCGTATTTACGGCGAGGTTGAATGGCTCGGCAAAAAAGCGTTTATAATTGACACAGGCGGTATTGAACCGAAATCCGACGATATTATTTTGTCGCAGATGCGCAGACAGGCACAACTTGCCATTGATACCGCAAATGTAATTATCCTTGTTACGGACGGCAAAACAGGTATGGTTGCCACAGATATGGATATTGCGCAGATGCTTATGAAATCAAACAAGCCGATTGTGCTTTGTGTAAATAAATGTGACGGAATCGGCGAACCGACTCCTGAATTTTATGAATTCTATAATCTCGGACTCGGAGATCCTATTCAGGTTTCATCTGTTCACGGACACGGCACGGGCGATTTGCTTGACAATGTGTTTGAACACCTTGATTTTACAGAGGACAGCGAGGATGACGGCACGGTAATTAATGTGGCTGTTATAGGCAAGCCAAATGCAGGTAAATCATCGCTCATTAATAAAATTACAAACGAGGAGCGCTGCATAGTTTCTGACATTGCGGGTACTACAAGAGATACCATTGACACAATGATTGAAAATAAGTACGGTAAATTTAACTTTACCGATAC
>ENA-UESC01001188-UESC01001188.1-human-gut-metagenome-genome-assembly--contig:-NODE-1188-length-21013-cov-4.689434_pt1 | contig 21013 bp, 19 predicted proteins | sample MGYA00242998_ERZ507999 | MGnify/ENA primary metagenome ERZ507999 (study PRJEB26167, sample SAMN06115465) | human gut metagenome | host: Homo sapiens | place: China:Hubei | collected 2016-04-27... | reverse complement strand
ACTTCATAAAGTTCGTATAACTGGCGACCATTATAATTATCTTAATTATGGTCGTATCGAACGTGCTCCTAATGAAATTCCTGCACGAGTTGAAAGTCTTACTGAGCTTAATGATAAGTGGGATAAGATTGAAAAAGGTGTAACATCAATTCGTGGTGGAGCTGAATACAGAGATAGCTATGACGGAACAAATGATAGAGCATCTAATGCTCCTAACGAAACAGAAACATTATCGTAAAGACAATCGTTATGGTTATGAAACTGGTCGAAGTCCGTTTATAGATTACATACTTGAAGATAAAGAAAGTTACAAACCTTTATCTTCAAGTATTTGTCGTTTTACTGGTAAATCTTGGATTGACAGAGATAACGATTTTCTTATAGGTGAAAGTGGTGGTGTACTTATGAAGATAGACTTTATCTTTGTAGGTACTGAAATATTTAGTCGTGTTGCAGACTTTTATGAAAAACATGGATGTTATTGTCTTGAGCCTGATGATAGTCCTAATGCCATAAAGTTTTGGCAACGTGAAATGGATAGACGAGTTAAAGGTGTTCAAGCATATTGTAAATTATATATTAAAGATATTCCTACTTATTTAGCAGCCAAATCTGATGCTGAACGTAAGGCTTTACTTCATAAAGTTCGTATAACTGGCGACCATTATAATTATCTTAATTATGGTCGTATCGAACGTGCTCCTAATGAAAAGGAACGTAAACAGTTAGATAAAGAGGGAAGATTTAAGGTTAATACTGTTGAAGGCTTTCCTCGATTTTGGGATGGAGATTATTGGAACTTTAAGATTGACGAGCTGATTGCTAACAATAGTTGTAACTTATGTAAGGCAAAAGCTCGTCGTAAAGGTTTTTCATATAAACGTGGTAGTCAAGCAGCTAATACTATTAACGCAAATAAGAATGTAACTGTTACACTTGCTGCCGACCAAATGGATTATTTAACTGAGAAAGGTGCTACATCTTATATGGTTAAAGTTAATCTTGATTGGTATGAAGATAAAACTTATTGGCGAAGAGGTTATTTAAGTGAGAACTTTGATAAAGGTATTGAACTTGGATATAAGAAATCAAAAGAAGGTCAAAAGGCTTTCGGATTTCGTAGTAAACTTTTAAGTGTTGCTATTGGTAAAAATGAAAGTGCCGCAGTAGGTAAGAAAGCTATTGAAACTGATTTTGAGGAAGCAGGTAAATGTCCTAATCTTCAAAAGGCATTAGATGTTATGATGTCTAATAGTGAATCAGGTGCAATGCGAATTGGTACTATTCGTGTATATGGTACGGGTGGTACAAAAGGTGCTAACTGGGAAGCTTTCAGTAATTGTTTTTATAATCCCGGAAAAAATGATATGCTTCCTATGGAAAATATCTGGGATGCTAATAGTAGACATGCTGTTTGTGGTTTCTTTTTTCCGCAGATATGGGATTATGAACCTTTTATAGAAGATGGTAATTCTTTACTGTTTGCTTCTTGGAAGGATGATTATGATAAGAAACGTGGTGCAGAAAAAGAGAAAGATGCTGGTGAATATAATATTTATGTAGGTCAACGTGCTAACAGTCCTAATGAGGCATTTACGAACACACAAGAGAACATTTTTCACAGTCCGGAACTTACTAATCATATTAACGCTATTAAATATGATAAGTCTAATCATTTTTATGAAGATGGTTGGTATATACTTGATGATGGACGTGTTAGATTTGTTACTAAACAGGAATGTATTGAACGAGCTATATTTGGTTCCGATAGATTCCATGAGTATATAACTGATGTACCTCATAATTCAAAGACTGATGTTCACGGTTGTATAAGAGAGTTTTATTCTCCTATTCCAAATGATGGTAGTCTTTATTTTATTTCTTATGACCCATATCGTGTAGATAAAAATAAAGAAGAAGTTAGTACAAAAAATTCACTTGCAAGTTTTCAAGTGTGGATGCGTACTAACAGCAAAACTCCTTACATGGGTAAACGACTTGTTGCTTCTTATTGTGGTCGTCTTGATACTATGGAAGCTGTCGATAAACTTGTTCTTTATGCTTGTTTACGTTGGAATTGTAAAGTTCTTTATGAGGCTGGTACTGGTGAACTTGTTACTAATTTCAAGAAATGGGGTTATAGAGATAAGTTATTAAAAGACCCAAGTAGTTATATTAATCGTAGTGTTGATGGCCCTCGTATTACAGGTTATGGTATTGTCATTGGTGATGGCGATATTAAGTTAGAGGGTATGCGCATGGTGCGGGATTTCTTATACGAAATTGTCGGAAAAACGTCCGACGATACACCAATATATAGATTTAATCAAATTTATGATATAAGTTTCTTATTAGAGTTAGATAGATTTATATTTGGGCGTAATGCAGACCGATTAAGTTCGGCTATTGTTGCAATGTTTGAATTTCGTAAAGATTCCCTTTTACTTGAACGAGAAGCTAATTCGAAAAGTAAAACTAATAACACTGGTCGTAAAGTTAATAGATTCCTAAAATGAGTGAACGTGATTTAAGAGCAACTCCACTTGTTATGCCTGACCAGCGTGCAAGTACTGCTACAAAACAAACGAAAGCTTGGTACATTCCTAATTGTAATTATTGGATTAATCTTGCTATTGGTCAGAATGATAAAACTGTTACGCAGAAATTTCTTGATGCTGCTAATGGTTTAGTAGACCCTAAGACTTATGAATATGTTCTTCGGAATTATATTGATAAGGTTGGTGAGAAAGCTGTAATGTATGGTGAGATACGTGATGTAGATTTTCTTACTCCTATTAAAGAACGATATATGGGAGAATTTATTAATATGTTCTCTAATTATCAAGTATTTAATAATGACCCTTCTGTAACTCTTGCTCGCAATAAAGTTCTTGCTGATAAAGTAATGGCTTATTGTAATCAAGAAATTATTAATCGTCTTAATGAGGCAGGATTTAATACTGGTCAAAAAACAATTAAGCAGGGTGAGCTTAACGATATTATTGAAGAAGTTCTTAACGATTGGATTGACGATGTAACTATTACAACTCAAAAGCGTCTTGAACTTATTAATACTATCGTTGAAGCAAAAGATAAGTATCAACAATGCTATTTCTATTGGTGGGCTTGTGAAGAGGTTTATACTTATCGAGAAGTTTATAAAGGTGATGTTTATCTTCAAGTAATATCTCCTCTCGAATATTATCGTATTGAAAGTGGTCAACGATATATTGAAGATGATGATGCAGGACTTCGTGTCTATCGAATGACTATTCCTCAAATCATTGATAGATTTCGTGATGAACTTACAGATGCAGAAATGAATTATCTTAAAGATATTTATACTGTATCTCCTAAATATGATGCTCCTGATGGCATAGTTCAAATCTTCAATAAAACAGATTTTGCTGAACGTAAAGCTATCTTACATACTAACGTAGAAGCGCTTCGTAGTGAAGCTCGATTATATGGTAAAGAAATTGATATTTATCATTATGTTTGGAAAACTGAAATTAAACAAGGTATTCTTAAACATCGAGATTTATTAGGAAATATCGTTGAAAGTGTTGTAGACGAGAATTATGAATTTGATGCTTCTGCTGGTGATATTGAAATTGAATGGGAATGGATAAATCAAGTTTGGGAAGGTTGGCGTATAGGTGGTTGTCATAGTGGTATTTATATTAAGCCACGACCTATCGAAGTTCAACGTGAAAGGTTTAACAATTATAGTGATTGTAAATTACCCTATAATGGTATTGTAGGTTTACATAAAGATAATCTTCGTAATCCTATTCCTTTCCGTGTTTTACCTTATCTTGCTCTTTATCGTATTTATACTTTACAACAAGAACGTGCAGTAGCTAAGTTTAAATCTTGGTTATTATTCCCTGAAAGTATTCTCGCTGATAGTAGTGACATGACTACCGAGGAACGTCTTGCTGTTGCGAATAAAGATAGTTTCTTACCGTTTGATGATTCTGATGCACAACCTAATGCTTTACAATCTATTCGAGAAATAGCCACAAGTGCTATTACGAATTATATTCAAATGCTTGATAATCTTAAACAAGGTTTGAAAGCAGAAGCTTGGGAAGCAGCTAATATGAATAATGCTCGCTTTGGTGATGCCAAAGATTATACTGGTAAGGCTGTTAATGAATCGAATTATTCTCAAGCAATGACCGGAAGTGTTTGGAGTCTTGAATGTTTTAATCTCTTCCGTGAACGTGATTATGTTGCAAATATTGATTACAGTAAGTTTGCTTGGATTGATGGTAAACGAGGTTCTTATGTAGACCCGACAACTAATAAAGTTGTTGTAGTTGATATTGATGGTTCTTCTGATTTCTCTGGTAATATTGGAATTTATATTCGTAATAATGCCGATGTTCAGAATAAGCTGAACCTGATGAAAGAACTTGCATTTAGTGCAGGTCAGAATGACCAACTGGAAGTTGCTATTGAAGCTATTGAAAATAATAATATTACTTCTATTGCTAAGAATATTAAGAAAGCTATTCAAGCTCGTCGAGATTATGAACTTCAAATGCAACAAGTTCAACAACAAGCTCAAGCAGAAGTTGAACAAATTGTTAGTCAGCGTGAAGCAGCTAAACAAGAATTTGAAGCTCAACAAAATGCTCTTGATAGAGAACATGATGTTAATCTTGAGATTCTTAAACAAGAAGGTGAAAAAGAGATTTGGAATATGCGACTTAAAGTCGATACCAATGGAAATGGTAATATAGATAAAGATGAAGCTATGGCTGCTCAATCTGGTTACACTGCTTCTGATATTAATAGAATAAAGTTACAAAAAGAGTTAAAGCAATGATGACCGAGAATTATCGACGGCGAGCAAGAGAACCTGCAAGATAATACTACTATAATTATTGATAATATATTATATATAGTATATCTTTGTTCATGTAATAATATTCAACTATAAATAAATACTAATATGGCTGTTGAAAAAGTTGTTATACCTGATGATGAAACTCAGGAGCAAAAACAAGAACGTCTTCGTAAAGAATTAGAAGAACGTAAAGCTAAGGAAGCTAAAGAAGCTCAAGAAGCTGAAGAACGACGTAAAGCTGAAGAGGAAGCTGCTCGTAAGAAAGCTGAAGAAGAAGGTGATAAGGGTGGTTCTACTGGTAATGGTGAAGAAGAAACTGAATCGGAACAAGTAGAAATTGATGGTACTCTTTACACACTTGATGATAACGGAAACGCCGTAGATGATAACGGTGAAATCAAGTTCACAAAGGAACAGATTGATGCAATGTCTGATGAAGGTGCTAATGAATTAGACGGTGATTATATCGAAGCTATTTCAAAAGCCAGTGGCATTGTTATTAAAGATGAGAAAGGTGAACCTGTTAAGTTTGAACCTACGATTGAGGGTTTTGCTAAACGTGAAGCTGCTGTAAAAGCTCTTGGTGAACGAGAGGGTTTTGCAAAAGGTTTTAACGAATTTTTAGCTAACAATCCTGATATTGCAGCTCTTGTTGAATATAAGAGTAAGTTCGGTACAATCGAAGGTTATTCAGCAAATGTAGATTATAGTAAAGTTGAAATCAAAGATGATGATGATTTACTTGCTGATTTAATCTATAAAGCTGAAATTCAAAAAGGTACTTCTCCGGAACGTGCCAAACGAATTGTTGAGTTTGCAAAAGCAAATAACACTCTTAAAGATGATGCAACTGAAAGTCTTAATTGGTTGCGTAAAACTCAAGAGAGTGAGATTAAAGCAATTCGTGAACGTGAGGCCAAAGAAATGCAGGCTGAACTTGAAAAAGAAATTAAATACTTTGGTGTTTCGTATGAAGATGATGGTACTGTAAAAGTTCATAATGCACCGGGTAGTCTTTATGATTTAATTGTTGTTAAAGGTCAGATTGGAGAATACGCTCTTCCGAAAGAAGGTCTGAGAATTAAGACAACTGATGGTGAGAAACTTGTTTCTCGTCAAGAGTTATTTGATTATTTCTCTCGTCCTGTTCAAGAGATTAATGGAATGGTTTATAGTCAAGCGCAGATTGATGAAATTAATCGTCTTTCTAATCCTGCTGAATTGGCTATGCGATTTATTATGAATCTTGACGGTGGAGTTGACCAACTGATTAAAGCTGAACTTGCTAAAAAAGAAGTTAAACGTCTTCGTTCATTAGCAAGTAAGACTGGTAAAAACAATGGTAATCCCAGAGTTCAAAAGACTGCAAAGGATGATAAAATTGTTTTACCTATTAAATAAAGCAAATGTTCTTGCCTTATAATAATAACTTAACCAAAAATCTAATTTACAATGCGTGAAATTGGAACTGTGAAATTTGACTCGAATCAATATACAGATGCTAATATGCTTCTGAATTTTGATTTGATTGACCCTGTTAAACTTAATCGTAATCTTACTTATCTTTGGGGTAAGGATAGTGACAAGTATCCTCTTCTTACTCTTACTGAGGGTCAAGGTGCTGTTACAACAAAAGTTAAGCTGAATGGTGGTGATACTCAATATACTTGGGAAATTGCTCCTCGTCAGCGTGTTACTTCTCGTCTGAAAAAGCTGGTATCTGATAAAACTGCTATTCAGCCTTACGGAACTGTTGAGGTTGAAATGGAGGATAATTGGTTTATTTATCAGCACACGGCTATTGCTCCTTCGGGTATGCAATGGCGTATTCAGAATGAGGGTATTGCTACTTCGACTGGTGGATACGTTTATCGTTTTACCAATATGTCGGGTGCTCCTATCTCGGCTGATGCTGTTGCAAAAGACTTCATTAGTGGTGCTATTTGGGCATTAGGTGCTTCGACTATTCCGGGTAGCAAGTCTGACGGAAACCGCTCGAATAACCAGTCGTTCAGCAAGGCAACTAACCAGTATGGTTACTACCGTTTCTCGAAAGAGATTGCTGGTAACATGGGTAATAAGGTTGTTAATATTGCCTTTGATACTGCATCAGGTGGTGAGCGTAGTCTTTGGATGCCTTATGAGATGAAGATGTGGGAAATCATGCGACGCGAGATGCTCGAAGAGGACTTATGGTTCTCGGAATACAACCGCGATTCGAATGGTATTATCCACTTAAAGGATGAAAAGACTGGTGAGGCAATTCCTCGTGGTGCTGGTGTTCTTGATATTCTCAAAGCCGTTGGTAATTATGAAACGTATTCTGTTCTGACACTTAATCGTTTCGACCGTATCATCACTCGTATCTTTGACAATCGTATTGACTCTACCGTTGAGGAACTTGTTCTTTATTGCGGTAAAGGTTTTGCACGAATGTTCAATGATGCTATCTACTATGATGCTCGTCTTAAGAATTACTTTGTAACTCTTGGTGATAACGAGATTAAGAGTGATGGCGAGATGATGTCTTATGGTAAGTATTTTAACCGTTACAAGATGTTTAATGGTAAGATTCTTACTGTTAAGATTGTTGATATGTTCGACCACGGTATTCGTGCTCGTCGTGACCGTGAAGCCGGTAATATGTATCAAGGTCTGCCCATTACTTCTTATAGTGCTGTATTCCTTGACCATACTATGGGTTCGAATGGTGAGCGTAATATTAAGTTTGTTTGTGAAGAGGGTCGTGAGTATAAAGTAGGTGTTTATAAAGGTATGGCTGAACTGCCTGCTTCGTGGGGACTTGCGAGTGGTACTCAACTGTCGGATACGAAGGATATTGCTTCTTATGAAGTTCTTGGTTCGCAGGGTATTAATATTGATAATCCTACTACTTCGTTCTGGCTTGATTTAGCTCTAAACTAAACACCCAATTTGAGTAGTAATAATCGAAAGGTTATTACTACTCATTAACATATAAAAGATTGAATAACTTAAAATGTTAAAAATATGATTAAAGTTAATCGTTCAGTTCGTATTGAATGGAGGAACAATCCTTCTTCTTTTGAACTTCGGAATAAAGATGCTTTCAAAACTGACTTTCTTCGTCTTGGTTCTGCTATTCGTCCTGTTAATGAACTGCTGAGCCGTAGTGAGGAAATGCGAGTTCTTCTTCCTACTGTTGTTGGTGTATCTCCTATTGATAGTTCTTGGCAAGAACGAATCACTACATACTTAAATGATTTTCTTCTTGAGATTCCTGTTCATGGCTTAGAGTTCGATACTTCTTACGTTTTAGATTTAGGTAATCCTGCTCTGAAAAGTAATATCGACGAACTTATTGGTAAACTTAAAAAAGCTGATAAGATTAAGAATGAAACTGGTTCGGAACTTGAAGCTATTGTTCTGAAACGGATTAAGGAACTTGATGAAACGGAACTTTATAAGTATGTTACTTTTGTTAATATTCCCGATTATATTAGTTGGAGATATTGCCTTTTAAGTAGCAAAGTTGCTAATAAGGTTGAAGACATTAATAAAAGCGTCAATATTCAGTTTTATCTTACTTCGGATAGTGAGCGTAAAGCACTCAAAGCTGCTCGGACGAAACTTCGCACTGATGCTCTTAAGAAATATACAGAACTTATTAATAATCCGAATAGCGCACTTATCGACAAGGTTGTTGTATCGACAGGTAGCGTAGGTGATTATTCGGAATTTATGGCAATGACTGCCGATGATAAGCAATCTGTTCTTCTTGAACTTATTGACAGTGACCCACAGAAGTTTATTAGTATTGTTGATGATAAACATCTGGAGATGAAAGCTAAGATTACTATTTATCTTTGGATGAATATTATTCGACAACTTCCAAATAGTTCTATCATTGTCGATGCTTCTAATCCGGAAAATGTTATTGGTAATAATATTAATGATGCTATCTCGTATTTCTCGAATGATAACAACAAAGGTATTGTTGCCGAGTGGAACGCGAAGTATCGTAGTTTGAAAGGTTAGTCATGTATGAAACGGTAAAAGAGTTACACATCGAAATAGAGCAACGAATACAGCAGATAACATCTAATAGACATCGGAGTATTGCTCCTCAGTTTATTGATATGATGCTGAATCGAGCTGCCGTTAAATATATACAAACTAAATCAAATAGGAAAACTAATTATAAAGGCGAAGGTCTTGAAGATAGTAAAAAACGTGTAGATGATATTCAATCATTAAAACGTGAAACACCGTGGCTTAAACTTAAACGTGATAAGCAAGATGCGGATTATCCAAATAGAGCTTTCGTTATTCTTCCGGGTGATTATCTAAAACTTATTTCTTCTACTTCTCGATTGACTTATGGTAAAGCTCGACTTGTTGAGAATTTACATGAGATTTATCCTGATGATGAAGTTAAGAATTTATATTATCATCTGATTGATTTGTCTAAAATTGCCTTAACTGGTGATGAATTTAATGGACAAATTATTGTTAATGGGAATGAGATTGATATTTCAGATATTCTTTCTCTTTATGATAGTGATTCAGATAAGATTGATTTGTATGAAATTGCAGGTTTAACTTGTGATAGATTGCGTCAAGCGCTTTCTAATGAATATAATGTTTATTGGGAGAATCTGATTGGTCGTTACTATAAAGATTGTATTATTATTACTTCTAATGCAAAAGATGAAATTGCATTGAAAGTTAATGATACAGACATTCCTGTTATTACTTATAATACTACTTATGACGAGTTCGTAAATATAGGAAATAAGTTTTCTGAAAATGATTTAATTGCTACCGAAAATATTCGAGCTACTCTAAATAACTTCTATGGTAATAAAAATAGACATCTTAATCCAATAAGTGAACTTGTTGATGATAGGCTGTTTGTTTATTATGGTGATGATTTTTGTGTTGATGCGGTTAAGATTTCATATATTAAGAAGCCACGTCTTTTTAACATTGATATTAACCAAATGTCAGATATGGAAGTTACACCTGATTTCATAGATAGTGTAGTTAGCGATATTCTTCTTGTTCTTAAAGATGACAGTTTTAGTGCTGTTAAACAACAATCAAATTTAGAATAGAAAATGAAAAGTGTAATTGTCGCAAATGATTTTCTGACAACACTTGCTAATAATGATGTTAGCAAGTTGACTCGCGGACAAGCTGTTCTTCTTAATTCGGCTGGTAAAGTCGTTGCAGCTGCTTCGGATGTCAAGGATGACGAAATGTTGCAGTTTGTTCTTGGTCTTGGTGATGGCAAGGTTAAGCGCGGCGTTTGGATTAATCCTAAGTGGTCGAAGCAACATAAAGAAAAGTATCTTGCTCCTGCTGGTAAAACTTATAAGTTTACGAATCTTGTAGCTAATCGTGGTATTGGTTATCAAGGTTTCGATGCTGAGGTTATTATCTCGTGCAAGCCTATTAATTCGTTTGGTGGTTATCCTCTGGAAGTTTATAATGCCAGCGTAACTATTAATGGAATTGACGAAGCAAGTTCTGATATTATTGCTCGTCTGAAAGTTGAGGTTGAAAAGACTTTGACTAAGATTAATGCTCGCTTTGGTGCTGATAGCATCACGATTGATGATTTTACCGAAGCAAGTGTTACGTTCACTGGTGCCGCAGGTTTTGAGTATTATGTGACGTTTGATGGTATTCTTCGTGCTACGCTTGAAGAAGGTGACGAGAATCAAACTCCGGTTGGTACTTATGACCAAGTTGCTAAACTTGAGAAAGAAGCAGATGTTGCTGGTGTAGGTTATAATCCTAATTTCAAGGAATATGACCGTGTTTATGGTGATATTTTTACAGCTACCGAGGGTGTTATGTATGACACTTATGTAATTACTTCTCGTGCTGATTTCACACATCCCTTTAATTTACATACAGAGGGTTTACAGGTTACTCAATTTATTGCTATTGACAATACCAAGAGTACTGCAATTACTGCACTTGAAGGGGTATTAGCACTCATTAAGTAAGAAATTGATTTGTTAAAAATGTAACCACAAGGATAACTCCTAATGCTATTAATTGTGGTGTTAGGAGTTATTCTCTTAATGATGCTAATGTTATGTGACAAGTGGGCGTGCAACCTCCTGCCCCACCGGGGAGCGAGGCCGCAGGCCGAGCCATACAAGTTGCACCATTATTATTATTAATCGTCATATAACAATAAATACGATTAGTATTATGATAAAGAAAATATGGAATAAAATAACTACTTTTTTAAGTGGTTATTATTCAGAACATAAAGACGATATTATTATTGGTTTCGTCATTGCTACTGTCGTAGGTATTTTATTTAAGGCTACTGTTGCTACTTGGTTTATGAGTTTATGGATTACATTAGCTTATCAAATCATTACTTGTGGTATTCAAGCTGCAAGAAAGAAAGCAATAACTGGTCTTAAAATTCATCCTATTATTATTAACTTTGTAGTTGGAGTATTTATTTCGTTATTGTTCTTGGTATGGCAGTAATTAATCTTCGAAATGTTGTAGCGCTCGGTGTGCTTGAAGATGGTGTATATCCGAGTGTTTATAATGGCCAAACCGGAGAATATATTGGTACAGTAGATGGTGAAGGTGCTGGTGTTAAAACAGTTCCTATATTATATATGTACTATCGAAAGAACGGCCACCTATATTTATATAGGACAAAGGAGAGGATTGAAATAGACTTAACTAATGTAACTGCTTACGATAATAGTGCTCTATTTAAGCTAACTGAAAAATCTGATATTAGTTCTGCAAAGATTACAGAGTTTGAATCTCGAAATATTGATGTAGGACATTATGAATATAAAGTTCCGTGGGTTAAATCAACTCAACAATATCTTTATATACTTGTACCGATTGTTCGTTCTATACATACAATTACAGTACAAGGTATCATAAGTAATCAGATATTTACTCTTACTGGTATTTATGTTCATGAAGGTAAATCTTGGTGGATTTATCGGACGAATGTAAAGACCAATTTTGATTTTAATGATGCTGTTAATGAGATTCTTGATGTTCAAGTATATGTTCGTGAGCTTACAGCTGAGGACTTAAATCCTGTTGAACAACTTACAAAACTTTTATTTGAACATATTAATAATAAGTTTAATCCTCATGAGGTAACAAAAGAACAAGTTGGTCTTGGCAATGTTGATAACACTGCCGATATGGATAAACCTGTATCTCGACCTCAAAAAGAGTACATTGATGCTCTTGAAAATAGGGTTAAAGGTTGGTTCAAACAGTTGAATGTTTGGATTAACAATCATGTTGCAGAAGTTAATAAGAAGTTTCAAGATGTTTGGGCTGCTATAAACAAGAAACTTGATAAAGAAGATTACGAGAATGACAAAGATAATTTCAATGCTCATATTCGTAATTATGATAACCCTCATAGAGTTACTGCCGCACAAGTTGGTTTACCAACTGCCGCAAGTGACATTGAGAAATTAAAACAAAAAGCTCAAGAACTTCAAGGTTTGCTTATTAATAAGCTAGATAAAACTTCTGAAGAACTTGTTACTGATAATAAACGTATTGTAGATGCTATTAATGAGATTTATGGTATTGTTGTAGAACACAATGATCATGTTCGTAGCAACAGTATTAATCAAATTGAAGTTACAAGTGAGATTCCTACTACGTTTGAAGATGGTACACTTTGGATTCGTATTCCTCGAAATGAAGAAGATTATATAACAATTAAGATTGAAGCTGTTCCGGTTGATTCTACTATACGAATGATTAATTCGGAAGGTAAAGAATCAGCAGGTATTGGTAGTGCAAGTCTTGAATGTTTAATTCAAAGTCGTTTACATTATATTGTAGAAAAAGAGAATTACATTACAAAAGATGTTTATGTCGATGTAGGTGTTGAAGATACGACAATTAACGTTGTTCTTACACCTAAAACTAAAAAGACATTAACTGTAAATGCAACTCCTGATAATGCTTTAATTATATTTACTGATAAACCTTCTAATGTAGTTATTGCTCAAGGTACTGGTACTCTTACATATGAAACTTATGACCCGCGTGATATTTTAATTCAAGTTGGTGCAAGTGGATATGAAACTTACGAAGAGCGTATTACATTAGATGAGAATATAATTCGTGATATTACTCTTACAGCTCTACCAGTTGAACAAGGTGTTGTAAGTCTTACGGTAGTCGATAGCGAAACAAAGGCCAAAATAGCCGCATACGTCTATGATAAAGACACGGGTGGTATATTAGGTCAAGTTACAAAAGATACGCCGCTACAACTCACCGGAGATGTCAATACGAGCCGAATTTTGAGGTTTGTTTCGTCGGGTTATATAGAGGTTGAACAACTGGTAACTTATGCAATTCCTACCGCAAAAGTTACTGTTGAAATGGATAAAGTTCCAGTTCAATCTGGTACTATCTATGCAACTGCTGTAAATACTGAATCTACTGCTTTAGACAGTGTTACGTTTGAGTATAAACTCAGTATTGAAAGTGATTGGAAACCTCTCAATAATGATGAATCGACTGCTGGTAAATCTGAGGCTGTTACAGCTTCAGTTGGAATAAGTGTTGATTTCCGAGCTTCTAAAACTGGTTATATAACTAACACTGGAACTGGTACGATTAATTCTACTGGTGAACATAGTGTTACTATTGTACTTGAAGAGTTACCGCCTGAACCCGAAGAGGTTTCTGTAACCATCAAGGCTTATGAAATTTATGATAGTAATAAACTTTATTTAGCTGCTGATATTAAAGAAATATCAAGTACTGGAACTACTGTTGGTACAACCAGACCTGATGAACCTTTGGTAATCACAAAGAATAAAAATAGTGTTATAACTTATTATGCTTTACCGTTATCTTCTGATTGGTATAATATTGGTAGTGAAGAAGTAGTATTTGATACTGATAAAACAGTTGAGATATTATGTCTTCGTAATAATAACGGCCTTATTAAAGTTCGTACACGGGATGCTTTAACTGGTTGCATGATTAGTGATACCATTTATGATGAAACTGGTAAAAAGATAGGTAACTGTGATTCATCAGAAGATGGTTATGTTAGTGAAGCTAATCCGATTGGTTTCGAACGTAATTATAAGACTTTAGGCGATACTCGTTATGAAGCTACTGAACCTGCATTGTTTATTGCAGCTAAACCTTCTGAAGCTGTTGTCAATTATATTGATTTACATCCGAAAGAAGGTCAAGATTATATAGCTCTTAAATTTGTAGATTCTGTTACTAAAGCTCCTATTACCACAGGTATTAGTTGTTGGTTTAGTTCTTCTGTTAAAACTATCGTTACTGATTATCAAGGTATAGCTCATATTAGTGGTACTTATGATTCAAAGGTTGTAATTTTGGTTAGACGTGATGGCTACACTGAATATAATCAAAGTTATGATAATCTTGCAAATCATAGTGTTACAACTATTGAATTAGTATCTGAACCAGTATTTGAAAATGATGGTATTGACTATATGCAAATAGAAGGTAATGGTATTGAACATCCTATATTTAGGGTTGGTAATGTCGAATCTAATTAACGGTTTAATGATATGAAAGAATCAGTAATTCGCAAAGTATTTTGTGCCTTAAACTGGCCTCCGAAAACTGGTGCTTTTCAGAAGTTAATTACTTTTGTAGTTGAAGGTTTAGCCACTAAGGCTGAATCTTCAACTGTTCAAGAATTACAAACAAAAGTAGAAACTCTTGAAGGTACTGTTAATACATTACAAGAAACTGTTACTACTTTAAGTGGTAAAGTAAGTACATTAGAGAGTAATTATACTTCTTTGGAAAGTCGTGTGACTGCTCTTGAAACACCACAAAGTTAATAAAATTCTACAACTATGGCACAACTTAATCTTCTTGAACGAGCTACGGAAGCTGTCATAATGCTTAATGGTAATCGTCGGCAGGTTCTTGATATGTGGCTTAATGGTAAAAAAGTTTGGCCAATAAATAAACCTGTTGTAGAATTAGCTGTTGATAAAACTCTTGTTATTCTAAATAAAGATAATAATTATCATGATACCATAACTGTTTTCGCAAGTGATACAGCTGAATGGGAATTTGGTAATTAGTTTGTTATTATAGTTAATCGACCAAAAAAAAAAAAACAATGGCAACTATTCCGAGTTATTTATCTTGGGTTCCTAAAACTGGTACTGGTAATCAACAGATTAAGATTAATTCAACGACTCCTTATAAAGGTCGTACTAATCGTACTACTGAAATTTCCGGTAAGATTGTTGGAAAGTCGAATAGTGTTACTGTAACTGTTGTTGAAACAGCAGCTGCTGAATACATTATTCCTGATGGTTTGAGTATCAGTGTTGCAAAGGATGGTGAAACCATTCATGTAACTGGTAAGTCAAACTCGAAGATTCTCACGTTTACATGGAAAACTAATTTTGGTCTTCCTGCTGTAACCTCTTATAAAGTTAATAGTAGTGTTACTGCTACTTCTGGAACTACTATTTCGGGTGACCCCGGTGCTAAAGCTGAATACACCTACGATGTAACTATTGTAGTTCCTAAGAATGAAACTATCACTGCTCGAAGCGCAACTCTTGAAATCAAAGGTGAAGGTGCTTCTGTTGTTAAAAATATTATTATTACTCAGGCTCTTGGTGATAGCTATCTGTATCTGAACTCGCAGGGTATTACTACGGCTACTATTACTATTCCGGCCGGTGGTGGTGCACAAACGCTTAAGGTTCTGTCTAATGACGAATGGACGTTTGAGCCTGCTGAATAAATTAATTAATCATTTATGAGTGTTATCACTAATAAATGGAATGACGAGAGTGGAGATTCAATTAGTATTGAATCTCCCTCTTTTCAAGGAAATCAGACTGTTAAAATTTCATCACCTGTTCAAAAAGGTACTTCTAAGAGAAGTATGCAGTTTATTGGAAAGTGTAAAAAAGATTCCAGTAAACAAGTTATTCTTACTGTTGAACAAGAAGCATCTGTTTATACATATGATTTAATATTAAGTAGTGATAATACTGAAATTGCCGCAAAAGGTGGAACTGCAAATATTACAGCTGTACTTAAAACGTATCGTAATGGTAATTTAGTTAGTACAGATAATGTTACTCCAGTTCTATCAGGAAGTGCTACTGGATTTTCTATATCTGATGTTACAGTTACTGCAAGCAATCGAACTACTATTGTAGGAACTGAACGGAGTATTACTGTAACTGGCAAGTTCTCTAATACGTTCGATGGTCAAACTGTTTCTGCAAATATTGTTATTAAACAAGAAGCTAATTCTCAAACATTACGAGAAATAACTAATAGATATACAAGTTCTAATCCTTTAACTGGACAAAATACTGTTAAAGCTAACGGTGGTACGGTTTGGGTTTATACTTTTGCTATATATGATTATACCAGCGGAGATAGTTCTGAAACTAATGTTAGTGATGAATGTACCTTTGGTAATGTTACTTTTGGTACATGGGATTCTGCAAAACATACATGGACTTGTCCTTCTGCTGGAACAACTGTTTATTCAGAACATAGAGGTGCTTCTATTAAAGTAACTTGGGGTTCTAAAAAGACAATATATTATTTATATCAAGAGAAAAATCTTGAAAGTGTTAAGTCTATATCTGGTGGAATTTATACTTACGGTAATATTGTAGCTGGTACTATTTCAAATAAAACTATTCCTGCATCTGGAGGTTCTGCTACTGCAACTGCCGGAAATGGTAGTCAAACTTGGAATAAATCTGCTACAATTACTACTTACGAATATACATCTGGTGCTACAAAAGATGTTACTACTGAAGCTGCTTCAAATGGAACTGCTAATGTTGTTCCGAATGTATCTTCTATTACTGCTACTGCTTCTTCGAAGGGTACAACTGTTTCAGCTCAAACTACTGTTAAAAGTCAAGCTGTTACTTGGTCGGCTAATGGTAAATCTGCAAGTGGAACAATATATATTTATCAAGCGGCTAACAAAATTGAATCTTATAATTACGGTAGTTGGAATATTGCTATTTCGGCAAATCCTACAACTATTGCTGCATCAGGTGGAACTTCTATTATTACAGCAAGTTGTACGAGAACTAAAATTCCTGTTTATACATCTGGTTCAACTGGAACAGCAACAACTGAAAGTGCAACTCCTACATTAGCTTTAACAACTAATCCGGGAGGTTTTACATTAAGTGGTAATAAATTAACAGCAGCTAATAATCCTATTGGTGCAAAAACTGCTACTGTAACTGCAAGTTATTCTGGTGCTACTTCAAAGTCTGTAAGTGTGTCACAAGCAGCTGGGCCTGATGGTATTGGATATATGCAGATACAAGGTGATGGAACAAGTCATCCTATTTTTAGAGTAGGCGGTAACACAAGAAGTGTTGAACCTATGTCTATTAATGAAACCTCTGAAATTGCATCTGATGAAGATGTAAGTATATTTGCAAGTATTAAGAAATTTCTAACTAAATTTGTTTAAATTATGGCTAAAATAAATAAAGCAGCTCTCAAAGCATATTTTGAAACAGGTAAAATACCTACACAAGCTCAATTCGGTGATCTTATAGATTCTATATTTAATATTATTGATTCACCTGATGGTAGTTTGAATATAAATGGTGATGAAAATAACATTAAACTTTCTATAAAGAATTATAGAAGTTTACATGGTATATATATGTCTAAATTATCTGTTAGTCTTCATTTATTTTTTAATAATGATATTAAAAATGGTACAAAACCAGTTCCAATACTTATCATATTTAGTACTATAGATAATTTAATTAATTCTGTAAATGCTGATATTAAGTATGCTATTCCGAATGGTATCTTATTTAAAATTATGACAGATGATAAGTTGGATTATCTCACTGCAAGTTTGGATGCTATCATTCAAAGGTTTAATGATCTTAAAATTAGATATTATAGTTTAGTACCTAAAGAAGAAGAAGTAAAGAAACCTTCCATTGTAACAATTATATATACTGATTTTGATAATACTAGTTATGTATATAATTGCATTATGGGTATGGGGGATATTGATTCTATAGTACCAATTTGTATTCATAGTCTTATGAAATTACACGATGTTGAAAATGATAATTATTCAGGTGCTATGTCTATTTTACAAAGATCTGTTTATAATAATATGACAGTAAGATCTGAATGGGAAAAGATAATGAAGTTACAAGGTTATGAAGATGGTTTAGTTATTGATAATAGCGGAGTTGCTGAAAATTTTATGAATACTATATATGCTAATTGTTATAAACAAATTCAAATAAAATAAAATCATGATTAAAGTCTATTGTAAATTCCTACCGTTCAAAGGATATTTATGTATGACTTTATTATGGTGGTTAGTAATTCGTACTGAATACAAAGATAAGATAACTCCTACTGTTGAACGACATGAATCTTGTCATAGTTATCAACAAGTAGTATTATTTATATTCAGTCTTATTGTAAGTATCATATTAAGTCTTACTACAAATTATTCTTGGTGGTGCTTATTATTAACTCCAATTATTCCTTTAATTGCTTACGTGATTAGTTGGATAATTGAAATCATATTACCTCCTTATAATCGAGCTTATAAAGATATTTGTTTTGAAGGTGAAGCAAGAGCTTTAGAAAGTGACCCGGATTATAAGAAGAAATTGTTTCCTTTTAGTTTCTTAAAATATATTCCAAATAAGAAATATGGAGGTCGTTAATTAAATGGATAAACTAATAAGTAATTTCGTTGAGTTATTTAACACGCATTTCGATTTATCTTTTATGCTTTGTGTGAATATACTAACGTATATTCTAATTAAAGTGATTGATGATTTAAATGGTGATAAAGTTGTTAGCACTTGGACTAAACGACTTGTTATGATTATAAGTTGTTTTGCAATTGCCGCAGGTTATAGAGCAGGAGGTTATGAAGAAACGGTTATTCTAATTAATTCTTCTGTTCTCGCACCAGTTGCTTGGAGTTGGATATTCAAACCTATTTTTAAAAAACTTGGTGTAGATTATAAACAAATTGATAAAACTAATAAAATGGATTAAGCTATGGCAAAAGTAACTCGTGGTGCTGGTACGGCTGGCATTAAATCTGGTGATATTAAGAAGATTAATAAAGGTTCTAAAAAGAAATAAAACATTATAGCAAACTTTAAGCACAAAGTGTTCTTATTAATCGCCAAATGGATACCCGTAGCTGTTGCTGCGGGTATTCTAATTAATAATACACTTGCAATGTTAAATGTCAAAGATGTAATATTAGATTTATTTGATATTACTGTCGGTAGTTCGTTAGCTTTTGTTATAATGATGTATGCTTGTAGTTATGTATTTAACTTTTGTTATTAGCATAAAATTGTTATAACTTATGACCTATTTGTGCTATCATATATTCTGCTAATTCGTTATACTAATATTGGTGAATGTAGTGACGGTTTATTACTTACAATTCATTATATTCTTGCAGGTATATTTATAGCATTAATTTGGTATGTTAAGAAAAGGTGTAAAATTACTGATTAAAAAGATGGTGGATTATAAGAAAGCTCTTGTAGCAATTCTCGAAAATACTCTTGAGAATGTTAATGCTGGAAATACTAATATAACTGAGGAAGAAGCTTCTGTTATTATAGACCATCTTACAATGCTCAATAAAGGTGTAGCTACTGTTTCAAAAGCTTATGCTTGTGAACATGTTCTTCATATTACATCTAATAAATTTGATTATCTTGTTAGAAAAGGTATTATTCCTCACGGTCGTAAACGTTTAGGATTTAATGAACTTAGTTGGGTTCTTAAAGATTTAGATGAAGCTAAACGTTATTTGGCTAATAATAATGATTAATAACCTTTTGCGCTTGTAAATCCCGTAATCTTAATAGGTTACGGGATTTTTCATATCCTTATGTTATTAAAGATATTAGTTGTAAGTTTGTAGTGTAATCGATTACTCTATCATTTAATAACAAACAAACTAATATCAATAATTGTATGAAAATGATTGATACTGAAACTGGCCATGAGATGGTTGAAGTTTCTGGACATGACAAGAAAGAGTATGCTTCGAAAGGCGTTGCTGGTACTGGTCTTGGACTTGGTATTGCAGGTACGGCTTTATGGTTATTAAGCGGTGGTCTTGGCGGTGGTTTATTCGGTAATCGAATGGGAGCAGCTGGTGCTGTCGCCGCAGGTGTTGAAAAGGAAGATAAGTGTGAACTTATCAATGGTATGTGGACTTTGGCTTTCAATGGTCAGACCGCTCGTTTTTAATGACCGTAAGACGATTAATGCTGAAATGTTTGGTCTTTATAAGAGTCAAGTAGATGCAGATTTTGCTCTGTATAAAAATCAACGTGATGGTTTTGATGTTACTAATGCTCGTGTTGGTGAGCTTGAGAAAGAAGTAGCTATTCTTCGTGCTACTCGTCCTTATCAGGATGCTCTTATTCAAGCTGCTATCGCTCGTGTTGCTGAGCAAGCTGAGTTTAATCTGTTCCGTCGTACTTGCCGTATGATTTCGGGTGAAGTTGTTCTTCCGAATACTCCTACGGTTACGGGTTATAGTTCGTATGACCCTTGTGCTTGTCGTGCGGCAGCAGCTACTCCCTCTGCTAATTAATCTACTCTTTTTATTCGAGAAGTATTTCGGTATAAAAACCGGAGTACTTCTCCTTTTCAATTAAATCTTACAATTATGAATGGCCCTACATTTAACATTGGATACGACCCAATTCTTTCAAATCCTTTTCCCCAAGCTGTTAATTATACGAGAGAAATTGATGAACGTGTAAAATATCTTCAAGCTATTAAAGATAAAATGGCTGGAAGTAATCAACAAGCTAATCCGCAAAAAGATTCTTTATGGACAGCTATTGATAATGAAATTAGTAGCTTAAATGAAGAACAACGAAATATATTATTTAATGATACTAAATATATCCAAATAGATACTCAATTAAAACAACTTGTTCAAGAAGCACTTATTAATTCTGTTAAAGGTGTAATTGAACAATCTCAAGCTGGTAAAGATTTACTTACACAGCAACTTAATTATGTTAAGTCGAGTAAGAATGCAATCATAGCTGAATCTAATAAGAAATTAGAACTATTTGAAAAGTTCCAATT
>ENA-UESC01001171-UESC01001171.1-human-gut-metagenome-genome-assembly--contig:-NODE-1171-length-21178-cov-6.622198_pt1 | contig 21178 bp, 17 predicted proteins | sample MGYA00242998_ERZ507999 | MGnify/ENA primary metagenome ERZ507999 (study PRJEB26167, sample SAMN06115465) | human gut metagenome | host: Homo sapiens | place: China:Hubei | collected 2016-04-27... | reverse complement strand
CTATCTTCATGGCTCCTGTCTATCCTTTCTCTTTCATTCTGTCTTTAACAGTCATAACACAGCGCCTTGAGAACTCCTGACTGTCACATTTTAAGAGGATGTGGCTCATAACGAATAGGCTGTTTTCTAGACATTTTTATACGCATTTTCGCCATAATTATCATTGCTTTTCCAAAAACGCCTGTGCTACGATTTTAAAAGAAATCAGAAGGAGAATCAAGGCATTGAAAAAGAAGCATTGGAAGCTGGTCATTTTGTCCGGCATTTTGTATTTTGTCTGTCAGATCTGCCGCACGGATCTGAGCGCCTGCATGGTCGATCTGCTGCCCGATCTGGGCATTGCGAAGGACGCGATGGGGTTGGCGATCACAGCCGGATATATCGCGTATGCCGTCGGGATGTCGATCAACTCCCTGCTGACGGACCGCACAAATCCACGGCTGATGATCTGCGCCGCCATGTTCTGCTGTGCCGCGACGCATCTTGGCATCCGGCTGCTGCCGTATCTGCCGGTCATGATTGTTCTGTGGTGCATCAACGGCTATGCGCAGTCCGCAGTCTGGCCCAGCCTCGTCCGGCTGACGGCGGACAACCTGCCCGCAGAGCAGCAGGAAAGTGCCCTGCGCATTGTTTCGCTTTTCCAGCATGCCGGTTCTCTGAGTTGCTTTTTGATCGTCCCCGCGGAACTGGCCTTGGGTGGCTGGCGGACAGCCATGTCGGTCACAGCAGCGGCGTGTCTGACGCTTGGACTTGTGTGGGCTTTGATGCGGGAGCTTTGCACAGCGCCGCAGACGGCGCAGACGCAGAAGAATCAAGCGGCCAAGCTGAACTGGCAGTTTTTCCGCAGAGGAAGGCTGTTTTATTTTATGGGCGTCGCCTGTCTGACCGGCATGATCCGCGACGGGCTAACCTCGTGGGCGCCGGTGTATTTTTCTGAGGAATTTTCGCTGAACGCGACGCTTTCCCTGATCTTATCCGCGGTGCTGCCCGCCGCAAAAATTCTGGCGCTTGCCGTGCATCCGGCAGTTCAGAAAAAAATCCCGAAAACCAGAATGCAGCTGATCGTGTTCTATGCAGGCTGCGCTGCTGCGGCCTGCATCGTGCTGCTTGCAAATCTCGCCGGATGGACGTTGGCCGCGGCAGGCTTTATGGCGGTCATGCTTTGCCTGATGGTCTGCACGGACCTTTCCTTTACGATCTCGATCCCCATTCAGTTCGGCTCCGTCGGCCGCAGCGCGACCGTCAGCGGCATTCTCGACTGCATGCTGTATCTGGGCGCGGCAATCTCCTCCTATCTGTTTGCACTGCTTGCACAGTGGGGCGGCTGGACAGCGACCATCGTCAGCTGGATCGTGATCCCGCTCGTTGCGATCGGCATCCTCCTGAGCCGAAAGAATCTTGAGCCGGAGACGGCTGAAAAAGACTGACGCAGTTGAGGGTGGGCTCTACTCCGCCCGATGGGCAGCTGCAAATCTGCGCAGCAGCCTATAGGGGCCGATGTGGGCATCGGCCCCTACAATCAAGCAGGTAAGTACATACGGATTCGTCGAGATTGCCGTAAAAACAGAACCACCAGCCATATGCGTATGACTGGTGGTTTTCCTTATACCTGAACGGTCAGCTGCTTTCTTCCGTCCACATGCGGGAGAAGCAGCTTTTGGTTTTTCGTAATGGTGATCTCATACCGGCAGCCGCGGAACACGCGGGTGACCTTTGCCGGGAGCAGATGCTCCGGCAGGCAGGGGTCGATCTCGAGGCCGTCCCACGTTGGGCGGACGCCCAGCAGATACTGCGTCGCGGCCAGATACATCCATGCCGCCGTGCCGGTCAGCCACGAGACGTTGGCAAGGCCGAATTTATCGCTCTCCGGGCCGAAGATATTCGACGAATAGACATACGGCTCCGCCTTATAGCGCTCCGCGCCCGCTGTTTTCTGCGCAACCATCGGCAGAAGCTGGTGATAGTATTTCCAAGCGTTTTCCGGGCGTTTCAGCATACATTCTGCGATAATCGCCCATGTGTTGGCATGGCAAAACACGCTGCCGTTTTCGCCGCAGCCCTTGTTGTAGCAGGTCAGGTTTTCTTCCTTCGTCGGATAGTCCGTCGTCATGGCCGGGTGAATTTTCTTGATGCCGAGGTCGGTATCGAGATATTCTTTCACACTGTCCATGGCTTGAATTTGCTGCTCCTGTGTGCCGAGGCCGCTGAGGACTGCCCAGCTCTGCGTGTTGAGCCAGATCTTTGCCTGCGGTTCGGACTCCGAGCCGATAAAGCGGCCCTCGTCCGTGATGCAGCGGCGGAACCACGCGCCATCCCACGCAACCGTGCGGCAAAGCGCCTGCTGACGTTCATAAAGCGCCCTGCATTCCTCTGCGAAGTCCGGTTCGCCCATCCACTCCGCCAGTTCCTGCATCATGCGCAGCGCGACGGCAAACTGCATCCCCGTCCAGATGCTCTCGCCCTTCCCCTTGCGGCAGACCTTGTAGAGCATGTCGTTCCAGTCGGAGCTGAGCATCAGCGGGAAGCCGTGCGCGCCCATGTTTTGCGTGGTGAAGCGGATGGACTGTTTGATGTGCTCCCAGATCGTGCCGCTGCTGCCGTCGAAATACGGAGCCCGCGTGTCGAGATACGAAACGCTGCCCTCTTCCAGCGCGATGTGATAGGCGTCCATGACCAGCCAGAGGTGGTTGTCCGAGTGGACGCGCGTGACCGGCTCCCAGCCCTCGGTGGGGAAGAAATAGTGGTTGCAGTGACCGTCCTGATACTGCTGGGTCAGGAGCAATTCAAATTTCTCTTTTGCCCGGTCAAGTTGAAGCGGGATCATGGCGAGAACATCCTGCGCGGTGTCGCGCACGCCGATGCCGCGGAACGTACCGGTGGCGTAGTAGCTGATATTCCGGGAGAAGCGGAAGTTCCGCTCCATCTGATAGGGGTTCCAGATGTTAATCATCGTCTCCGCGTCCTTGTCCGGGAGGCTGCACTGGAAGCCGGAGAAGAAATCCTCCCACGTCTCCGCCAGCTTCTGCATGGACGCGGCGAAAAAGTCAGGGGCTTTGCAGGCGGCAAGGGACTTGGAAATCTCGCTCTCCGTCATCTCCGTGCCGAGATAGATATTGACCGACTTCGTTTCCCCGGCGCGGAGCATCAGCGGCAGCTCCAGCGCGAAGCAGGGATCGCCGCCAAAGAGTGTGGAGTTTTTCAGATGTTCGTGTTCGAGTCCGATCGGCGCTTCCTCGCTGCGGTAGCTGCCGACAAATTCATCACGGTCGCAGTCAAACCCGGCGGCGGGCGCGTCGCTTGCGAAGTACACAAGCGGCGTCTCATCGGGCTTCGGCTGGTTTTCCACGCCGTAGCGGTAAATGAGCACGCCGTCCTTTTCGTAAACAGAAAGCTGGTGCTTGTTGTAGCACTGCCATTGCAGCTCGCGCATGAATTCCATCATGCCAAGCTCGACGTAGGGGTAAATCGTCACATCCCGGTCACGGTCGGAGCGTAGTTCCAGATGCCAGAGCATGACGTTTTTCAGCGGACTGACCAGATATGTAACCTCGGTGCGCAGACCATCACGTTCTGCCGTAAAGCGGGTGTAGCCCATGCCGTGCGCGGCCTCCCATTTCTCAGGCTTACATGCGCACGGTTCGCTCGTCGGGCACCAGACGGAATCGCCGTCCTTGATGTAGGTATAAAATCCGCTGCGGTCGGTCGGCAGGTGGAAGAAGCGGTAGTGGTTGATGCGCCAGATCTGCGGCGAACGGTACCACGCAACGCCGCCGCCCGCCTGCGAGATCATCGCATGGAGCGTTCCGTTGGATAGGTAGTTCATCCACGGGGTCGGCATATTGTACCGGGACAGCACAATTTCCCGATTCTGATTCTCAAAACGGTATGGGTTCATTTGTCCGTCTCCGTTCTTTTTTGTGCCAGCAGCCACTGCAGGAGCATTTCATCATACGCATACGTCCATGCGTCATGGCCGCAGTCTCCAAAAACCGTCAGCCTTGCATTGCCGCCCGCACGCTGTATTGCCTTGACCATATCGACCGTCTCCGTCAGGGGTACGACATCGTCCAGCGCACCATGAAACGCCCAGACCGGCATAGTCAATACCTCTGCGTTCCACGGCATTCCGCCGCCGCAGCAAGGCGCGATAGCCGCGAACAGCTCCGGCGCCGCCATCGCAAGGAACCATGTGCCGTATCCGCCCATGCTGAGTCCTGTCAGCGTGACCCGATCCGGGTCGCAGGCGTATGCTTCGATCATGCGGCAAACGAACCGCTTCAGTTCCGGAAGCATCGCCACCCAAAAGGACCCTTCCGGGCAGCGCGGTTCGATCAGCACGCAGTCTTCTTCCCGCGTTTCTGTCAGGATGTTCGCCAGTCCATGAATCTCAGCCTTCTCCAGATCCTCACCACCGCCGCGTTCACCTGCGCCGTGCAGCTGGATAATCATTGGAAGACCTGCGTGCATCCGCCCCGGCATCCGGACGGCATAGGCAAAGCCCGCATCTGTCAACCGATGATATTGTACGTTCATTTTGTATCCTCCGCCCTGTCTCAAATGACATTTGCCGACGCGATCTCATGCCAGAAAATTGCCCGTGTCGCCTGTCCGTCGGCTTTTTCCTCGCAGCAGCAGTCGAGAACCGGCTCCTCCAGCTCCTCGATCCGGTCGAGCCGTCCTTCCGCATAGACCAGCAGCCGGTCTCCGCAATGCAGCAGTCGCTGGCGCTGGCCGCCGATGCGAAGATCAACCACGTCAAAGCCCTGCGGCTTGTTTTCGTGCATCCACTGCTGCTCATAGGCCGCATAAAACGCGTCCAGCCGTTCGAGCGCCGCGTCATAATCGGCGCAGAGCGCTTTGACCGCTTCTTTGTCCCCAGAGAGATACGCCGCCCTTGTGCGGATGCCGAGATCGGCTTTTATATTCAAAAAATTACAGAGTGCACGCAGGGAACGGAACAGATAGCCATAGTCTGCATCGTGCTCATGCTTCGCCAGCCTCGCGGCGCAGTTCGCATAGCCTGCCGCGTCCGCCGGCTTCACACGGTTATCAAACTGCCCCATGAACGGGTCACAGTAGAGCAGATACTTTTCCGGGTTATAGATCGCCTCAGCAGAATCGTTCTGCGTCCCGGCTAGGTCGAGCGCACGGAAATCCTCAAATGGGATACCGAATTCCTTCTCAAAATTCGCATGGATGGTTTCCACATCGTCAATGTCCTGCGCCATCTGCGAGACGGTAAACAGCGCCGGAAGCACAGCAAATTTGGAGCATTCCGCGCCGTTGTCGCCCCACATGGTCATGACGACATTTTCAACGCCCTTTGCGTGGCAGGCTTTCATTGCCTCGCGCATAGTCGCGATGCTGAACGCGTTGTGCGGCGCAAAGCCCGCCCACGTCCAAAGGCCGCCCGCGAACCAAGACTCGCTCTTGATGGCATTGTGCGCATCGATATTTTTCTCATAACGCTGCTGCTCGCGGCTGAAATAATCCCAATACACCAGCTGGACATTCTCCGGCACCAGCTGTTTGATCTTCTCCGGGATCTCGCCAAGTTCCGGGTCTTGATTAAAATTGGTAAAGTAATCGCCGCCCGCCAGACGGAAGAACATATCGCCCCACATCAGAAGCTCGAAGCCATATTTTTTCGCCATTTCTGACACCCTGCGCAGATGTTCCATCAGGATGCTGAAGCGATCGCGGTAGCCGTGCAGCGTCAGATATTTGCCAAGGCCGAGCAGATCCGCTTCGTCCATGCCGATGTTCACAATATTGGTGCGCAGACATTCGCGCAGCGTGCGGAACATCCCATCGACCAGTTCATAGGTTCGCTCGTCGCCGGTCAGCAGAATGTCGGCTGCATCGTGAATTTCCCGGTAGACCGGCCAGTGGAACAGGGCGTTGACATGGGCAAGCGTCTGGATGCACGGAATGATCTGCATATTATGTGCTGCCGCGTAAGCGTCGATCTTCTTTAATTCTGCCTTGCTGTACCGTCCACGCAGATGGCCGAAATAGGGATGACCGTCCACCTCATAGGTGTCCTCCATATACATGTGCAGCGTGTTGCATCCAAGCCTTGCGGTCAGGTCAATCCAGCGCTTGACCGCGTCCACCGTCATAACGGCGTTTCGTGAGCAGTCGAGCATCGTGCCGAAAGTCTTGAAAGTATGTTCCATTTCTTTATCCTTTCCAGTCTGGTCAATAGTCAAACACGCGGTCTTCTCCCGCGCCAAAGCGCAGCAGATAGATGCGCCGCTGATTCGGCTTCAGGAGCAGCACGTCCCATAAATCTTCTGTTTCCGCGCCCAAGCCCCGCTCCGTGCATTTCCGGACGTTCGGAAACAGCGATTTTATCGGCTGCGGGCGGACTGAGTCGATCAGGAAATATGGGATGTGACAGAACGTAGTTTCGTAATCGCAGGCGTAGTGCCCTGCAAACCAACCACCGATGCGGATACCGTGCTTTTGCGCCTGCCGCAGCAGCATCATGGCCGGCTCAGAGGCGTATTCCATATAGTTCCATGGGTCAGTACCCGTTTCAAAACGCGACTTTGGCAGCGCGTGCGAAAACAGGAATATCGCCCATCCCTCAGGAAGCTGGAGCGCCTCTGTCTTGAGCCACACAAGCTGCTCCGCGCCGTATTGGCAGCTTTTTTCAAAAAGTTCTTCCTGTTCGTTGATCTGCGAAACATAGGACGAGAGGAAAATCAGACGCGCCTTCCGCTCGGAGAAATCCACATAATAGTACGGCTTATTCTGCGGTCGATGCAGATCGGGGTACTGTTCCAGATAAGCCGTCTCCTGATACCAGCGCTCGTCTGTAACAATGCCCGTCACGATCTGGCCGACATAGCGCTCGTTGCGATAGCCGTCGTCATCGCCGCAGACAGTGTACAGTTTGCCTGAATCCGTGCAGGTCTGAAACCGCGCCAGCTCCTGCGAGAGTACAAAGCGGGACGCATTTTCGGGGATGCTGCCGTTTAAAATATCGCCAAGGTGGATGACACCGTCAAAATGCGTCTGCGCATCGACCGCGCGGATATTTTCGTCCGTATGATCCGCAAAATCCGACAGAGCCGTTCCCGCAAGCAGCGCGAAGCAGAGATCGTCCGGCTCCCGGAGTGCCCGGATTTTTTCCGTCAGCGTCCGGCATTGATCTGCAAAGTATGGTTCCATCTGGATTCCTCCATCTATTTAATAGTGAACAATTCTGTCCTCGCCCGCTCCGAAACGCTTCAGATAGACCCTGCGTTCGCTCTTTTTCAGAACGAGCGCATCCCAGAGGTCTTCGCTCTGCGTGTCCAAATCTCTTTCCCAGAAACGCACGTCGTCGTCAAACAACTGCGGATCATATGCAGTTTCTGACGCAGTGATGATAAACGGAATTCCAAAAAGCGTTACAATCCGATCGCCGTGATAGTGGCCAATGAACCACCCGGCAATGTCAAAGCCGTATTGCTTCCGGCACTGGTCGAGCACGGAAAAGATCTGATTGCCGTTGACGATGTCGTTCTTTTCGAGTGCAGTTTTCTCATCGAACAGCAATGCAGAAAACGGCGCGTCATGCGAGAATAGCATCACCGTCCAGTCCGCCGGCAAAACCAGCACCTCGTTTTGCAGCCACTGAATTTGATCTTCCTCGTATCCGAAGATCATGACCGGTTCGCCGCCGCGGTGCTCATAAAAATACGAGCACAGGAACACAAGGCGAACCTTTTCCTTCGCAATATCTACATAGTAATATGGCTTCTGTGCCGGACGGCAGACACCCTGCTCCGCGTCCAAAAAGCCGATGGCCTCCGGCCAGAGCCGCGCGGAATACGGCCCGCTGCATGCGTCGTGATTGCCCTGCACCGGGAAGAAGCGTCCGCTCGAAACAGTGGGCCGGAACAGCGCGAGCTGCTGCTGCAGCAGAAGCTTTGCGTACCGTCCGCCGATCTCTCCGGCGAGAAAATCTCCCAGATGGACGCAGCAGTCAAAATGTACCGCCTGATCGACTGCGGAGATGTTCTCAATGGTAGCCGGGACGGAATTGTCCAGATGCGAGTCCGCAACCAGCGCAATGTTTAAATCCCCATTGCAGGACAGCACGTCCTGGATTGTATGTGCTGCTTCGTATTCATAGCATTGATTGATCATATTGAATCCCTCAACAAGGCCGGATCGGCGGCAATTGTGCACGCCGTATCCATTTCTCATATTTCAGCCGGTATTTTTGTATCAATTAAACGATAGCACGTCATTTATCGGCCTGTCAAATGGGCATAGTGCCAAAAAAGGGTCTGTTTGCGCCATGATTCTCAGCCGGTAATAAATAGAAATAAAAACGAGGTCATCTGCGGTATGACCTCGTTTTGGAGTATACGGCTGCCTTGATTGGCAGCCGCGGATATTTGATTTTCAGCCGCTTTCGGACACGCACTCCCGCGCTTTTGATCGGCACTGCGATTTCCTGTTCATGCCGCGCGATATGAGTTTACAGCGTATCTATCCATGGTATCCCCCTTCTTTGAAAGCATCAGTCTCGCTCGTTTCAACGGCTCGAATTTGCACAAGCTGCACTGCCGGGCAGGTTGTCCTCGCTTTGTATCCGTGCGTCCCAGACGGGGTAGCGGTAAATAGGCGTCCGCCCATCCGGGAGCGGCGCGTCCTGTTGTCATTACAGGGTTCTGGTACAGACCTCGCGGACTTTGGCCTGAAGGGCCTTGAGGTCAGAAAAGGTGTCCGGGCGCTTGCTTTCGTCGCGCAGGAGCGCGGACGGATGATAGAGTGCAGTGAAGAGAATGCCGCCCTTTTCAGTAAATTGTCCGTGTTCGCGGGAAATCTTGAAATCCGGACGGATGAGGCGCATGGCCGCGATACGGCCGAGGCAGACGATGATCTTCGGCTGGATCAGCTTCGTCTGCGCGCGCAGGAAGCTGATACACGCATCCTGCTCAGTCTGCATCGGGTCGCGGTTTTTGGGCGGGCGGCACTTGACGATGTTCGTGATATAGCAGTTTTCCCGGCCAAGGTCGATGATGGAGAGCATTTCGTCAAGAAACTTTCCAGCCGCGCCGACAAACGGCTCGCCCTGCAAGTCCTCGTTTTCTCCCGGTCCCTCGCCGACGAACATGACCTCCGCGTCCCGCGGGCCGACGCCGAAAACGACGTTGTGCCGCGTCTGCGACAACGGACAGTTGGTGCAGGACAGGCAGGCAGCCTGAAGCGATTCCCAGTTCAGCATGCGATTGCCCTCCTTTACTTTCGTTCCAGTTCGTCAAACGGCAGGTCGTAGCCTTCGCGGAAACGGCGGCGGCGATCTTCCAGCGCACGGCGGCGCTGCTCCATGCGCATGCGGCGGTAGCGGCGCTTGCGCAGCTGATAGAGCACGATAAGGGCCAGTATCACACCAACGGCAACAAAGATTGCAATCACGACCCACTTCCACCAGTTTTTCTGGATATAGGCTCCCGTTCCGGCAGCGGCGGAGGAAATCTCGGAACGCGCCACATCGGTGATGGCAAGCAGCTTCGTCTGACCGAGGATCTCACCGTCATAGGTAACGGTGGCCGAGCCGAGCACGTCGCCCTCGCGGACAGGCGCGTCAACGCTGTCGCTGTTAAGCTGGATATCTGTGACCAGCTTGTCGGGGTCATAGTCGTTCGGCAGCAGAACCTTGATCTCGTCCTGCGGCGCAACGGCGACCGCCTCCGCACCGGCAGAGTTGTTGATCTTCACCTGATCGACCGGATACAGCGGCGACATGATCGGTAAGTATGAGTAATTATCAAAGCCATAGTCAAACAGCCGTGCGCACTCCGTAAAGTTCTCCATAAGCAGATCGCCGCTGTCAAGGATGGTTGTGGCCGCGCCGCAGACAATGCCCAAAAGGTCAAGACCGTCTCCCGTCGCCTCGGAAATGACGCAGCGGCCCGCCTGACTGGTATAGCCGGTCTTGATGCCATGCGCACGCGAATAATAGAGTGAGTTGGACATCGAGCGGTAAATCAGCATGTTTGTCGTTTTAAGCTTCGGGATGTTCTGCCGTACATTATCATCGGGCAGCTGATATTCATAGGTATCAACGATTTGGCGGAAATTTTCGCTTTTGAGCGCGGCCTGCGTAATGATGGACAAATCGCGCGCGGTGGTATAGTGATTCTCATCGTGCAGACCGTGGGGATTGCTGAAATGCGTGTTGAGGCAGCCAAGTTCATAGGCGCGCTGGTTCATCATGCGGACAAAATCCGTAATGGAACCGGCAATATGCTCGGCGATGACGTTGCAGGCGTCGTTGCCGGAGACGACCATCATGCAGTACAGCAGATTTTCCAGCGTCATCTGCTCACCGACCTGAAGCCCTGCGACGCTCGAATCAATGTCCAGATCCTCGAGCGCGGATGCCGAAACGGTCACAACGTCGGACAAATTGCCGTTTTCCAGTGCCAGCAGACAGGTCATGATCTTCGTCAGGCTGGCCGGATAGATGCGCTCGTCCGCGTCCTGTTCATAGACGGTACGGCCCGTGTTGAGATCGACGAGGAGCGCGGCCTTGGCCGCGACAGAAAAGCTTGTCCGCGAGGACAGCAGCTGATCCTCCGGCACGCTGTCGTCTGCCGCTGCGGCATCCGCGCCGTCGCTCTGCGTCTGCTCCGGGTCTTCCGCCGTCTCAGCGTCCACCGCGAGAAGCGGCAACGTCAGGGAAGACAGCAGCAGGAACACGGCAAGCAGCAGGGAAAGAACCTTCGTTTTTTTCATTTTTATCTCCATTTTATTCTGTTCGGATTGTACAGAAGCAAAAAAATATGGTATACTGATTGCGTCAGTTGACACTTAACGTATTATATAACAGGTTGGCCCGGTATGTCAAATGGAGGCAGCTGTATGCGGAAAAAGCGTGTCGATCCGGCGCTTGTCTTGTGGAGCGCTGCAATTCTCCTGTGCGCCTGTGCATTCTTTCTTGGCCGCGCAACGGTGCGCGGGCCAGTTCTCGAAACGCAGCACGCTGCGCCCGGCGGCGCGGCACAGGACGCCTGGATCAGCCAAGTCGAGAAAAAGACGGCTTCCGCCGCTGAAGGAAGCGGCCGCGTCTGTTTGAACACGGCAACGATGGAAGAACTTCTGGAACTTCCGGGCGTGGGAGAAAAGACGGCGGAGCGGATTCTTGCATACCGGGACACATACGGAAAATTTGTCACGACCCAGCAGCTGCTGGACGTCGAGGGGATTGGAGAAGGGCTGCTGGAAAAGCTGCGGCCGTATGTCTATGTGGAGGAAATCGAATGAAAATTCTGGTTGTGGATGACGAAAAGCTGCTGGTCAAGGGCATTAAGTTCAACTTGGAAAACGACGGCTACGAGGTCGTAACCGGCTGTGACGGCATGGAAGCCGTGGAATTGGCGGCGAGCGAAACGCCGGATCTGATCGTGCTCGATCTGATGATGCCCCGGCTTGACGGTCTGGAGGCCTGCACGAAAATCCGGGAGTTTTCGCAGGTTCCCATTATCATGCTGACCGCCAAATCCGAGGATATGGACAAGCTGCTGGGCTTTGAGCACGGCGCGGACGACTATCTCACAAAGCCGTTCAACATTCTCGAACTCAAGGCACGCATCCGCGCGCTTCTGCGCCGGGCCGGAACAGCAAAAAAGCAGACGCCGGAGCAGACGCTCGTCTGCGGGCACATCACGCTCGACCGAGACAGCCGCAGCGCGTTCCGCGAGGACGTGCCGGTTGATTTGACGGCGAAGGAATTTGATCTCATGGAACTTCTGATGCGCAACCCCAACCGTGTATATTCGCGCGAGACACTGCTCGACGCAATCTGGGGCTACGACGTCAGCAGTGAGATCCGCACGGTGGATGTGCACATCCGACGGCTGCGCGAAAAGCTCGAGAAAAATCCTGCCCAGCCGGAGCATATTCTGACCAAGTGGGGAGTTGGCTACTATTTCAAGTACTGAACGGCGCAGGCGGCTCATGCCGTCAAGCTCGCAGATCCGCAACGCGCTGGCGTATATGGCCGTTACGGTCCTCGTGCTCGTGTTTCTGAATATTTATTCCGCCTCCGCCTCGCGCGATCTGATGTTCAAGGCAAAATGCTCGTCCGCGCAGGATAAGCTGAAGGTCGTCACGTCCTCATTTTCCGGTGTAGATGCGCTGACGCAGGAGACGGCGGAGCAGATCATCTCTGTCATTGGCGATATGAACGTCACGCGCCTCATCGTGACCGACGCATCGGGCCGCGCGCTCTACGATTCTGTGCCCAGCCAGAACGCGGAGGGAAAATTCGTCCTGCTCGAGCCGATCGTGCAGGCGCTGGATTGTAATGACGTCTTTTCCTGCGTCTATGAAAACAACACGCTCAAAAGCTACGCTGCGTCGCCGGTCCTGATGCACGATACGGTCGTTGGGTGCGTATATCTGATGGAATACGATGCCTCGCAGGGCAGCATTATCGCAAGCCTTGAGCGGACGATCTTCCGCGGGTCGCTGGTTCTGATCGGGATCATCTTTTTGTGCGCGGTCATCTTTACCATGACCGGTTCAAGCCGCATGCGGCGGATCATGACCTCCATGCGCCTTGTGCGCGAGGGCGAATACAGCCACAAAATTCAGATGCGCGGCTCGGACGAATACGCAACGCTGGCAGCGGAGTTCAACAAGCTGACCGACAAGCTGCAGCAGACGGAGATCACCGAGCGGCAGTTCGTCTCCGACGCGTCGCACGAACTCAAAACGCCGCTGGCATCTATCAAGCTGTTGTCCGACTCCATCCTGCAAAACGAGATGGATACGGACACGATGCGGGAATTTGTCGCCGACATTGGCGCGGAGTCCGACCGGCTGACGCGCATGGCGCAGAAGCTGCTCACACTCAGCCGGGCCTCAGCCGATGAAACAGAGGGCGGAGAGCATGAGGTCGTTGATGTCGGACAGACGCTCTCGCGCGTGTTCCGCATGCTCGTGCCGCTGGCCGACCGGCAGGCGGTCAAGCTGACGGCCAGCGTAGAAAAGGGCTGCACGATTTTGTCCTTTGAGGACGATGCGTATCAAATCCTGTTCAATCTCGTGGAAAACGGCATCAAATATAACCGGGAAAACGGCAGCGTCCATGTTCGGGTGCGGCATGAGGAAGATACTGTTGTCATTGATGTAGAGGATACCGGCAGCGGCATTCCCGAAAACGCACTGGACTCTATTTTCAACCGCTTTTACCGCGTTGACAAGGCCCGCAGCCGTCAGGCAGGCGGCGCGGGACTCGGCCTTTCCATCGTACATGAGATGGTCGGGCGGAATTTCGGCACGATCTCGGTTCGTTCCACAGTCGGCGAGGGCTCGTGCTTTACCGTCACGTTCCCAAGCTTCGGTTCCGGAGAGGAGGACGACCCGGATGCGTAAAAAAAAGGACTGCCTGCTTGCCGTGCTGCTGGCAGTGTGCTTTCTGTGCGGATGCTCCGCATCGGTCTATCTCCGAAGTCCGGAGGAACCGCAGATTCAGTTTTATTACTGCGTCCGCGAAAGCGCGGATGCAAAAACCGGCGCGCTCACAGCCACCCCGGCCTCCGTACCGGACAGCAGCCCCGCAGCCGTTTTGCAGCAGTATCTGATCGCTCCTGCGGAGGAAGGACTCGCGCTTCCGGATGGACTCAGGGGCAGCTGCTCCTTCGATTCCTGCGAGGACGGTACGCTGACGCTGCTTTTAGATGAAAATGCGCCAGAAGGACTTCAGGCGTCTTTGGCGGCAGCCTGTCTGACGCTGACGCTGACCCAGCTGGACGGCGTAGACCGCGTGCGCCTCGTGCGCACGCAGCGGCAGACGGAAGTCACTTATACGGCAGAGCAGTTTTTACTGTACGACACATCTGCCGACCAGCCGGAATATGTCGTGCGGCTGTATTATCCCGACAAAGATGGCCTGCTCGCCGCGCGCGATGCTGTTGTCCGTACCGCTGACATGGAGCAGCTTCCGCTGCTTGCGCTTCAGGCGCTTGTCAGCCGCGAGGTTCCCGTGAATCTGACGCGGGCCATCCCCTACCGGACGCAGGTGCTCGACCTTTCCGTTACGAACGGCTCGGCAAGCGTCGTGCTGTCCGACGATTTCATGGGCTGCGATACCTCGGCGCAGCAGGCAGCAAACGCTGTGCGCTCCATTGCCGCCACGCTCTGCGCGCTGGACGGCATCACCGCCGTGCAGCTGTCCATCATCGGCGAGTCCGGCCTGACCTATTACGACATCACGCAGCCCATTGTTCCGCAAGCAGATTGGTACGCGGAATAGCGTAAAAATGCCTCCCCTTGTCATGCCCTGCATGATAAGGGGAGGTGGCATTTTCAAAGAAAATGACGGAGGGGATGGGGCACGCGTTTCTGCATACTCCTAAATTTGTGACGTTCGCATCCCCTCAGGCCCTTCGGGCCAGCGTCCCTACCCCCTATTGGCCCTTCGGGCCATTTCCCCCTGATAGGGGGGAATCAGCCCTTTTCAGGGGGAGCCTTAGGTGCGCCTCAGGTTGGGAGGTAGTCATTGATGGTGACCGGCGTGTTCAGGCGCGGGGCGGAGGATGCGTTCAGGAGGAACAGGCGGCAGGTGTCCTGCAGGTTGAGTACAACGAAATCCGTTTTGGTACGCAGGACGCCGATGCTCGTGACGCGGCCATCCGCGTCATAGGAGACTGCGACGGCGCAGCCTTCATTCAGATCGTCGGTCAGGGTGATCTTTCCGGTGTCCGTGTTGACGCTCCACGACGTTTCGATCTCATATCCTCTGACATCGTAACCAAACCGCCTTGTGTACAGATTGTCCCAGCGCGTTTCGCCGTCCCACGGGGCGATCTGGTAGCCCTCGTAGGTATCGCCCGTCCAGCCGGACGTGCCGGGCAGGTAAAAGAGCGTCCAATCCGACGGGAACGAGCAGTTGGCGTTTAGCGTCCCGACAAGCTGGGGCGCATCGCCGAGGAAGTACACGCCGAGCGTACCGCTTCCATAATAGGAATATCGACGGAACGCGTTTTTCCCAATTGATTTGACGCTTGCAGGAATGACAATCGCCTTGTTTACATTCCAGCAATCAAACGCTTCGTCTCCAATCGTTTCCAACCCATTGGGGAGCGTGATCTTTGTCAGTCCGGCAAATTGAAACGCCTGCTTTCCGATTTTTTTCAGCGTGGACGGGAGGCTGACGGACGGCATATCAGAACAGGAGAACGCGCTCTCGCCGATCTCTGTCACGCCCTCCGGGATCACAACCTTTGTTTTCAGGCCGTACATATGTGCAAACGAGTACCTTTCAATTTTGGTCAGGCCGGCAGAAAGCTTCAAGCCGGTAAAGCCCTCGCACAGATAAAACACGGATTCCCCCACCGTTTTGACGCTGTCCGGCAGGGACAGCGTCCCGCCAAAGCCGTCGCATTCAACAAAGGCGTTCGCGCCGATGCTCGTCACACCGTCCGGGATCAGAAGCTCTCCGGAAAAGCCCTCATACGCGAACGCATATGCGCCGATCGTTTTCAGCGTCGACGGCAGCGTCAGGGTGCCGGTGATCTTGCCTAGTGCAGGTGAGCTGCTGTATTTACTGCTGGAGCAAAACGCGCCCTCCGCGATCTCTGTGACGCCCTCCGGAATGGTCAGACCGCCGGAGAAGGAGCAACCGGTAAATGCGCGTTCGCCGATCGTCCGCAAGCCCTTTCCAAGCGTCAGAGTGCCGTTTGATATCACGCTGCCGAAAAAGGCCCATCTGTCGATCGTGGTCACGCTGTCCGGGATCACAAGATCGCCGGTCAGGCTTGTACAATTCATAAATGCATTCTCACCGATCACCTGCACATTTTTTCCAATCCTGACTGTAGTGCAGGATAAGCTGGAAAATGACTCTTTCCCGATTTTCGTAATCGAATCCCCGATCACAACGGTTTTGATCTCGCTTAGATATGCACTCCACGGGCGTGGATCGGGATCGCCCCACTGGAATACACAATCGTTCATCGCGCCGCTGCCGGAGATGGTCAGCGTGCCGGTGCTGCTGTCAAATGACCAGTAGGCAGACGGGCCGCACTTCCCGCTCGGCCCCGCCGCCGACGCGCCGATGCACAGCGCAAGCAGCAAAAGCGCCGCAAAGAGCAGCCGTGTGATGTGTTTTTTCATTTCAAGGCCCCCGTTTTTTGTTTTTCTCTACTATATCATGCAATTCCGGGAAAATCAACCGGAGCAAAGGCCCCCTGAAAGGGGATGTGGCTCGGCGAAGCCGAGACGAAGGGGTTCCGCGGTAGGGAGCTCCGGATTTCGCCCAAATTGTCGGCGAATTCGTAAGCACCAAGGCTCCACTTTGAATAAAGGGGAGCTGTCAGCGAAGCTGACTGAGGGGATTACGCAGTGTAGTTACAAATTACAGAGTGCTCCGAAATTTGCTACGTTCGAATCCCCTCAGGCCCTTCGGGCCAGCTCCCCTTGTGCCCAAGGGGAGCCTTGGACGGCAGTTTAACCGGAAATTGATTTGGATTTAAGGTTCTCAGCGAAATATCACGAAGATTTAACATAATTCTGGACGCGCATTTGACATTCTCTTTCTATATTTATATCAGATAAAACGAATTTAGAAAGAGGTCTGTGCGGATATGACGATTTTTAACTTTTTAACATTGCTCGGCTCGCTGAGTTTGTTCCTGTTCGGCATGAGCGTGATGGGAACAGCGCTGGAAAAGCGTGCGGGCGGGTCTTTAAAGGCCATTCTGGCGAAGCTGACAAACGGTAAATTTTCCGGACTTCTGACGGGTCTTGCCGTCACGGCAGTCATTCAGTCTTCTTCGGCTACGACGGTCATGGTTGTGGGCTTTGTCAACTCGGGGCTTCTGAGCCTTAAGCAGTCTATCCCCGTGATTATGGGCGCGAACATCGGCACGACCGTGACGGCGTGGCTGCTGTCGCTGTCCGGCATCAACGGCGACAGCCTGTTCGTGCAGCTTCTGAAACCCTCGTCGTTTACGCCAGTGCTGGCTGTGATCGGCATTATTCTGTATCTGACCGCAAAGGGCAAGAAAAAGGACACGGGCCTGATTCTGCTGGGCTTTGCGACGCTGATGTTCGGCATGGAATCGCTGTCCGGCTCTGTTTCCGGGCTGCGGAACGACCCGAACTTTACAAAATTCTTCCTGATGTTCTCGAACCCCATTCTGGGCGTTCTGGCAGGCGCGATTTTGACGGGCATTGTACAGTCCTCGTCCGCATCGGTCGGTATTCTGCAGGCGCTGTCCTCGACCGGGGCTGTCAGCTACGGCGCGGCAATCCCCATTATTATGGGTCAGAACATCGGCACCTGTGTGACGGCTATGCTGTCCTCCGTCGGCACGAACAAGAATGCGCGGCGCGCGGCCGTTGTGCACCTGAGTTTCAACATCATCGGCACAGTTGTCTGGCTGACGCTGTTTGAATCGGCGAACGCGATCTTCCGCTTTGCCTTCGTCTCCACCGCCATTGACACCTTCCATATCGCACTGATCCACTCGATCTTCAATCTGGCCTGCACGCTGATGCTGCTGCCGTGCTGCGGGCTGCTGGAAAAGCTGTCGTATAAGGTCATCCCGGAGGGACAGCACGCAGACGCGACGACGGAACTGGACGAGCGTCTATTTGCAACACCTGCTATTGCGCTCGTCAAGAGCGAGGAACTGGCCAAGCGCATGGCGGCGGACTCCGAACTTGCGCTGCACGAAAGCCTGCAGGCCGTGCTCGGCTTTACGCCGGAACTGGCCGCCTCTGTCCGGCAGCGCGAAGACGACACCGACCGCTATGAGGACACGCTGGGAACCTTCCTTGTGCATCTGGCCACACAGCCGATGAGCGAACAGGACAGCGTGGAATCGTCCAAGCTGCTGCATCTGATCGGCGATTTTGAGCGCATTGCAGACCACGCCGTCAATATTATCGAATCGGCAGAGGAGTTAAAGGAAAAGGGCGTTTCGTTCACGGACTCTGCAAAAAAAGAACTTCAGACGATGCTGAACGCCGTGAGCGAGATCGTTGATCTCACAAGCCGGGCATTTTTGCAGGACGATCTGACACTTGCGCGGCAGGTCGAGCCGCTGGAGCAGGTCATTGACAAGCTGAAGAATGAACTGCGCACAAATCACATTGCCCGGCTCCAGCGCGGCGAATGTTCGCTGGCCGCAGGCTTTGTGCTGTCCGACCTGCTGACAAATCTGGAACGTGTGGCTGACCACTGCTCGAACATCGCAGGCTGCCTGCTCGACATGAAAAACGAGCGCATCGACTTGCACAAGTACCTCGGCGACGTCAAATCCGGCAGCAACGAGTTTTTGATGCAGTACAATACGTTTGAAGAAAAATACAAACTGGCGTAAATGCACCGGATACCGCATACCAAAAGGCTCCCCCTTCCATGCAGGGCATGGTATTCTATTGAAAATGGAGGGATTAAAACATCTATGAAAAAACTGCTTTTTATCATTCCGTCGGCCCTACTGCTGTTAGCCGCTGGTACGCTCATTTTCTGCAAGCACCATGCCGAGCGAAGCAGTCTTGCCTGCATGGATATTGACTTGTGATACACAAGAAAAAATCATTTCGCAGCGCCGCCCCAGTGTGGGCGGCGTTTACTCTACCTATCGTCTGGTTTGCCGTGCTTATGGCAGGATGTTATACGCCCGGAATGACCATCTTTGACTTGGTCGCACAATTCACCGAAGTGACCAAAATGCCCTTTGCGCTGCACTGGACGCCATACACGATGAAGTTTATCGGCATCTTTTTACTGCTCTACGGCGGCGCGATTTTGTTCTACTACACCGGTCAGAAAAACACCCGCCCCGGCGAGGAACACGGCTCCGCGTCGTGGGGCAGCGTCAGAGAGCTGGACAAGAAGTACCGCGACAAGGATGCAGGCAAAAACGTCATACTAACCCAACACCTGCAAATGAGTATGAACGGCAAGCTGCATCGCAGAAACCTGTTGCAGATCATCGTCGGCGGTTCCGGTTCGGGCAAGACGCGATTCCTCGCAAAACCAAACCTCATGCTTGCCAATGCGAGTTTTATCGTCACTGACCCAAAGGGCGAAATGCTCCGTGCCGTCGGAAATCTGTTTCTGGAGGAAGGTTATGTTCTGCGCGTTTTTGACCTGATCGACCCATCTAAATCCGACTGCTACAACCCATTTTGCTACATACGCAAGGACGCAGACGTATTCAAGCTGATTGACAATTTCATCAAAAACACCACGCCGAAAGGTGCAAAAGCAAATGATCCATTTTGGGAGAAATCGGAAACAGCGCTTGACGCCGCGCTCATGCTTTACCTGCTCCACGAAGCACCGCCCGAAGATCAGAACATGGAAACCATTCTCTACATGATTGAAAACGGCGGTGCAAAGGAAGAAGATGACGATTATCAATCTCCGCTTGACCTGCTGTTTGAAGCCCTGGAGGAAGAACAGCCTGACCACATTGCCGTGCGGCAATACCATATTTTTAAGCAAGCCGCGGGCAAAACAGCAAAATCGATCTTGGTGAGTGCCGCTGTCCGCCTTGCATCGTTCACGCTGCCGGAGATTCAGCGCATCACCGCCACCGACGATATGGAGCTTGGCAAGCTGGGCGAACGCAAGCAGGCCATCTTCTGCATCATCCCGGATTCTAACGATGCGTCTTTGAATTTTCTGGTAGGAATGTTATATACACAGGCATTTCAGGAGCTTTACTATCAGGCAGACAAGGTGCATCAAGGGGCGCTGCCCATTCCCGTGCGGCTGATGTTTGACGAGTTCGCAAATGTGGCCTTACCGGATGGCTACGCCCGATTGCAGGCGACCATGCGCTCTCGAAACATTATGTCAACCATCATCCTGCAAAATATTTCGCAGCTCAAGGCGCTGTTCAAGGACGATTGGGAGGGCATCATCGGCAACGCGGACAGCTTCATCTATCTCGGCGGCAACGAGCAGTCAACGCACAAATACATTTCGGAGCTGCTTGGCAAAGAAACGATTGATACCCGGACGTCCAGCCAGAGCAAAGGTCGGAACGGTTCTTTCTCGCAGAATTTCCAACAGACCGGGCGCGAGCTTGCCAGCGTGGATGAGCTGGCAGTTCTGGATGGCGGCAAGTGCATCCTCCAGCTTCGCGGCGTGCGCCCGTTCCTGTCTGAGAAATATGACATCACCAAGCATCCGAATTACAAATACCTCTCGGATGCCGACCGGCGCAACACGTTTGATATTGAAAAGTTTCTATCCACCAAGCTCAAAGTGAAGCCGGAGGAAACGTATGACAGTTATGAGGTAGTCGTAACAGAAGAATTATCTTCTGTTTGATCGTTGCATCATTCCTATCCACGAAGCTGCCGCATCCGGCAGCTTTTTCATATATACAAGACACCAACAACAAAACGGCCACTTCTGAAATTGAATTTGAAAGGAGTACCGGAGAATGGGAGTGTGGTCTGGACGTGTTCTTCCGTTCCCGGCAAGTTATATATGGAGTTTTTCAATTCCGCAGTCGATGTCCTTCAGACGCTCGTTACGGCGCTTGGCGGTGGTCTTGGCATTTGGGGCGTCATCAATCTTCTGGAAGGCTGCGGCAACGATAATCCGGGTGCAAATGCTCATGTGCGGTAAAGTAACAAATGATAATTTGATAGACAGCAGCCACTATTTCCGAAACACAGACCAATACGAAAAAAACAATTGGGATAAGAGGTATAAATTATTTATGCACATTGCTGATTTTTACGACATGTGGTTGTCGGATAAAAAGCAATGGTGGAGTATTCAGCAGAATATCATTACGTTCAAGGCAAATTTGGAGTAATGTGAAATTGGATTGCAGAAGAAACTCGAAGATCTGCGTTCCGGTACAAAAAAATAAATATTATGGGAAAGATTTATACGCGTAAATTTATGCTTGTTATAGGAGCTTTGCTGCTTTGTATAGTATTGGCTCTATTAATACGATTGTTGTTCTCAAGCAGGACAATCAGGATGACATTAAATCCGATAGAGGTAGAAGTCGGCGAACCTGTTCACTATTCAGACAGTACCCGTAATGCAAAAAAATGGCTTTGGGAGTTCGGCAACGGAGATAAGTCAAACAAGCAAAGTGGGGAATATATTTTTATGGAGCCGGGACGTTATCAGATACGCCTCAGAATAGATGATGCGCTGGAAGAAAGCAAGATTGTAACT
>ENA-UESC01001166-UESC01001166.1-human-gut-metagenome-genome-assembly--contig:-NODE-1166-length-21235-cov-12.249551_pt1 | contig 21235 bp, 14 predicted proteins | sample MGYA00242998_ERZ507999 | MGnify/ENA primary metagenome ERZ507999 (study PRJEB26167, sample SAMN06115465) | human gut metagenome | host: Homo sapiens | place: China:Hubei | collected 2016-04-27... | reverse complement strand
CTTGTGGGCGGTTCTTTTCTGTTACGCTCCTATACCCTCACGGATATCAAGTCATTAGCTTGCGCGGCGCTCTGCGTTGCCCGGACTTTCCTCTCCCGGCCACGGCCGGCAGCGACAGAGCGGACCTGCACCGCAAAGGTAATAAAATTCGGCGGTATTCCCGCTTCGGGGGGGGCGCGATATTCGGAAAATGCGTTTCCCTCCTCCGTACGGGCCGTAACGATGCGGTGCATGCGAAGTTTTTTGGAAATATCGGATTAAATAGTACTTTTGCTAAAGGCTGATTCCGTCTCCGGCGGCAGCCGAATCGTGCGAATAACCCGGCCTATGACAGATAACGCGCAAACAATCAACATGCAAGACAACCGTACGGTTGTGGGTTTGCTCCGCGCCGGAGACGAAAAATGTTTCGACGCGCTCTTCCGCCGTTATTATAAACCCCTCTGTACCTACGCCACCCGTTTCGTCACCCCGGCCCGCGCCGAGGAGCTGGTGCAGGATACGCTGATGTGGGTCTGGGAAAACCGCACGTCGCTGCTGCCCGAAATGCCCCTCAAGTCGCTGTTGTTCACCATCGTCAAGAACAAGGCGATCAACCATATGTCGCGCGATACGATCAAAAACCGCGTGATCCGCCAGCTCGCCGAATACTACGAAGAGGAGTTCGACGATCCCGATTTTTACCTCGAAGGCGAACTGGTGGAGCGTCTCACGGCCGCGCTGCGCAAGATGCCGCCCGAATTCCAGCAGACTTTCCGCATGCACCGGCTCGAAGGCAGGACCCACAAGGAAATCGCCGCCGCGCTCGGCGTGTCGCCGCAGACGGTCAATTACCGGATCGGGCAGACCGTGCGCCTGCTGCGCGAAGAGCTGAAAGAGTACTGGCCGCTCGTCGTTTTGCTGCTGTGGCCGGACCTGCACTGAAAAAATACCGAAAATTCCCTATTTTTTTGAATTCCGTTTAGCATCCTCTGCCGACGGATTGTATTACTATATAGATTAGCGAACAGATGACGAATTTACAGATCAGCGAAGAAGTATTGGCAGCCTACCTGAGAGGCGAACTGAATGCTGCGGAGGCCGCGGCCGTCGAAGCGTGGTACGACGCGTCGGCCGCCAACCGCAAACTGCTTGGGGAGGTTTATTACATATTATATGTCAACGACCGTATCAACGATACGGCCGGTATCGACGTCGAGCGTTCGCTCCGTCAGTTCAAGCGCCGCATGCACGCCGGACGCCGCATCTCCCTGCGCCGCATCACGCTCCGCGCCGCCGCCGCTGCCGCCGTGGCGGTGATTCTGCTGGCCGGGGGCGTTACCACCGTGTCGCTTTCCAAACGCCTTGCGCAGCCCCTGACCGTCATCACCCATCTGGGCGAACGTTCGCAGGTGGTGCTGCCCGACGGCACCAAGGTCTGGCTCAACTCCGCCAGCAGCGTCGAGTACGTCGCTCCGTTCTTTTCGCGCGAACGCCGCGTGAAGATGGACGGCGAAGCCTATTTCGAGGTGCAGCACGACGCTCAGGCGCCCTTTGTCGTTTCGACCAACGGACTCGACATCAAGGTGCTCGGCACCCGCTTCAACATCCGCAACGACGACAGCGACCACCGCATCACCACCGTCCTGCTCGAAGGAGCGGTCAAGGCCTACGCTTCGGGCGACGAGAAGGCCGCCGTGCGCCTGCGCCCCTCGCAGCAGCTGGTGTTCGATACCCGGACCGGCGCCATGCGCCTGACCGACGAACCTTCGGCCGACCGGTCGATCAACTGGATCGACGGCCGCTTCTGCTTCGAGCACGACACCTTCGCGGAGATCGTCGCCGAACTCAAACGCTACTACAACGTCGATATCCGCTTTATGGACGAAGCCCTGCGCAGCGAACGCTTCTCCGGCGACTTCCGCGTCGAGGACGGCATCTACCACATCATGTCGGTGCTGCAGCTCACCTATAAGTTCACCTACAAGGTCGTCGGCAACGACATCGAAATCTACCCGAATCCTAAACGATAACCTAATACCAACCTGAAAACCACCGAACCGCCTATGGGAGAATAATACGTCAGTTTTCGCAGGCCGCTGTACGCAGCGGCGGTTTTTGACAATCTACTTTTCAAAATCTAACCTAAATTCAGATCCATGAAAAAAACTTACCTTGCAGCAGGCAGGGGAGTGCATGCCGTCTCCGCATGTTTCCGTTGTCTGTTTCTTATCCCGATTTTCGTATTGGGATGCTTCGGCGCTCATGCCGCAGCACAGACGCAGCAGTCCGTTTCCCGCGTCAGCCTCGACGTCCGGGACGCCGCTATCGTCAACGTTTTCCAAACCGTTCAGCAGCAGACCGGCTGCTCGTTCGTCTACAACACGTCGGACATCGACACCGACCGCAAAGTGACCGTTTCCGCGCAGGACGAGCCGCTGACGGCTCTGCTCGACAAACTTTTTGCAGGTTCCGACATCGCCTACACGCTTCGCGACAAGCACATCGTCCTTTCGAAGAAAACTAAAAATTCCCCCCCCCACAACGCTCAGGGCGGAGTCAGCGGAACCGTTAAGGACGCTCAGGGCATGCCGCTGATCGGCGCCACGGTGCTGATTCAGGGCACGACGACCGGCGTTGCCGTCGATTTGGACGGCAACTTCTCGCTGCCGCAGGCCAAGGTCGGCGACACGCTCGAAATTTCGCTGATCGGCTATGCCAAGCAAACCCTTCCCGTAACCGGCTCCGCGCCCCTTCAGGTCGTAATGCTCGAAGACAACGAGGTGCTCGACGCCGTCGTGGTGACCGCCCTCGGTATCAAGCGCGCCGAGAAATCGCTGACCTACAACGTGCAGGAGGTAGCCGGCGACATCGTCACCTCGGTCAAGGACGCCAACTTCATGAACTCCCTTTCGGGTAAGGTCGCCGGCCTTCAGATCAATGCCAGCGCATCGGGCGCCGGCGGTTCGACCCGCGTGGTGATGCGAGGCGTCAAGTCGATCAACGGCGAGAACAACGCCCTCTACGTGATCGACGGTATTCCGCTTCCGAGCCTGCGTTCGAGCCAGACCTCAGGCACGTATGAAACGCCCGACGGCGGCGACTTCGAAGGTATCGCCAACTTCAACCCCGACGACATCGAGTCCATGTCGATCCTTTCGGGCGCCACGGCTTCGGCCCTCTACGGTGCTCAGGGCGCCAACGGTGTGATCCTCATCACCACCAAGAAGGGCAAGGAGGGCCGCGTGCGGGTCAACTATTCGAACTCGACGACCTTCTCCCATCCCTTCGTGATGCCCAAATTCCAGAACACCTACGGCACGAGCGAAATCGAGCCGATGATGAGCTGGGGCAGCAAACTCGCCACGCCGACTTCGTACGATCCCGCGGATTTCTTCCAGACCGGATTCAACGAGACCAACTCGGTGGGCCTTTCCGCCGGTACCGAACGCAACCAGACCTATGCGTCGGCTTCCGCCGTCAATTCGCGCGGTATCGTACCCAACAATGTCTACAACCGCTACAATTTCTCGATCCGCAATACGACGATGCTTATCAAGGACCGCCTGACGCTTGACGTGGGCGCGACCTACATGAAGCAGTACACCCGCAACCAGACCATTCAGGGCCAGTACCGCAACCCGCTGGTCGGCATCTACCTCTTCCCGCGCGGCAACGACATCCGCAAATACGAGATTTACGAGCGTCCGGGTTCCGACTCGCGCTATATGGAGCAGTTCTGGGACCTCGAATTCCTCAAGGGCGTCGAGAACCCGTGGTGGATCACCAACCGCGAGCTGAACGAAAACCGTCAGCACCGCTACAGCTTCAACGCTACGATGAAGCTCGACATCACCGACTGGATGAGCCTGACGGGCCGTATCCGTACCGATAATGCGACGATCAACTACACCCGCAAACTCAGCGCTTCGACCAACACGCTCTTCGCTTCGAAGTACGGCAGCTACCTGAACCGCACGATGACGCACAACAATCTCTACGGCGACGTGCTGCTGAGCATCGACAAGAGCTTCTTCGACAACGCCTTCTCCCTGCAGTTCAACCTCGGCGCCAGCATCATGGACGACAAGAACCAGCTGACGGGTTACGAAGGTTATCTGGCGGGAATCCCCAACAAGTTCACCTACAACAACATCATCTCCGACAACTCGCAGAGTTTCCCGACGCAGGAGAACTACCACGACCAGATTCAGGCCGTGTATGCGACCATGCAGCTGGGCTGGCGGGGTATGCTCTACGTCGACGTTTCGGTCCGCAACGACTGGGCCTCGATGCTGGCCTTCACGCCCAAACAGAACATCTTCTATCCTTCGGTGGGCCTTTCGGCCGTGATTTCGTCGATGGCCGACCTCTCGAAGGCGGGCATCTCGTTCCTCAAGGTGCGCGGATCCTATGCCGAGGTGGGCAACGCTCCCGAACGTTACATCACCGGTCCCAACTACACGCTGACCAACGGCGTGGTGAGCACGGCGACGATCGCTCCGGCCAAGCACCTCGAAGCCGAGCGTACCAAGTCGTTCGAGGCCGGTCTCGACGTCAAGTTCTTGGGCAACAAGATCTCGGCTACGGCTACCTACTACAATACCAACACCTACAACCAGCTCTTCCTTTACGACGCACCTCCCAGCTCCGGCTACAAACAGAAATACATCAACGCCGGCAAGGTCAATAACTGGGGTATCGAGGCTTCGGCCGGATACAAGAACACATGGCGCGATTTCTCGTGGGCCACGACCCTCAACTTCTCGATGAACCGCAACAAGATCAAGGAGCTGGTTCCCGAAGGCACCCGCGATCCGGATACGGGCTCGCTGGTCGATATCAAGGAGGTCAATAAGGACTACGGCGGTTACCGTGTCAAGCTCGTCGAGGGCGGTTCGATCGGCGACTTCTATGTCAAAGGCCTGCTGACCGACGACAAGGGTCATATCTATGTCGATCCCAACTCCAACACCGTGCTGCTCGATCCCGATCCCGAAGCCTACATCTTCGCCGGCAACACCGAAGCCCGCTTCCGCTGGGGCTGGAACAACCAGTTCTCCTACAAGGGCGTTTCGCTCGGCGTGCTGATCGACGCACGTATCGGTGGCCGCGGCGTATCGGCCACGCAGGCCCTCATGGACCGCTTCGGCGTTTCGCAGGATTCGGCCGACGCCCGCGAGAACGGCGGCGTATGGATTTCCGACGACCAGCAGGTTCCCGACGCCAAGACCTTCTATGCCAACAGCGGCGACGGCATGGCGATGCTTTCGCACTATGTCTACAGCATGACCAATGTCCGCCTGCGCGAGCTTACGCTGGGTTACGACCTGCCCTCCAAATGGTTCCGCAACAAGGTCAATATGAGCGTATCGTTCGTCGGCCGCAACCTGTTCATGTTCTACAACAAGGCTCCGTTCGACCCCGAAGTGACCGCTTCGACGAGTACCTACTATCAGGGTGTCGACTTCTTCATGCAGCCGAGCGTCCGCACCCTCGGATTCAGTGTAAAACTCCAATTCTAAAGCTCAACCGACTATGAAACGAAACAATATCAAACAAGGATTCCTTTCGCTGGCGGCCGCCTGTCTGGCGTTCACCGCCTGCACCGGGGACTTCGAGCGCTTCAATACCGACCCCAATGCTGCGCAGGATGTGGATCTGAAGATGTTCATCACCACCATGCAGATGGACGCCGTCTACTCGTGCAGCGGCTCGGATACCGATCCCAACAACCGTTATCAAAAAGCTTATAACCTGATCGGCGACGTATACGCCGGTTATATGTCCGGTACGAACAACTGGGACGGCGGCACCAACCCCCAGATTTATGCGCTGAACGGCAGCGATTGGTGCAACGTACCTTTCAGCGAGTCGTTCACCAATGTCATGCCCGCTTGGCTGCAGCTGAAGTACGCCCACGCCAACGGTTTGCTCAGCGACGACATCTTCGCTGTGGCTAATATCCTGAAAGTCATGTCGCTTCATCGCGTGAGCGATATCTACGGCCCGCTGCCCGTGCTGCATTTCGGCGAGACGGAGAACCCTTACAATTCGCAGGAAGAGTGCTATATGCACTTCTTCGAGACGCTCGACAGCGCGATCGCGGTGCTGAAGGACGTCGTGGAGAACAATCCCGACGCCAAACCGCTCGAAGAGGTCGATGCCCTCTACCACGGCGATTATTCGAAATGGCTCAAGCTCGCCAACTCGGTGAAGCTGCGTCTGGCCATGCGCATCTGTTATGTGAAGCCCGACCTTGCGAAGCAGTACGCCATGGAAGCCGTCCGCGACGGCGTGATGGAGACGGCCGACGACAGCGCGCTTTTCCAGAGCTGGGGATCCATTACGATCATCAACCCGCTCGAAAAGATCTGGAACGGCTATAGCGACACCCGCATGGGCGCTTCGATGGACTCCTACCTCAACGGTTACAACGACCCGCGTCTTCCGGTTTATTTCCAGCCTGTCACCGAAGGCGACAACAAGGGCGAATACCGCGGTGTAGCCAACGGAATGCCCAATCCCCAGCAGGATGATTACAAGGCCATGTCCGCGCCCAACGTACAGGAGAAATCCACCGATTCGCCCTTGCGCTGGATGATGGCCTCGGAAGTCGCGTTCCTGCGCGCCGAAGGTGCCATGCGCGGCTGGACGGCCGAGATGGGCGGTACCGCCGAGGAGTTCTATAACAAGGGTATCGAGCTGTCGTTCCTCGAAAACGGCCTGAGCGCCGATGCCGCCGCAAGGTATGCCGCCGACGAAACGAGCAAACCGACCGACTTCACCGACGTTTCGGCCGCCAATACCAAGTATAATATTTCGGCCTTGGGCAAGATTACGATCAAATGGAACGCCGGCGCTTCCGAAGAGGAGCAGCTTGAGCGCATCATCACCCAGAAATGGATCGCCATGTTCCCCAACGGCACCGAGGCTTGGTCCGAATTCCGTCGTACGGGTTATCCCCTGATTTTCCCCGTACGCTCCAACTATCCGACCAGCGGCGTCGATACCAACAAGCAGATCCGCCGCATGGTCTTCCCGCAGTCGGAATACTCCAACAACGGCGCGGCCGTGCAGGAGGCCGTCAAACTGCTCGGCGGTCCTGACAACGGCGGCACGAAGCTGTGGTGGGACAAAAAGAATTAGTAACCTGAAACTATACCTGAGTAAACTATGAAAAATATATTGAAACATGCAGTAGTTTGTCTCGTGCTGGCGGCCGCGGTGGCCTCCTGTACGAAGGAGACGACGCCTGAGCGGATCAATATCCAGCATCCGGACCAGCAGTCGCCGATCCTGCGCGACAATGCCTATTACCAGAATCTCCGCGCCTACAAGCAGACCAAACACAAACTGGCTTTCGGCTGGTACGGTTCGTGGACGGCCGTCGGCGCGTCCTATCAGTCGCGTCTGATCAGCGCCCCAGACTCGATGGACATCATCTCGATCTGGAGCCAGTGGCACACGCTCACGCCCCAGCAAATGGCCGATAAGGAGTTCGTTCAGAAAACGTTGGGTACGAAAGTGACCTATACGATTTTTTCGGATAAACTGCCCGAACCGTTCCTTGAAATCGGCAACGGTGAATATACCGACGAGGCCATTGAAGCTTATGCAAAAGCCTATTGCAAAGACTCGATGGACAAGTATCAGTACGACGGCATCGATATCGACTATGAGCCGGGCTATGGAGCATCAGGGCCTTTTGTCGGACATGACAATGCTCTGTTTACCAAGTTGATCAATGCCATGAGCAAGTATGTCGGTCCGAAATCTGGTACCGGACGCCTGCTGATAATCGATGGCGTGCCTTATGCGGTGGATCGTTCGGTTGTGGATTGTTTCGACTATGGTATCGTGCAGGCGTATGCTTCTTCTGGTTATACCGATCTGCAAAATCGCTTCAATAATGCCGATGCAAAAGGCTGGAAGCCTGAACAGTATATCTTTGCCGAGAATTTTGAGTCTTATTGGAAAACTGGCGGTGTGAATTTTACGGACCGCGAAGGTAATAGGATGCCGTCTCTTTACGGTATGGCGACCTTTAATCCCACGCAGGGTGCCGGCGCCGGATTCGGTGCATACCATATGGAGTACGAATACGGTAATTCGGCCATGCCGTACCAATTTATGCGCAATGCGATTCAGATGGCCAATCCTGCCGGAGGCTGGAAAACGCCTATCGATGTGGCTTTTTTGAGTAACCAATCTTCCAACTTTTCGTTCGTTGTCGAGGACGATGGTTCGGTGACCGGAACGATGCAGGATAAAGTTTCGTTGTCGTTCTCGCGTCCCGTTGTAAGCGGTATGCAGTTGACGCTGGGTGTGGATAATTCGCTCGTAGCCGTTTATAACGATGAGAACGGTACGGAATATGAGACCGTCGATCCGTCGTTGGTTAAGATGGAGCCGATCCAGTGCGCCGAAAATCAGGTGTTCTCTCCCGATGCGACGATTACGCTCGATCCTAAGTCAATCGAAAAGGGGTATTATTTGATTCCGGTGGTGATCAGTCCTATTTCGGATGCCGGATATGCCGTCAAGGAGGGCTCCGTACATTATATCTTCGTTACGAAGGTCGCGATGGATGTCGAAATCGGCGCGACGACGCTCGACGGCTCGAAGATCGCTCCGACCTCGGCATGGACGATCACCTGCTGTCAGGGTACTGCGACGAGCGGCGCCACCGGTGTTTGGAACTGCGACTCCGCCGCGCAGAAGGCGGCCATGTTCGACGGCAAGCTCGACGGCAACTGCTGGTATGCAAGCAGCGCTTCCTATTCGTGGGGCAACGGCGGCAACTTCACCATCGACATGGGCGAAGTCAACGACGTGACCGGCCTGCGCTGGCATATCCACTATCAGGATTCCGAACCGCAGTGCACCGACCTCACCTACAGCGAAGACGGCAATGTCTGGTACAGCCTTTCGGCCGGCGTTCCCTTCACTCCGGTGCTGTCCGACAACTGGAAGTGGGTCAAATTCAAGAGAACGGTCAAAGCCCGCTATATCCGGGTTTACGTGGGTCTTGTAACGGGCTGGACGAGCATGAACGAAGCCGAAATCTACGGCCCGGCCAACTAGCGATTTATTAACCAGAAAAAAATGTATGTTATGAAACTGAAATATTTAATCGCCCCTTTCCTCCTCGCTGCGGCTGCTCTCTGCGGCTGTCAGGAGACGGCGGAAATCCATCCGGTGGCCTACATGACCGATGCGCAGAAGACGGTTTCCAAGTCGGTTACCATCGATACGCCCCCGGCCGGAACGGAGATTTCGGTCTCCTCCTCGGTGCCTGTGAATAAGGATACCAAAATCAAGATTTCGTTGCGCCCCGACCTGCTGGAGGAGTATAATGCCAAATACCAGAAAAATTATGTTATGCCCCCCGCAGACAGTTATACGCTCAGCGGTGACGAAGTGGTGATCTCGGCCGGTTACAGTCGCTCCTCGGAGGTCGATTTTACCGTCACGTCACTCGATGACTTTCAGGAGGGTACGACCTACTGCATGCCCGTGAGCATCGAGCGGATCGAAAACAGCGGTCTTGCCGTTTTGGAACCTTCTCGGACACTTTTCATAGTATTAAAAACACCGGTTATCAGTAAGGCTATCTACCTCGGATCAAGTAACATTTATAAAGTGCCGTCGTTTCAGGAAGACGCCAATCTTGCTGCACTCAAAGCCATAACGCTTGAAGCCCGTGTCTATATGGACGGATTCCAGAATTATGATCCTTATATTAGTTCGATTATGGGTATTGAGGGCGAGTGCGGTGTCCGCTTCGGAGACGTGAAGGTCCCCAAGAACGTTCTTCAGATCTGCCATGGCGATTATCAGCCTGCTGCGACCTCTAAACCTTTTGATACGGGCAAGTGGTATCATGTAGCTGCCGTATGGTCGGGGAAGAGTTGGGATATTTTTATCGACGGCGTGTATGTTACTGGTGTTGCGACACAGGGGGAGACCATCAACTTGTCGAGCGATAATTCGGGCGGTTTTTATCTCGGCGCTTCTTATGGCGGTGGACGTCCGCTCAATGGTTATGTCGCTGAGTGCCGGGTCTGGACGCGTGCGCTGACTGAGGCCGAGATATCGAACAACATGAATTATGTCAATCCGGAATCGGACGGCCTGCTGGCTTACTGGCGTATGAACGCTTGGGAGGCCAAGGACGGCGGCGGCAACATCGTCAAGGACCTTACGGGCCACGGCTACGACGCCGTGGGCGGCAGCTCCAACCCGAGGATGATGGACACCAAGTGGATGTAATCCGGATACCGGATACCATTCCGATCCGCTGAACGGAAGCCGTGCGGCTGGTGCAGGAGACTGCCGCCGGGGCACGGCTTCTTTTTATTCCGGTTTTTATTCCCGGCGGACCGGTCGCTTTTGGCGGAGCTGAATCCCGGCTTGGCGATACTCTCTTCCGTCGGCGGCAAATTTATTTGACGCGGCGCCGGATTGTGCTATCTTTGTACGAAGAACCGAACTTATCACCCATAAAACTTACTGATGAAACCACGACTTTTGCTTTTCACCGCCGCATGCATGCTTTTCGCGGCATGCGGTAACTCCCGCGGCGACCTTTCGACGGGCATTATCCCCGCTCCGCAGCAGGTGGCGTGGGGTGACGGCGCCTTCCGGATGCCCTCGACGCTGCTCTTTGCGACCAACCTCGAAGGAGAGGACAAGGCCGACCTCACGGCGTGGATGCGGCGCTCCGGCGACGGCTTTTTCCCCGTCTCTTTCGCCGAAGCCGCCGGGGACGACATCCCCGTTCTCTACCTGCTGCTTGCCGAGGGCGGCGCGCCCGAAAGCTACCGCCTCGACGTCGCCCGCGGAAAAATCACCGTCACGGCGCCCGATGCCGCCGGACTCTTCTACGGACTTCAGTCGCTGGGCCAGCTGGCCGAACGCTGCGGCCGCCGGATTCCGGCCGTTGTGATCGAGGACGCTCCGCGCTTCGGCTACCGGGGCTTCATGCTCGACGTCTCGCGCCACTTCCGCGACAAGGAGTTCGTCAAGCGGCAGCTGGACCTCTTGGCCCGCTACAAATTCAACCGCTTCCACTGGCACCTGACCGACGGCGCCGGCTGGCGCATCAAGATCAAGAAATACCCCGTCCTTACCGACATCGCCGCATGGCGGCCCTATCCCGACTGGGAGGGGTGGAACTTCGGCGGCAAACGCTACTGCCGCCGCGACGATCCGGCGGCCGATGGCGGCTACTATACGCAGGACGAAATCCGCGAGGTGGTCGAATACGCCCGCGCCCTGCATATCGAGGTGATCCCCGAAATCGAGATGCCGGGCCACAGCGAGGAGGTGCTGGCCGTCTTCCCCGAACTTTCGTGCAGCGGGAAACCCTATCTCAATTCCGACTTCTGCATCGGCAACGAACAGACGTTCGAATTCCTCGAAAACGTCCTTTCCGAGGTGATCGGACTCTTCCCCTCGGAGTATATCCACATCGGCGGCGACGAAGCCTCGAAGCAGGGCTGGCGCACCTGCCCCAAATGCGCCGCGCGGATGCGCAAAGAGGGGCTGAAAGACGTCGATGAGCTGCAAAGCTACATGATCCGCCGCATCGAGACCTTCCTCAACGCCAAGGGCCGCCGCCTGCTGGGCTGGGACGAGATTCTCGAAGGGGGACTTGCGCCCGACGCCACGGTCATGTCGTGGCGCGGCACCGAGGGCGGCATCGCCGCTGCCGCCGCTGGACATCATGCCGTCATGACCCCTTCGAATTACTGCTACCTCGACTTCTGTCAGGACGATCCCACGACCGAACCGGTCGCCGCCGCGGCGTTCCTGACCCTCGAACAGGCCTATTCCTACGATCCGGCTCCCGATTCGCTCGGCGCTCAGGTCGTGCCGATGATCCTCGGCGTGCAGGGCAACCTCTGGTGCGAGCACGTCCCGACCGCCGAGCATGCCGAGCATATGATGTGGCCGCGCCTGCTGGCCGTCGCCGAAGTGGGGTGGAGTGCGCCTGAAAGGAAGGATTACGACGACTTTTATGCCCGTGCGCTCGACGCCGTGGCATGGCTTCAGGAGCGCGGATACCACCCCTTCGATCAGAAGAACGCCGTGGGGCCGCGTCCCGAATCGCTCGAACCCCTCCGCTGCCTTTCGACCGGCAAGACCGTGATTTACCATACGCCCTACAGTCCCAAATACGCCGCTGCGGGCGACGGCTCGCTGACCGACGGACTGCGCGGCGGCTGGAACTACGGCGACCGACGCTGGCTGGGCTGGCTCGACACCGATGTCGATCTGGTCGTCGATCTGGGTGAGCGGCAGCCCGTGCGGCGCATCGCCGCCGATTTCATGCAGGGCTTCTACGCCGATATCTGGATGCCCCGTGCGGTCGAATTTTCGGTCTCGGACGACAACGAGCACTTCACGCCCCTCGCCACGGTCGGGAACGACATTCCGGTCGAATTCAAGCAGGACTGCTACAGGGAGTTCGGCTGGACGGGCCAGACCGAGGCGCGTTACGTCCGCCTGAAAGCCCGTCACAACGGCCGTCCCGGCGGCTGGATCTTCACCGACGAAATCATCGTCGAGTAACCGTCGCGTTGCGTCCGTTTTGCGAAAAGGGATGCGGCCTGACGGCCGCATCCCTCTTTTTGACGGGTCCCTGAGGACCTTCAGTGTGTCGTTACTTGCGGATCAGCCGCTGTACGCCCGTCGGGGTTGCGGCTTTCGGCATCTCCGTTCCGGCGAGCGGTGCGATGCCGGTTTCGGCCTTGACTTCGGACTTCGTTACGGACGCCGAATTTTTGGTCATCGTGTAAGGCCCGATCGCATAATCCTGCAGCGTATATCCGGCCTTGAAGAGATCCGGCCAAATGACATACTGACCGCCCGAATAGATGGCGTAGTCGATGCCGCATACGGTGTATTCGGTCCCGTTATAGGTGAACTTCCGGCCTTCGAACAGCACTGAGTTACTGCCTATGTCATAACTGCCCGCGATCAGCTCCTGATCTGTGGTGTAGATCGGGTAGGGCGGCGTTTGCGTGGGATCGTTGAAATGATACCTAAGGTATACGTATGCCGTCAGGCCGTACATGCCCTGCGGGTCGAACGTCGGAATCGTGACGTTGCCGTCCTCGTTGTATTTGAGCAGGAAGGGGTAGTCGTCGCCCAGCGTGGTGATGCCCCAGCCCTTGACCCTGAAGCTTTCGTTGGTGCGGTAGGGCGTGATCTCCACGGTGTATGTCTGGGGCTGTTTGTTGATTTCCGACGAGGTCGAGGTCACGGTCCAAGTGCCTATATAACGCTCGTAGTCGGCCTCGCCCGTCGGTACGGCCGGGATCTTCACCTCGGTCTGTTCGATGGTCGTGCCGTGGGCGTTGGTGCCCGATGCGAGGAAGATGTATTCTGTATCAGCATCGACGTTGAAATAGAACGTGGCTCCGGTTTCCGAATTCGCCTGCGTCACAGCCGCCGAACTGATGGGGTTGCCGTAGCGGTTCATCACTTTTTCAAGCTCGCCCATTTGTTCGATCAGTTCCGGGAGCAGCGCTTTCGTCGTGCAGAGAACCTTTCCCGATTTCATCTCCGTACTCTTGACGGTGCCCGACAGCTGGAAGTACTCCTTGCCTTCGGCGGGCGCGGCCGTCAGCGTGAGCGTCGGCTTGGCCTTCGTGCCGTCGCTGATGCCGCCCCACGGGATCGGAATATCGGCGTAATCGGCCATCTGCGTACAGCCCTTGAAGGTATCCTTGTAACTGCTGGCCGTGGTGAAGATCTTGGCGCCGAAGATGTCGGGGTAATTCGTGCGTTCGTAGAGGTGCACCTTGACCTGCTGCTCGCCGTCCTGCACCATCGTGTAGGGCGATTCGCCGGTGAAGGCGGTGCAGCCGCTGAAGGTTTTGCTCGCCGTCGAGATTTTTTTCATGCTGTCGAAAATGGTTACGGGCAGCGATTCGAGCGACGTGCAGTTGAGGAACATTTCGCTGATGATGGTCGTACCTTCGAAATGGCGGAACATGTCTTCGGGAACGGTCTTGAGCGACGTACAGCCGCTGAACAGGTAAGCGGCGGACGTGCCGTTTTTCACGCTTTCCGGGAAGTAGTCCGCAGGCGCCGTTTCCAGCTGCGTGCAGTCTTTCCAGAGCGCGGGAATCGTTTTCAGCGCGACGCAGTGCTTCAGCGAAGGGAATTCGGTCAGTTTGATACACCCTTCATAGAGATAGCTGGCCGTGGTGATTTTGGTCATGTTCTTGAAAATATCGACGGGAATGGTCTCCAGCGTCTTGCAGCCGCTGAACAGACTGTTCATGTTCGTCGCTTCCGTGAGGGTGTCGAACAGCCCTTCGGGGAGTGATTTGAGGTTTGCACACCCCTTGAACAGCGACGCGACGTTGGTGAGCTTGGTCATGTTCTTGAACAGCTCTGCGGGCAGGGTTTCGAGCGCCGCGCAGCCGAAGAATCCCGACGTGAGGCTGTTCGCTTCCGTCTGGTTGGTGAAGAATGTTTCGGGAACGCTCTTGAGCGATGCGCAGTTGTTGAAGATGCTTCCGAGGTTGGTCAGGGCGGGCATGTCGGCCAGCAGTCCTGCCGGAACGCTTTCCAGCGCCTTGCAGCCGCTGAACAGGCCGGATGCCGAGGTGGCTTTTGTCGTCTTTTCGAAGAGTTTTTCCGGGACGCTCTTTAGCGCCGTGCAGTTGTAGAACATCGAGGCGACCGAGGTGATTTCGGGCGCGCCGGCCAGCAGTCCTTCGGGCACGGTTTCGAGCTTCGTACACCCTGAGAACATGTTTTCGACCGAAGTGACGGCGGCGAAGGCGTCCTCTTCGGGCTGGGGCACGGTTACGAGCGAGGTGTTCGCGAAGGCGTAATCCAGCGTCGTCATGCCGAGTTTGCCCCATTGTCTGACTTCGAGAATGGCGGGAGCCACGGTTTTGTTGGTGAGTCTTCCGGAGAGTTTCTCCGTGGTTCCGCTTATGGTTACGTAATAGATGCCGGATTCGGCGTAGGTGTGGTTCACCATCGCGGCCGCGGTCGAGATCGTGGCTGCGACCGGCTCGCTCTGGCCGTCGCCCCAGTTGACCGTGACGTCCACGGCGCCGTAGAGGGGCAGGTAGACCTTGTTGTTGTAGGCGCTGCTGCTGTATTCCTTCGCTTCGACCTTGAGCACCATCTGGGCCGGGTCGTAATAGGCTTCCTGATAGATCAGGATGGTTTCGATCACCGTTTCTCCCGCCACCAGCTCGATGTTGGCGCTGCGGGACTGGGTTTCCGTGTTGGCCGCGACGTTAAAGGTCAGGGTTTCGGTCCGAATCTCCCCCCCCCCTCGTTTCTGCCAGCGTAATCCATGCTTTCGCGGCTTCGGGAATCGCTACCGTGTAATCCAGATCGGTCTCCACCTCGACCGTTACGGGGCCTCCTGCGGCCGTCGCCTCCTTCGAGGAGGTCGAGACGTTCAGCACGCCCGACACGAATGTCAGCGTGCGCATCAGCGTCTTGGCGTCGCCGTCGCTGACCAGCACGATGACCTTGCCGGTCGAGCTGTCGCCGGGAGCCGTCACGGCGATCGTTCCGCCTTCGTTGCCCGTGCGTTTCACTTCGGCCTTCCATGCGCCGTCAGCGAGGGCCTGAATGTCGGTTTTGGCGTCGGCTCCGGTCAGCGTGAAGGGAATTTCCGCCGTTTCGCCCACGCGGATCGTCGCCGAGGCGGTGTCGAACGCGATGCCGAACTGCACGTACAACTCGAACGTCAGCACCGTTCCGTCGGCCAGCGTCAGGTAAACCAGCTTGCCGTCCTCGCTCGTGGCGACAGACTTGAACAGATTCTGGTCCGTCTGGGCCTGTCCGCAGTCGGTCCACGTCGCGCCGTTGTCGTAGGATACCCACCAATGGCTGTTTTCGATCTTGAATTCGGGGGTGACGCCCGATACGGGAAGTTTTTTGCCGTTGTCGAGGATAAAGTCGCCGTTGAGCGTCCAGTAGTAGACACCGTCGGAATCCTGTTTCACCCCGATGACCGACGAAGTCCCGTCTTTTCCGTCGCTGATGGTGATCGTCGAGGTCTCGCCGGCCGCGGTGACCAGCGTGATGACGTAGCCGCCGTCTTCACCGGGCTGTACGTCCGAGATGAACCGTTTCCCGGCGACAAGCTCCTTGAGTGTTGTGACGTCGGAGTTGAGCGCCTTGACGAGCGCCTGCAGTTCGGTGAGCTGGCCGTCGAGGTCGTCCAACCGTTTTTGGATGTCCGTATCGTCGTACGAACATCCGATCAGTGCCATTAGCGGCACAATCATCAGAAGAATTTTTTTCATGGCAAGGCTTTTAAAGAAATTGGTTTAAAAGAACTGAGTGATCGCTTCAAATATAGTAAAATTGATGATTTCTGCTGCATTTTCTCCGGATTTTTTGTTTAAAGTTGCCTTGCAAGCTCTTCTGAAGGGGGTGATCCGGGGGTGCAGCGGGTGATGTAAAGTCTCTTGCCTGTTTGTTTTATTGTTAAATATTGACACGGCGAGCCTTCGCACCATACGGGATTTCGTTTGTCTTTTATTGCTCCGAATGCGGCAAACGGCAAAGGGGGAGACGCATCATCGTCTCCCCCTTTACCGTATTTTTTACGGATAAAATTCTTTCCGAAGTAAGTTATTCCCTGAAGATGTTGAGGTGCGCCAGCAGCGGATTGCGGCGGTCGAGCAGCAGGAACTCCGCCAGCAGCAACACGATTGCCGCGAGCAGCAGGTATTGGTACTGTTCGTTGAACTCTTCGAAGCGCATCACCGACAACTCGCTCTGCTCCATTTCGTTGATGCTCTTCACGATCTCGTCGAGACCGATCGACTGCTTGCTCGAACGGACATAGGCGCCGCCCGTGATGTCGGCGATCTGGGCCAGCATCTCCTCGTTGAGCTTCGAAACGACCATGTCGCCCTTCTCGTCCTTGATGAATTCGCCGCCGATCTGAATCGGGGCGCCTTCGGGCGTGCCGATGCCGATGGTGTAAATCCGTATGCCCATCTCCGCGGCGCGCCGTGCGGCCGCCAGTGCGTCGTCCTCGTGGTTCTCTCCGTCGGTGATGAGGATGACGACGCGGCTGTGATTTTCCTCGGTTTCGCCCGAAAACGACATCAGGGCCTGCGACAGCGCCTTGCCGATGGCCGTGCCCTGCACCGGCACCAGCGACGGGTCGATGCGCTTGGCGAAGGCCTTGGCCATGCGGTAGTCCGAGGTGATCGGCAGCTGCACCTTCGGCTCCCCGGCGAAGACGATCAGCCCGACACGGTCCTGATGCAGACCGTCGAAGAGCTTGTTGATGGCGTATTTGGTCCTCTCCAGCCGGTTGGGTTCGAAATCTTCGGCCAGCATCGAGTTCGAGACGTCTACGGCCAGCATCATCTCGACGCCCTGCGTCTTCTCTTCGCGGAGTTTCGACCCGAACTGCGGGCGTGCCGCCGCCAGTATGAGCAGCGTGACCGCTGCGCAGAAGAGGATGAATTTGAGCGTCACGCGCCCGGTCGATACTTCGGGCATCAGCTCTTCCAATACCTGCATGCGCCCGAAGCGCTCCAGCCGCCTGCGGCGGTTGCGCGCCGCCAGCCAGAAGAGCAGGATCAGCGCGGGTATGACCGGCAGCAGCCAGAAATATTGCGGATTTGCGAATCTAAACATTGCAAATTACGTTTTACGGTATTCTTTTCAGCACCAGATTCGAGAACAGGAACTCCAGCACGAGCAGCCCCAGACCTGCCAGCACCCAGAGCAGGAACTGCTCGTGGTAGGTGACGTGTTCCGTAACTTCCACCTTGCTCTTTTCCAGTTGGTTGATCTGGTCATAAATGGCCTTGAGCTTGGCCTTGTCCGTGGCGCGGAAATATTGTCCGCCGGTTTGCTCGGCGATCGACCTGAGGGTTTTCTCGTCGATCTCGACCTTCGCCATGACGGTTCCTCCGGTCGGCGTGCCGTAGATGTCCACGGCGGGGTAGGGGGCCATGCCCTCGGTGCCGACGCCGATGGTGTAGACGCGGATGCCCTGCGCCTTGGCAATTTCGGCCGCCGTCTGGGGCGCGATCTCGCCGCGGTTGTTCACACCGTCGGTCAGCAGGATGATGACCTTCGACTTGGCTTCGCTCTCGCGCAGGCGGTTTATCGCCGTCGCCAGTCCGTTGCCGATGGCCGTGCCGTCCTCGATCAGTCCGCTGCGGATGCGTGCCAGCAGCGTCTGGAGCGTTCCCTGATCCGTCGTCAGCGGGCTTTGCGTGAAGGCTTCGCCCGCGAAGGCCACCAGTCCGATGCGGTCGCCGTAACGGTCCGCGATGAACGATCCGGCCACCTCCTTGGCCGCCGTGATGCGGTCGGGGCGGAAGTCCCGTGCCAGCATCGAACCCGAAACGTCGATGGCCAGCATGATGTCGATACCCTCGGTGTTCGTGCGCGAAAGACGCTCGACGTCCTGCGGGCGCGCCAGCGCCACGATCAGCAGGGCCAGCGCCGCCAGCCGCAGTACGAACGGCAGATGCCGCAGCCAGTAGCGTATGGTCTTCGGCGCGCGCACGACCCCTTCGACGCTCGAAATCTGGATCGACGCGCCGCCCTGCAGCGTACGCCACACGTAGTAGGCGATCATCGGCACGAGCGCCGACAACAGCCACAGATAATATGGTGATGCGAAATGCATAGTTCCTCTTTTTTACCAGTTTTTCGATCCGCGCACCACGACGCCCTGCTTCTCCTTGAGTTTGTCCTGCGTGCGGTCCTCCTGCGCCTGAATGGCGTCGAGCATCTGCTCCTGCTCCTGCGGCGAAATGCCGGCCGGAACGGGCTGCGGCTCTCCCTGCTGATCGCCTTCCTGCTCCTTGTCGGGCTGCGCGGGGTTCTGCTGCGGGTCGCCCTGCTGCTCCTTGTCGTCGCCCTGCCCCTTGTCGTCCTTCTGTTGGTCGTCTTTCTGCTGATCGCCGTTCTGCTGGTCCTGACCGCCCTGTTGCTGCTCCTTGTTCTGGTCTTTGTCCTGATTCTTGTCGTCACCGCCGCCACCGCCGCCGTTCTCGTCATCGATCAGACGCTTGGTGTAGGCATAGTTGTATTTGGCCTCCTGATCCGAGGGATTCAGCCGCAGCGACTGCTTGTAGCTTTCGAGCGCTTCCTTGTATTTCTGCTGCTTGAACTGCGCGTTTCCGAGGTTGTAGAAGGCTTGGGCGCGCTCGTCGTCCGTGCGCAGCGTATCGGCCGCCGCCTGCCGCATGGTCTGCTCGGCCTTGTCGAACCGTTCGGCCTTGTAGAGCGCGTTTCCGAGGTTGTAACGGGCCTCGAACGATTCGGGTGCGGCCTCCAAAGCCCGCTCGTAACGCTCGATGCTCTTTTCGTAATTGCCCTTGTTGTACTGCCGGTTGCCGCGGCGCACCTCGCTGCGTTCGGGCATGTCCTGCGCCGAAGCGCCGAGGGCGGCAAAGAGAAATACGATATATAGGAGTCTGTACATCTTGTTACGCATTTTGGTTTTGCATCGGGTCCGGCTGCTCCGGCTCCTCCTCTTCGACGACGAGCTTGGTCTCCTCGACGAAATAGAACGCCTTCAGGTAGTCGGCTTCGTTCTGCTCGCCGTCGGGCGTCGCCTTGGCGAACTTCACCAGATCGGCGTCGCGCAGGATCGCCGTAAGGTCCATCCGGGCCTTGTCGGGCAGCTCTTCGCTGCGCATCGCCTCGATGATCTCGTCGGAGGTCATCTCCATGGCGCCCACGCCCCAGCGCGCCGCGATGTAGGTGCGCAGGATGTCCGTCAGTCCCGAATAATACTGCTTGTGCCTGTTGTTCTGCCATAGTTTCTGGTTGTGCAGCGCTTCGAGGGCCTTGATCGCCACCACGTGGGGCGGCTGCGGCGGCGCGGGCTTGAACAGGTCGCCCAGCCCCTTGCCGTAACGGGCCAGAATGCGCTTGAGCGCATAGAGCGCCACCAGTGCCAGCAGCAGGGCCAGCACGCCCCATTTGGCGTATCCGCTGACCTCCGCGAAGCGGAACGGCAGGTTGCGCTGGGGTTTCAGGTCGTAGATCGACTGCGAGGTCGAGTCGATCTGGAACGTGGCCACCTCCAGATAGAGCGAGTCGCGCGCCCGGAGCGTATCGACGATGTTCTTGTCGGCATACAGCACGGCCGGCAGTCCGAGGTTCCACTTACCCTCCTCGAACGCCGCCAGCGTGTAGCGCTTGCGCAGCCTGAGGTGGCGTCCGTCGCGTTCGAGCGTGTCGATCGGGTGGTCCTTGACCAGTTCGAGGGGGCTTCCCTCCTTGTTTTCGAATTCCGGGAACTGCACCACCTGCACCAGATCCTTGTCCACCTCGACCGTCAGGTCGAACCGGTCGCCGATCATGATGCTGTCCGGCTCGATGTGCGCCGTGACCGTCGGTGCGTTCTGCGCCCGGACGGCCGCGCCCGCAAGGAGCAGTGCTATTGCAAAAAGTCGTTTCATCGCTGTTTGAACAGTTTTAACAGTTCGGCCACGTAATCGCCGTCGGTCGAGATCATCGTCGAATCGATGCGGTTGTGCTTGAGCGTCGAGTCGATCTCGGCGCTGCGTCGCTCCCACGTCCGGGCGTAGTGCTCCCGCACGGCCCGCGACGAGGTGTCCACCCATACCTTGCGGCCGCTCTCGGCGTCCTTCAGCTCGACGATGCCCACGTCGGGCAGCTCCGTCTCGCGGGGATCGTATACGCGGATGCCCACCAGATCGTGCTTGCCCCCGGCGATCTTCAGCGCGTCGTCCAGCGCGGCCTTGTCCTTCGACGAATCCATGAAGTCCGAGAGGATGAAGGTCGTGCAGCGTTTCTTGTTGACGTTGGTCAGAAACCGCACCGGCTCCGAAAGCTTCGTGCCGGTCGATTCGGGCCGGAAGCCCACCAGCTCGCGGATGATCATCAGGATGTGGCTGCGCCCCTTCTTCGGGGGGATGAACTTCTCGACCTTGTCCGAGAAGAAGATGCAGCCCACCTTGTCGTTGTTCTGCGCGGCCGAGAAGGCCAGCACGGCGGCGATTTCGGTGATGATGTTCTTCTTCAGGCGGTCCGTCGATCCGAACATGCGCGATGCGGAGACGTCCACCAGAAGCATCATCGTCAGTTCGCGCTCCTCCTCGTAGATCTTGATGTGGGGTTTGCGCGACCGGGCCGTCACGTTCCAGTCGATGTCCCTTACGTCGTCGCCCGCGCGGTACTCCCTGACTTCGGAAAACGACATGCCCCGTCCGCGGAAAGCCGTATGGTACTTTCCGGCGAAGATCTCGTT
>ENA-UESC01001162-UESC01001162.1-human-gut-metagenome-genome-assembly--contig:-NODE-1162-length-21260-cov-7.359864_pt1 | contig 21260 bp, 17 predicted proteins | sample MGYA00242998_ERZ507999 | MGnify/ENA primary metagenome ERZ507999 (study PRJEB26167, sample SAMN06115465) | human gut metagenome | host: Homo sapiens | place: China:Hubei | collected 2016-04-27... | reverse complement strand
GGCGCTGCTGTCCGCGCCAGCATGGAATTTTGACGGCAAAATTCCGCTGGTTAGGGGATACCCCCTAAAACCCCACATCATTTCAAAAGCTGTCTCAAATTGAGACGGCTTTTTTGCGTAAAGGAGGCGAGCTTTTGCGAACGACCTATAAAAAGCTGACACTTCGCCTGACCGAGACGGAGTACCAGCGTCTGTGCAAACAGGCCGAGATCACTGGACTAAAAAAGGAACCGCTGCTCCGAAAGCTGATCGTTGGCACAAATCTCCGACCACGCCCGCCCGATACTTATGCCGCACTGTTGCGGGAGCTATCCGCCATCGGCAATAACGTCAACCAAATCGCACACGCCGTAAATGCAAAGAAGGACGTTTCCGAAGGTGAGATCGACGAAGCACTCCATCTTGTGCGTCAGGCGTGGCGGCTCGTAAAGGACAGCTTTTAATGGCCTACACCAAAATCCTCGTTATCAGCAATCGACTGGACAAGTGCTTAGACTATGTGCAGAACGAGGAAAAGACCGCATTGGAGGCAGCGATCGACTATGCGATGAATCAGGTCAAGACGGAACGGACCTGTTATGAAAGCGCAATCAACTGCGACAAGGCACGGGCCTACGAGGATATGCTGGCAACAAAGCAGAGGTGGGGCAAAGAGTACCGCAAGCGGAAAGGGTATCATATCATCCAGTCCTTTGCGCCTGGGGAAGTTACTCCCGATGAAGCTCACGCGGTCGGCGTGGAGTTTGCACACCGGCTTTTGAGCAAACGCTACGAAGTCATCGTTACAACGCATTTGGACAAGGCGCATCTTCATAACCACATCGTTTTTAACGCTGTGTCCTTTTTGGATGGCAGGATGTATTTAGACCGACTCCGTGATTATTACGGCAAGAATGGCGTCGGCATTCGCGGTACGTCTGATGCGATCTGCCGTGAGCACGGCCTGTCCATCATCGCGCCGAGCGAAACGGCAAAAGGCTCTGTAGAGCGTAACGAGTGGGAGGCTGCCCGAAAGGGTAAGGCCACGCTGCGCGACAGCGTGCGGGCTGACCTCGACGCCGCGCTGCTGTCCGCTCCCAGCTATCCCGCCCTCTTGATGCAGCTTCGCCGCATGGGTTACGCCGTCAAAGCGGGGCCGAATGTGAAGCACACGGCTGTCCGTATGCCGAACGGCCAACGGTTTATCCGTTTAGACAGTCTCGGCAGCGGATACAGCGAAGCGGACCTGAAGCAGCGTATTTCCCAAGCACCTACCGTTAATAAGTTCTCTGTGACGGAGAATGAGCCGCTACATAAGGCACAAAGGCGGTATCATATTACGCATGGCAAAATCCATAGGCATCATACTTTGACCGGATTTCATGCGCTCTACATTAAATATCTTCTCCTTTTGCGCGGGCCACAAAAGCACTGCAAGCGGCGCGCTGTTCCCTATGCCATCCGGCGAGAGCTGTTGCAGCTTGACCGCTATCAGGAGCAGTTTTTATATTTGCAGAAAAACCACATCGAAACGGTAGAACAATTATCCATGCAATATGACGCACTCCAGACGGAAATTGACGCACTGGTGGAAAGGCGGGCCACCCTCTATCGGTGGCGTAGGGCCGGAGGGGAAGATGCAGATGCGCAAATCGCAGCGATCACGGAACGGCTGCGGCAGCTGCGACGCGAACTGAAGCTATGTACGCGCATGGAAAGTGATATTCCAAAGCTGCGGGAGCAAATCATAGCATCCCGCACCAAACATCCACAGGAAGAGATTGAAAAAGAAAGGGGGAAAGCAGATGGAAGGCACCGAAGCCGCTGACCTGATGATCCGCGAAGGAATCCAACTGACCGAGGCAAGCATTCGTCTTATGGCAGCAGGGAGCAAGAACCTTGCTGCCTTTTTATTTGCCCTTGCCCGCAACCATAAAAAGCTGATGGGGAAAACCAGCATGGCGAATTTGCTGCGCGAGGGCAAGGAGTTGAAAGTTTTCCGCATCCGCGCCGAGGACATGGACGAGTTTAGGCGGTATGCGAAGCAGTACGGCGTTTTGTTTGCCGGTGTCAGAGATACAAAGCTCGATGATGGCACTATCGACCTCATCACAAACATTGATTACGTTTCACAGGTCAATCGCATGATGGAGCGTATGGGCTATGTCGCACCGAGCAGAGACGCGGCGACCACAAAAAAAGCCGTCCCCCGCGCTCCGCAAGAGCACTCCTCGAACGAGCGCGGGAATACCTCGACGAACAGGCTGCAAATGCAGACGGATACGACTACTGAAAAGGCGTCTGTAAAAGGCCGTCTCGCCGCGCTGAAAGCTGCATCGGAATCCATGCGTGAAACCGGAAAGCAGCACACACCGCGCACCATACCACCGCGATAATAAAATAGGAAAGGACCCTCTATCATGTCTAATTTTTTGGAACAGCTTGTCAATGATAAGACCGCCAATGATACCCAGTGGCGGGAACAGATGCAGGCCGAGCGCGACAACACATCGGCTATGCAGACTGCCGGTATCAATGAGATCACCAGCAATCCCGAAGCCTACGGCTTGTACCTCGACTTGCAGGGCAACAACCCAACCTACAGCGCCGGCAACCTCGCCCTTGTTATGCTACTCAAACCGGAGGCCACTGTGATCGGCACACGCGAGAGGTGGAAGCTCGCAGGGCGCAGCATTCTGGACAGCGAAGTGAAAAACAGCGTAAAAATCTTCGCGCGCTCACCGACTGGCAAGGGATATCTCCTTGCCGACGCCTACGACGTTACCCAAACCGCAGGCAGACCTATCAAGCAAATTACATTAGAGGATGGCAGCAAAGCGATGGAGGAAGCAACAAAGCGTCTGCTGAACTTCTCTGCCGCACCACTCGCCATCAATAAAGAGATGGAAATGCCTGCCTACTACGACGACGAACGAATGGAGTTGAACATCAATCCCAACTACCCCGATCATGAAGCCTTCGCAGCCATCGCCGCAGAGGTCGCACATTCCCGTTTTCATGCAAAGGGCGGCAATGTGAACTATGCGCACGAGCTGTACGATTTGGACGCGCAGAGCGTATCGTATATTCTCTGTAAGCATTTCGGCATCGAACGAGAGCTGCCGGACCTGAGCAGGCTGCAAGAGCTTTACGAAGGCTGGGAACCGGAGGAGCGCAAGAGCGGTCTGAACTGCATTCAGGAAATGAGTAAGCAGATTTCGGGCAGTATCGAGCGTGGATTGGAAAGCCCTCAGCGCTCGCGTTATCCGACACAGCGTATGACACGCTGAGCAGAGAAACGGCGGTGTTTTCCCCTGCGGGGGAGTATAATTTGCCGCTCCTTTCCGTCAAGGCCGGAAAATGCTTACGCATTTTCCGCGAGCCGACCAGTCTGCGGACTGGTCGGGTCTTGACTGGAAACGCCCGTCAAATTATGCGGCGGCCAAGGGGAAAACACCACCAAAAGCCGCTTGCGCGGCTTTTGGCATTTTGAAAGCGTGTGCTGCTTGCGACGTGCGGTGCTCCTGACCGCCGCACTGCCCTACCAGCCCGCGCGCAAAACCTGTCTCAATTTGAGACGACTTTTTACAGGAGGAACATTGAATGAAACGATTGGCAACCTTTACGCTTACCGCGCTCCTATGCTGCCTTATGACCGGCGCGGCACAGGCAGAGACAATACCGGATGCGGCCCGCTCTATTCTGCTCTATCCGAATGAGGTGACGGAGTATGAACAGGACGGCTACCCGCGAATCAGCAAGGTTTATATTCTGTCCGAGCAGGACGATCCCGCCGACATTCCCACCGCTGACTTTGAACGGGAGGGCAGGCATTTCACCATGATCGACCTGACGTGTACGGACCGCCGCCAGACCGATATGAAGCAGCACACGGAGATCGTCACGGTGGAGAGCAAGAGCAAGGACATGGACGATGTGCTACCGCTTTTCCCGACTGAGCAGGAAGTCACTACCGAGGATGGCTACTCCGGCCTGCTGACGCTGGCGGTCGATAGCATCAAGGCGGAAGCCGCGGACTATGTAAGCAGCACACGCACGGTCACGGCAACGCGAACCTATCCGAACCTGTCCGATGCCGACGTGTCCTTGATCCCGAAAACGATTGAGGACAACGGGCGGACCCTCACACTTGATGGCGTGCAGTGGCAGGAGGCAGGCGGCTTCTTCCATGCAACGGCTACCTACAGTGGAAAAGTGGCCAGCCGCTACGTCAAAGGCTATACGATCTCGGCGCATTATTCCGGCGAGGTATCTAAAGTCATCAGCGATGAGCTGGCTTATACAGCCGTATTCAGCGGCACACCCATTCAAAATGAAAAACTGTGGGTAGCGTTGCCTGTCGGAGCTGTTGTTATCGTGCTTGCTGCGGCTCTGCTCTATGGCTGCGGCAAACAGCACAAAAAGAGTAAGGAGATCGCCGCATGAAAAAATACATTCTATCCCTTGCCGCCGTCTGCTGTATGCTGGCGGCTTTTTCCATGCCCGCATCCGCGTTGGAGTACACCATCGACGCGCCGGACGCGGGACTGTTTGGACGGCCCACCTCGGACGATACCATCTATGTCACCACGGACGAGCCTGCCAACACGAACCGCGGCAAGGACGCGGCGTATATCCCGCCTGCCTTTGGCTCTCCCACTTCTTACACGCTGAACACTGGGGAGCGCCTGACGCCGAACCTTGTGGGCAGCTCGTCCGCGGGAACGGTCAGCGGCACGGGCGGCGTGACCGTCCTGCCCTCGAATGGAGCGGAAGGCGGGAGTTGGAGCTATCAGCCCATCGGCTATACCGCCGTGACAAGTGACCTCTACTATAGCGGCGGCTATCTTGCGACGCTGAAAATTCCCACGCTTGATTTGTCCGTCAAGGTGTATCAGGGGACGGACGCGGACGCGCTCCGCAAGGGTGCGGGGCATTTTGCCAGCACATCTATTTGGGACGGTAATGTAGCCATCGCCGGTCACAATCGCGGCGTCAATAATCACTTCGGGCGCATTCACCTGCTTGACTATGGCGATACCATCAAGCTGACGACCAAGCTCGGTACGAGGACCTATGAGGTCTATGCCATCTATAAGGTGAGCGTGGACGATATGAGCGTGCTGAATGACAGCAGCGAGAATATCATCACCCTTGTCACCTGCGTGATGAATCAGCCGGATTACCGCTGGTGCGTGCAGGCTCGTGCGAAAATTTGACGAACTTTTCCGTCTCCCTTAGACTGAAAGTATAACAAAATCAAAGGAGGCAGACACCATGAAACACGCAAATTTTCTCACCGGCCTTGTCGTCGGCGCCCTCGTCTTTGGCGGCACCAGTGCCTATGCCGCGGGCATTCTGGCCGAGTACAGCACCAACCACATTTTTGTGGACGGGCAGGAGGTCCGGATCGAAGCCTACGCCATCCATGACAACAACTACATGAAGCTGCGTGACATCGGAAAGGCCGTCGGCTTCAACGTCTATTGGAACGCCGAGGATGGGAGCGTCCAGATCGAGACAGATAAGCCCTACACCGGCGAAGCGCCGACACAGGCAAGCGTGGTTAAAACCGTCACACTGCCAACGGACGGCTCACAGTACATCCCATCGGTGGGCGATGTGATCCGCTGCGACGATGGCAGCGACTACGCCATCACCGACGTAAGACGCTGGGACGCGAGCCTGTTTGCGTCCGGCCCTGCCGGAGAGCTGCCCGCACCGACCTGCGACTGGAGCAAGTTCCCCGATACGGAGCTGCCTGCTCCTGACGCGCGGCACTTCCAAAATGACGATACCGATACGCTCCTGCTCCGCAACCTCTACGAAACGCGCCGTATGCAGTACACACTCTATAACCTCATCGGCAGCGACAGCGCCGCGTGGAACAGCGGTGCGCCCTATGCCACCGTGAAGCTCCGCATCGAAAGCGATGTTGCGGTCGGAAACTTCTGGCCGTGGCGGGAAAGCGAGATCACGAACCTGTTCCGCTCCCGCCCCATCAGTCAATATGCGGTTGAAGCATGGGACGTATATGAAAACGGCGTCTTTCAGCACACAAGGTATCTGATCCAATCCCTGTAACAAATCCATATCAACCATCAAAAGCTGTCTCAATTTGAGACAGCTTTTTCTATTGAAAAAGGAGGAAGCCCCTTGAAAAAACGCATCTTATCCCTGCTTCTCGCCGTGCTGCTCCTCGTCGGCCTGCTGCCGACGAGCGCACTTGCCGCGTCCTCGCTGGAGGACGCCATGCGCGAGGTATCCATTTATGCCAGAAATGATGACCTGAACTGGCTGACGATGAACGGCTCGGTCCGAACGCAGCACTACACCTACTACCGCTATACCTCTGTTCTGGACGGCAGTACCACGGAGGTCCCCGCCTACTGCGTCGATCCGAACCTCTATGGTGTACCCGCCCTCGTACCGGAGGGGACGGCCATTCATTACACCTGTTCCGAGACAGTGAGCGACCCGAAGGTGTGCGGCATCGTATCCAACGGCTACCCGCACGTTGATTTGCGAACCCTCGGCGTCAACAGCGTGGAGGAAGCCTACTACGCAACCAAGACAGCGCTTTGGTGCTACATCCTGCGCGGGAGCTGGTCGATCAACAAGCTCGGCATCAACCCCGCGCTGACCGGTGCGGACAAGGAAGCGGCGCAGCGCGTGCTCAAGGCAACGCAGGACATCTACTACCGCGGGATGCTCTGGAATGTGATGATCTCTCCCAAGCTGACCGCGCAGCCCGACCGCGCGAGCGCATACCCCGTTACCATCAACGGCGAGAGATACTATCAGCAGATCTTCACCGTTACGACGGAGACATGGCCTGTCGGGCAGAAGGCCGCTGTGACGCTTGCGGGCAGCGTACCGGCAGGAGCCAGGATCGTTGACCTGCAAGACAGGGAGGCCGCGACCGTCGCGCTCACGACTGCCGGTGAGATCGGCTTTCAGGGCAAGATCAAGATCCTTTATCCGGTAGCGAGCGTCGAGGGTAAGACGGGCAGCGTCCAGCTCAATCTTTCGGCAACTGTTGTGCAGTATGCCATCTTCTACGCTGTCTGTGCAGAAAAGGACCGCTATGGCAATGTGCAGAACTATATGCTCGACACCGATCCCAATATCCCCATCGTTGGCTCGGCTATCAGCAATTTCAGCGCCGCCGCATCGCCAGAGGTATCAAACGAGCAGACAGCCTTGAGGATCGTGAAGGTCGAGGAAGGCACAAACGCGCCGCTGGAGGGCGCGATCTTCAAGGTCACAAATCCCAACGGCACGGTGCTCGGCAGCTTTTCATCCGGCCCGGACGGCACCGTGACGATTCCTGTTGACATCGTGGGACATTATACGGTCGAGGAAATCACCCCTCCGAAATGGCACACGCTCTCTGCGCAGCCGACGCAGCACGTCACCGTTCTGCACGGCAAGACCGCTGTTGTCACATACGAAAATGCCCCCTGCGGCAATCTGCGCGTGGAGAAGAGCAGCGACACCGGCGAGGCACTTCCCGGTGTGACGGTGCAGGTCAAGGATATTGCGAGCGGCACGACCTACACCAAAAAGACCGGCGCGGGTGGCGCTGCGATCTTCAACGAGCTGCGCCCCGCGGCCTACGAGGTGCGCGAGATCGCGGGCATCGAGGGCTGGCAGTTCGACGGCGAGACAGTCAAGACCGTCAGCGTCACAGCGGGCGAAACGGTGAGCGTCAGCTTCATCAATAAGGAGCTGCCGGGGCTTCGCATCACAAAGTACGACCGCACGACGCACACCGTCCTCGAAGGCGTCACCTTTGAGGTATGGCACGACGGCGTTTCCATCGGGCGCTATGTCACCGATATGCAGGGAGAGATCCTGCTCCCCAACGCTGCCACCGGCACCTACCTTGTCAAAGAGGTGCAGGGGCCGAATACACACATTGTTTGCACCACGCCGCAGCAAATCGAGTTGAAGGTGGGCGACGGCATCCGAACGCTGGTATTCTTCAATGACCTCAAGCCGGGGCTGACGCTGACAAAGGTGGATAGCGCCGACCTTTCCAAGCCGATCGCCAACGCGAAATTTGAGCTGAAAAAGGTCGATGGCAGCTATGGCCCCGTGGAGCTGCTGACGAATGAGCGCGGCGAAATTGACCTTTCCAAGCTCCCCACCGGCGCCTATGTGGTGACGGAAAAAGCGTGCGCGGGCTATGTCATTGATGACGCTCAGCGCATCATTGAGCTGAAGCCCAATGAGAACGCCGAATTTGTATTCACCAATTCGGTGCTGCCCTCGCTTTACTTGAAGAAGCTGAGCGCGGACGGTACGCCGCTTGCAGGCGTGTCGTTCCGCCTATCAAAGATCGAGGACGGCGCACACTACCTCGACCGCACGACCAATGCGGCAGGAGAAATTCTGTGGGGGGGCCTGACACCCGGCGTTTGGTCGCTCAAGGAGATCTCCACCGTGAGCGACCATATCCTCGACCTGCGAGAATATCATGTTGCGCTGTTTGCGGGAAAAACGAGCACAAAAGTCCTGCAAAATCAACGCCGCCCCAACCTGACCGTCTACAAGCACGACGCCGACACCGGTGAGCCGATTGCGAACACCGTGTTTGAAGTCCGCGCCGCAGACGGCCACAGCGTCGATCAGATCAAGACGGACGGTGAGGGCAAGGCGGAACTGAGAAATCTGCTGCCCGGTGTGTATGAGATCATTGAAAAGTCCGTGCCGGCCCCGTATCTGCTGGACGCGCCCTCTCAGCTTGCGACGCTCTATCCCAACCGCGACCACACCGTTTATTTTGAAAACCATCAGAAGCCCGCGCTGACCGTCAAAAAGGTGGACAGCGTGACGGGAGGCCCCTTGCAGGACGCGAAATTCCATGTTACCTACGCCAGCAACAATACCGGCAGCGGCGAGATCAACGACCTCGGCACCTACTACACCGACGAGCATGGTCAGTTCCAGCTCACCGGTCTGCGGGACGGCTGGTACAAGGTGACGGAGCAGGAGCCGCCCACGGGGTACGCCATCAAAGAGGCCACGCAGGAGGTCTATATCCAGTCCGGCACCGGTAAAGTGCTGACCTTTGAAAACATTCCGCTTTCTGCCCTCGTCGTGTGGAAGTATGATAGCGTGACGGGCGTGGCGGTCAGCAACGCCGTATTCCAAGTGAAGTATCTGACCGGCACCTCCGGCACAGGCGGTACGGTCATCGGCACCTACAAGACTTCCGCCAATGGCAGCTTCACCGTGACGGGTCTGAAAGAAGGCACTTACATTGTCGAAGAGCTTGCCAGTGACAGCGGCCATGTGATCGACTCCGCGCCGCAGACGGCGTACATCAGCGGCAAGCAGCAGGATGTGGTGCAGCTCTACTTCGGCAACAGCCCCAAGGGCAGCCTGCTCGTCAAGAAGATCGACAGCGTGACCCATAAGCCCCTTTCCGATGTAGAATTTTTCGTGACCACCGCAGACGGAACGGTGGTGGGCGACGCCAACGGCAAATATGTGACCGACAGCGCGGGCAGCTTTACCGTCAGCGGCATCGCTCCCGGCACGACGCTGGTGGTGAAGGAAACCCGCGCAAGGGACGGCTATCTGCTGGACGACGCCCCGCAGGCCGCGACCGTCAAGGCAGGTCAAACCGTGACGCTGGAGTTCCGCAATCAGCCGCAGGGCGGCGTTTTGGTGAAAAAGGTGGACGCTGTGACGAACGCGCCCATCTCCGACGTTGAGTTCCTTGTCACCGATTCGGACGGCAATCTCATCGGCAACGCCAACGGAAAATTCGTGACGGACAGCGCAGGCACTTTTACCATCCCCGCTATTGCCCCTGATACCACGCTCATTATCAAGGAAGTCCGCGCCAAGGCGGGCTATATTCTCGACGATACTCCGCAGACGGTCAAGGTCAAATCCAATGAAGTTGTAACGGTGGAGTTCCGCAACCAGCCGCAGGGCAGCCTTATCATCAATAAGCTGGACAGCGTAACGCACGCTCCGCTGGAGGGTATTCGCTTCAAAATCGTTTTTGCGGACGGCAGTTATGTGGATAACAGTGCGCTGTCCAGCAAGGGCATCTATTACTCCGATAAAAACGGCCAAATTGCTCTTAATGTCACAGGCACAGTCGTCGTGACGGAGGAGGCCAGTATCGAGGGCTACACCATAGACCCCAATACCCGCACTCAGACGGTCGAGGTCCGTGCCAATGATACGCAGACGCTTACATTCTTCAATGACCCAGTAGGTGGTCTGGAACTTATCAAGGTCAATGCGGACAAGCCCTCCGAGCGTATTCCCAACACGACCTTTGAGATTCGCAAGGCCGGTGACGATGCGCTGGTGGACACCGTTACGACTGACCGCAATGGTCGCGTATATGCACCGCTGGCAAGCGGCAGTTACTATGCCGTGGAAACGGATTGTCCGTCTCGCTTCAAGCTGGACAGCACGCCCCATTACTTTACCGTAGAGGATGGGAAAACAAGCAAGCTGTCTGTGACCAATCAGCCGCTGTCCGGTATCCTCATTCATAAAATCGACAGCACTACGGGCAAGGGCATTTCCGGTGTCTCGTTCCTGCTCTACGACAGCAGCCACCGTCCCGTTGGCGAGTACACCAGCGACCAGCGCGGCTATGTCTACATCGACGATCTGACCGCGGGCGGGCGCTACTACCTGCGAGAACTGGAGAATGAGGGGTACGTTTCCGATACCGAGTTGAAAACCGTCTATGTCCGCAGCGGAGAAGTGGCGGAGCTGACATGGAAGAATACGCCGATTTGTGGACAAATCCAGATCGTCAAAAAGTCTGCGGACTACAATCCCACCAACGGCTTGCCTGCCGGTTCGCTGCTGGAGGGCGCGGTATTCGAGGTTTACGGCAAAGCCGGTAATGTGGTAGACACCATTCGGACAGACCGCAACGGGCACGCCGTTTCCAAGACGCTCCCCCTGTCCCGCTATACCATCCGCGAGGTGCGTGCTCCGGCGTTCTACTCTGCCAACCCGACCGCAATGACCGCCTATCTTGAGTACGAGGGGCAGATCGTGACCTTTGAGGTGACGAATGCCAGTGCAAACACAGGCGTTGCCATCAGCAAAACCGGCCCGAAAGAAATTGTAGCAGGCCAGATGCTGCGCTATGTGTTCTCCGATATCGCCAATACCGGAAATACTACGCTGACGAGCTTTTACTGGCGGGACAGCATTCCCGCGCAGGTGACACTCAATAAGGTTGTAACCGGCACCTACAATGCGGCGGGAAGCTATAAGATCGTTTATAAGGTCAACGGCACCGGAGACTATCGGACGCTGGCCGACAATCTCTCGACGGCAATAAACTATACGCTTGATACCCGAACGGTAACGCTGGGCCTTGCTGCAAACGAAAAAATCACAGAGATCATGTTCGTATTCGGACAGGCACCGGCCAGCTTTGCACAGGTCGAAACGCCCATGCTCTATTGCACGGCGGCATCAAACCTTGCAGGCGGCTCCGCCTTTGTCAATGTTGCGGATGCAGGCGGTATCTACAGCGGGCAGTGGGTGCAGGCGGTAGCGCGGTGGACCACTGCGGTCTATGGCAGTACGCCTATGCTCCCTAAGACCGGCTATTAAGTGAAATCGGTCCATCAAAAGCTGTCTCAATTTGAGACAGCTTTTTGACGGGCTGGAAAGGAGATAGGTATATGGAATACACAGCTATCCGCAGCAGCTTGGAAATCAGCCGCGATATGGCGGATTATTTAGAGGCTGCCGATCCACAGAAATATCCTCCTGCAAGCCGTGCGCAGACGATACGGGAGATCAACGACATTCTGACGGGTCGATCCGACGCGCCGTTTGATTCGCCGCTTGGACGGGCGCGAGATAAGCGGGCCATTGAACTTATGGCGGACTTTGCGGCACTGTCTATTCAGGTCAAGCAGATGGAGCTGCCCTCCCCGTTCAAGCGCGGCAGAGCGCAAAAATACCCACTGTGGAACGTGGATGCAGAGACGCCTCTGAAATGGATCGACCAAAAGCGGTATGACAGCGCTGTACGGAACGGTTTTCCTGACGGCTTTTTTAAGCAATCATATTTCGACCGTGTTTCGTTCCATGACCTGCCGGACGACGTGGATTGCACGGGATCGACCTTTGCCGATTGCCGCTTTACCGCCTGCCGCGTCAAAGGAACGCTCTTTGAGGACTGTACCGTGCGTGATACAAACTTTTCAAATTGTCGACTGGATCTCTGCCTGTTCGCATACGCGGGCTTGTCGCACGTCAGGTTCTTTGACTGCACGATCCATAAGGGCGGCTTTGCGTTTTCGCAGCTCAAAGGCGTTACTCTTTTGGATTGCAGCATGGAATCGGTCAATATGGGAAACTGTGCGCTGGACGGCTGTTCCTTTGCACGCATCAGGGCAAGAGATATTCGGCGGCTGGCAACCTCGACGATCACGCAGGGCGGCGTCACGCAGGAGGAATGTGAGCGTCTGCGGGAACAGACCTACCGTGCGCTTGGTGTGGAGCTGCCCGAACGAAGCTGCGCCAAAAGGTCGATAGGACGGGAAAGGGGCAGCCGATGAAACCGAGCCAGCATAACGATTGGCTGGACAAGCTGCCAATGCTGCTTCTCATGCTCGGCCCCGTGCTTTATCTGGCGGCTGTGCTGGCATCCGGATATGAGGATGGCATGAATATAATTGAGCTGATGGGGCGCTTTGCCGAAATGGTAGAGCGCCCCTTTTCCCTACGCTGGACCGGACATACTTTGAAATTCATGCTGGGCGCGGTGATTGCCTACGGTGTCACGGTTTTGTTTCTCTTTTCCACAAAAGAAAACAAGCGGACCGGCGAGGAGCACGGCTCGGCACAATGGGGCAGCGCAAGGCAGCTTGACCGGAAATATCGGGATAAGGACCCCGAACGGAACACCGTGCTGACACAGCACGTCAGCATGAGCTTGGACGGCCGAAAGCACAGACGAAATCTGCTGCAAATCGTGGTCGGCGGTTCCGGCTCAGGCAAAACGCGCTTTTTTGCGAAGCCAAATCTGATGGAGGCAAACTGCTCTTATGTTGTCTGTGATCCAAAGGGGGAAATGCTGCGCTCAATCGCGCCGCTTCTGTTGGAAAAAGGCTATGTTGTCAAAGTCTTTGACCTGATCGACACAAAGCGTTCCAACTGCTTCAATCCCTTTGCCTATCTCCATGACGACAAGGACGTGATGAAGATGGTCAATAATCTCATAAAAAATACGACGCCGAAGGACGCACAGCAAAACGATCCGTTCTGGGAGCGCAGCGAAATTGCACTGGACACGGCCATCATTCTGTACCTGATCCATGAGGCCCCGCCGGAGGAACAGACGCTTGACATGGTGCTGTATATGCTCAACTGTGCAGGAGCGAGCGAGGAGGACGAGAGCTATCAATCGCCGCTCGACCTGCTCTTTGAAGCGTTAGAGGACGAAGAACCGGACCACGTTGCCGTGCGGGAATACCAAATCTTCAAACAGGCCGAGGGCCGCACGGCAAAATCTATCTTGATTACTGCGGCGGTACGCTTGTCGGCCTTTATCCTGCCGGAGATCAACCGCATTACATCGCATGACGAGCTGGAGCTTCATTTGCTGGGCGAGCGGAAACAGGCTGTCTTTTGCGTAATTCCCGATAACGACAGCACCTTTTCGTTCCTTGTGGGGATGCTCTACACCTGCACCTTCCAATCGCTCTATTACCGTGCGGACAAGCTGCATCAGGGCGGGCTGCCGGTCCCCGTCCGGTTGATGATGGATGAGTTTTGCAACGTGGCCCTGCCCGACGAGTTCGGCAAAATACAGGCGACCATGCGAAGCCGTAATATCATGTCTACGATTATTTTGCAGAACTTCTCCGCATTGAAGGCCCTTTATAAGAACGAGTGGGAGGGGCTGCTGGGGAATGCAGATACCATGCTCTACCTCGGCGGCAATGAACAGAGCACGCATAAGTACATCAGTGAAATGCTCGGCAAGCAGACCATCAAAGTACAATCCAGCGGGCAGACAAAAGGGCGCAACGGCTCCATGAGTATCAACTATCAGACGATAGGCCGCGAGCTTATGACGCCGGACGAGGTGCGCGCAATGGACAACCGCTACGCTCTGCTTTTCATCCGCGGGGAGCATCCGGTCATGGACCAAAAGCTGGATATACTCAAGCACCGCAACCTGAAATATACCGAGGACGGTGGAGCTGCCCCCTATGTTCACCGCCCCGATATGGACTACACACTGGATGATCTGGCCTTTGTGCCGGAGAACATAGAAACCATTGAAATCATTGACGATTTGGAGGAATGATTATGAAAGCCAATTCTAAGAAGCCTTTTGTAAAGGAAGCACAGAACAAGAATGTGCGCCGTGCTTATTTCTCAGCTGTGCTCGTGCTGACGCTGTGTGCATCTCTTACCGTTCCTGCACTTGCAGACGGGACCGATCCCCTGACAGTCGTAACCAATTTGTCCAACTTCATCTTTTCCTGCATCAAGGCAATCGGTGTAATCGTACTGGGATGGGGAATTGTGCAGGTCGGTATGTCCATCCAGTCCCACGACGCCAGCCAGCGCACACAGGGCTTTCTTTGCTTGTTCGGCGGTATAGTAATCGCCTTTGCAAAGGAAATTCTTGTCGCTATCGGCGTTATGTGAGGACTGTGGCTTGAGAAAGAAAAATCGTATCATCGGTTGTGAGAAAACCGTGCGCGGCCTGCTGATTACCGTAGAGACGCCAAATGACCAGCTTCATCGGGAGCTGTACTGCGGCTATACCGAACGGGAGGCTTTGAAGCTGGCGAGGAACACAGACTTTGACCGACGTGCCGGCTTACTCTTTCACCGTTCCACTCAGCCGCGCCAAAGATAACAAATGTCGAAAGCCGTCTCAAATTGAGACAGCTTTCGAGGAGGGTATAGAATTGAATGATAATTGGATCGTTGAACACCTGCAAAGTGCTTTTGCGACATGGAACAGTAAGCTGACGGAAATATGGTCGCTTGTGACAACGACGCCGCAGGAATTTAAGGGCGGTATCCTCTGGAGTACCATCGTTGGCATCAATGACGCGCTCAAAGGAATTGCCTACGGCCTGCTGGTTCTGTTCTTTGCCATGAGCATATTTAAGAGCGCGACGAGCTTTCGGGACTTTCAGCGGCCCGAATTTGCACTGCGGCATTTCCTCCGATTTGCTGCGGCAAAAGTTGCGGTCGGCTATGCTATGGATATTATGACGGCTATTTTCTCCATCTGTGGCGGCATCGTGCAAACGGTGATGGGCCGGATCGGAGCAATGAGCGCTGCCAGCGTGACGCTTCCGGAGGAGATCATCACAGCGATTGAGGACGTAGGCTTTTTACAAAGCATCCCCCTATGGCTTGTCTCGCTGCTGGGGAATCTCTTCATTACGGCTATGTCCTTTATTTTGATTATGACCGTGTATGGACGTTTCTTTCGCTTGTATATGTTCACTGCATTGGCGCCTCTCCCGCTTGCGGCATTCGCCGGTGAGGAAACGAGCTTTGCAGGACTGGCTTTTATTAAGTCCTACATTGGCGTATGTATGGAGGGTGTCATAATCGTGCTGGCCTGCCTGATCTTCACGGCCTTTGCCTCTGGCAGCGAGCCAGTCATTGATACGTCCCTGTCAGCCGTCAGCATGAGCTGGAATTATATCGCTGAAAGTATTTTCAATATGCTGGTCCTGCTCTCGCTCGTCAAGGGCGCAGACCGCATCGCCAAAGAGATGTTCGGCGTGTAGACAGACTTGTAAGCGAATATGAAAATACAAGATTTCATAAAATAAGAAAGGTCTTGACAATATAGGATTTAACCCATATACTAAATATAGGATAAATCCCATGTCAAGGGAAGGTGCTGCGAAGATGCAGAGCTATGAAGTAATCTTTTATGATTTGGAGGATGGGACGGAGCCTGCAAAGGAATTTCTTCTCAGCCTTGATGTGAAGATGCGAGCTAAGATGCTCCGAACCATTGACCTGCTTGCCGTCAACGGTGTCGAGCTGCGTGAGCCGCACTCTAAACCGCTTGACGATGGCATCTTTGAGCTGCGGGCAAAAGTCGGCTCAGATATAACAAGAGTGCTCTATTTCTTCATGGTCGGTAAGCGAGTGATCCTGACCAATGGATTTGTCAAGAAAACAGTAAAGACGCCGCCTGCGGAGATTGCGCGGGCGAAACGCTATCGGGCCGAGTACCTCGGCAGGAAGGACGGGCAGCATGAGTAAGTATAGTGATTTTCTTACGGAACAGCTCAAAGGCCCTGCGCTGAAAGCGGAATACGATGCGCTGGAGCCAGAGTTTTCGGTCATTCAGGCCATGATCGACGCGCGCAAGGCGGCCGGTTTGACACAGAAACAGCTTGCCGACAAGACTGGCATCGCACAGTCCGACATCAGCAAACTGGAAACCGGCAGTGCAAATCCGTCTCTGCGGACACTGCAACGTCTCGCACAGGGGATGGGCATGAAAATGAAGATCGAGTTTATTCCCTTTGCGGGATAATCGGAGCATAAGGAAAGGCGGGCATCAGCCCGCCTTTTTCGTTATTCATCGTAGTGCGCGATGGGAATACCGCTGTGCAGCTCGAATGAACTGATGCTATGACCTTCTTTCCGTGCTTGCTCCAGCTCGTCCAAAAGGAGCCGCTGTGCGCGGCGCTCCATCCGTATATCCCGTACTACCGGACCGAGCCATGACGCGAGGACCAACAGGACCAATACCGCGAGGATTCCGTAATATGCAACAGAGTGCTGCGCCACCCATGCGGGAAAGACCGCAAGGCCGACTACCAAGTAGAGCAGCACCGGCAGAATATGGAGCTTCGCAAGCAGACGCAGCGTGAGCTTCAGGCATACCAGTATGGCGACAAGAGCAAGAAAGGCAAGGACTATTTGTTGTAATGCGGTCATTTCAGACACCCCCTTTTGTGATACTTATATTATCTCATAGCCTGAAAAGGCTGTCAAAAAATCAAATCGACACGTCGAAACCTGTCTCAAATTGAGATGGGTTTTTCATTTGTGGAGGATCGAATATGGAAATCAAAATCCCGAAAGAAGTACGGCGGCACAAGGAAACGATATTCTTCGGCTTGAGTACACGCCAGTTCCTTTGCGCGCTGCTTGCCGTGTGTGCAGCAATCGGCGTTTACTTCGCATTGAAGGATACCCTTGGCCGTGAGACGGCAAGCTGGGTCTGCATTTTGGCCGCGGGCCACTCGCGGCCGCAGGCTTCTTTCAGTACAACGGCCTGACGCTGGAAGCCTTTCTATGGGCCGTCATTAAATCGCAGCTGCTTTGTGCTGCACCGCGAAAATTTGAAGCGAGGAGCATCTATCAGGATGCCCTGCATGACAAGGAGAAGTACGACCATGATTAAGACATTGATTGCAGCCAATCGCAGTGAACGGGAAACCTTTCGTGTTCCCCGCAGCGTCCAGCAGAGCATCCCCATACACCGAATTTATAAGGGCGGCATCTGGAAGGTTGGAAATAAGTATAGTAAGACGTGGCAGATCACCGACATTAACTATGCTGTCGCATCGCATGAGGATCAGGAAAAGATGTTCCTTGCTTATGCTGCCGTCCTTAACTCACTGCCGACAGACGCAACAACTAAAATCACAATCAATAACCGGCGCATGGATATGGCAGATTTTCGGCGCACGGTGCTCCTTTGTGAGCGCGGGGACAGGCTGGACGAGTACCGGCATGAGTATAACGCCATGCTGACGGATAAGGCCGACGAGAGCAACAATCTCTTACAGGACAAGTATATTACCATCTCTGTGTGCCGAAAAGACATTGATGAGGCTCGCGCCTTTTTCGTGCGCGTGGATGCTGACCTTGAAAAGAGCCTGAGCGGTCTGGACAGCACGGCCAAGGCCCTGAACAACTACGAACGGCTTCGTATCCTGCACAATGCCTTTCGTCCTGGGGAGGAGCAGTTCTTCCGCCTTGACCTCACAGAGACGATGCGTAAGGGACATGACTTTAAGGATTATATCTGCCCTGACGGGCTGTGCTTCAAGTCCGGCCATTTTGAAATGGGCGGCAAGGTCGGGCGCGTTCTGTTCCTGCGCGAATATGCAAGCTACATCAAAGACAGCATGATCTCCGAGCTATCCGACTTTTCCCGTGACCTCATGCTGTCCATCGACCTTCTCCCAATCCCGACCGATGAAGCCGTGCAGGAGATACAGTCCCGCATTTTAGGGATCGAATCCGACATTACACGATGGCAGCAAAAGCAGAACGCTAACAACAATTTCTCCGCAAGCATCCCCTACGAGCTGGAGCAGCTTCGCGGGGAAACCAAGGAGTTTTTAGACGACCTGAGTACACGCGACCAGCGCATGATCTTTGCCAATGTCACGCTCGTCCATATCGCGGACACGCTGGAGCAGCTGGACGCCGACACCGAAACGCTTTTGTCCGTAGGTCGTAAATATCTCTGTCAATTTGCTGTTCTGCGCTACCAGCAGGAGGATGGATTGAATACGGTGCTGCCCTACGGCCTGCGCCGCATTAAGGCCATTCGCACCCTGACAACGGAAAGCGCTTCGGCTCTGATGCCGTTTCGCGTGCAGGATATTCAAGACGCTGGCGGTATCTATTACGGCATCAACAGCGTGACGCATAATCTTATCCTGTGCAATCGCAAGCAGCTTTTGAATGGCGGCGGCTTTATTGCTGGTGTATCGGGCAGCGGAAAGTCAATGGCCGCAAAGGGCGAGGTCATCAATATCGCGCTGGCCTCACCGGAGGACGATATTCTGATCGTCGATCCGGACGGAGAGTATGCGCCGCTCGTCCGCGCCCTCGGCGGTACGGTTCTGAAGGTATCCGCCAACAGCCCAAATCATATCAACGCTATGGCGATCAATGCCGACTATGCCGGTGAGGACGATCCCGTGATGCTCAAGTCCGAATTTGTGCTGTCCCTCTGCGACGAGCTGATGGGGAGCGGCAGGCTCGGCCCGCAGGAGAAGTCCATCCTTGACCGATGTGTGGCATTGGTCTATCAGGACTACCTGCGCGACTATGCCGGTGATCCGCCTACGCTGCGTGACCTTCATGCCGTGCTGCTTGAGCAGCCGGAGCAGGAGGCGCAGAGTATTGCCCTTGCGCTGGAGCTGTTCACAAAGGGAAGCCTGAACATCTTTGCTCACCAGACAAACGTGGACCTGTCCAGCCGCATTCTCTGCTTTGATATATTGGAGCTGGGGAAGCAACTCCGGTCCGTCGGAATGCTTGTCATGCTCGATGCCATCGTCAATCGTGTGACCGCCAACCGGCAAAAGGGCAAGCGGACATGGATACTCATTGATGAGATCAGGCTCTTTTTTGCCAGTGAATACAGCAGCAGCTTTTTGGAAAGGTCCTGGCTCAACTTCCGTAAGTACGGCGGTCTGCCGACCGGCCTTATTCAGAACGCGGAGAAGTGCCTGACGAATGAGACGGCCCGTTTCCTGTTCGGCAACAGCGAGTTCCTTATTATTCTGAAGCAATCCCCTGCCGATCTAAAGCTCCTAAAGCCGTTGCTTGACATTTCCGACACGCAGGCGAGTGCGGTAAGGACGGCAGAGGCGGGCTGCGGGCTTATCAAGTCCGGCAATACGATGATCCCGTTCAAGAATCAATTCCCGCAGGATACGCAGCTCTATCGTCTTATGACGACAAAGCCGAATGACCGATAAACAACTTGTCGAAAGTTGTCTCAAATTGAGACAGCTTTTTCCGGAAAGGGGGAATGGGACTTGCCCGAAATAAGAGAGAAGCCGAAGATGGGGAAGCCAAAGGCAAAGCATACGACGCCGTTATCTCCGAAGCAGGCCGCGCGAGTTATGGCCGAGAAGTACCGCAGGCAGGCAGAGCTTCGCGCGCCGGATGAAAAGAACGCGACCGAGCAGGCGACAGAGGAGATCACCAGCGCGGCCGACTATATTGCCAATGAATTGATCGAGAGCGTTTCCCCTCCGCGCCGCCCGCGCAGTACCGCCTTTCGGCAGAGGGGAAACCCGCTCCGCGAGAAATTTGAGCAAAACGGCAGTGTGCGGGGGAACCGTCGCACTGCGGTACGGACGCATCCGAATGGCGAAGAAATGGCAGAGCAATACCGCGGGGAGAATCACAAAGTGGACGCTGGGACGCCGAGCGTGCGAGAGCGGCACGCGGACAAGGAAATGCCCGCAAAGCAATCTCCAAAGGTTCGGAGCTGCCAAGCGGGATCTGCCGTGAAACCGTCAACAGAGCCAAAGCAGAACCGGCCTGTGACGATACCGGCGCGGAAAGGCGGCAGGCCGCAGGTGATACGGCAGCCTTTCGAGAATAGGCGGATGGGAGCGGCAGGCCAGCAGGCCACAGAACGAGCGAAGAAAACGGCAAAGACCGTAGCGGTATTTTCCAAGCGAGCGGGCGCAGCAGTGGCAAGGGCATTGGCTGCGGTTGTTTCTGCACTGGCTGCGGCGGTCGGAGCTGTTCCGCTTGTCGCTACGCTCGTTATTGTGATCGCTGTTGCAGCAGTGGCCAGCTCGCCGTTCGGACTGTTCTTTGCCGCCGAGCGCAGTGCTCACGGCACGGTATCTGTCTCCGAGGCGGTGGCGCAGGTCAATGCAGACTTTAATGAAAAGCTGGAGGAGCTGCAAACCGGCTATGATGGCGTTGTGCTTCACGGACGGCAAGCGGACTGGCCGGAGATTCTGGCCGTGTTTGCTTGCCGCTTTGCAGGGGATGAGCAGAACGGTGTGGATGTTGCCACGCTGGACGCTGACCGAATGAGTAAGCTCAAGTCTGTCTTTTGGGATATGACAGAGATCACGACAGAGGTTGAAGAAATTTATCACGAAGGGACCAATGATGAGGATGGCTGGACGGAATACATCCTTCATATCACGGTCACGCCGCAGACTGCCAACGCCATGCGCACGGCCTACCGGTTCACGGCATATCAGAACGATGCCCTCGACGAGCTGCTATCGGACCGGACTGCGTTGGCCTCTCTTGCGAAGAGCCTGACGATCACGAATGCCGACGCTATTTCTCTGCTGCGCGCACTGCCAAAGGAATTGAGTGAAGAGCGTCGCGCTGTGGTGGAACGGGCGCTGTCCCTCGTCGGAAAAGTCAATTACTTTTGGGGCGGCAAAAGTCTTGTGTTCGGCTGGGATAACCGCTGCGGCCATAGTAGTCGAACAGCCACGGTTCTGCCGGTATCAGGGTGGATAAGGCGACATTATTGTGTA
>ENA-UESC01001161-UESC01001161.1-human-gut-metagenome-genome-assembly--contig:-NODE-1161-length-21268-cov-7.386862_pt1 | contig 21268 bp, 17 predicted proteins | sample MGYA00242998_ERZ507999 | MGnify/ENA primary metagenome ERZ507999 (study PRJEB26167, sample SAMN06115465) | human gut metagenome | host: Homo sapiens | place: China:Hubei | collected 2016-04-27... | reverse complement strand
CGCCAGCCCGCCGCCGCCCAGCGCCGTCAGCGCCAGAATGAGCAGAGCCGACAGGCCGCAGAGGAAGCGGCGGACGGTCTGCTTGTCGGCCGCTGTGGCGAAGGTGTGGGCGAGGCCGGTGTCCTTCGCCAGCGGGAACGCCGCCACGGCAAAGCCCGACAGCGCCCGTTCCAGCACCAGCGCCAGCGTCCAGCACAGGCCCGCCCGGGGCGTGAACCGCACACTGCCGCAGAGGCCGAAGTAGGCCACAAAGTAGCAGCACAGCCGGATGACAGCGAAGGCCCCACAGTGGGAGTCTTTCAGGATCTCAAGCTTTTTTTCCCGGTCGCCGTAGCTCGAGAGGGCGTCCGAGGTGTCGGCGTAGCCGTCGAGATGGATGCCGCCGGTGACGGCCACCGGCACGAGGCAGAACGCCGCCGCCCGGGCCAGCTCCGGCAGGGGCAGGACGCCGCAGAGGCACCACAGCCCGCCGCACACCAGCCCGATGAGGGGGAAGGCGCACATGGCGTACCGCATATTTTTTTCGTTCCACTCGAACTGCGGCACCGGCAGGGCCGAAAACATCGCAAAGGCCACCGCGATGGTCTGCAAAACAGTCACAGCTTTTCTCCCCCTTTGTAGTACACCGGCAGGCCGCAGACCACCCGGCAGACGTTGTCCGCCCGGGCGGCGAAAGCGTTGTTCACCTGCGCCAGCGCCAGCAGATACTGGTCGGTGTCGCCTGCGTAGTCGGCACCGCCGCTGAACACCTCGTTCGATACGACGATAAGCTCGTCACACCCGGCGGCGAGGCGTTCCAGCCCGGCCAAAACGGCCTCGGCGGCGTGCTTTCCTGCCCCGCCGGGGCTGTAAAGCTCGTTGGCGACGAGGTTGCCGAGGTCTTCCAGCAGGACAGTCCCCCGGCCGGGCAGAGCCAGACGGTCGAGATGGAGCGGGCATTCCAGCGTTTCGAACTGCTTTTGCGCCCGCATTTTCCGGTGCTTTTCCACCCGGGCGGCGCACTCGGCATCCCAGACCTGCATGGTGGCGAGGTAATAGCGGGGCAGGCCGGTCTTGAGCACAAGGCTCTCGGCGTAGGCGCTCTTGCCGCTGGCCGCGCCGCCGAGCACCAGCGTCAGCATCCCACACCCCCCTGCGGCGTGTAGGCTTCGATGCCGCCCTCTTCAAAGGAATAACAGCCATCGTAGACGGCCAGCGCCATGTCCCACAGCGGGATGGCGGCCACCGCGCCGGTGCCTTCGCCCAGATGCAGGCCCGCCGTGATGAGGGCTTTTTTGTTCAGAGCGTCCAGCACCAGTTTTGCGGCCGGCTCGGTGGAGCAGTGGCTTGCAAAAACAGCCTTGGCCGCCGCCGGGCAGAGCCGGACAGCGCAGAGCGCCGCCACACAGCTGATAAAACCGTCGGCCAGCACCGGCACACCTTCCAGCGCACCGCCGAGGAAGATGCCGCAGAGTCCGGCAATATCGAAACCGCCCAGCTTCGCCAGCACGTCCAGTGCATCGGCAGAGTCGGGCTGATTTTTTGCGATGCCGCGATGGATGGCGTCGATCTTCCGGGCAAGTCCCTCGTCCGAAAGGCCCGCGCCCCGGCCCGTCATCCCTTCGACGGGCTGGCCCAGCAGCACAGCGGCCACGGCGCTGGACGTCGTGGTGTTGCCAATGCCCATCTCACCGGTGGCCAGCAGGCCGACGCCCGCTTTCTTCTGCTCCTGCACCAGCCGGATGCCCCTGCCGATGGCCTCCACAGCCTCAGCCCTGCTCATAGCCGGGCCGAGGGTGAAGTCCGCTGTGCCGGGGGCGATGCGGCAGTCGAGGACGCCCGGGACCGGGTCGCCCGCGATGCCCATATCCACCGGCACCACCTCGCACCGGGCGGTCTGTGCCATCCGGCAGACGCTGGTGCGGCGGGCGGCGAGGTTCTCAGCCACGGCGCGGGTCACGCTGCTGTCGGTCTGGCTGACGCCCTGGGCCACCACACCGTTATCGGCGCAGAGCACCAGCACCGCCCGGCGGGAAATATCCAGCTTTGCGCTGCCGGTGAGGGCGGCGGCGTCCTCGATGGTCGTTTCCAATCCGCCCAGCCCGCCCAGCGGCTTTGCAAGGCTGGCCCAGTGGGCGTGCGCCGCCGCCCGGGCGGCTTCGTCCGGCGGCGTGATGGCCGCACAGAGGGCGGCGAGTTCTGTCTCAGTCATGGTCTCTCCTGTAATTTTCAGCCGCGGCGGCAAAGCGCTGCGGCAGGGGCGTACCCGCCCAGTACAAATGCGGGAAGCCCGCATAGAAATGCTCGTTTACAAATCCGCACCGCCACGCTGCGCCGCCCACCGGCTTTTTTGCCGCGAGGGCCGCGCCGTTGGCGGTGGAATCCCAGTGGTGGAATTCGTGGATGGGAAAGCTCTCCCCGGCCCGGAAGAGCATACTGTCCGAGTCTGCGCTCAGCGCGGCATAGCCGAAGCGGACGAGACGTCCGGCATCTTTTGCTTCGCCCGGCAGGACGCCCGCCATCGGCCAGCTCTGCCCCTCGGCGTCCGTGAGGCTCTGCCCCAGATAGAGGAAGCCTCCGCACTCGGCTGCCGTGGGCAGACCGAACTCGATTTTTCGCTTTATCTCGCGCAGAAGCGAGGTATTTTCACTCAATTCTCTTGCGTGAAGTTCCGGGTAGCCGCCGGGCAGATACAGCCCGCCGATGTTTTCCGGCAGAGCCGTGTCGCGGAGGGGGCTGAAAAAGACCACCTCTGCCCCGGCGTCCCGAAAGGCCTCCAGCGTCTCGGCGTAGGTAAAGCAGAATGCCTCGTCCTGCGCCACGGCGATGCGGACGCGGGCCGGAGGCGTCTCCGGCTCCATCGGCAGGGCGGGCGGCTCCTTTTCGCAGAGGGCCAGCAGACGGGGCCAGTCGATGTGCTCCTCCGCCGCGTCGGCCAGAAGGGCCAGCTTCTGCTGTAAATTTTCCACTTCCGCCGCCGTGTAGAGGCCCAGATGGCGGGAACCGATGACGGCCTCCGGGAGTTTCGGCAGAAAGCCCAGCACCGGCAGACCCGTCTCTTTTTCCAGCATCGGGGCCAGCAGAGCGTGCATCCGTGCCGTGCAGTTGTTCAGCAGGATGCCTGCGATATGGCTGGGGGTGCGGAAATTTTTCAGCCCGTTCAGCTCTGCGGCCAGCGTCAGGCTCTGCCCCTTTGGCTCCACCACCAGCAGCACCGGCAGGCCCAGTGTGTCGGCCAGATGCCACGCACTGGCTCTGTCGCTGACGCCCCCGAGGCCGTCGTAAAAGCCCATGGCCCCCTCGCACACCGCCGCACCGTGTCCGGCGGCACCCTTCGCGTAGAGGGTGCGCACCGTCTCGGGCGCAGAGAAAAAGAGGTCGAGGCTGCGGCTCTCCACCCCCAGCACGGCCCGGTGGAACATGGGGTCGATGTAGTCCGGCCCGCTCTTGAAGGCGCAGGGCGCACAGCCCCGCCGCTTCAGCGCCATGAGCAGGGCGCAGGTCATGGTGGTCTTGCCGCTGCCCGAGCGGGGCGCCGCCAGCAGAAACTGTATCATGTCATTCTCCTGTGATAAGGTAGATGGGGTTCTGGGCCATCATCAGATGCAGCCCGCCCACGACCTTGGCCCGGCTGACGGCGATCTGGCTCACCTGCACGGTTCGGCCTTTGGCCGTCAGCGCGGCCACCGCCGCCGAAAGGGTCTCGAGGGCGATGGCCGACACGCAGATGCGGGCGTCGGGGTTCTTATCCAGCGCGGCGTCCACGATGGCGGCAAGGCTGCCCTTGCTGCCGCCGATGAAGACAGCGTCCGGCGCGGGCAGGTCCGAAAGGGCGTCGGGGGCAAGCCCCTCCACGAGGACGAGGTTCCGGGTCCTGAATTTTTCGCGGTTGGCTTTGATGAGCGCACATCCCTCCGGCCTGCACTCCACTGCGTAGACCCGGCCCCGGGGCGCGGCCAATGCCAGCTCCACGCTGACGCTGCCCGTCCCGGCCCCCACGTCCCACAGGATGTCTTCCGGGCGGACGGCCAGCTTCGCCAGCACAGCGGCCCGGACTTCCTGCTTGGTCATGGGAACGTCGCCCCGCTCGAAGGCTTCGTCCGGCAGGCCCGGGGCGCGGCGGGGCAGTCCCTCCACCGCCTCCACAAGAAGGACGCTCAGGCTGTTGAAGCGGCCTGCGGCCAGCTCTTTGACGCTGCCGCGGAAGAGCTTTTCTTCCGGCGTGCCGAGGCACTGGCCCACGACGGCCTGCACGTCCCCGAAGCCCTCTGCCGCCAGCTGGGCGCAGAGGGTGGCGGGGTCTTCGCTGCCGCCGGTGAGGAAGAAGGTGGGTCTGCCCTGCATACACTCGGCCACCGGGTCACAGGTGCGGCCATGGGCCGAAACAAGGTTCCACCCCTGCCACGGACGGCCCAGCGCCGCCGCCAGCAGCTGGATGCTGGAAAGGCCGGGCAGCACCCGGGCGCGGACGCCGAGGGCCTCCAGCTTTTCCATCATGGAGGACGCGCCGGAGTAAAAGCCGGTGTCGCCGCTGTAGACCAGCACGGCGTTCTCTGCGCCGGAAGTCTGCAGCAGCTCTGCCACCTCGTCGGGGCGGTAGGCGGCGGCGCGGTTCTCGGTGCAGCCGGCAGGCAGAACTGCCAGCAGACGCCGTGCGCCCAGGATGAGGTCGGCCTGCCGCAGTGCGGCCAGGCCCTGAAGGGTCAGGTTCTCCGGCTGGCCGGAGCCCATGCCGATGAGTGTCACATTCATCTTATCATCTCCTTGCAGCGTTTCAGCACCTCGGAAGCCGTCTCGCCCTGCTCGGGCGGGCGGCGGATGACCACCAGCTGCGCCCCGGCGGCAGAGGCGGCGGCGGCTTTTTCGTCGAAGCCTCCGGCTGCGCCGCCGTCCTTTGTGACGAGCCAGCGGATATGGAACTGCTCCATCATGGCCTGATTGAGGGCAAAGCTGAAGGGTCCCTGCATGGCGATGATGTTGCGGTGGGGGATGTTCGCCGCCTCACAGGCCGCGATGCTTTCCAGCGTGGGCAGGACGCGGGGGTAGAGCCGCTCGGGCGGGATGGCCGCAAACTGCGCCAGCTCCTTGGCCCCGGTGGCCAGCAGAAGATTCCCCTCTTCTGCTGCCAGCGCTTCTGCCGCCTGCTTTGCGCTCTCAAAAACGAGACAGTTTTCCGGCAGCGGACTGGCCGGGCGCAGCAGGCGGAGGTATTCCACCCCGGCCTTCTCTGCCGCTGCTTTGATGTTTTTGGTCGCCTCCACCGCATAAGGGTGGGTGGCGTCGATGCAGAGGGCGGCATTCCCCAAGAGCGCAGCCATCTCATCGGGCAGGAGCCGCCCGCACCGGACGGTGACGCCGGGGGTGCTCCCCTGCTCTTCCTGCCCCAGCGGGGTGGCCACGCTGACGGTGACTTCGATGCCCAGCGCCGCCAGCTGGCGGGAAAGCTCCCGCCCCTCGGTGGTGCCGCTGAAAACGACGACGTTCATCGGCGGTACCCCCGCGGCGTGACCATCCGCCCGCTCAGCGCGCGGGTGGCGGCGTTGCCCACAAAGACGGTGGTGAACATATCCACCTCGGTATCCCGGAGCTGGCTGAGGGTCAGGATGTGCTTTTCCTGCCCTTCCCGACCAATGTTCCGCACAGAACCGCAGAGGGTGTCCGGGGTTTTGCCGTTCGCCAGCAGGATGTCCACAGCCCGGCGCAGATAGTCCGGGCGGCCCTTGGAGGAGGGATTGTACAGCGCCAGTGCGAAATCGCCCTGAGCGGCGCAGGCCAGCCGCTTTTCGATGACCTCCCACGGCGTGAGGCGGTCCGACAGCGAGATGACGCAGAAATCGTGGGCCAGCGGCGCACCCAGCACAGCCCCGCCGCTGAGGGCGGCGGTCAGGCCGGGGACGACCTCCACGTTGACGTCCGGGTACTCTTCGGCCAGCTCCAGCAGCGGGCTGGCCATGCCGTAGACCCCGGCGTCGCCGGAGCAGACCAGCGCCACGTCCCGGCCCGCCCGGGCGGTATCCAGCGCCCAGCGGCAGCGGTCGATCTCCCGGGTCATGCCGGTGGTGTAGCACTCTTTTTCCGGGTAGAGGGGGCGCACAAGGTCGATGTAGACCGTATAGCCGCACAGCACCTCGGCCTGCTGCAAGGCGCTCTGCGCCTGCACGGTCAGAAACTGTCCGCCGCCGGGGCCAAGCCCCACGACGAACACGGTCTTTTTACTCTCACTCATTGCTCTGTCCTCCAATCGGGTGCAAAGGGGCGGACGGCCAGCGCCAGCGTCACGCCGCCGCCTGCCGTTTTGGGCAGAAGGAGCGTCCCGCCCGAGGCTTTTACCGCCGAGCGCTCACAGACGTTGTCCACGCCGGTGACACTTGCCACAAAGGCCGACGGGGTGAACTGTCCCGGCACGGCCCGCAGTTCGTCGGCCGGATAGAACGTGATGGGCCAGCCGTGGGCTTTGCAGAACGCTGCAAGCCCCGGCTCATCTTTTTTCAGGTCGATGCTGGCGGCGGCGCAGACCGCCGCCGGGCTGAGACCGGACGCGGCACAGAACGCTGCAAAGGCTTCTTCCAGCTGCTGGGCCGTCGTGCCGCGGCGGCACCCCACCCCCAGCACCCCGATGCGGGGGACGAGGTGGAGCGCCTCGCCCTGGGGCGTGAGGGTCAGGGCGAAGTCGGCGGCTTCGGGTGCGTCAGCCTTTTTCACGCCGGCGGGGGTCTCCCCCGCCACCGGCCACGGCGACCAGTACCGGACCGTCTGCCCGGCCAGCAGAGCACCGCTGACCCGCTTGATGCGCTCCGGCTCAAGGACAGCGCAGTTCTGGGCCTTGGCCCAGAGGTCCACGGCGAAGAGGCCGTTGACGTCGGTGGCCGTCGTGATGACCGGCACCGCGCCGCACGCTTTTGCCAGCGCCCGGGCCAGCGCGTTGGCACCGCCCAGATGGCCCGACAGGAGCGGCACGGCGAAGTTCCCGCCCTCGTCCACGACCACCACCGCCGGGTCGGCGGCCTTGCTCCTGCAGTGGGGCGCGATGGCCCGCACCGCGATGCCCACAGCTCCCACAAAAATCAGGGCCTCATCCTGTGCAAAATGCTCCGCCGTCCAGCCTTTCAGGGTCACGTCTCCGCCGCAGCGGCTCACGCTGCCGGGCAGAGCTTCCGCCAGCCGATGGGCCAGCGCCTCGCCCTTTGCGGTGAAGGCCAGATATGCCCGGCTCACTGCCCGGCCTCCGTCCCCTGCCGGAACTCGGTGGTAAAGGCGGGGTCGTAAAGCTTGCTGCGCTCGTAGTTTTCGCCCAGAAAGTCGCCTACGACGATGAGGGCGGTCTTGGTGATGCCGTTTTTGCGGGTCTCCTCGGTCAGTGTGGAGACGGTGCAGCGCACCACCTTCTGCTCGGGCCAGGTGGCCTTATAGACCACAGCGGCAGGGGTATCGGGGCGGTAGCCGCCGCTCTCGAGAAGGGCCTGCCGGACTTTGTCCACCAGCCCGATGGAGAGGAAGATGACCATGGTAGCCCCATGCGCAGCCAGCTTTGCCAGCTGTTCGGCCTCAGGAACAGGCGTGCGGCCCTCCATCCGGGTGATGATGACGGTCTGGCTCACGTTGGGCAGAGTGTACTCGGCACAGAGCGCCGCCGCCGCGCCGCAGAAGCTGGACACGCCCGGGGTGTCGTCATAAGGGATGCCGTCAGCATCCAGCGCGTCCATCTGCTCCCGGATGGCCCCGTAGAGGCAGGGGTCGCCGGTGTGGAGGCGGACCGTGGTTCCGCCGGCCTTTTCGGTGGCGCGGATGGTGTCCAGCACCTGTTCCAGCGTCATTTCCGCGCTGTTATAGATGGCACAGCCGGGCTTCGCCAGCCCCAGCAGGGCCGGGTTGACGAGACTGCCCGCGTAGATGATGCAGTCGGCATCGGCCAGCAGGGCCGCGCCCCGCCGGGTGATGAGGTCGGGCGCACCCGGCCCGGCTCCTACAAAATGGACCATATCTTACCCCTCCTTCACCAAAATCGTTGCGAAATAGCCCGCCGACCGGGCCGGGTCGTAATCGGTCAGGTCGGGCCAGACCTCCTCGTTCGGCAGGCCGCAGTTACAGACCATCGCGCTCCGGCTCAGAAGCCCGGCGTCGGCCAGCGCGGCCAGCGTCTCGGGCAGCTGACGGCCCGATTTCATCAGCACTTTTGCGCCCGGTGCGGCCAGCACCTCAGCGGCGCAGCGTCCCGGGGCGATGGTCAGCGGCTGCTCCATGCCGCCCGTCAGGGACTGGCCCAGCCGGGCCGCAGCGGCACAGAAGCTCGTCACGCCGGGGAGCATCACGGTCTTGCAGCCCTCGGCCTCCAGGATCTCCTGCAGGTAGCCGAAGGTGGCGTAGACGGACACGTCGCCGAGGTTGAGCATGGCGACATCCTGCCCGGCGTCGAGATATTCTTTCACGGCCCGGGCCGCCTCGATGTGGGCGGCTTTCTGCACCGCCGGGTCAAGGCTCATGGCGAAGCGCAGCGGCAGGATGGTCTTGCCGCTCAGATCCACCGCACCTTTTGCGATGTCCAGCGCCAGCATCCCGCCCTTCGGGGTCTGGGGCGCGGCGATGACCGGGCAGTTTTCGAGGCAGCGGACAGCCTGCAGGGTCATGAGCTCGGGGTCGCCCGGGCCGACGCTGACGCCGTAAAAAGTGCCTATCCGTTTTTCCATTCGTCCAGCAGCTCCTTTGCAGTTCTGGTCTGGCCCAGCGGGCCGTATTGGTTCGAGAAGAGCACCGCGCCCACCCGGAACGCCCCGGCGGCGCGGCGGTCGAGGTGGAGCTGGATGGCGTCCAGCAGGCTGGACAGCACCGGCTCTCTCATCTCTGCTTCGTCTAAGATCTCCATGCAGGCGTCGGTGGTGGCCGCGTTCATCAGGGCTGCGCAGACGTCCCGGGACGCGCCGCAGAGGGCAGCGTGGGCGCAGAGCAGCTCGGTGCGGCAGTCGGCTGTGCGGGAGTGGGTGTTCATGACGCCGCCCGCCAGTTTGACCAGCTTGCCGATGTGGCCCACCAGCACCACCTCTTCGAAGTGGGATGCCGCCGCCATATCCATCGTATCCCCGATGAAGTTCGAGGTCTTGACCACCGGGATATTCTTTAGGGCGGGCATCTTCTCGTGGAGATAGTCGAGGCCGTAGTTGCCCGGGGCGAGGATGAGCCGCCGGGGGCTTCCGGCCCGAAGCGCCGCCTGCCCCATTTCCAGCTGGATGGTGTCGAGGATGGCCTGCTGGCTCATGGGCTCGACGATGCCGCTGGTGCCGAGGACGCTGAGGCCCCCTTCCACGCCCATGTGGGGGTTGAAGGTGCGCTTCGCCGTCTCAGCCCCGCCCTCGATGGAGATGGTGACGTCAAAGCCGCCCGCGTACCCGGCAGATTCGGCCTCTTTTTCCAGCGCTTCCTTTATCATGGCCCGGGGGACGTGATTGATGGCAGCTTCGCCCACGGGCTGGTCGAGACCGGGCTTTGTTACCCGGCCCACGCCCTCACCGCCGTGGATGCGCACCTCGCCGGACAGCTCGGGCCGGAGGGCGACACCGGCGATGACCGGCAGACCGGTGGTCACGTCCACATCGTCGCCGCCGTCCTTCCGGATGGCGCACTCGGCCCCCTCGCCGGACAGGCGGCAGAAGATGGGCTCTACCTCCACCACGATGCCCTTCGGGGTGCGGAGGGCCACCGTCTCGGGGGTGCGGCCGGTGAGCAGCAGCCGTGCCGCGCCCGCCGCGCCCAGCGCCGCACAGGTGCCGGTGGTATAGCCGCAGCGCAGGAGCTTCTGGCCGCTGCGGACGTAGTGCTCAAAGAGCGGGCGCTTTTCCTCCGGCGCTTTTTCTTCGCCGTAGAGGAATGCGTACTGCTCATCGGTCAGAGCATAAATTTTGCAGATGTTTTCCCGGGCAAAGGCCTTTTCCGGTGTCATGACGTCCGAGACGCCCGCCGCCGAGACGCAGACGACCTTGTCGGAAACTTTCTGCGCCAGCTCCAGCTCGTGGAGGCTGAGGATGACGGCCATCTTCTTGTCCCGGGCGAGGCTTTTCAGGATGGCCAGCAATTCGGCCTTGCCCTTGATGTCAAGGAAAGACGTAGGCTCGTCCAATAATATCAGCTCCGGCTGCTGGCAGATGGCCCGGGCCAGCAGGACGCGCTGGCGCTGGCCGTCGCTGATGCGGTTGAAGTCCCGGCCCGCCAGCGCCTCGGCCCCCACGAGGGCCAGCGCGGCATGGACCTGGCGCTTATCTTCCGCCGAGAGGACACCCAGCCGCCCTGTGTAGGGGTAGCGCCCGGCGGACGCCATCTCGAAGCAGGTGGTCAGCTCGGTGCGGCGGGTGTGGGGCACCATCAGAGCCATTTTGCGGGCGCGCTCCGGGCCGGAGCAGTCCGCGAGATCTTTGCCGTCCAGCAGGACAGCGCCCCCCTGGGGGGCCAGCTGCGCTGCCAGCGTCTTGAGCAGGGTGGATTTTCCCGCGCCGTTGGGGCCGATGAGGGTGAGGATGGTCCCCTTCCCGACGCCGAGGCCGATGTGCTCCATCAGGGGCGTTTTGCCGTAGCCGATGGCAAGATCCTCGGCGCAGCAGTAGAATTTCGGATCGCTCATTCCCGGCCCTCCTGTGTCTGGCGGCGCACCAGCAGCCAGATGACCACCGGCGCACCGAAAACCGCCGTCACCGAGCTGATGGACAGCTCAGTGGGCGCGAACAGGCTGCGGGCGATGAGGTCGCAGAGCAGACAGAACGCTGCCCCGCCCAGACAGCAGCCCGGCAGGACATAAAGGGGCTTTGCGCTGCCCAGCAGGTTCTTGACCAGATGCGGCACCGCGATGCCCACAAAGGAGATGGGGCCTGCAAAGGCCGTCACGCAGGCGGAAAGCAGGCTGGAAAGCAGCACGAGGGCCGTCGAGAAGGCCCGCACCGGTACGCCGACGCTCCTGGCGTAGCTCTCGCCCATCTGGTAGGCCGCCATGGGCTTCGAGAGCAGGAACGCCGCCGCCAGCGCGGGCAGCACCACGCAGGCCGCTGCACCCACATTGGCCCAGGTCATGCCGGAAAAGCTGCCCATCGACCAGTTGTGGAGATTGACGATGTTGGAGTCCTGCGCGAAGGTCACCACGATGTCGGTGACAGCCGAGCAGATATAACCGATCATGATGCCGCAGATGACGAGGATGCTCATCCGCGGCACCCGCCGGGCCACCACCAGCACGAAGGCCATAGCCGCCATCGAGCCTGCAAAGGCGGCGATGATGAGGGTGGCCGAGCTGGTGAGCAGCCCCCGCTGTAAAAACACCACCATCGTCAGGGCCACTGCCAGCTTTGCGCCGCTGGACACGCCCATGACGAAGGGGCCGGCGATGGGGTTGGCGAAGAAGGTCTGCAGGAGGTAGCCCGCCGCCGAGAGGGCCGCGCCCAGCAGCACGACCATGACCGCCCGGGGCAGACGGAGCTGGAGCACGATGCCCACGGCCAGCGCATCTTCGCCCCGGCCCAGCAGAGCCGCCGCCACCGCGCCGGGCGTCAGGGACACACTGCCCCAGAACAGGTTGAGTGCAAACAGCACCGCGACCCCCGCCGTGAGGGCGAGGTACGCGAGGCTGAGGCGGCGGGTGGTGGTCATGACAAAGCTCCTTTTATACGATGCGCTGTAAGAAACGGAGGGACGCCGGGTCGGGCGAGCCCTCGGTGAAGACGAGGTTCATATCCGAGATGAGGTCGGCCAGCTCCATGCTCTGCTGGAAGAGGCTCTGGGCCGTACACCAGCAGTCGCCGGACTGGACGGCCTTGAAATCTGCCAGCATCGGGCATTTTTCGATAAGCTGGTCACGGGTCTCCACGACGCCCTCGATGGTGCTGTTGTAGATGAGGACATCGGCGTCTTTGGCCCGGGCGTAAAACGTCTCCAGCGGCAGTTTGATGGTGGACTGGGCCGACGTCTCCCCCTCGAGGTCGTCGAAGATGTAGACGCCGCCGGCCATCTCCACCATCTGGGCCACATAGTCGCTGGTGCGGCGGACGGTGATGAGGTTATTCGTGGTGATGGAGAAGAAGGCCGCGGTCTTGCCGGTGTTCTCCTGTTCGAGGATAGGGGCCACCTGCTCCACCTTCTGGCGGAAGACCTCTTCCGCCATCTCAGTCTTATTCAGCAGGATGCCGTAGAGCTTGATCCACTCCATCCGGGCCAGCGGGCCGCTCTCGTAGCTCGAGCGCTCCACGAGGACCGGCACGCCGAACTTTTCCAGCTGCTCCTTGACCTCGGGGTCGTGGAGCACCATGGTGTTCTCGATGGCGAGGGTGCAGCCGGCGGCAAGGATGCGCTCATAGTCCGGGGCGCTGTACTTGCCCGCGTAGGCGATGCGGCCCTCCTGCATGGCCTGTCTGGCCTCTTCCACATACCAGCCCTCGGCCTTCGTGCCGGAGAGGGCGATGCTGTCCAGGGCGTCCAGATGGACAAAGAGGTCCATCACCGAGGTGGAGACGAGATAAATATGATCCAGCGGCTGGCGCAGCACCACGACGTCCTCGGGCAGGTCGTCCACCTCGGCGGCCCCCTCGGGGACGACGAGGAACCGCCCGGCGTCCGGGATGTCGATCATCACATAGCCGCCCTCATAGCAGTCGGCGGAAAACTGGGTGGCATAGTCCAGCGGATAGCTGTGGTCGAACACGAGGGATGCTGTATTGGCCGGGGCGGTCTTGTTCTGCCCGCAGCCCGCAAGGGTGAGGGCGGCGGCAGGCAGGGCTTTCAGGAAATTGCGGCGTTTCATCGTTACTTTGCCTCGATCAGGGATGCAGAGGCGAAGGTCAGCGTATACTCGATCTCATGCGGGGTGCTCATGGCGACGGTATCGCCCACCACATCCAGCGGGGTGTCGAGAGCCGCGACGGGGATCTCGAAGGTAGAGTTGCCCTCGGTGTTGGTGGGCAGATACTTTTCGCCGTCCACCAGCATATAGTCGTAGTTGGGGCTGGACCAGACGATGGTGGCGGTCATCCTGCCGTCGGCCACGGTCAGGGCCGCAGGGCTTTCCACGGTGGCACGGCCGGAGCCGCCCTCGAGGGTCACGTCGCAGGTGTAGGTTCCGTCGGCAGGTGCTTCCGCCGCAGCAGGCTGGGCGTTGGCGACACGGACGGTATGGTCGTACCACTTGCCCTTGGAGCCGAGGATGGCCAGCTGGAAGTCCTCGTCCAGAGCCTCCACCGGGATGTCGAAGCCATACACCTCATCGGACAGGCCGTCGGAGTAGGTGACGGTGTCGGTGGTGGGCTGGAGCCAGTCCCCCTCGTGGGCCTCGGCGTCAGCGGCCATGCCGACGTAGAGGTTGACGATCTTCTTGGAGACGAGGCTGACGTGGAAGGTCATCTGACCGTCCTTCACGGTCAGGGTCCCCTTGCCGTCGTTGGCCTCGTTGGCATGGAACATGGAGCTGTCGGTGTCAAAGTCGGCGGTGTAGACGCCGTCGGGCAGAGCAGCCTCTGCTGCCGGTTCGGAAGCTGCCTCGCTCACGGCAGAGGAAGCCGCAGCCTCGGAGGAAGCGGCAGAGCTGGCCGGGGCGCTGGATGCGCCGCAGCCGGTGAGAGAACCAGCCAGCACAGCGCCGGCCAGCAGAAGAGCAAATTTATGGTTCAGTTTCATGATGATATACCTCGAAGTATCTATTTTACAGAAAAGATTATAACACGCCATGGCCCGAATTCAAAGCAGGCCGAAAAAGAAATTGCCCGAAAAGGCACTCCTTTCCGGGCAATCATAAACTTATGCTCAGCCGTTCAGGGAATCGACAGCGGCCTTGGTGTGTGCGACGTAGAGCTGCTGGATGTCAGCGACCTCGCCCAGACCGGCGATCTGGCAATCGACAGAATCGAATTCGCCGGAGGCCTCGAACTGGCTCTTCCAGGAATCCTCGTCGTCGCCCGCCATATCGTTGTTGGCGTGGTCACCTGCAACGACCATCAGGGGACGCAGGACGACCTTGGTGTAACCGGCGGCCTTGACAGCCTCGATGACGTTCTCGCAGGCAGTCTCCTCCGGCTCGCCCTCGACGGTGCCGATGAAGACGTTCTTGTAGCCCAGAGCGTTCATCTGAGACTGCATCTGGCTGTAGCTCACCTTTGCGGTGTGAGAGGTGCCGTGGCCCATAAAGACGAAAGCGGTGCCGTCCTTAGCAGCGGCGTCCAGACTGTCGAAACCGGCGGTCTTGACGGCCTCGGCGGTGATGGCCTTGGCGACAGCTTCCTTGTCGGCGTTGATGACGGTGGCATCGCTGCCCACCTCGCCCAGCAGAGGCTCGGCGATGGCGACAGACTCAAACTGATCGCGGTAGCTGTCCACCATCTCCATCATCTCGTCGTACTCCGCGCCGTGCATCAGATGGGTGGGCTGGACGACCAGATCCTTCACGCCGTTGGCAACAGCGCGCTCCAGAGCCTGCTCCATGTTGTCGATCTTCTCGCCGTCACGGGCCTGGACATGGTTGATGATGATCTGTGCGGTGAAGGCGCGGCGGACAGACCAGTCGGGATATGCGGCCTGGATGGCGTCCTCGATGCCCTTGATGTCCGCTGCGCGGCTGTCGTTGAAGGAGGTGCCGAAGCTGACGACCAGGATCTCCTTGTCGCCGATGTTGTCCTGGTTGCGGGCGTCGTCCTTAGAGGCGTCGCCGGTGTCGCGGCCAAAGTACTCGGGGCTTGCCTCTTCGCCCTCGACCATCTCCTTCTGGGCGTCGGTCAGGGCGTCCCATGCGGCCTTGGCGGCCTCGCACTGCGCGTCGGTGTTCTCGTTGCGCTCCTGCACATAGATGGCGTCGATGAGGTCTGCCACATTCTTTGCTGCCACTTCATCTGCCTCCTCGCTGCTCACCTCGCTGGCGGCGGCAGAGCTTGCGGCGGTGCTGCTGGCGGCAGTGGAAGAAGATGCACCGCAGCCGGTGAGGACACCGGCACACAGGGCCAGTGCGGCGGCAGCGGCGGTGACGCGCTGCCAGTTCTTGTTGGTTGCCTTACGCATTGTTTGAGTCCTTTCTGTTGTGTGGAATGTACGTTTCCGATAGAAAGGGTACGAAACGGGGGCCAGCTCAAACGAAAAAAGAGCCTTTTCACCGCGCGGAAGGCACAGCAAAAAGACCCTTTGAACATTCGGGCTTTTTGGTACGACCAATTCCTCGTGATCCGGAGCCGGACGCTCCTGTACCAACAGCGGGCAGGTTTCCTGACTGAAAGCTCACCGCCCGCTGCCGCCTTCCCAGAGGCAAAGCCTCCAGTGACCGGCGCTGAGCGCCAAGGCAGCGGACTCCCTTATCACAGTGACGAGATCGCGCGGGACTCGCACCCGCTTCCCTTTTACCCTCCCGGCCGGGGACGAAGCCCCGGCGGCAGGCACCTGCTGTTTTCTATTCAGACGAGGTGAAGTATACCACACTCCGCCCTAAAATGCAATATCTCAGCCCTCCTGCGGCACGGTCCAGACCATGCCCAGCGCTTCGAGCTTTGCGATGCGCTCCGCCGTCAGCTTTTTCTCGGCACAGGCGTAGTTTTCGCGCATCCGGCGGACCCAGTCGCCGAGGCAGAAGCCGTCTTCGGTCTTATAGTTCACCGGCACCAGCAGATTGCCGTGGGCGGCGCAGTACTCTTCGGCACGGCGGAACGCCCCGGCCCACTTGGCCTCCCGGGCGTCCCACTGCATCCCGATGGCATCCAGCAGAGCGATATGCTCCGGCGTCACCTGGAACGAGCCGGGCCGGGCCTTGCGGGCAGCCCGGAGGTTCGAGATCCAGACGCCCAGACGGAAGCCGTTCTCGTCCACGTATCCGGCAGGCACGAGGAGGCTGCCCTTCTTCTCGGCGTAGAGCCTGGCGCTCTGGTAGTTGTCCAGCCAGTTCTGCTCCCGCACGCTGTACGCGGGCGGCACCGGAGCGCTGAGGCGTCGGCCTTTTTCGCCCTTGAACAGCTCTTTCAGGGCCGCGCGGCGCTCGGCGGAGAGCTTTTTGCCCTCCCGCAGCATCTGCTTCTGACGGGACAGCCAGCTGCCCAGCCAGATGCCGTCCTCCGTCCGGTACTGGGCCGGAACGGCCAGACTGCCGTGCTCCTTTTTGTATTCCACGGCCAGCTCGTAGCGGTGCTGCCACGAGTCGGTCTTTTCCCAGTTCATGCCCAGCTCGTCCAGCAGGGCTTTCCGCTCCGGCGTCACCCGGGCGCTGCTGCGCTCGGGGTTCTGCCATGCGTACCGCTGACGGGACACCCACTTGCCCAGCAGGATGCCGTCTTCGTCGGTGTACTCGGTGGGGACGTCGAGGTTCCCGTGAGCGGCGTGGTACTTCACGGCGGCCTCGTAGGCGGTCTGCCACTTGCGGTCGTTCCGGTTCGTCCAGTCCACTCCCAGCGCTTCCAGCTTTTCGATCTGGGCGTCGGTCAGCACACCTTCTTTATAAGCGGCACGCTGACTGCCCAGCCAGACGCCCAGCGCCATGCCGTCCGGCGTGACGTACTTGACGGGAATTTCCAGCGTGTGATTTTCCAGATAATACTGGACGGCGGCGGCATAGCTCTTCTCCCAGAGGATGCTGCCGGTGTCCCACACCATGCCCAGTGCCTCGAGGCGCTCGACGCGGTCTGACGGCAGATTCCCGCTCAGATAGCGCTGGCGGTTGTAGACGATCCACTCGCCCAGCGCAAAGCCGTCCTTATCCTTATAATGGACCGGCACCAGCAGGTCGCTGTGGCTGCCGCGGTACCGCCGGGCCGAAGCACAGCCGTTCTCCCACGCCAGTTCGAGCCGCTTTTTCCAGTTCATGCCGATTTTGTCCAGCCGGGCGGCCTGCTCGGCGGTGAGGCGTCCCTTTTTCTTTCCGGCCCGGACAAGGCGCTGGTTTTCCAGCCAGCGGCCCACGGCCACGCCCCCAAAGCGGTAGGAGCGAGGCACGTCCAGCGTCTTTCCCTCTGCCGTCATCTGCTTTGCGGCGGCATAATAGCGCTCCCAGTCGGAGTCCAGCGCGCGGCAGAGCTGCCGGTAAGCCCGGCGGCAGGCAGAGAGAGGCTCTTCCAGCGGGAAGGCTTCTGCCCCCGCCGCGCTGCACTCCTTCCGCAGCTGCTGCACACAGGTCAGCGCCTCAAAGGCCGCGCTCAGCTCTGCCACCGGCACACTGCCGCAGGCTGCAAGGGCGCGGGCCAGCATCTGCCGGTATGCGGCCGGTCCAGCGCTGCGGCGCACCAGCACCACGCCCGAGATCCCGGCCAGAGGTGACTGCACCGCCGGGCCGTTGGCACAGACCAGCAGCCGGAGGGTGGCCGCTTCGTCGGCCGCAAAGCCTTCTGCATCCTTATAAATATGTGTTCCTGCACCAAACAGCTTCTCGGCCTGCTCTGCGGTCTGCGCCGCCGCTGCATCATCCTCGCAGAGGACGAGACAGCGTCCGGCAGCATCCGGGAGCCACTGCGCCAGCAGCTGTTCCACCGGCGGAAGCTTCTCTACGGCGAGGCTCAGAGCCTGATATTTCTCGGCGTTGGGGTCAGGGCAGCCCGGCAGATGGAGGTTCTTCACCTCAGCACGGAGGCGGGCCATCGCATCTTCCAGCGGCCAGAGCAGGGCCGTATAGGAGGCCGGCATGGGCAGCAGGCCCTCGGCCATCGCCCCGCCCAGCGCCAGCGGCTCCACGATGGCGTCGGCCAGCATCTCCTCGGCGGCGCGGCAGCTGTCGCCCGGGGCGTCCGGCTCCCCCAGAGCCAGCAGCTTTGCCCCCGGGCAGAGACGGAACAGGGGCTGGACACAGTCGGTCCAGTCCTTTGCGCTCATCTCCCTCCAGCCGTCCAGTACCAGCAGGCCGGGCCGGAACTCAGCCAGCGCCACCCAGCCCAGAGCATTCTGCACGGCCAGCTGCTCGCAGCTCATCAGCCGCACCCGGTCGCCCAGCGTCCGGCCCAGCCGCTTTGCCAGGGCGCGGCGCAGCTCCAGACGGGCAGCGCAGGACACCACCCAGAGCACGCGCATCTCGGGGTGGGCGTCCAGCAGCTCCCACACGATGCAGCCTTTGCCCGTACCCGCCGGGCGCACCAGCGCAGCACAGTTTTTCTGCTGCAGTCCAGCCTCCGCTGCACGGCAGGCTGTTTTATTTGAATCATCTACCAAAATCGACATATCTTATCCTTTCTGCCCCTTCCGAGGGTTCAGAAATTCGCTTTTTCTGCAAAAAAGAAACGCGCCTGCGCAAAGCTGGCTTTCCTGCCTGCGCTGCGCCTGCGTTTTTCTGCAAAAATGTTACTTTCATGCTCTATTTTTATCATAAAAGTTTATTTCTTGTCAAGATGATTTGCGTAGATTTTTCCAAATAATTTTACATCCCCTTTTTCCGGAAATTCCGGGACCGTTCCCTGCTGGCCGTTGACGGCGGGGACAGTTGGTGGTAGACTTTTTTCATCGGCTCCCCTTTTGGCGGGAGACTCCCCTATTTATGATATGTGAGGTAATCGATATGAACATCATCAGCACCGAAAAAGCTCCCGGCGCCATCGGCCCCTACTCTCAGGGCTACACCGTGGGCGGTCTCGTCTTCACCTCCGGCCAGATCCCGGTAGACCCCGCCACCGGCGCAGTCGCCGAGGGCATCGCCGCACAGGCTGACCAGAGCTGCCGCAATGTGGGCGCTATCCTCGAAGCTGCCGGCGTGGGCTTTGACAAGGTGGTCAAGACCACCTGCTTCCTGGCCGACATCGCCGACTTTGCCGCCTTCAACGAGGTGTACGCCAGGTACTTCACCTCCAAGCCCGCCCGCTCCTGCGTGGCGGTGAAGGATCTGCCCAAGGGCGCCCTGTGCGAGATTGAGGCCATTGCTGTCAAGTAAGCCCCGCCCTGCATCAAAGACGGATTTCCCATGCGCTTTTGCGCCTGGGAAATCCGTTCTTTTTTTACCTGTCCGCAGCGGCTGCTTTAAGCATCTTTCACAAAAAACAGTCTGGTTTTTTTCCATTCCGCCAAAGAAATTCCACTTGCATCCAGCCAGCAAATGGGATATAGTTTGACTGTACTAAAAATACATTTGTACTTCAAAAAATTTTTGTGAGGCGATTGGAATGAGTCACCCCGACACCACCAGCAAGGATGCCGTTTTCCAATGGCGCGGCATCCCGCAGCCCGGACAGCTTCTCCCGTTGGGACTCCAGCACGTGGTCGCCGCCGTAGTCGGCGTCATTACCCCGGCCATCCTGGTTGCGGACACCTGCGGTCTGAGCAGCGCGGACAAGACCCTGATGATCCAGGTCTCTCTGATCCTGACCGCCCTGGCCACCCTGCTCCAGCTCTTTCCCATCTTCCACCGCATCGGCTCCGGCCTGCCCGTCATCATGGGCATCAGCTTCGCCTACATCCCCACGCTCCAGGCCATCGGCGGCGAATTCGGCCTGCCCACCATACTGGGCGCGGAGATCGTGGGAGGCATCGTTGCCATCGTCTTCGGGGTGCTGGTCAAGTGGATCCGCCCCCTGTTCCCTCCCCTGGTCACCGGCACGGTGATCTTCACCATCGGCCTGTCCCTCTATCCCACCGCTGTAAAGTACATGGCCGGCGGTGCAGGCTCAGAGTGGTTCGGCAGCGCCAAGAGCTGGGCGGTGGCCCTTATCACCCTGGCTGTGGTGGTCTTCCTCAACCACTTCACCAAGGGCATCACCAAGCTGGCCTCCATCCTCATTGGCATACTGGCAGGCTATGTCATTGCCTATTTCCTGGGCATCGTGGATCTGTCCGGGGTGGGCAGCGCGGCCTGGGTCGCCCTGCCCAGGCCCATGCCCTTTGACATCCAGTTCGTCCCTGCCGCCTGTGTGTCCCTGGGCATCGTCTACGTGGTCAATGCGGTACAGACCATCGGCGACCTCTCCTCCACCACCATGGGCGGCATGGACCGCATGCCCACCGACAAGGAGCTCTCCGGCGGCATCGTGGGCCAGGGCGTCATGAGCATTCTGGGCGCCTTCTTCGGCGGCCTGCCCGCCGCCACCTACAGCCAGAACGTGGGCATCGTCACCGTCAACCGGGTCATCAACCGGGCGGTCTTCGCCCTGGCGGCCCTCATTCTGCTGGTGGCCGGGCTGGTACCCAAGTTCGCCTCCCTGCTGACCACCATCCCCCAGTGCGTCATTGGCGGCGCCACCATCTCGGTGTTCGCCACCATCACCATGACCGGCATCCGTATGATCACCGAGGGGGGCTTCACCCCCCGCAAGAGCTCCGTGGTGGGCCTGTCGGTGGCCCTGGGCGTGGGGATCACCCAGGTGTCCGGCTGCCTGGCCGGCGAGGGCTTCCCCGCCTGGGTCAACACCGTGTTCGGCTCCTCCTCCGTGGTGGTGCCCGCCCTCATGGCCATCCTGCTCAACCTGATCCTGCCCAAGGAGCCCTCCGCGAACGGCTGATTGACAAACGCGCCCGGCTTCCAGAGGAAGCCGGGCACGGAATTTATTCCTTCGACTCGTCGATGTAGCTGTAGAGGGTGTACTTGGAGATGCCGAAGTACTTGCACACCTTGTCGCCGCTCTTGGTGATGAGAAAGGCCCCTGTCTCGTTGAGAAACTGGATCGCCTTCACCTTGTCCTCCTTGTGCATCAGCGCCACCGGCTTGCCCACCAGCTTGACGCTCTGCTCAATCAGCTCGTCCAGCAGGTCGGAGACAGTACGGGAAACCGGCTCCGGCTCGCGTGTCTCCTTCTCCGTGGCGGTAAACTGCCTGAGGGTCTCCTCCATGGCCAGCATCAGGGTGATATCGTAGTTGATGCCGAAGATGCCGATGGGGGTCCCGTCGTCGTTGCGGATGTAGATGGTGGTGGACTTGAGAATCTTTCCGTCCTTCGTCTTGGTCAGATAACACAGGTGGTCCTGGAGCTTCTCCCGGTCGCCCCGCAGGGTCTCCAGCACCACGTGTGAAGGGCCGTCCCCCACCTTGCGGCCGGTGACATGGCCGTTCTCGATGGCCACAATGGAACGCTCCGGGTCATTGGTGCCCAGATCGTGCACCACCACCTCGCAGTTGGGGCCGAACTGGCTGGCAATCCCTTTGGCAAGCTGAAATAAAAATTGCAGCGTGGACGCTTCTGGCATACTGTTTTCTCTCCTTTGCCGGCGCTTTTGTTGATATTATACCACTTCCAGGTATTTTTTCAACAAAAATTATAAAGCCTAAAAATTTTTTAGTTTTTCCAACAAACCCTCTTGCATCTTGGGCGCTTTTGTGCTAAAATTCAAATGTAAGGCCAATTAAACTGTATATACTATACAAAAAATTTGAAGATTGGTTGTGTCTGCAACGGAG
>ENA-UESC01001159-UESC01001159.1-human-gut-metagenome-genome-assembly--contig:-NODE-1159-length-21285-cov-4.962514_pt1 | contig 21285 bp, 18 predicted proteins | sample MGYA00242998_ERZ507999 | MGnify/ENA primary metagenome ERZ507999 (study PRJEB26167, sample SAMN06115465) | human gut metagenome | host: Homo sapiens | place: China:Hubei | collected 2016-04-27... | reverse complement strand
CTTCACTTATATCTGCCCCACCTACGAGGAACATCAGGAACTGCGATGCACCAAAAAGACGATACGCAGTAACGCTTTAGATGCCATGGTGTTAAAGACACTGAAAATACAGATGGAGCTCTTTTGCGATGCGCAACAAGTGCTGGAGCGGCTATCAAAGAAACAACCGAAGTTCCCTGCCCATACCGAAGAAAATGAATTGCAGCAGCTCGAACAGCAAGTTAAGCGGAAACAAGGGTATGCGACATCGCTTTATGCCGATTATCGGACGGGGCTTCTGACGCGGGAGGAATACACATTTGCCCGTGGCAAATACCAGGAAGAAGTAGCTGCCTTACAGGGGCGGATCAGCCAGCTCCAAGAGCGGCTTACCCTTACAAGCCAAGTGTCGGATTGTGCTAAAAGCTGGATGGCTCTGATTGAACAATACAAAAGTGCTGAAATCGTGTCCAGAGAATTGGTCACAGCATTTATCAGTGAGATCCGGCTGTCCGCTGACGGCTCCATCAAAGTCTCGTTCTTGTTCCAGGATGAATTATCTCGCATCCGGGCGCACTGCAAGGCTGTGGAAAGCGAGGTGGCATAGCATGACGGATACGCCTGCCGCTTACCTGCGGACTTCCCTGGAGGACTTTAACCGTGCTCATGGCCTTGCCGACCAAAGCCAGTCTATTAGCAACCAGCGGAAGGTAATTTTAGAATATGTTCAGCATAATCCAGAGTTTTCTGAAGTTCAAATCAGAGAGTTCATCGACGATGGGCTGACAGGTACCAACACGGACCGGCCGCAGTTTCAGGCGATGATCGAAGCTGCACGGCGCGGTGAGGTCAAGTGTATCATCGTCAAAGACCTTTCTCGATTTGGCAGAAACTATCTGGATGTGGGCGACTATCTGGAGCACATCTTCCCCTTTTTGGGGGTCAGGGTCATCGCGGTCAACGATGGCTATGACAGCAAACAGTATGAGGGCAAAACCGGCGGGATGGATATTGCCTTTCGCAATTTCATGTACGAAAATTACAGCCGAGATCTTTCCATCAAGGTCCGTTCCGCAATGCACTCCCGCATGAAAAAGGGGCGGTTTGTCAATCATGTTCCCTACGGTTATCAAAAAGCCCCGGGTGACAAGCATTTAATGGTGCCTGATCCAAACACAGCCCCCATTGTCCGCGAGATTTTCCAATCAATCATCAGGGGCAAAAGCACCTCTCAAATCGCAAAGGAATTGAACACCCGCGGTGTGCTTACGCCACTGGCCTATAAACAGCACCGTTTGAAGCCAGCGTGCCAAAATCGGGAGTTGATGTGGTCGCATATCACTGTGCTGAACATCTTAAAAAACGATAAATATACCGGGGTGATGACCAATCACACACGAGAGAGCCGGTATATGCGCGACAAAAACCAGCGCCGGGTCCCCCGCGAAGAATGGATCATCACCGAAAATACGCACGAAGCCCTTGTAACGAAAGAAGAATTTGACGCCGCCCACGCCATGATAAGGGAGGTAAAAAGACCCGAGCGAAAATCTCCCCCCGCCTGTGATACAGTGTTCTATTGCGGGCATTGTGGCAGGAAATTGAGGAAGTCTCATGGCCTTGATACCTATTTCGCGTGTGACACCCAGTTATACCAGGAAAACGCCACCTGCTCAAATATCCGATGGAGCAAAACAGATTTAGAGGCCGTCATGCTGCCGGTCTATAAGGCCCAGTTGTATTTGCTCGGAGAGCGGGCAAAAGAGCTGGCGCTTCAAGGCGACGGCCACCCAAATGAAAACTGGCCAGAGATGGTAGGAAAAATTGATCGTGAGATTGCCGCTTGCCAAGCGCAAAAAGTCCAATACTACGAAGCATACCGCAACGGCGACTTAGATCGGGGGGCTTTTGTAGAACAAAAGGCCGCCCTGGCCATAAGAATTGAACACCTCCAAGGCGAGCGCACGGAAATTGAACTGAAGCGCCAGGCACAACGGACACAGATTGAGGCGCGAGAGTCTGCCAAGCGGGAGCTGTCCCAATACCTTTATGCCACACATCTGGATGGGGCGCTCCTGACGGAGAGTATGTACCAAGCGATTGACCGCGTAAAAGTTTTTAGCAATGAGCGTATTGAAATCCGATGGAAGTTTGAAGACCTGTTTGCGGGACAAGGTTACCGAGAAAGGAAAGCTGTATGAGGGTCGCATTATATATACGAATTGCAAACGACAACACCGGGGATGCGATTTCGTATCAAGAGCAGGAATTGAGGCGCTGGTCAAACGAGCACGGGCATGAGGTTGTAGAGGTTTTCAAGGATAATGCCCCAGGAGTTCTTGCGGAATGTTTTGAACTTCAAAGGCTGCTCGCCCAGCTGGATGCTCACACCTTTGATGGCGTTGTCGTTCGTGGATTGAATAGGCTGGCGAGGAGCTATTACGATTTCCCACAGCTTGCTGATAAGTTTCAGAAAGCCGGAGTTAAAATCATCGTCCCCTATGATACCGACGATGCCTTTGCGGAGTGTGAGACGGGTTTCCATATTTTGAATGCGCTAAAGGCAACCTGGGAACGCGCATGAAGGTAGCGCAAAAATCAAGCAGGAAGCAGCGGTGCAGCGCACCAAAAATTTTATGTTTTACTTGACACATTAGGATGACTTGGGGCGGGTTGTCATTCCAAAGGAGATTCGGCGGGTCATGAGGATCCGCGAGGGCGACCCCCTGGAGATTTACACGGACCGGGATGGGAGCGTGATTTTTAAAAAGTATTCCCTGCTGGGCGGAGTGGCCGAGTTTGCCGCCCAGATGTGCGATACGCTGAACCGGACCACGGGCCGGACTGTGGTGATCACCGACCGTGACAGCACGGTGGCGGTGGCGGGAGCTCCCCGGCGGGAGCTGGCGGATCAGGCCATCTCTCCGGAGCTGGAGCGGCTGATGGAGGGGCGGCAGATCTATCAGCACAAGGCGGGGGAGGCCCACATTCCTCTGTGCGCCGCTCCAGGACGCTTCTCCCTGGACACCGCGGCCCCCATTCTGTCGGAGGGAGATGTGCTGGGCTGCGTCGTCTTTGCCGCCCCGGAGGGGGCGCCGGAGGGGGGCGAGGTGGAGTACAAGCTGGCCCAATCCGCCGCCGCTTTCCTGGGGCGGCACATGGAGGGCTGACCCTCATTTCACTGTGATCCGGGGCGGACGGCCTGCCTATATAGACGTCCGCCCCTTTTTCATGGTATGATAGCAGCACTGGCGGGCATGGGCCTGCGGAACCGGAGAGGAGTATGAAACATGGAGATCGAACGAAAATGGCTGACTTTTGGATGGCCTGAGGGCCTGAAGGCAGCGGCAGTGATCCGAATGGAACAGGGGTACATCGCCACCCGGCCCACCGTGCGCATCCGCCTGGAGGAGCGGGGAGAACAGGTCCGCCGCGTCCTGTGCTTCAAAGGGAAGGCCGGACCGGACGGATTGGCCCGGGAGGAGATTGAGACCGACGTCACTCCGGAGCTGTTTCAGCGTTTGGAACGGCTCATCGGCCGGCCGCTGATCCGGAAGGAGCAGCGGCGGTATGCTTTGGCGGGCGGCCTGACTCTGGAGGTCAACCATGTGGATCCCGGACAGCCAGAGGCGTTTTTCTACGCCGAGGTGGAGTTTCCCGATCTGGAGGCCGCCCGGAGCTGGCAGCCCGGCCCTCTGGCGGCATATCTGGACCAAGAGGTCACCGGGACGCCCGGTGAGAGCATGGCTGCCTATTGGGAGCGCACCCGGGGAGTCGGCGCAGAGAAAAACGCCCTCTAAAATGTGCAAATATTACAAAAAATAAAAAGTATTGGAAATAATTCCTGGGATATGGTATAATAAAACAACCCTGAGGAGCAACGTGCATCGTACAATAGGCCTGAAACGATCTGTTTTTACAGAGGAGGCGCCGGATGAAAGAATCCTGGTTCGCACAGCACATCCACGGAGACAGAGAACTGACCTTTTTGTTCTGCGGGCGGCAGGACAGCAGCCCGGGGGAGTTGGCCGGTCCAGCGGTACGGGAGCACTATGTGCTTTACTTCTGTCTGGAGGGCCGGGGGGAGTATCAGTTCCGGGACACGCACTGCGCTATCGGCCCGGGAGAGGGCTTCCTGGTTCCGCCCGGGGAAGTGGTCTCCATTCGGGCTGACCAGAAGGAGCCCTGGAAGCTCATTTGGGTGGGCTTCACCGGATGCCGCGCGGCGGAATATCTGGGCCGCTGCGGCCTGGGGAAGGAGAACCGGGCCTTTCGCTGCGATGTCCCGGAGCAGTTGGAGCGCTGTGTCCAGGAGATGGTCCGCTGTGAGATGTTGGGCCGGGGCCATGAATTTCTTCTGCTTGGAGAGCTGTACCGCTTTCTGGGCTGGATCGCCCGCTCTTTTGAGGGGCAGGGCCGCCGGAGCCGGGAAGCCGGGACTGAGTATGTAGAGCGGGCGGCAGATTATATCCGAAGTCATTTCCAGGAGGATCTGACCGTGAGCAAGCTAGCCCTCTATGTGGGTTTGAACCGCAGCTATCTCACCACTGTATTCCAGAACACCCTCCATGTCTCTCCCCAGCAGTTCCTGATGCGCTTCCGCATGGAGCGGGCCTCCCAGCTGCTGCTGGAGGGCACACTGTCCGTCGGCGAGGTGGCCCGTTCCTGCGGCTACCCCGATCCCCTCACCTTCTCCAAGGCATTCAAGCGCACCCTTGGCGTCACGCCCTCCCAGTACCAGCGCGGCCAAGCCGCCTCTGGCTTGGTCCAGGCTTCATCTGTGGATACAGGGGGCAGATGACCCGGAAACAGAGGCTCACATCAATATGGGGAGACTGCCTGTGGGCGGTCTCCCTTTTCAGTCAGTACGCCCTCCCTCAGGTTTGCGTTGTCATTTTTCGGAAAAGCCGCTATAATACAAGATAGAAGAACTGCCGCCCCGGCGAACGCGTGGCTCCGGCGGTTTGGACGATTCCAGACAGGAGGCGTGCCAAATATGAGTAACTATGTCATTTCTATCAGTCGTGAGTTTGGCAGCGGCGGGCGGCTCATCGGAAAGCGTCTGGCCGCTCGGCTGGGGATCCCGTGCTATGACCGCACTCTGATCCAAAAGACTGCGGAAAAGAGCGGCCTCTCCCCGGAGTTCATCGCCCGGGCGGAGGAGCGGGCCAGAAACCGCTTCCACTTGTCCTTCTCCCCCATTGGGATCGGCGTACCCACCTATACCCAGCAGGGCGTCCCCGTCAGCCTTCAGGCGTTTTTTGCCCAGGCAGAGGTCATCCGGGAGCTGGCGGACGAGGGCCCCTGCGTCATCGTAGGGCGGTGCAGCGACTATGTTCTGGGGGAGCGGCCTGAGTGCCTGAAGGTATTCATTCACGGAACGCTGGAGGACCGGGTGACCCGCTGTGTGGAGGAATACCATATCTCCACTCAGAATATGATAGAGCGGGTCCGGGAGATCGACCGGGGCCGAGCCAACTACTACAACTACTACACAGGACACAACTGGGGAGAGATGCGCCGGTACGATCTGACCCTGAATTCCAGTATCACCGGCATTGAGGGCGCGGTGGAGCTGATCGCCGCCCTGGTCCGCATCCGGGGGATGCAGGACGGGGCACTCGATTGATCTCCCCCTCCGCGCAGGCGGAAGGAGACGCAATGGAGGAAGTACGCATCCAGATCTCCGGGGCCCAGGGGCGGACGGCGCGGTATGAGGCAGCGGTCCGCAGGGCGGGCGGCCAGCCGGTGGTGGGCTTCTGCCCCCGTCCGGACCTGACCTGCGGCGGACTGCTGCTGTGCGGTGGGGGCGATCTGGCCCCCGCGTGGTACGGCGCGGCGGACCGGGGTTCCGGGCCGCCGGATCTGGACCGGGACCGGTCGGAGCTGGCTCTGGTCCGGGCCTATCTGTCGGCCGGGCGGCCCATCCTTGGGATCTGCCGGGGGCTCCAGGTGCTGAATGTGGCCCTGGGCGGCACCCTGATCCAGGATCTGGGGGATGCGCTGCGCCCCTTCCATCAGGGGGAGCGCGACCTGTGGCATCCCATTTGTACCGCCCCGGGCAGCCTGCTCCACAGGCTGTGGGGCAGCCGCATCCTGATCAACAGCGCCCACCACCAGGCGGCGGACCGTCTGGGCGATGGCCTCCGCCGCACCGCCTGGAGCGAGGGCGGAGTGACAGAGGCGGTGGAGCACAGCTGCCTGCCTGTGGCCGCCGTCCAGTTCCATCCGGAGCGGCTGGACCGGACCGGGGAGGACACGGCGGACGGGGCGCCCCTCTTCCGGTGGCTGACTGCCCGGGCGGCCGGCTGACTGAGCACCATTTGAAACACGAACGAGACAAGCGGGCCGCGGCCCGGGGAGTACCAATGAGACGATTTGATCTGACAGGACGAACACTGGCCGGGCTGCTGGCCCTGGGGCTGATTCTGGGGGGCGCGCCCCGTGCCCAGGCGGCGGAGGCTGATACGCAGGGGACCGCACTGACCGGTCCGGCGGAGGAGAACTCCATTCCGCCCCTCCTCCCACTGGAGCCCTCTACCCCGGAGCCTGCCGCTCCGGCGTCAGCGGAGCAGTATCTGGCCGCACTGGACCGCCTCCTTAACATGGGTCTGAGCCAGGAGGAGGCCGACAGTCTGTGGCTCCGCCTGGGCGCATCGGGGATCGACGCCTGCCTCCAGGGAGAGGGGGCGGAGGAACGGCTCTCCCTGCTCCGGCTGAGTTTTGCCCATCCGGAGCGGCTGGACCGCTATCAGGCGGAGCTGGCCCGGTCGCCGGAGACCTCCCCTGAGGAGGCGGTGGTCCGGGTGAACATCGGCCTGGATGCGCCGCCCTATGGTGTGGGGGAGCCGGTGGACGAGCCCGCCTCCCTCACCGCTCTGGTGAACAAGTACCACCCCCTGCCGGCGGACTATGTTCCTGAGCTGGAGCTTCTCCCGCCCGGCTATACCGCATCCCAGGGGGCCCGTCTGCGTCCAGAGGCCTGCGCGGCCTTTCTTCAGATGGCGGACGCGGCGGCAGAGGAGGGCCTGCGCCTGTACAGCGCCTCTCCCTACCGCTCTTACGCCGCCCAGGAGCGGGTCTATCAGCGCTACGCCGCCCAGCAGGGGGCGGAGGCGGCCGACACCTACTCCGCCCGGGCTGGGTTCTCTGAGCATCAGACCGGCCTGGCCCTGGACATCAATGTCGCCAGCCTCTCCGCCCGCTTCGAGGAGACCGCGGAGTACGCCTGGCTGTCAGCGCACAGCTGGGAGTACGGCTTTATTCTCCGCTTCCCCCAGGGGAAGGAGGACCTCACCGGTTACCTCTTCGAGCCGTGGCACTACCGCTATGTAGGGCCGGAGACAGCCCGCCTGTGCCACGAACAGGGCTGGACTCTGGAAGAATTTTGGGCCCGCCAGCCCGTCTGTGGGACAGGCCCTGTGCTGACTCTGGAGGGGGAGCCTCTCTCCTTCTCCCGGCTCCCTCTGGTCCTGGATGGGGACGTCTACGTCCCCGCGGAGGAACTGGCCCGGGCCATCGGCTGGGCCAGCGCGGAGCAGCCGGACGGGACCCTGCTCCTGTGGGGAGAGCGGCGGCAGGCGCGGCTCTTCGAGGGGCGCTCCCTGCTCTCCGGCGGGAGCAGCGTCTCTCTGGACTGCCCGGTCATTCGGGCCAACGGGGTGCTGATGGCCCCGGTGAAGGCGCTCTGCCAGGCCCTGGACCTGCCCTGTGAGCAGGGGGAGGCCGGCCTGGACCTCCGAACAAGCGCGGATACCTGGGACTGGGTCCAGAAATTGGACCAGTCCTGCCGTCAGCATGGGATCACCCTGGAGCAGGCGGTGGGCGGGCTGGCCGTTGACCGTCTGGAGCGCTGGATCAGCCCGGCGGAGCGGTGGCTCTCCCCCCAGCTGGACTTGTTTTTCTGGGCCGCAGGCCGGAAGTAGATCTCAACGGGCGCGGCGCCACAGGCTCCGCGCCCGTTCGTTCATACACCGGACACAAAATATTCACACAGTCCCATAGATTTTTCCAGCGCCTGGGGGTACACTGCACATAGTTAACCTGTTAATTTTCCGGTATATTCGGAAATTCAAAAACATCCAAGAAAGGATTGGATTCGATGCAAGAAGTGAAAAAACCCTCCAGGCGGCCGCTGATCTGCTACTATTTAGCAGCGCTGCTGATCCTGATGCTCCTGAACATGACCTTCTTCCCGGCCGTGCTGGAGAAGCCGGTGCAGGACGTGACCTACGACCAGTTCATGTCCATGACCTACGACAAAAATGTGGGGCAGGTGGAGATCGAGGGAGATGAGATCACCTTCACTGACAAGGCCGCAGAAAATATCTACCGCACCACCGTCACAGACGACCCCGGCCGGACGGACCGCCTGTTTGAAAGCGGGGCCCAGTTCCAGGAGATCGATACCCAGCCCGGCCTGCTCACCTCCATCCTGGTGGGGTGGGTGCTCCCCCTGCTGCCCTTCCTGCTGATCGGCTATTTCCTCAACCGCCGGATGAAAAAGGCCATGGGCGGGGACGGCATGATGTTCGGCATGGGCGGCGGCTCCGGGGCCAAGGTGTACGTCCCCTCCTCCACCGGCATCCGCTTTGCCGATGTGGCCGGCGAGGACGAGGCCAAGGAACTGCTCAGCGAGATCGTGGACTTCCTCCACGACCCGGAAAAATACCGCCAGATCGGCGCCAAGCTGCCCAAGGGCGCTCTGCTGGTGGGCCCTCCGGGCACCGGCAAGACCCTGCTGGCCAAGGCGGTGGCCGGCGAGGCCAACGTGCCCTTCTTCTCCATCGCCGGCTCAGAGTTTGTAGAGATGTTCGTGGGCCGCGGGGCCGCCAAGGTCCGCGACCTGTTCAAGCAGGCCAACGAGAAGGCTCCATGCATCGTGTTCATCGATGAGATCGACACCATCGGCAAGAAGCGCGACGGGCAGATCGGCGGTAACGACGAGCGGGAGCAGACCCTGAACCAGCTGCTCACCGAAATGGACGGCTTTGACGGGTCCAAGGGCGTGGTGGTGCTGGCCGCCACCAACCGCCCCGACAGCCTGGACCCCGCCCTGCTGCGGCCCGGCCGGTTTGACCGGCGCATCCCGGTGGAGCTGCCCGACCTCCAGGGGCGGATCGAGATCCTGAAGGTCCACGCAAAAAAGATCCGCTTGGCAGAAGATGTGAACTTTGAGCCCATCGCCAAGACGGCGGCCGGGGCCTCCGGCGCGGAGCTGGCCAATATTGTCAACGAGGCCGCCCTCCGGGCGGTGCGCAGTGGGCGGCAGTTTGCCACCCAGGAGGACCTCCAGGAGAGTGTGGAGGTGGTCATCGCGGGCTATCAGAAGAAGAGCCGGGTGCTCTCCGACCAGGAGAAAAAAATCGTGGCCTACCACGAGACCGGCCACGCCCTGGTGGCCGCCCTCCAGTCCCACTCCGCTCCGGTGCAGAAGATCACCATCATCCCCCGCACCTCCGGCGCGCTGGGCTACACCCTCCAGGTGGACGAGGGGGACCACTTCCTTATGTCCAGGGAGGAGCTGCTGAACAAGATCGCCACCTACACCGGCGGGCGGGCCGCCGAGGAGCTGGTGTTCCACTCCGTGACCACCGGCGCCTCCAACGACATCGAGCAGGCCACCAAGCTGGCCCGGGCCATGATCTCCCGCTTCGGAATGTCTGAGGAGTTTGGCTTTGTAGCCTTCGAGACGGTAAGCAATCAGTACCTGGGGGGCGATGCCTCTCTGGCCTGCTCCCCAGAGACCCAGGCGCGGATGGACCAGAAGGTCACCGAGCTGGTCTCCCAGCAGTACCGCCGGGCGGTGGAGCTGCTGCGGGCCAACGAGGGTAAGCTGCACCAGCTGGCAGGCTACCTCTATGAGCACGAGACCATCACCGGCGAGGAGTTTATGGAGATCCTCTCCCAGTCCTCTCCAGAGCTGGATCCCCTGGCAGAACAGCCGGAGACATAACAAAAATCGGGCAGTCCGCCTTACTGCGGACCGCCCGATTTTCTGCATCGGCCAAAGGTCAGAATATCGTGACGCCAAAGACTGAATCTCCTTCGGCCCGGTCACCCCATCCGCCGCTCCAACCCGGCGCGGCGTTCGCGGCAGGTGGATCTTCAGCGGTCACTCACCCACCATGGCTCCCCCTGAAAAATCAGGTCGTCCAAATCCCGGGGCGCGCGCTGCGCCTCCTCCGGTGTGATCGTCCGTACTGCATTGTCATCCATGGGTCATTCCTCCGTGTTTATATTTCATCTGGACCCGGCCTGTTTTGCCGGCATACAGACTACTATATGCGGGACAACCACGGATATGTGCCGAATTTTGTACACCGATGGGAAAGTTTTTTGAAATGTGGCGGCACAGAGGCCTTGAAATCAAAACATCAGGCCTCATAAGAGGCATGATGGAAGGCTGTGCGGAGATCCGGCCCTTACTCCGCCAGGGCGGCAGTGATGATGGCCATGGAATAGACCTCCTGGGCATTACAGCCGCGGGACAGGTCGTTGATGGGGGCATTCAGGCCCAGCAGGATGGGGCCATAGGCCTCGAAGCTGCCCAGGCGCTGAGCAATCTTGTAGCCGATGTTGCCGGCGTTGATGTCGGGGAAGATGAAGGTGTTGGCATAGCCGGCCACCTTGGAGTCAGGGCACTTGGTCTGCGCCACACGGGGGGAAACAGCGGCGTCGAACTGCATCTCACCATCCACGGGGAACTCAGGCATAACAGCCTTGGCCTTCTCGCAGGCGTTGCGCATCTTGTCCACGTCCTCGCCCTTGCCGGAGCCGAAGGTGGAGTAGCTGAGGAACGCGACCTTGGGATCGATGCCGAAGATCTGGGCGCACTTCGCAGTCTCCATGGCGATCTCCACCAGCTCGTCCTCGCTGGGCTTGATATTGATGGCGCAGTCACCCATGGCCAGCACATCGTTGTCGCCGGTAGCGGAGGGACGGACCAGGATGAAGCAGGAGGAGACGATCTTGTTGCCCGGCTTGGTCTTGACCAGCTGGAGGGCGGGACGGACGGTATCGGCGGTGGAGTAGGTCGCGCCGCCCAGCAGGGCGTCGGCCTCGCCCATGGCCACCAGCATGGTGCCGAAGTAGTTGCCCTTCTTCAGAGCAGTGCGGCACTCGTCCTCGGTCATCTTGCCCTTGCGCAGCTCCACCATCTTGGCCACCATGGCCTCCATGTTCTCATAGTTCTCGGGATCGACAATGATCGCGCCGCGGATGTTGAAGCCGGCGTCCTCGGCGGCGGCCCGGACAGCCTCCTCATTGCCCACCAGCACGGGGGTCAGGAACGTACCGGACAGCAGGCGGGCGGAGGCCTCCAGGATACGGGGGTCGGTTCCCTCTGTGAACACGATCTTGCGGGGGTGTGCCTTCAGAATATCGATGAGCTTCTTGAACATACTGAACCATTCCTTCCAAAACTGAACTTTCAGACTGAAAACGCCTGTTTACTGGGTCTATGGTAGCATTTTTTATGTTGAAATGCAAGGGCAACCACCCCTCTATTTTGCCAGATTTTGAAGGCCTCCATCCCAAAAAAATCGCTGAAATTTTGCAAAAAGCTCTTTACGACAGGTATACGGTCGTTTATACTATACAAAGTGTATTGATTCTGGTATGAGGTGAGAAATTTGAACGCAGAATTTTCCCGCACCCTGTCGCTGCTGCGGCAGGAAAAGGGCGTCAGCCAGCGCACCGCCGCCGGCGTACTGGGCATTTCGCAGGCCCTGCTGTCCCACTATGAGAACGGGATCCGGGAGCCGGGGCTGGCCTTCGTGGTCAAGGCCTGCGACTACTACGGCGTCTCCGCCGACTATCTGCTGGGCCGGACCCTGACCAGGGACGGCACCACCATCGGAACCGAGGAGCTCTACGACATCAGCGATGAAAAGGACAACTCCATGCGGGGCTCCGTGCTGGCTCTGCTGTCCAAAAAGCTGCTGGTCAATTCTGTCGGGATGCTCTTTGACCTGCTGGGCAAGACCGGCAGCCGGGAGGCCATCCGGGCGGCGTCGAACTATCTGTCCACCGCCCTGTACCAGGTGTACCGCCACCTGTACCACGCCAACCCCGCCAACAATCCGGACTTTTTCTCCGTCTCCCAGCGGCACTTTATGGCCGGCCTGGCCGACGCCGACCTGCACATGAGCGAGGTGGAGCTGACCGACGCCCTGTCCGCCCATGTGAAGGAGAAGGGCCGGATGCCGGAGATGGACCACGCCGCCCTGGCCCGGGACTACCCGGTGCTGTACCAGTCCATGCTCCAGTTGATCCACAACTCTGGGGAGCGGATCAACCACCTGATGGAGGGCCGGGAGGCCAAGGGTGAGAAAAAGAAGTAAGGCCCTGCGGCGCTTTGGGGCCCCAGCAACTTGATTTTTTAACGCGCCATCCGGCGTGCCCCATCTGCGATGGGGCCCCGGGTGGATTTTCCCAAGGAGGTTTTTTATTTTATGACCGATCAATCCAAAATCCGCAACTTCAGCATCATCGCACATATTGACCACGGAAAATCCACCCTGTCGGACCGGCTCATCGAGCTGTGCGGCGCGGTGGAGCAACGGAAGATGGAGAGCCAGCTGCTGGACAACATGGACCTGGAGCGGGAGCGTGGCATCACCATCAAGGCCCGGGCCGTCCGTCTGGACTACAAGGCGGAGGACGGCAGCACCTACGCCCTGAACCTCATCGACACCCCGGGCCATGTGGACTTCAACTATGAGGTATCCCGCTCCCTGGCCGCCTGTGAGGGGGCGGTGCTCATCGTGGACGCCTCTCAGGGCATTGAGGCCCAGACCCTGGCCAACACCTATCTGGCCATGGAGCACGACCTGGAGATCCTGCCGGTGATCAACAAGATCGACCTGCCCGCCGCCGACCCCCAGCGGGTAAAGGACGAGGTGGAAAATATCCTAGCCCTCCCGGCCCAGGACGCCCCGGAGATCTCCGCCAAGCAGGGCGTCAATATCCCCGCGGTGCTGGAGGACATCGTCCAGAACATCCCCGCCCCCCAGGGCGATCCCAATGCGCCCCTGAAGGCCCTGATCTTTGACAGCCAGTACGACCCCTATGTGGGCGTCATCGTCTACTTCCGCGTCATGGAAGGCACCCTGAAAAAGGGGATGGATGTCAGGATGATGGCCTCCGGGGCCCAGTACAGTGTTCTGGACTGCGGCTACCTCAAGCCCCTGGGCATGGAGTCCGCCCCTCAGCTGTCCGCCGGCGAGGTGGGCTGGTTCACCGCCTCCATTAAAAATGTGAAGGATACCCGCGTCGGCGATACGATTACAGATGCAGCCAATCCGTGTGCAAAACCGCTTCCCGGTTATAAAAAGGTCAATCCGATGGTGTACTGTGGATTGTATCCGGCAGACGGTGCGAAGTATCCTGATCTGCGGGATGCGCTGGAAAAGCTGCAGTTAAATGATGCGTCCTTATTTTATGAGCCGGAGACATCCATTGCCCTTGGCTTTGGATTCCGCTGCGGATTTCTGGGACTGCTGCATCTGGAAATCATTCAGGAACGTCTGGAAAGAGAGTACAACCTTGATCTGGTGACAACGGCGCCGGGCGTTGTGTACCGGGTGCATAAGACCAACGGGGAAGTGATCGAGCTGACCAATCCGTCCAATCTGCCCGACCCGTCGATGATCGAATATATGGAAGAGCCTGTGGTTTCGGCAGAGATCATGGTGACGACGGACTACATCGGTTCCATTATGGAGCTGTGCCAGGAGCGCCGAGGTCAGTATCTTGGCATGGAATATATGGAAGAAACCCGTGCATTGCTCAAATACGAGCTGCCGTTAAATGAAATCATTTACGACTTTTTCGATGCGTTAAAGTCCCGTTCCAAGGGTTATGCGTCGTTTGACTATGAGTTAAAGGGGTATGAGCAGTCAGAGCTTGTAAAATTGGATATTTTGATTAACCGGGAAGAAGTGGATGCACTTTCATTTATTGTACATAAGGACAGCGCATACGAGCGTGGTCGGAAAATGTGCGAGAAGTTAAAGGATGAAATCCCGCGCCATCTGTTCGAAATTCCGATTCAGGCGGCAGTCGGCGGCAAGATTATCGCCCGGGAAACCGTCAAGGCCATGCGCAAGGACGTGCTTGCAAAATGCTATGGCGGCGATATCAGCCGTAAGAAAAAGCTTCTGGAAAAGCAGAAGGAAGGCAAGAAGCGGATGCGTCAGGTCGGCAACGCGGAAATCCCGCAGAAGGCTTTCATGAGCGTCTTAAAGATGGATGAGAACTGAGCCTATGACACCGAAAAAAGATCTGGAATTATATCTGCACATTCCGTTCTGCAGGCAAAAATGTCGTTACTGCGATTTTTTGTCGGCACCGCTGGCAGCAGATAGCTCTACAGCGGATGGTTACGTTCCGGAAGCATACGTCGATGCCCTCCTTTCACAGATCGTGCAGGAGAGTCAGTTTTATCAAGAGCGCAGAGTCACTACGATTTTCTGGGGCGGCGGTACGCCGTCCCTTTTGCGCGTCATGGATATGGAACGGCTGATGGATGCGATCCGGGCGCATTTTTGCGTTGCGGACGATGCAGAAATTACGCTGGAAAGCAACCCGGGCACGCTGGATTTTGAAAAACTCGCCGGATATCGGCGTGCCGGAATCAACCGGCTGAGCATGGGGCTGCAGTCGGCGTGTGACAAAGAGCTTGCCATGCTTGGCAGAATTCACAATTTCGATACCTTTGTCCAAAACTATAAGCAGGCGCGGAGGGCTGGGTTTGAAAACATCAACGTCGATCTGATGTCTGCGCTGCCGGGGCAGACGGTGGAGAGCTGGGAGCAGACACTCATGAAAGCTGCAGAGCTTGCGCCGGAGCATCTGTCGGCCTACAGCCTGATCATCGAAGAAGGTACGCCATTCTGGAGCTGGTATGGTGAGGATGCAAACCAGACGCTGCGCCCGAAAGAAATGCTGCCGCTTCCGTCGGAAGAGGACGAACGCCGGATGTATGCCCGAACGCGGGAAATTCTGGAACAGTATGGCTACCATCGGTATGAAATTTCGAATTATGCGAAGGACGGGTATGCCTGCCGCCACAACATCGGCTACTGGAACCGGACGGATTATTTGGGGATCGGACTTGGAGCGTCGTCTTTGATTGACCCGATGCGCTGGAAGATGACGTCTGATTTATCGGACTATCTGGAATGCGGCAAAAATCAGGGAGATTTTGCAAACCTTCGGGAAGAGGTGCAGACGCTTCGTGAGTCGGAACGAATGGAAGAGTTTATGTTTCTGGGGCTGCGCCTGACAAAAGGCATTGAACTGCAAACATTTGAACACCAGTTTGGAAAAAGCTTCTGGGACGTTTATCAGGACGCTGCGGATAAGCTGTTTTCCGAACAGTTACTTTGTCTGGATGAATCGAAAAAAAATCTTCGCCTGACGGATTATGGCGTAGACGTCAGCAACTATGCGCTGGCGGAGTTTTTGCTGGATTATTAAGATCGGGAGAATCGCATGCAGTATGAATTTGCCCCGCTGGAGGGGATTACAGGATATATTTACCGGAATGCGCATCATGCGTGCTTTCCGTCGATGGATCGCTATTACACACCGTTCATCACGCCGAAAAAAGGGAAAAGCTTCACGACGCGGGAGTGGAACGACATTGCAGCAGAGCACAATCAGAACATTGCGGTCGTTCCGCAGATCCTGACGAATCAGGCGGAAGGCTTTTGCAAGGTTGCGGGGATGCTCAAAGAACAGGGCTATGAAGAAGTGAACTTAAATCTTGGCTGTCCGTCTGCCACCGTGACGGCGAAGAAAAAAGGCGCCGGATTTTTGGCTGATCCAGACGCACTGGATGCGTTTCTGGAGGAAATTTTTGCACACAGCCCGCTGAAAATCTCGATCAAAACGAGAATTGGCGTGGAAAACCCGGATGAATTTGAGCGCCTGTTGGATATTTTTTCCCAGTATCCGATTCAGAAGCTGATCGTGCATCCCCGCGTGCTGAAAGAGTTTTATAAAGGAAACGTGCACCGGGAAGCCTATGTGCGGGCGAAAGAAAGGCTGAGCGCAGCTGCAGCAGATGAAGAAACTGTAGAACGGACCATTCCGGTCTGCTACAACGGCGATTTATTCAGCGTTTCCGATACGGAGAGATTTTTGGTGGAGTATCCGGGTGCGGATGACCTGATGTTAGGCAGGGGAATGCTGATCGACCCGGCGCTGGTGATGCGGCTGCGCGCCCGAAGAACTGATTTGGCAGAAAAAAACGCTGCAAAGAAACTGCGCCTGGAAAACGGAAGCACAGTATGGGAGGACGCTGCGAAGCGAGTATCGGATATCCGCGATTTTTATGGGCGATTGGCGGAGGATTACGCAGCGGTGCTGTCCGGGGAACGGGACGTACTATTTAAAATGAAGGAACTCTGGGGCTGGCAGGGACAGCTGTTTGAGGGCTCCGAAAAATATCTCAAAAAAATCCGCAAGGCGCAGAAGATGACGGAATACAAGTCCGCAGTGGCGGCGCTGTTTGCAGACTGTCCGATCAAAGACGCGTGAATACCGCGCGTCAAAAACAGCTGCGTCGATAGACAGCCGCTGCTGTGCGCCAAAATCGAGCACACCGCTCAAAAATAGGGACAGATGGAAAGGCACGGGACGAAAAGGGTTTTCATAAAATAAAGTAAACTGCAGGAGGCCGGGGCGTTGGCAACGGCTGGGGGCTAGGAGTGAAAACCTTTCAGAAACCTCTGTCAAAGGAAGAGGAAAGCCTTTGCATACAGGCATTGCAGGCAGAAGATGCCGGAAGAAAAAGCGAGGCGAAACGGCTCCTGATTGAACGTAATTTAAGGCTGGTCGCGCACATTGCAAAAAAATACAGCAGCGAGGAAGAACTGGAAGACCTGATTTCAATCGGGACAATCGGGCTGATCAAGGCGGTGGAGACCTTTGACCCGCAGAAAAACAGCCGTCTGGCAGCCTACGCCGCCCGATGCATCGACAATGAGCTTTTGATGATGCTGCGCAGTAAAAAAAAGACATCGCGCGAAGTATCGTTATATGAGCCGATCGGAACGGACCGGGAGGGCAACGAGATTAACCTCCTGGACGTGATGGAACAAAAACAGCCGGACATTGTGGAAGAGATGGAAAAACAGCGGCTGAACCAAAAGCTCTATGAGCTGATGGAAAGCGTGCTCAGCCTACGGGAAAAGGAGGTGCTGTATCTTCGGTACGGACTGCCCGGAGGAACGGAACTTACGCAGAAAGAGGTGGGAAAACGGCTGGGGATTTCCCGAAGCTATGTCAGCCGGATTGAAAAACGAGCGCTCTTGCGCTTACGGGATGCGGCGTGGGGATGAAAGGCTGATTTTTGAAAAGCAGCAGTGCAAAAAGCAGTGAGTCGGAATGCACAAAAAACGGTTGACAGCATGCTGTGGCATGCGGTATGGTTAAAACAGTTATGATAGTTGGAGGGCAGAGGAAAAATCTGCCCTTTTTCTGGTTGGATGAATTTCCCGGGACGGAAAGGGGAAAGATGTATTGTCAGATCAATGCAGGCGGACTTTATGGCCTGCAGAGCTATGTTGCGCAGGTGGAAGTCGATATTTCAAAAGGACTGCCCTGTTTTGATATGGTAGGACTTTTAGACAGTGAAGTGCGGGAGGCGCGGGAACGTCTGCGCGTTTCCCTGCATCACATCAACGCAGCGCTTCCGGCGGAAAAGATTACGGTAAATTATTCTCCGGCAGGAATCGTGAAATCCGGGACGTCGTTCGATTTGCCGACTGCACTCGTCATCCTTGCAGCGCAGGGAAAAGTGCCGCCGGAGCGGTTGAGGGAGCTCTGGGCGGTGGGCGAGGTCGGGCTGGATGCGCGAATTAAGCAGGTTCGGGGCGTACTGGCGATGCTGCATGCGGCAAATCAGAGCGCTTTTCGAAGCTATTTGATTCCGTTTGAAAATCTGGGAGAAGGGCTTGCGGTTGGGAAACTGCCGGTCATGGGCGTTTGCAGCCTGGAAGAAGCAATGGAGTATGTAAACGCGTCTGCGCAGGAACAGGAACGGATGCGGCGGGACGCGGAAGACAGATGGCAGAGTCAGGCAAAAGGCAGGATGGAAAAAGAAAAGAAAACGCCGGACTTTGCATTGCTGTGCGGAATGGAGGAAGCAAAGCGCGCTGCAATGATTGCAGCTGCCGGAGCCCATAATCTGCTTTTGGCAGGACCGCCCGGTACCGGAAAGACGATGCTTGCGAGGTGCCTGCCGGGAATCCTGCCGCCCATGAGCGAGGAAGAAAAGCAGGAGGTGTCTGCAATCTACAGCGCGGCAGGGCAGCTGGAGGATGGAACGCTGATTCAGGAGCGACCGTTTGTCAGCCCGCATCATACGGTATCTGTTTATGCAATGACCGGAGGCGGCGCTGTCCCAAAACCGGGAATGGTGACGTTGGCGCACCGGGGCGTGTTGTTTTTGGATGAAATGGCGGAATTTAAGCGACAGACGCTGGACGTCCTGCGGCAGCCGATGGAAGAGGGAAAGATTTTTCTTGCCCGGAGCCGGGGAAACTTTGTGTATCCGGCGGATTTTATGCTGTTAGGAGCGACGAACCCCTGCCCCTGCGGCTATTATCCGGACAGAAACCGCTGCAGATGTCAGGACTGGGAGGTGCGTCGGTATTTGGCGAGACTTTCGGGACCGCTTCTCGACCGGATGGATTTATGCTGTCAGATCAAACAGACGCCGATTCGAAAGCTGTGGGAAAAAAGAGAAGCTTCCTATATAGATAGCGACAAAAACGGAAGCAAATGGATGCGGGAACAGGTGCTGGAGGCAAGGGAGCGGCAGCAGATGCGATGCCGTGGCGCAGCAACGCGGGAAAACGGTCGGTTGAGTCCGGGGGAAATTTTAAAATACTGTCCGTTGGGGCTTGAGGAACAGGAGTTTCTGGAACAGGCCAGCGAGCAGGCGGGGCTTTCCATGCGGGGATGCCACCGCGTTATCCGTGTGGCGCGGACGATTGCAGATCTGGAAGGAAAAGACCGGATTGGTGTAGAGCATCTGGGACAGGCGCTCTTTTTCCGAAATCAGAATGTGCTGCGGGAGTGAAGCGCCGCGGGCAGAAGGGAGCATAGAATAGAAAAACAACAGAATTGTAAAAGTCAAATGGAGCAGGAGCGCACTCTGGCACTTGCCCTTTGCCGGGTGGAAGGGATCGGCGCTGTCAGCATTCGAAAGCTTTTGGAAAAGGCAGGAGACGTTTCCGAAATCCGAAAGCTGCCGGCGGAAAGTCTGCAAAAGCTGCTGGGGGAGAAAAAAGCGGCGCTTTTGAAAAACTGGGACGCGCCCGAAAATCTGGAACGGGCAAAGCGACAGGAGGAGCAGTGGAAGAAAAAAGGAATTTCCTTCGATTTTTTGTGGGAAGAAGGGTTTCCAAAACGATTGAAGGAAATTTCCGATCCACCGCTGGTGCTGTACAGGATCGGGAAGCTGCCGGAGCCGGGAAAAAAGATGGCAGCCATTGTCGGTGCGCGGGCCTGTTCCTCCTATGGAAAAGAAATGGCGGAATATTTCGCCAGGGGACTTGCGAAGGAGGGGATCGGAATTGTCAGCGGCATGGCGCGGGGGGCGGATGGAATCGCGCAGCGGGCGGCGTTGTCAGCAGGCGGATATTCGGTTGCGGTGCTGGGCTGCGGTGTGGACATCTGCTACCCGGAGGAGAACAGACCGCTGTATGAAAAGCTGTGGGACAACGGATGTATCCTGTCGGAATATCCGCCGGGGACGCTGCCGCATTCGCGACTGTTTCCGCCCCGCAACCGGATCATCAGTGCACTTTCGGATCTCGTGCTCGTTATCGAAGCGCGTGAAAAGAGCGGAACGCTGATCACCGTAGATATGGCGCTGGAACAGGGAAAGGATGTGTTTGCTGTGCCGGGACGCATTACGGATACCTGTAGTCGTGGCTGCAACCGATTGATCGGAAATGGCGCAGGCATCGCGGTGAGTGTGGCACAGCTGCTGCAGGAACTGCAGGGCAGCGTACCACACGCAGGTAGAGACGAAACGTTTTCCTTAGCCCAGGCAGAACGCCCGAACGCTGCCAAGGCTGCCGGTGTGATTGCCGACAAAATGCTGTGCCCTGTGACAGACGCTCTCAGCTCTACCGCCTCATCCTCCTGGCCACCTCTGCGCAAAACCATCTGGCAGGCGCTGGATACAATGCCGCAGAGCATGGACGAAATTGCGGATACCCTTGCGAGACAGAAGATATCCATAAATGTGCAGATGCTGATGCAGGAGCTTGTTTTTCTGGAGCTGGAGGGCGCTGCAGGAAGCGTAATGGGGCGATATTACAGGAAAACTTTTGCTTGCAATGACGGATGATATGGTGTATAGTGGTTCACGATCACTGCACAGGACCAAAAATGTGCGTAATAGCAGTAATGAAAATTGGGGATATCAAATATGGCAAAATATTTAGTGATCGTGGAGTCACCGGCCAAAGTCAAAACGATCAAGAAGTTCTTGGGGGCGAACTATGAAGTAGCAGCCAGTAACGGGCATGTGCGTGACTTTCCCAAGAGCCAGTTCGGCATTGATGTGGAGCATGATTACGAACCGAAGTATATCACGATCCGCGGCAAGGGTGACATCCTGGCGAACCTCCGCAAAGAGGTCAAAAAAGCAGAAAAAATCTATCTCGCAACCGACCCGGACCGGGAGGGAGAGGCGATTTCCTGGCATCTGATGGAAGCGCTCAAGCTCTCCGGTAAAAAGGTGTACCGTATTACCTTTAACGAGATCACGAAGACAGCAGTGAAGGAATCGTTAAAGCATGCGAGAGAAATCGATATGAATTTAGTGGATGCGCAGCAGGCGCGCCGGATGCTGGACCGTATGGTTGGCTATCGGATCTCTCCGCTTCTGTGGGCAAAGGTGAAGCGGGGACTTTCTGCCGGACGTGTGCAGTCTGTTGCCCTGCGCATTATCTGTGATCGCGAAGAAGAGATCAATGCGTTTATTCCGGAGGAATACTGGACCCTTATGCAGCATTCCAGATTCCGGGGGAAAGAAAACCCCTGATAGCCAAATATTACGGGGATCAGGCTACCAAGCGTATTTTAAAAACCGCAGCGGAAGTAGAAGCAGTCAAAAAGGATTGCGAAAAGGCAGAGTTTCAGGTGAGCGACGTCAAAAAGGGCGAGCGCATCAAGAAGGCTCCCCTTCCCTTTACCACCTCTACCCTGCAGCAGGAAGCCAGTAAGGTGCTGAATTTTTCCACACAGAAAACCATGCGGCTGGCGCAGCAGCTGTAC
>ENA-UESC01001149-UESC01001149.1-human-gut-metagenome-genome-assembly--contig:-NODE-1149-length-21566-cov-6.353111_pt1 | contig 21566 bp, 15 predicted proteins | sample MGYA00242998_ERZ507999 | MGnify/ENA primary metagenome ERZ507999 (study PRJEB26167, sample SAMN06115465) | human gut metagenome | host: Homo sapiens | place: China:Hubei | collected 2016-04-27... | reverse complement strand
ATTTATCTGCGCCCATAATCCGCATGGCGTCGTTCCATTCCTCATGGATCTGAATCAGACCGACGCCGTTTTCGGAGAGCTTCCGAATCAAATCGTGATCGTACGCGGTAGGGCGTATGGTCATTTTATTTGGGTACTCACCAAGATTGTATATCACCTGGCCGGGGATATAATCGTGTATGTGCATCCGCCTCAGGCATGATTTGACGACTGAATTTGCATATTTTACGTTTGCAATCCGTTTGCGATAATCCGTATTCGTGTAATTCATGACGTGTCCCTTTCTCTTTCAAATGTGTTTTCATGCGAAGCACTGCACATAGTTCTGGCACGGTCAAACTGAAACAGCCGATGCAGCCCTGCGGTCGATAAACCGCAGGGCTGCATTTCACAGATAGCGGGGAGTTACTTCACAAACTGCTGATGAAAGCGCGCGACGGCAACCGCGACCTCGGCACGGGTCGCATCTGCACCGGCGTTGAGTTTTCCGCTCGTCGGCAGCAGAAGATTCGTGGCAATCGCCCATTTCACAGCGCTCTGCGCATAGGCAGATACCTTTGTACTGTCAGTGTAGCCGCTCAGCGAGGCGGATGCACTGACATCAAAGCCCTTTGTCTTGCCTGCATAGCGATAGAGGATCGCAGCAAGCTGTTCGCGTGTGACAGAGTCTTCGGGGCCGAATTTTCCATTGGAATAGCCGCCGACGATTCCCTGCGCCGCCGCCCATTCAACGGCCTTGGAATACCATCTGCCGCTCGGAACATCGGAGAATTTTCCGCTATAAGAGACGGAAGGCTCACCTTCGATGCGGTACAGGATCGTGACCAGCATTGCGCGCGTCAGTGTATCGCGGGGAGAGAAACTGCTGGTGCCGGTTCCGTTCATCAGATTCTTCTGGTAAACATACTGAACCTCATCATAGAACCAGTCGCTGGACGAGACATCCTTAAATGTTTTGTTTTCAGAAGGACGGGTCACAGGAACCACGATGATCGGCTGATCCGGCTTGTCAATGGGTGCGTCGGAAGCAAGGCAATCCAGCGCAGCCTTGGCTTCGGCCAGAGCTGCATTGACCTCATCCACCGTGCTTGCCGCATTGATGGCTTTCGTCGCTTTTATGATCGCGTCAACTGCGGGTCTGGTGTTTGCACCGGTGAAGGTTTTGCCGTCGGCGTAGTCCTTCAGCGCCTCCTCTGCATTCTGCTTTGCTTCTGCAAGACGTTCTTCCTCCGAGGGTTCGCCGCCAGAGGCCAGCTTACGCAGCGCTTCTTTTGCCGTTGCCAGCGCGTCTGCTACATCGTCCAGAGTTTCCGCGGCATTGATCTCCGCAATGCCGTCATTCAGGATGCGCTCCGCTTCGGACTGCTTATCTGCGGGGAAGTCTTTGCTCTGCATGTATGCACGCAGTTCCTCGATTGCGTCCTGCTTCGCTTTGGCCAGCCTCTCAGCAGCGCCAGAGATACTCTCGATCTGATCGATCGCGGCCTTTGCCGCAGCCAGTGCTTTATCGACCGCTGCAACGCTCGTTGCGGCGTCGATCGCGGCATTGCCCTTCTTCTTTTCAGCCTTTACCAGATTCCAGTTTTCCAGCGTGTAGTCGCTGCGGACTGCATACTTGTCCAGCGCGTCCTTGGCAGCAGCTTTCGCAGCTGCCAATTCCTCTGCCGTGATCTGCTCATCGGTTTTGATCGCAGCCAGAAGATCGCAGCATTTTTTCGTCAACTTTTCAATGCTCTGCTCGGTATCAAATGTGTCAACCAGCTGCGCAAATGCGCTCTGCAGCTTTTGAACCTCCATTTTCTGTGCCTCACGGTAATCATCGGGATCGGCTGCATCGGACACGGTTTTCTTTGCGGCGGCAATTTGCGCACTCATTTCGGTTTTTGTCGCGGAAATCGGTTTCACTGCCTGGATAGCGCTGACTGCGGCGGCTGCTGCGGCGTCAGCCGATGCAGCATCGGAAGCCTGCTTTACCGCATTGATGCCATTCATTTTTGCCGTCTGTACCAGCGCCCAGTTCCAGTATGTATAAGCATTCTGGTCGAGCGCTGCAACTGCTGCGTCGAGGGAATCAAGCGCTGCATTTTTTGCGGTATCCAGCGCATTCGCCTCGCCGGGGATCTCAACAACAATGATATGATCGAACCAGAAATCGCCGGTTCCACTGACGGCGGGCTGTACGTTGATATACTCAGCGTTGGCGGCAGTGTAGATCGTGGCCGATATCGCAGTCCAGTCTGCCTGCGGCCCAGTCAGGATATTTCCCTTTTGTACGTCGTTGTAGATATCACCCCATGTAGGCGTCGCAAAGCATTCACCGAGATTCAGCCAGATTTTTGCCTCAGCAGAGGTCTCAGCAGAGGTTTTTGCCTGAAGCGTGATCTTGTAACTTGTATTGGGCTTTACAGCAGTGCGGAAATCTGTACCAAGCGATACCTCTGTAACGGCTGCGGTCCCAACATGATAGTGCATGGAATACGTACCGGAGTATGCGACTGTGTTGTCTCGCTCAATGGAGCAGCTCGATTCAACACCGCTCGGATAATAATGTGCGCGGGTCCATGTGCCCGCAAAATCCTTCTCAAAGCCGGGATTTGCAAGCATGGAGCGGAAAATTTCATCTGCGGCCTGCGGAACCGTGCGGGTTTCGCTCAGATTGATGTCGTCATAATACCATTCGCCCTTGCCCTCGGTGACAAGATCGACGCACAGAAGCGTTGCGTCTGCCTGCGAGGTGAAGGTCGCGGTCAGCACCTGCCAGCCGTTTGTCGAACCGGTGATCGTATTGCCGAACTGTGCATCCTTGTGATATTCCTGCCAGGAGCTGTTGCACTCACCGAGTGCGAAATATGTTTTTGCGGTTTCTGCGGTACCATCCGCAGCTTTGACCTTGATGGAAATCGTGTACTCGGTGTTGGGCTTGATGGAAACGCGATAATCTGTGCTGAAGAAGTAGCGGCCATTGCTGCCGTCACTGCTTAGATGCAGGGACTTTGCTCCTGCATAAGATTGTGAATCGTCGAGAGCGTGCGTTGTGTTATTGCCCCATTCAAGATGGCGTGTCCAGAATTCTGAGTAATTTTCCTCAAAGCTGTAATTCGGGAAGAGATAGACCGGATCATCTGCAGATGCTTCAACGGGCGACCATGTCGGATTCTGCATACCCGCGCCTGCAATCGTGCAGTCCGAACCGGATGCCAGTGCGAAATTGCCCTTATCGGGATTCACATACTTTACCGCGCCAGTCTGACCATTCTTGTCAAAGCCAAGACCGGAGATGGTTTGCGTCGTATTTCCGTCATATTTGTCCTCAAAATAACCGTCACCATACTTCGCGTCGGTTTCAGCGTCATTCTGCCAGACAGACCAATCGACCTTCTGCGCATAGCTGCAGCCGCTGGCACCCCAGTTTTCGATCACAGCCGGATAAACGGAGTTGCTTGCGGCGCTGTTGTCGTAGAAGTTGTGATCGAAGCTGTTATACAGGCAGTTAAGCAGCGGGAAATAGATGTGGTAGCTGGCGATCGTCGTTTCGTGCGGCTGCATCGGCCCAAAAAGGTTGTAAGCGACCGTGTTGTCGTGTGCGCGTTCTGTGACGTAGACGTCGCTCATTTTGTTGTGATAATAGGTGTTGTTCTTGACCGTAACATTGTAGCACTGGCTGAGAACCGTGCCGAGCGCGGTGTTCACGAACAGGTTGTTCTCCACCAGCCCGTCATGCACCGGCTCGTGGTTGAACTGCACGCCGGAGCCGCTGGGGATCTCGTGGAAATAGCAGCTGCGAACCGTGACATTGGAGGAACCCGTGGAAACATAGACGCCGTGGTCGAGCATGCTGCCGAGATCACGCGCGTAGCCGATATTCCAAATCTCGCAGCCCTCGATCAGAACGTTTGTGCTGCCAATAACCACGATGCCGTCATAAGCACTCGCGCCATGAACAAGCGAGGTCACGTCGTGCAGCTTCATGTTTACGATCTCAAAATGATCGCAGCCGTTGCGCAGATAAACTGCGTCCTGCGTGTAATTCCGGAATTCCAGACCCTCAATATGCCAGTAGGCGCAGCTGTCAAACAGCATGCCGATGGTAGCGTCGCCATACCATTCGCCGTCAAAAACCGGCGTTTCACCTGGATAATTCAGAACTGTGAACCATTTATCGACTGTCCCCTTTTTTTGGGAGATTCCGCGCCCGGTTCCCGCAGAACGGTACAGACCGCCGCGGACATAAAGCAGGTCGCCGGGGTTCATGGCGTTCATAGCCGCTTCCAGCGTGGCAAACGGCTCGGCATAGCTGCCGGGATTGGCGTCGCTGCCATTCGGCGCGACGTAGAGAATTCTGCCGTCTGCAGCGACGGGGGTGCGCGGAGCAGCGCTTGCTGCGGATGCAATCGGGAGTAAGCCAAGCAGCAGGCAGACAGTCAGCAATGCTGCGCCGAGCCTGGTGCAAAGCAATCTGGGCTTTTTCATGTGTAGTTCCTCCTCATTCTCATTCCGGGTGTACCCGGTTCGGTACAAGTATCATACGCGATAAATGCCGCCGGCGGCAATTAACCAATTTCCGCATTCGTCTGCATTTTTCTACGAATTGCATCTTTGCATGGACAAATACGCTGTAGCAGCATGGTGTGTGGAAAAATGCAGACCAAAGTGGAAAACCGTGAATTTACGCCGCAAAGCGCCGCATGCTATACTGATGCTGTCACAAGATATACGCAAGATATGATAGGAATAGGAGAAACGCATATGAAACTGAGCTTCCATGAGTATCTGGACAAAATGCGCGGCTGCTGGAATGGCAAGAACATCGGCGGCACGCTCGGCACGCCGTTTGAGGGTATGCGCGGTCTGTTCGACATTCAGTATTATTCGCAGCCGCTGGACAAGCCGCTTCCGAACGACGATCTGGATCTGCAGCTTGTATGGCTCAACACGGTCGAGAAATACGGCCGGAACATCAACCGCGAGCTGCTGGGGGAATATTGGCTGTCCTTTATCTACCCGGACTGTGCGGAATATGGCGCTGGCAAGAATAATCTGCGGGCCGGACTTGTTCCGCCGCTGTCCGGCTATGTCGGCAATCATTATCGCAACAGCAATGGGTCCTGGATCCTGACAGAGATCTGGGCGTGCCTGTGCCCCGGCCATCCGGAGCTTGCGGTCAAGTACGCCTACGAGGATGCAATCATTGACCACAGCTATGAAGGCGTCTATGCGGCGGTCTTTCTTGCTGCGATTGAGAGCGCCGCGTTTATCATTTCAGACACAAACGCGCTCATTGACATTGGCCTTTCATATCTGCCGGAGGACAGTGCGATCCATAAGGCGGTCGCCTGTGCCAGAGCGTGCTATCAGAGCGGCCTGACCTGGCAGCAGGCGCGTAAAAAACTTCTGCAGGAGGTTCCCAGCAGCTTCAGCGTCCTGAAAACCGATCCGCGTGATATGGAGCCAGATGAGCCCGTCGGCCCGATCGGCTTTGATGCACCCGGACATATGGGTATCATCGTCATGGCGTGGCTGTACGGCGAGGGCGATTTCGACAAGTGCATTTCCATTGCCGCTTCCTGCGGTGAGGATGCAGACTGCACTGCAGGCTCCCTTGCGGCCATTCTCGGCATTGTCAGTGGGAATGGCGCGATCAGCGAAAAGTGGCTGAAGCCGCTCGGCGGTATGATCCTCACCAGCTGCATCAACCGCAGCGACGTGGATATTTCAATTCCCAATACGATCGACGAGTTGGTGCAGCGCGTTGCAATTCAGATGCAGCGCTTTATGAACCCGCAGGATTTGGCCTTCGACGATAATCTTGGGATCGAGGCAATTCTGGCGGATGAAAGCCGTCAGTGCTATGAACCGGAGCGCGTAGGCTGCTGGTACGCACGGGACTATCGACGCACCTTTACAAACCCGTTCCTGGTGAAGCACACTTCGCATCCGTTCGATGTGTATGTGGATTACCACGAAGCGCCGTATATTGCAGAGGACGTCACGAAGAAATTCACGCTGACCTTTGAAAACAATCTGCTGCGTCAGCAATGGCTCCATGCTGCGCTGCATCTGCCCGAGGGCTGGGAGATCTCTCCGGCGCGGTCGCTTGCAATCAATTTGGAGCAGGCGCACTGCAACGTGCCGCTGGCGCGTGTTACGATCGAGATCACGCCGCATAATCTGACGCAGTCGAGATATGATCTGATCCTACAGGTCACTTCGGATGGACATCATACGCAGAGCCTGATTCCGATCGTGCTGCTGACAGGCGGCGATTATCAGATTTTCAGCGAGTAACACGACTTAAACGGCAGTGACACAGTCACTGCCGTTTAGATGCGTCAATGGAAAGGAGAACAAGTATGCAGACAATGCAGGCTTATCACAGTTGGGTGCAGGAAGAACTGAAGCGCTCCGTCGAATTCTGGAGCCAATATGGGATAGACCATGAAAACGGCGGTGTTTATACCTGCCTTGACAAAACCGGGAAAATTTACAGCACAGACAAAAGCGTATGGATGCAGGGACGCTGCGCATGGACATACGCATATCTGTGCACAAACTATGGAAAGCGCGAGGAATGGCTGGAGATCAGCCGGAGCTGCCTTGACTTTATGGAGGCGCACTGCATCAACCGCGACGCCGGGAACCGGATGTATTTCACTGTGACGGCTGACGGACATCCGCTGCGCCAGCGGCGCTACTGCTTCTCCGAGGCGTTTTATGCAATGGCAAACGCCGAGTATTATCACAATTCCGGAGAGCATATCCGCATCGAACGTGCGCGGGCTGCGTATGAGCTGATTTATCAGCTCAATCACCATCTGATCGAAGACCCGACCGGACTTGGCCCCAAAACGATCCCGCAGACGCGCACGGGCCGCGCTCTGGCTGATCCGATGATTTATCTGAATGTATCGGCAGTCATGCGCCGCTGTGATCCGGAAAAGCGCGCACTTTACGATGCACGCGCGCAGCAATGCGTAGAGGAGATCCTGCGCTATCATGTAAAACCGGAACTCAAGTGTACGCTGGAAACGGTCGGACCGGAAGGAGAACTGCAAACAGATACGACGGCTGGCCGCGTTGTTAATCCCGGACATGATATCGAATGCAGCTGGTTCCTGATGGAGCAGGCGCAGATCACACAGGACGATACATTGTTTGCGCAGGCCGTTCAGATTTTTGATTACGCGATCCATGCCGGTTGGGATAAGGAATACGGCGGATTGCTCTATTTTATCGATTGTCTTGGTTGCCCGCCGGAGGCATATGAGCACGACATGAAGCTGTGGTGGCCGCATAATGAGATTCTCATTGCTTCGCTGACGATTTATCAGAAAACCGGGAAGCAGGAATACTGGGACTGGTTCTGCAAAACGGCAGATTACTGCCGCGAGCATTTCTGCGAGCCTGAGTTTGGAGAGTGGTACGGCTATCTGCGGCGCGACGGTCTGCCTACGCAGCCGCCGTGCAAGGGCAGCACGTTCAAAGGCCCGTTTCATGTGCCGCGCAGTCTGATGATTGCGGACCGGCTGCTGACCCAGCTGGAGCAGAGATAGTAAAATAAACTACCGGCCAGAGGATCGAGTCCTCTGGCCGGTAATTTTTATGCCATTGTCTTGAGCATCTGCTCTGTAATTTCGTAGCGGCAAGGTTCGTGCTGCATGAAATGCGTGCATTCTTCGACCACATATTCGCCCATGCGGGCGATCTCATCGCCGAAGGAACCGGCGATGTGCGGCGTCAGAAATACGTTTTCCATCGTGTAAAGCAGACTTCCGGCCTCCGGCGGCTCCGGCATCGTAACATCCAGAATTGCCGTCAGATCGGGGCGCTCGTGCAGTACGCGGATCAGATCCTGTTCGACGACCTGTGCGCCGCGGCCGGTATTCAAAAAAGTTGCATTCCGGCGCATCCTGGAGAAAAGTGCGTAATTCAGCATCCCAACTGTTTCCGGAAGATCCGCGATATGATTGGAAACGACCTGACAGGTCGAAAACAGCTCCTCCAGCGGGAGTTTCCGCACACCAAGCGACGCTGCGGCTTCGTCAGAGAGAAACGGGTCATAGACGCACAGATCCAGCCGGTGCTGCTTCAGCAGACCGATCAGCGACCGGCCAACCATGCCAGCGCCAAGAATACCGACCGGCGTATCGAAGCTGCCGGGCATCTGCCAGAACCGTTCCAGCGCCCTGTGGCGTCCTTCAGGCGACCGACTGGCGCGCACGGCATAATGAAATCCCTTGTTTGCAAGCAGAATCTGCGCTGCGGCATACTCTGCAACAGGAATGGCGTTTGCCGCCCAGGCAGAAAAAACGTGCGCGCCTGCCGCCAGAAATTCCCGAGCAAAGTGCTGCACAGAGCCGGCCGCATAAAACACTGCGCGCAGCGCGGGAAAGCATTCCTGAAGCTCCTCGCGTGTAAAATGTGGCATATCCCATGTGGAGAAAATCAACTCCGTATCGCGGTATAAGTCCGGCTGTGCCAGAATTTCTTCCCTTGTCACGGGCACATCCGGAAGCTGCGTCCATGCGCCCAGCTGTGCACGCACGGATGCGGGAAACGCGCGTTTACACATGGCAGGATCACCGATCAAAATACTTTTCATCAAAAACACTGCCTTTCCCATCAGGCTTCACGGACAAGCGCACGGAGCGCTGCTGCATCCTGCGCCATCTGCTCAAACGAGTCGTCCTTCACGAATTCCAGCATCAGACTGCGTGTTTTGCCGTCCTGCCGGATGATATCGAGATATTCCTGCCATATGGATGCACCTTCGGCCAGTGGGAAACGGTTGTAGACGCTGTCCAGATAGAATACATGGACATGATACAGATATGGCTGGACTGTTCGGAGCGCGTGCAGATTCTCCGCCTGTGAAAGACGGGAGTTCGGCTGCCAGTACAGATGCAGATTATCCCGTGCGACGCTGCGGAGTGTCTGCACGGCAGAATCGCAGTTGTCTGTCAGCGTATTCGGATGATATTCATAGCAGATATCGATCCCAGCGGTTGAGGCCATGTCGCAGATCGCCTGTGTGCAGGAGATCACGCGCTGTACATACTCCGGGTCTGCCTGTGCTGAACCTCTGGTACCAGCCCAGACGCGGATGCACGGGGCACCGAGCGCCTTTGCACTTTCCAGCACCGGTGGAAACAGATCCGGTGTCTGTTCACCAGCCTCAAAATAAGAGCCGTAGGCCCAGACGGCAAGCCCGGCTTGCTCGGTAAGGTGCCGGATCTCGCGCGCACGCGAAACGTCGCCCGGCAAAACATGAACGTCCCCGCCCCACTCAATGCCTTCAAGACCGCATTGTTTGACTGTGGAAATGATTTCTTCCGGCGTTTTATCGCGGAACGTAACGGAAACCAGTCCGGTATTCAGCATGTTTCTTCCTCCATCATATGCTGCAGCATTTTGACCGCGCAGTCCGTAAGCATTGCACCTGCCTCCGGCTGCCACATGCTTCCTTCACACAACTGCACCGGATACACGTCTGTGTCAAACAGTTCGGGCACAGGAATGTAACCGAAAAAGCCGTTTGACAATGTCGCAATCAAACAACGACCACCGCACGCATCCTTCAGCGTGTGCCCAAATTGATGGTACAACTCTCCCGGCATGATAAAAACGGGCAGATCGCCAATCAGAAACACCTGTACCGGAAGTTCACCCTCATACCAATGTGCAGCGGTTGCTTTTCTTTCATAGGCTACAAGCAGTTCGGCCTGCAGTGTACCGAGCATATTATGTCCATTGTCCGGCCCGCCTGCCACAATCTGTTCCGCTCTGCGCAGCGTTTCTGCGTCTGCCCGCCGGTAGCGGCAGCGAATGCGCTGTATTTGCGCCTGCACGCGGGCATATGCGACCGGCTGCGCTGCGCTGGCGATAACATGCGCGGCCTCCGCTGCGAGTATGCAGCCAAGTTCACGGTAGTCCGTAGCATGGCCGGTCATAAAGTCCAGATGGTTGATGTCGCCGCTCGGCGCGGCCAGATACACAGAAACAAAATCCGCGCCGTATCGGGCTTTGAGACGGCGGGAAAGCTCTGAAGAAAAATCGCCGCTGTATTGTGTGCCGCCGATGCAGTCCTGATGACAGGCGAAGCCAATCAGCGCACCGAGCGGCTGTCCGTCTGCATTTGCGGCATATAGAACCGGGAGCTCTGGATCGTTTTCCGCATAATGCCGGACAATTTCGGATACCGGTACATCTGAGGGATTGGTACGAACGCTGCCGTCAGCCATCAGATAATCGCGGTTAAAGGACATACCATCGACACTTCCAACGCCAAAAGACAGCGTGCACGGCTGTATTTGCCGGAGAGCAAGCGCTGCGCAGTCAGCAGCGAGGCGGCAAAATTCCGTCATAAACGGTACGTCTTCCTCTGAACCGAGCGGTTCGCCTGCCGGGATGCCATAGTGCGTATGGGTCGCACAGACAGCGACATGCTCCGGCGCGAGGCCGGTCATGGCATGGATGTGCGCAGTGATCGCGTCGCGATTTTTGACCGGAAGTTCCACGGCGTCGATCTCAATCAGAACCGCGCTGGTTGTTCCATCACTTACAGCAAATGCCTTTGCGTAGAGACGGTCAAGCACGCCGGTGCTCGGCCGTTTCATAAAATAGCCGGGAATATCAGAGCCGAGCGGCGGCGTGATTTCTTTTTCATAAAACCCGCATTGCAGCATTCGCGCGTCTCCTTTCTCCGTAAAAAATGCGCTTCTGCGTCCGCAGATATCTGCAGACGCAGAAGCGGGGGGATCAAATATTGTAATTCGGGCGAACCGGCATGCCGGTCTTGGAGGACTTCACTGCCGCAAGACTTGCGATTACAGTTTTGGCGCCTTCCAGCGCTGTTGTACGGATCGGCTTGTCATTGACAATGCAGTCCAAGAACTCCAGCAATTCACCGGAGGTGTTGTGACTGCTGATGTTGACCGGGTACTGAACCGGAACAGTCTGAAGATCGTAGTCCTTGATATCCTGAAGGATCGTATCGCCGTTGCCCAGTCCTTCCTTGAAAACGCTCATATAGGGGCTGGTGTTGTCAGTGATGATTGTGCCCTTGCTTCCATAAAAGACGCTGCGCATCGTATAGCTGCGCTTGCAGCCAGTGGAAACAAATACCTTACCGATCACATTGTTCGGGAATTTCATGACCGCGATGGTGCAGTCGTCTGTCGGGTAGTTGGGCAGCATTTTATGATTTGCGTAGGCGAAAACTTCTTCCGGATCGCCTGCAATCCAGCGAGCCAGATCGACTGCGTGGCAGCCGCCGCCAAGGAAGCCGTGGCGCAGCGGATCAAGACGCCATTCGACATCAATATGCGCATAATCGTGTGCATATTCGGTTTCCACAAAGAACAGCTCGCCGATCTCACCGCGCTCGATCAGGTTCTTTGCCGCGACAAAGCCGGGCGTATAGCGGCAGATCTGCCCAACCATCATCTTGGTTTTTGCCTTTGCCGCTGCGTTAATCATTGCCTTGCAATCGTCGAGCGTCAGCGCCATCGGCTTTTCGCACAGGACGTGCTTGCCAGCCTCCAGTGCTGCAACCGAGATCTCACGGTGCGTCTGGTCGGGCGTGACGATAATGACCGCATCGACCGCAGGGTCTGCAAGCATTTGACGGTAATCTGTCGTTTTGCGGCTGATGTTATACTTCGCAGCTGTTTCATTCAGCAGCGCTTCATTGATATCGCAGATCATATAAAGCTCTGCGTTGGGATGGTCGATGACGGCCTTCATGTGCAGCTGCGCCATAACACTGCACGAGATGACGCCGATGTTCAGCTTCTTGTTCATGGTATTTCCTCCTGAGTCTGATCTGAAATGCCGGCAGACGGCTGCGCAGCGCGTCTGGGGGACGGCTTGTAGCATAGCACACGACGTTTTCTGTGTAAATCAACGATATTCCACAGTCGCTCTCATTTTTCCACCAGTCTTACCAGATGGAGGCGATGACCTCGACATAGCGCTTCCCTTCTGCTCCTGTGTAGTACAGAACGCGGCCAGTATCCATCGCAGTGACGAAATCTTCCATCTGAGCCTCAAACATTCCGGGGTAGCCGCTGAAATCGACCGGATCATATTCGCCGCCAGTTGTCTTACAGACGCTCACAAATGGACGGATACAGATTGCTCCCTTCGTCAGATAAAGCGTGGTATATTCCTCTGGAATGCTTGGATAACCGCTGATGGAGACGCTCCCGGTCACGCCGCTTTGTGCGCGGAGAAAGAAGTGCGCACTGCCGTCAACGTCTGAGCCGGGATGCTGGTAGGTACAGGCACCGGTAATCGACGCAACGCTGCTCCCCGTCAGATAGCAGAAGCGGTCAAGCGTATGGACGCCGAAATTGATGGAAACCCCGCCTCCGGCCAGCTTCTTTGTCATAAACCATGCCGGACGCTCCGGCGTAAAATATTCGCCGGTTGAATGATCGTCAATCATGATCAGTTCACCCAACTCACCGGATTCGATGATCGCGCGTGCCGCGCGATTCTCCGGACGGTAGCGCTGAACATGGCCAATCTGAAGCAGAACATGATGACGCTCACATGTCTGTATGATCCGCTCGCATGACTCCGGTGATACAGACATTGGTTTCTCCAATAGAATGTGTACGCCATGTTCGGCACAGTCAATGGCGCACGGCTCATGCAGACCATGCGGCAGATTGATGATCACGGCATCCAGATGTTCGTTTTCCAGCATTTGATGATAGTCTGTGTAGACGGCTGCACCAAAGGGCGCTGCTGCTGCTTCGGCACGCGGCCGGACGACATCCGCTACCGCGGCAAGGCGTGTGCGCGTGTGCGCGGCGATTGCCTCAAGATGACATCCGGCGATGATGCCGGTGCCAATCATACCGAAAGAATACATATGTTTTTCTCCTTATGACTGTTCATCCTCCTGCGCCGGTGCATGCGCAGCACGGTACTGGCCTGGCGTAACGCCTTCAAACTGCTTGAAGACGCGGAAGAAGGTGTTGATATTCTCAAAACCGACCCGCGCGGCGACGTCCTTAATGACGATATTCGGGTCAGCAAGCAACTCCTTTGCCGCCTGAATGCGCAGACGGTTGAGATAGTTGACAAAGGTAATGCCGGTTTGATCCTTGAAGTAGCGTGAAAAATACTTGGGAGAGTAGCCGACATAGGCGCTGACGTCGTCGAGCGAGATGCGGTTATGATAGTTTCTTGCGATGTAGTCCAGCGACCGCCGAAGAATATCGGACTCCTGCTGCTGACGCTCAAGGAGTGCGGCAGTCGCCTTTGTGCAGACGGAGCGGAAAAAGTCGCCGATTTCATCAAGATTATTGAGCGAGCTGAGTTCTGCGAACGGGTCTGCATCAAAGAGTGGGAAAAACGGGATGCTGCGCGCAGTCAGGATCTGCGCGATCAGGGAAAGAATCGAGGAAAACGACGTGATCAGATGCTCATAAGGAATGCCGTTTTCCGCGCTCTGCTCGATAAGTGCGACAATATAGCTCTTGGCAGCGTCTGCGTTGCCGCTGGTGATGTAATTTGTGATATAATTCTTGTTTTCGTCCGTAAGGAAGGAGGGATACTCTCCGGCAGACGGAAGGTGCATGCTCTGGATAAGCTGGCTCTGGCGGTTGAGCACACGGTAGCGCAGCGCATTTTTTGCGGATTGATACAGTTCTGGCAGTTCTTCAAGCCGGTTGACAAAGGATGTCGTCACAAAAATCAGCCGCAGCTGGTCATTTTCAATATCGGCTAGATGCAGGATCTGCGTAAGCTCCCTATGCAGTGCAGTAAGGTTCAATTCATCCATATTGACGATGAACGCAAATGTGCGGGGCAAGCACTCCATATATTCGATCTTCTGCTCGAAGGGATACGTCCACGCAGCTGTCAGCTTGCAGATGCCATCCTGCATGTGCGCCAACTCCACCGGCGTGTAGTCCAGATATGCGCGCTTGTAGAAATCGAACGATAAAAGCACGAGCGTATAGTACTTGTGTGGAAACTGCGCACCCAATTCAGCGAGTTGATAGGACAGCAGAGCCTCATCCTGCGACCGACCACGCAGAATGTCAAGGAGTAAATTGCTGCGCAGCTGTTCCTGCCCACTTTTCATGAGCGTAGAGAGTTTCTCGTTGGAGGCACGGATTTCGTTGATATTGGAACGGATGCTGCGGTAAACGGCGGTGCTTTCAATGGCAGCCGAGCGGGGATCGTCGATCGGAGGCTCGGAAAAGCTGTTTGCCAGACGGATGATGGGACGGCTGATGCGGCTGGAGAAAATTGCGGAGATCAGCACGATCAGCACCAGCAGGATCAAAATCAGCAGCAGAGTAAAGCTGCGGATCGGCTGCAGGCCGGAATAATATTCGCTTGTCGGGATGACACTTATATACCGCAGACCGTAGGCACCGGAGAGGGACTGCACCTGATAATCGGTGTCTCCGATACGGCAGTTGTGAACCTCGCTGTCGTCAAACAGGGGCAGGCTGTCAGTCTGCGCAAAAGTCGAGCAAACTGGTGTGCCTGCGGCATCAAAAATGCAGATGTCGCCCTGGCGTTCCAGAAAGCGGTCGTCCAGCAGTGCTTCTGTCAGTGACGGCGACAGAACAAAGCCCATGACGCGGTTCGTGCCGTATGATTGCTCGGGAAAGTAGGTGTACAGCAGCAGGAGCGCGCGGCTGTCCTGCCGATTTTTCACAAGGCTGTATCGTGTATAATCCAGTGCGCCAATGAATGAAAATGCGCGGTTTTCGCACAGCGTACCGTAAAGTTCTTCAAAGGAGTAGCCGGGGAATCTGCAATACTTTGAAAAATAGATCTCCGCGTCAAAGCAGCCGATGTTTGAGGCAATGCGATTGGTGCCGGGATCGAGGACAAAAACCGCTTCAAGGTTTTCATTGGATGACAGTGCATTGGTCAGAAGCGTTGTTGCGTCCTTTGTAAACTTGTTTGACCGGAAGCTGCCGGTCAGCGTTTCCTTCACGGAGTAATCCAGCATCTGCATCCGCTGTGCGTTTAGAGCGGATTCAAGCTGCGTGGAAAGGCTTGTGAGATATGCGCTGTTCGTTCGCTCGGTCTGCGTGCGCACCAGATTCTCCGCCTGCCAGTTGAATGCAATGCACGCGATAGAAACCGGCAGAATGATGCAGCCGAACAGAATCAGAAACAGCCGGAAAAATAGATCGTGTTCGGAAACAAAGCCGCAGATGCGGCTCCAAAAGCGTTTCATAGAAAAACCTCAGCAGTATCTAAAAAATCTATTTTAAGTATAACCGCTGCCGCCATCTGCCGCAACTCTCATATTTCTACCGGGGGCAACCATTTTCCACTGGATCGCAGAAAGAATGGGACAGATGCTGCAAGGCGGTGGAAAAATGAATATTGCCGTAGAAAATGGAGAATTTACAAGTCGGCGTATCCCATGCTATGCTCAAAACGCGGTCAGGCCGGAGGGCCGGATCGGGAGCAAATGATTTCGGATACAAGAGGGAGATACGGTTTTGCAAGTGACCACAAAGAAACAGAATACTGCTGAGCGGCTTCCCGCCCGTCGAGGCAGCACATGGAGCTATGTGCGGCAGCACTGGATCCTGTACGTCATGCTCATACCAGGAATTATCATGTTCTTCCTGTTTATGTACAAGCCCATGGTCGGCTTGCTTATGGCATTTGAAAATTACAATTTCAAAAAGGGCATTTTCGGCAGCGAGTGGGTCGGCCTGTACTGGTTTGAACGGTTCTTCACCGCATCTTCCGCTATAAAAACTGCTGGCGGCTCATCCGCAATACGCTTTTGCTGAATGTATTCAATATGCTCTGGACGACGCCAATCAATATTATCTTCGCGCTGATGATCAACGAATTCCGCGAAAAGGGCGTGTTCCGCAAGAGTGCAACTACGATCGCGTATCTGCCGCACTTCTTATCCGGCGTCGTCGTCATTTCAATCTTTAATCAGTTCCTGATGCCGAGCGGCACCATCAATCAGATCATTGAAAAGCTCGGCGGAACGCCGCTGAAATTCCTGAGTGACCCGAAATACTTCCGCACGATCTACAACTTTATCTGTATCTGGCAGGAAACAGGCTGGGGCTCCGTTATCTATGTCGCTGCATTGGCCGGTATCGACTCCTCGCTCTATGAGGCAGCCAGAATGGACGGTGCGAATAAGCTCCAGCAGATCTGGCATGTTTCGCTGCCCGGAATTGCATCGACGATCTCGATCCAGTTCATCATGAACCTTGGCTATCTGCTTTCCGGCGGCACGGACCGCGTCATGCTGCTGTACAACGAAAAACTCTACCCCACAGCGGACATCATCGGCACCTATATCTACCGCGTGGGTCTTTTGAACACAGATTACGGCTATTCCGTTGCGGTCGGTCTGTTCCAGTCGCTGATCGGGCTTATTCTTGTGCTGGTCACGAATAAGATTTCCAAAAAGCTGACGGAAACCAGTCTGATTTGAGGAAAGTACCATGAGAAAAACACACAGAATCCATAAAAAGATTGCGGGCGACAAGGTGTTCTGCGCCATCGTACTGACACTTTTCTGCCTGATGATTATTTTCCCGTTTCTCAATGTCCTGGCGATCTCGCTCAGTTCGCGTCTGTCCGTCTCGCAGGGTAGGGTATGGCTCTGGCCGGTTGGCTTTAATCTTGAATCGTATAAGCGCGCGTTTGCGTATGACGGGTTCCTCCGCTCCTATTGGAACACGATCCGTTATACTTTCATGGATACGGTGCTTTCGCTGGCAATCACCATGCTGACGGCCTATCCGCTGTCCAAGTCTTATCTGCGCGGGAGAAAATTCTTCAACGTCTTTTTCGTCTTCACCATGCTGTTCAGCGGCGGCCTGATCGCCAGCTATATCAACATGACGAAAATGGGACTCAACGGCACGATCTGGGCCGTCCTGTTTCCCGCGGCGTGCAGCCCCTATACCATCATTTTAATGCGCACCTTTTTTGAGCAGATCCCCACGTCCATGGAGGAATCGGCATTCATTGACGGTGCAAACGACTTTCATGTCTTTACAAAAATTACGATTCCGCTTTCCAAGCCAATCATCAGCACGGTGGTGCTGCTTTTCGCGGTCAACCGCTGGAATTCCTGGTTCAATGAGTTTATCTATCTGACAGACAAGAAGCTACACCCGCTGCAGCTGGTCATTCGCTCCATCGTTCTGACGGGTGAGTCGGAAGGCGCGCTGCAGGCTGGCGAAGTGGTGCTCGGTCAGTCACTCAAGTATGCGGTCGTCATTCTGGCGATGATCCCGATGCTGATTCTCTACCCACTGATTCAAAAATATCTGGTAAAGGGTATTATGCTTGGCGCGGTAAAGGGTTAAACGTGGAAGCACTTGACATTGTAATAGGCACGAAATGTGTTTATTATAGAACAAGCTGAAACTTGAAAAAGGAGAACGAAAATGGCAAAGAAACTGATCGCACTTCTTCTGGCCGTCCTGATGCTTGCCGGTATGCTTGCCGGCTGCGCCAAGACCGCCGAGACCCCTGCACCCGCCGCCGAAGACCCGGCGGACACGTCCGACTCCAGCAGCACTACCGATACCCCTGCTCCCTCCTCCGACGCGGAACCGATCGAAATCAGCATCGCTTACGAGGAATCCACGCATCCCGTTGATACCGATACGTTTGCAGCCTGCAAGAAGCTGGAAGAAACGCTCGGCATCAAGATCAACTGGCTCAACTGGGGCGGCGAAGAAGCCACCTATAAGGAGAAGCTCAATCTGGCTATGGCCTCCGGCACTGCTCCCGATCTCTTCATGATCCACGGCGCGGACGAAGCCAAGCGCTATGTCAATCAGGATCTGCTGCTCTGCATCGAAGATTACTGGCAGGATTATCCCAATATCGCCAAGTACATCGATACCGAGAAGGTTCGTGAAGCCATTACTTATTCCGACAACGGCAAGATCTACACCACCGTCCGTCAGTATTCCACTCCGGTTTACTGGTTCGGCCTGCTGGCCCGCAAGGACATCATCAATGACCTTGGCTTTGAATACGACGGCACCATCGAAAGCCTGACCGACCTGATGCGCGCCATGAAGGAAGAGACCGGAAGCTACGTTTTCTCCGTCCGTAACGGCGTCGGCTCCCTTGTGACCAACTTTGCTTCCATCTTCGGCGCCTCTATGGGCGGTGTTGTGGGCTGGAACGCAAACGAAGGCAAGTATACGTTTGAAGGCAACGATGAGCATCTGTACAATGAGCTTGTCTGGCTCAATCAGCTTTATACTGAAGGGCTGATGGATCCCGAATACGCGCTGAACAGCACGGAAATGTGGGAAGAAAAGATGTCCACCGGCAAGGCTACTGTTACCTTCGATTATCTGACTCGCAGTGAGGACTTCACCAACGCTGTCCGCAGCGAGGATGCAAACGCCGCCTATGAGCTCGGCCCCATCGCCATGCCTGTTACCGCTGACGGCTTCAAGCCCAAGACCTACGCCTTCAGTTCCATCGACGTCAACTACCAGCTTGGCATCAACACCGATACCAAGTATCCGGAGATCTGCATGCAGATTCTCAACTACATCTATTCCGACGAGTCCATCATCGACGCCAACTATGGCGAAGAGGGCGTGACCTTCGACTACGTTGACGGCGAGCCAGTTCTCAACGAGAATATCCCGACCGTTCTCAACAACTACCAGACCCCGGGCGACCCCATCGATATCGACGAGTATAAGGCTGCATGGCTCGGCATCTTCAATGTCGTCACCGATACCGATCTGTACGCTCTGACTTACTACGGTCCGTACAGCTACCCCGGCTACAAGCTGTACAGCGAGAACGAATGGCTGATGGATCTGGATCCCGTGATCCCCGCCAGCTACTTCACCACTGAGGAAGAAGCAGAGAAGTCCGACATTATGACTGCTTTGAGTGAATATTGCAACGCTCAGATTCAGGACTTTATTGAGGGTACCCGTCCTCTGACCGAGGAAGAATACGCCAAGTTCCAAGACGAATGCCTGAACGAGTACGGCGCAGCCCGCTGGTGCGAGATCATGAACACCGCATACGCTGCATGGAAGGGCTAACCGATAGCTTAACAAGACCTGAATAACAAGCAATGACAGGCGGAGGGAAACGGCAGCGGCCGCTTCTCTCCGCTCTGTCTTTGGAGGACAACATCATGAAGAAAGTTGCAATCGTCACCGGCTCCAGCCGCGGCATCGGCTATGCCATTGCGCGGCGGCTGGGCAGGGATGGGTTCCGCGTCGTTGTTTCAGCGACCGGACCGCAGGAAAAATATGAACAGGTGCTGGCAGGGCTGACTGCGGACGGTATCGAATGGCGCTATATCCGCTGCGATATCGCAGACCATGATAGCCGACTGCATCTGATCGAAGAAACGGTCCGACAGTTTGGCCGTATCGACGTGCTTGTCAATAACGCGGGCGTCGCGCCGAAGGTGCGCGCTGATCTGCTGGAGATGACGGAGGAGAGCTTCGACCGCGTGGTCGGTACAAACACAAAGGGCAACCTGTTTCTGACGCAGGCAGCGGCAAAGCAGATGCTCCGTCAGGAGCCCATCGGCAAAAAGCGCGGCACGATCATCAATATCTCCTCCTGCTCGGCGGAGGTATCCAGCGTCAGCCGGGGTGAATACTGTGTGTCCAAGGCAGGCGTCTCCATGCTGACGACGCTGTTTGCCGACCGGCTGGCCGGAGAAGGCATACTGGTCAATGAGATCCGTCCGGGTGTCATCGCCACGGACATGACCAGCACGGTTACCGGGAAATACGATAAGCTCATCGCGGACGGTGCGTTTCCCATCGCACGCTGGGGTACGCCTGAGGATATTGCAAACGCAGTTTCCGTGTTCGCGGGCGACGATTTTCTGTATACGACCGGCAGCCACCTCGACGTTGACGGCGGGTTCCACATCAAAAGACTGTGAGGCTGGTTATGCACGAGAAATTTCACTACAAAACACTGGACGAAATAAAACAGACCGCTGCCGCGCTCGGCGTATCGCTGCCGTTTGCGGCGGATACGCATGCTCTGGCCGAGTCGCTGCGCGTAGGCAAGCATGTTTTCCCGAACCGGCTCGGTATCGCGCCGATGGAGGGCGCGGACTCCCTGCCGGACGGCTCACCGTCGGATTTTACTGCGCGCCGCTACCTGCGTGAAGCGAAAGGCGGCAGTGCGATCATCTGGTTTGAGGCGATCTCCATTGTCCCGGAGGGGCGTTCCTCCGCGACGCAGCTTTATCTGTGCCGCGAGAATCTTGACAGCTACAAGCGTCTGACGCAGGCCGTCAAGGAAGCGGGCCTTCAGGTGAACGGCTTCGCACCGTATCTGGTCATGCAGGCCAACCACAGCGGCCGGTATTCCAACCCTGACAACAAGCCTGCTCCTATCATTGCCTACCGCCATCCGAAACTGGAGCAGTACCGCGCGGCGGACAACAGCTGCATCGTGACGGACGACTACCTCAAGGCGCTGGAGGAAAAATTCGGCGAGGCGGCGCTTCTCGCGCGCGAGGCCGGATTTGACGCTGTGGATATCAAGTCCTGTCACGGGTATCTGCTGGCAGAACTGACGTCTGCCTTTACGAGGCCGGGTGCATACGGCGGCAGCTATGAGAACCGGACGCGCCTGCTCAAAAATGCGATCCGCGCGGCAAAGGTCTATGAAACAGACGATTTTATGGTCACATCGCGCCTTGGTATTTACGACGGCTACGCATGGCCGTATGGCTTCGGCGTGAGCGAGGGCTCCGGACTGACGCCCGATCTGGCAGAACCGGTACGGCTGGTGCGTGAACTGCACGATGAGCTTGGCCTTTCCATGGTCGATCTGACCATGGGCAATCCCTATGCCACAACGCACGTCACGCGCCCGTTTGACGCCGGAAAATATCAGCCGGACGAGCACCCATTTACCGGCCTTGCACGAATGATCCACGGAATCGGAGCAGTCAAGCAGGCTGTGCCGGAAATGACCGTCTGGGCCTCTGCCCCGACGTATCTGCGGCAGTTTTCCGATCTCTACACAGCAGGAGCTGTGGAAGCGGGCCTCTGCGACGGCATGCTCTTTGGCCGCATGGCGTTTGCCGATCCGGATTTCGCAAATGAAATCATAAAACAGGGACGTATCGACCCGAAGCATATCTGCCTGACGTGCGGGATGTGCGGCGATCTCATCCGCGCGCACAAGCCGACCGGCTGTGTGGTGCGCGATGCGGAAACCTTCCGCCCGTTTTATAAAGAGTTTCTGGAAATCAAGAAAACACAGCCCGCGAATTTCCGCGGCTGAGAGGATACGCGCATGGAACAGGAAGTTTTTCGCACAGATGGCCTTTGCGCGCAGCTCTACCGCTGCAATACCGCCATTGTCGGCAGCGGCGCAGCGGGCTATAACGCGGCAGACTGCCTCTGGCGTGCCGGTCAGCACGACATTCTGCTGCTGACCGAGAACCGGCTCTGCGGCACCAGCCGCAATACCGGCAGCGACAAGCAGACCTATTACAAGCTGACGCTCTCCGGCGGCGATGGGGACAGCGTGCGCGAAATGGCGCAGACGCTTTTTGACGGTCAGTG
>ENA-UESC01001139-UESC01001139.1-human-gut-metagenome-genome-assembly--contig:-NODE-1139-length-21669-cov-6.924741_pt1 | contig 21669 bp, 24 predicted proteins | sample MGYA00242998_ERZ507999 | MGnify/ENA primary metagenome ERZ507999 (study PRJEB26167, sample SAMN06115465) | human gut metagenome | host: Homo sapiens | place: China:Hubei | collected 2016-04-27... | reverse complement strand
TTGCAAAGTTTTTTGTGAATTCACAGCGAATTTTCAGCCCAAGCTCCGGAATGCGGATGGTCTTCCCGGGTATGAGCGGAACGGGCACGAATGTGGCTGCGTCCGCCGTGCGCGCGAGGCAGAGCCGGCCATATTCCCGCCGCGCTTCCCAGCTGCTGGGGAGGGAGACGCGGGCGGATGGATCGTCTGTGAACAGCAGTCGGTCGACTGCTTCGATGTGCGCGTGCGAGAGCTTGGGGATGTGGATGGTTTGCAGCATTGCCCGGACGGCGCGGGTGCGGACGGCGTCCGGCTCCGCGCGCAGCGCGTCGCAGCGCCACGCCATCGTCCCGGCGCTGGCGGTTTGCAGCGCCGCTTCGGCCAAGCAATCCAGAAATGCGTCGTCCCGCCGCAGCAGCTGCGCTGTGCGCAGGGCGGTTTCGGCAAGCGCAGGATTTTCTGCTTTCAGCAGCGGCAAAACGTTGTGCCGCAGCCGGTTACGGACGCAGTCATCCGCAGCATTTGTGGAGTCTTCCACGTGCGGGAGGCGGTGCGCGTCCAGATAAGCCAGAACCTCCTGTCGCGTGCAGCAGAGGATGGGCCGGACGAGGAAGTCCCGCTTCGGCGGGATGCCGCCGAGTCCGGTCAGGCCCGTGCCGCGCAGGAAATTCAGCAGCATCGTCTCCAAATTGTCGTCTGCGGTGTGCGCGGTGGCGACGGCCTGACCAAGGGAGGCGAAAAAAGCGTAACGCAAATTCCGCGCGGCCTCTTCCAAAGATTCGCCGGTTTCCCTTGCGCGGGCGGCAGCGTCGCCAGAGGCGGCGGCCAGCGGCACGCCCCAATCGTCGCAGAGCTTCCGGACAAAGGCTTCGTCCCGGTCGGATTCCGCGCCGCGCAGCCGGTGGTTGAAGTGCGCGGCGGATACCGTCACGCCGAGTGCTTCCCGCAGCGAACACAGGATATGCAGCATTGCGACGGAATCCGCCCCGCCCGATACGGCACAGAATACGGTTTGGCCCGGTGCAAGCAGCGCATTTTCCCGGCACCAGCGCAGCACCTTATCCCTCATGCTTCCACTCCAGATTCGAGAACGTCGTAAACTGCGGGAGCCATTGCAGCTTGACCGTGCCGGTCTCGCCGTGGCGGTTTTTCGCGACGATGCACTCGGCGATGTTTTTCTCCTCCGAGTTTTCGTTGTAATAGTCGTCGCGGTAGATGAACATGACCGAGTCGGCGTCCTGCTCGATGGCACCGGATTCGCGCAGGTCGGAGAGCATGGGCCGCTTGTCCGTGCGCGATTCGTTCGCACGGGACAGCTGGCTCAGGCAGATGACCGGGACGTTCAGCTCTTTGGCCATGATCTTCAGTGCGCGGGAGATCTCGCTGACGACGGTGACGCGATTCTCGCCCGATTTACCGGGGGCCGCGGCGGTCATCAGCTGGAGATAGTCGATGACGACGAGGCCGAGGTTGTCGAGGCGGCGGCATTTCGCGTTCATCTCGGCGACGGTGATGGCCGGGTTGTCGTCGACGCGGATGTCGGTCTGGCTCAGCGCGGAGGATGCGAGGGACAGCTTGCCCCAGTCCTCCTCATCGAGCTTGCCGGTCGTGAGCTTCTGATTGTCGACGAAGCTCTCGTTGGAGAGCAGGCGCGTGGCGAGCTGCTCGCGCGACATTTCGAGCGAGAAGAACGCAACGGTCTTGTCAGTAGACTTTGCGACGTTCAGCGCGACGTTCAGCGCAAGCGACGTCTTGCCCATGCCGGGGCGCGCCGCGATGAGCAGCAGGTCGGACTTGTTCAGGCCGTTGATTTTCCGGTCGAGGTCGTGCAGGCCGGTGGACAGACCGGCAATGTCGCTGCCCGATTCGGCCAGCTCCTCCAAGCGGTCGTAGACGTTCAGCAGCACCTTTCCGATGTGCTGGAGGCTGTCGCCCGAATTTTCCTTGCGGAGCGCGTAAATCTTTTTCTCCGACGCCTCCAGGATCTCCTGCGCCGTGCCGACGCCCTCCTGCACAAGGCCGCTGATCTCTCCGGCGGCCGTGCCGAGGTTGCGCAGCAGCGCCTTGTCGCGGACGATGGCGCAGTACTGCTTGACGTTCGCGGCGGTCGGCGTGATCTGCAGGAGCTGGGCAATGTAGTCGTAGGAGTGGGCCTCGTCATAGACGCCGCGCTCTTTCATCTTGTCGAGCACGGTGACGGGGTCGATGTGCTGCGAGAAGTTGAACATGGTGTAGATCGTCTCGTAGATGTCGCGGTTCTGCTGGAGGTAGAAATCGTCCGGCAGCAGCAGCCCGATGACGTCCGGCACGCACCGCTCGTCAATGAGCATCGAGCCGAGGACAGACTGCTCCGCCTCGAGCGACTGCGGCACCTGTTTTGTCAGCAATTCATCCATGTTCTTACCCCTAAATCAGCAAATCATAGAATCATCAAGAAAAAGGCGGTACAGCTGTGACGCCGTAAAATCAAGCCTCTTTGACTTCGACCTTGAGGTCGGCATTGATCTCATAGCCGAGCTTGCACTTGACGGTGTAGAGTCCGGTCTGCTTGATCGGCTCGTCGAGGACGATCTTGCGCTTGTCGAGCTGGATGCCCTGCTGCTGCGCGAGCGCCTCGGCCACTTCGTTGTTGGTGATCGAGCCGAACAGACGGCCCGCGCCGCCGCCCTTCGCGGTGACGACAACGGTGAAGTCCTTCATCTTCTTGGAAATTTCGAGCGCCTCGGCGCGCTCCTTGGCCTGCCGCTCGGCGAGAGCCTTGTCGTTCATACGCATCGTATTGACGTTGTCGGCGGTCGCCTCCTGCGCGAGCTTCTTCGGGAGGAGGAAGTTGCGGGCGTAACCGTCGGAAACTTCGATCATCTGGCCGCGCTTGCCTTTGCCGCGGACGTCCTGTGTTAAGATCACTTTCATGGTATTTGTACTCCTTTCAGGGTAAAAAATCAGGTTTCGTAGAATTTGTCGATGGAGGCGACCAGCTCGCGCAGCACATCGCGGACGGTGCTGCCGCGGATCTGGGCTCCGGCGGTCGCGGCGTTGCCGCCGCCGCCGAGCGGCTCGAGCACCATCTGCACGTTGCAGCTGCCGATCGAGCGGGCGGAGATCATCACTTCGCCCTCCGCGCCCGGATAGAGCACGAACGAGGCGAGAATGCCGGAGATGTTCAGCAGCTCATCCGAGGCCTGCGAAGCGATGGCCCGCGGGACGGGCGTGTCGACTGCGGAAATCGCAATCTCGTTGCGGTAGAGCCGCGCGGCCTGAATGACCTGATATTTGAGGATTGTCGCGTCGAGATCGGCCTGGAACAGCTTCTTGACCTCGACAGTGTCCGCGCCCGCGCGGCGCAGGAAGGCCGCAGCCTCAAACGTGCGCGAACCGGTGCGGACGGTGAAGTTCTTCGTGTCGAGCACGATGCCGGCGAGCAGCGCCTGTGCCTCGAGCGGCGTGATGTCCTTCTGGTCGACTGCGTACTGCAAAAGCTCCGCCACCAGCTCCGATGCCGAGGAGGCAAACGGCTCATGCAGGTTCAGCACGACCTGCTCGATATAATCCGCCGCGCGGCGGTGGTGGTCGATGACGGCAACACGGGGGATGGACTCCAGCAGCTCGCGCGACTCGACCTGATCGGGCCGGTTCGTGTCGACGACGATGAGCAAACTGCGCGGGTCGGCCTCGACAAGCGCGTCCTGTCCGGAAATGAAAACGTCCTCATAGTCCTCATTCTGCCGCAGCTCGGCAATGAGGCTCCCGGCCATGTTGTTCTTGAGGTCGATGACGATGTGCGCGGGCTTCCCGCGCTTGCGGCAGAGGCACCGGATGCCGGCCGCCGCGCCGAGCGCGTCAAGGTCAGCCATGCGGTGGCCCATGATGAAGACCTGGCTGGACTGCGCGATCAGCTCGGACAGCGATCCGGCCACGACGCGGGATTTCACGCGCGTGTGCCGCTCCGTTTCCTTCGTGCGGCCGCCGTAGAACGTGAAGTTGTAGCGATCCTTGATGACGGCCTGATCGCCGCCGCGGGACAGGGCCATCTCGATGGAGAGCATCGCAAAGGAATAGTTTTCTTCAAACGTCGCGCCGTCCTTGCCGACGCCGAGCGAGACCGTCGCGGCGATGCCGGAGGAGTTCTGGACGGAGCGGATGGAGTCCAGCAGCGAGAATTTCCCATCCTGAAGCTTTTGCAGATCCTTGGATTCGAAGACGAGCAGATAGCGGTTGCGCTCGATCTTGCGGCAGATCGCGTGCAGCCCTTCTGTCCACGCGCTGATGGCGTCGTTGATCTTTGCGTCGATCTGGGAGACGGCGGAGTCAGACAAGTTGTTCGTCAGTTCGTCGTAGTTGTCGACGAGGATGACGGATATGATCGGGCGCGTGCGCATGAACTCGTCGCGGATATTGAACATCTCGGTCATGTCAGCGAAAAAGATGGTCGCGAGCATGACGGTCGTCGCGTCGTCCTCCGAGCGGACATAGTTGCCGTATACGCGGTAACGGCGGCCGTTGATGGTCTGGTCGCCGGGCAACTCGCTCCGTCCCTCGCGGAGCCACGTGGTCGAGAAGCCGGGGATGACGCGATCCATCGTCTGATAGCGCGTCGCGTCGGACAAACCTGTGATGCTGTAAAAGCCGGGGTTGCCCCAGATGATCTCGTTGTCCGGCAGACGGATGACCGCCATGGGGAACGGCGTCCCCGCGTGGACCGAGATGCCGACGGCGTCCGTCGCGCTCTGGACGTAGTCCATCAGGATATGCTTGCGCCGGATGAAGCGGACGCGGCTGATGATGAAGACCGCGATCGTGACCACAAGCTCGGCCCCGGCGAGATAATACTGGTCGAGCAGGGCGGCCGCCGCCGTAAAGGCGAGCAGCACGAAGCAGTACCAGACGGAGCCGGGCTGGAGCACGCGCGGAATGTGTTTGTTCAAATCGAGTTCCTCTCTTTCGGGCGGAGTACGGCCAATTATCTACATTATAACAAAATGCTGCCTCGTTTACAAGCCGCGCATTTGCAGAATTTTTGTCCTCTCATGTACCGCGGCGAAAAAAACGACCGCCCATGCAGACGCATGGGCGGTCGTATGATAATACTATGCGGCGTGGATGCGCTCCCAGCGGACGGAGACGTAGAACACGATGGACAGAACCATCGCAATCGTCCAGCCGATGGGCCACGAGATCCAGATGCCGGTCGTGCCGAGGGCTGTGCGGGAGAGCAGCTCCGCCAGCGCCACGCGGAGCACCAGATCGGTGAACGTCGCAATCATGAACTTCTTCATAAGGCCCGCGCCGCGCAGGATTCCATCGGAGACGAGCTTTGCTGCGACGACAAAGTAGAACGGCGCGACGATGCGCAGGAACATGACGCCGGTGTCCATCGCAAGGCCCTCCGGGCTGTCGAGAAAGATATGCACCAGCGGGCGGCCCGCGAACACATAGAGCAGCACCAGCGGCACACACAGCGCCCACACGAGCTTCAGCCCCGCGCGGAAACCGGCACGGATGCGGTCATATTTCGCCGCGCCGAGATTCTGCGCCGTGTAGTTTGAAATGCCGTTGCCGAGTGTGGTCAGCGAGGTGATGACCATGTTGTTGAGCTTCACGGCGGCGGAATAACCCGCCATGACGGCGGCGCCGAAGCTGTTGATGACGCTCTGGATGATGATGTTGCCGACGGAGATGAAGCTCTGCTGCAAAATGCTCGGGATCGCGATGACGGCGAAGCGCCCGAGATGGCTCCACGAGAAGACGGCGACCTTCCCGGACGTCGGGATCTTTGCGAACCGGCGGAACACCACGACCAGTGCCAGCACGCAGCTCACGCCCTGGCAGAGGAACGTCGCCCACGCGACGCCTGCCACACCCATGTCGAACGCCGTGACGAACAGAATGTCTACCGCGATGTTGGACGTCGACGAGCAGGCGAGGAAAATAAACGGCGTCTTTGAGTCGCCGAGGGCGGAGAAAATGCCAGTCGCAACATTGTAGAGGAACACGAACGGCAGGCCGTAGATGTAGATGTCGAGGTAGAGCTTCGAATCCGCGAAGACCTCCTCCGGCGTTTTGATGAGCCGAAGGAGCCCGTCCGAGCAGAGCATCCCGACGAGCATCAGAAGAATGCAGACCGCGCTGCTCGCGATGAGGGCTGTATAGACGGCGGTCTTCAGGTCTTCATACTGCTTCGCCCCGAAGAAGAGCGCCGCGATGACCGAGCACGCGATGTTGCAGCCGAAGGCGAAGGCGATGAAAATGAGCGTGATCTCATAGCTGTTGCCGACGGCGGCCAGCGCGTTGTCACTGATAAACTTGCCCGCGACGAAGCTGTCCGCGATGTTGTAGAGCTGCTGAAAAATGATGCTGCCGAACAGCGGCAGGCAGAACTGCCAGAGCACCTTTTCCGGTTTTCCAGCCGTCAAGTCCTTATTCATCGCCGCGGCCCTCCGGCGCGCCTGTCAGCGCGAGACACGAAGCAGCGGAGCTGAGCGCCAGGCCGACCAGGCTGGGGATCAGCGGCGAATGGACACCGTTCGCGCAGTTGGCCGCCGTAAAGAAAATGAAAAGCAGGCCGAGCGCGAGCGTGAGCGCCTTGAGCAGGGGAGGCTGCGCTTTCCGGCTGCGGGCCAGATAAACGAGCCCAACGGCCGCAAGCACGTCCAGTACAATTGCAATCCAAAATTCCAGTTCCATGGTCAAACTCCTCACTTTCCTGCCCTGGCTGCGGCGGCAATGACCTCCGCTGCGCCGGTGATTCCGTATTCGCTCGACGAGAGCATCAAATCATAGCTGGCCGGTTCACCCCAGAGGGTGTCCGCGTAAAAATCGAAGTGATGCTTGCGCATCCGGTCGATTTTCTGCGCCCGGTGCATGGCGCGCCGTTCGTCCAGCCCGTTCCGGGCGGCAATGCGTCTGGTGCGGTCGGCAGGATCGGCATAGATAAAAACGGAGAGCGGATGTTCCCCCGCGCCGCGCAGGATGGCTGATGCGCAGCGGCCAATGATGACGCAGTCACCCTTTTCTGCAAGCTTTAAAATCGCGCGGCGCTCGGCTTCAAAGACCCGCGCTTCTTCCGAGTAAAACGCCTCGCCCAGCGCGGCGGTGTCCGCAAAGGGATTGCCCGAGACGGCAATGCCAAAATCCTCGCCCTTTTCGTCGTATTCCGCGACGGCGGTTTCGGAAAGCCCCGCTTCCTGCGCGGCTTTTTGAATGAGGCATTTATCGTAGCAGGGAATCCCCAGCTTTTTTGCGACTGCTTCGCCAATTTCCCGGCCGCCGCTGCCATATTGGCGGCTGATGCAGATGAGTTGTTTCTCCATACCGATGTTCTCCGTTTCAAATTTTTTTCTTGACTTTTTCAGGCGCTTATTATATTAACAAGTTATAGAGATATGTAAAATCTATTTTTGATATATTGGATATATCAAATCAAAATGTCAGGAGCGGGAATCCATGTATATTAACTACGAATATTACCGGGTCTTTTACTACGCCGCGCAATGCGGCAATCTGACGAAGGCGGCGGCGCTGCTGCAAAACAGCCAGCCGAACCTGACCCGCGCGATCAAAACGCTGGAGGCGGAGCTTGGCTGCACGCTCTTTTCCCGGACGAACCGCGGCCTGATCCTGACGCCGGAGGGCGAGGCGCTCTACCGCCACATCCGCGTGGCCTTTGCCGAGATCGAGGCAGGGGAGGCCGCTGTCACGCAGAGCCGGACGCTCGAGCGCGGGAGCGTGTTTCTCGCCGCGAGCGAGGGCGCGCTGCGCTGTCTGCTGCTGCCGGTGCTGCGGGAGTTCCGTGCGCGCCATCCGGGCGTGCATCTGCGCATCAGCAACCATTCCACGCCGCAGGCCGTCGCCGCCCTGCATGAGACGACGGCGGATTTCGCCGTGGTCACGACGCCCGCCGCGCTCTCGCCGTCGCTGACGCAGACCCGCGTGCGGCCGATCCAGGAGGTGCCGGTCTGTGCGCCGGAGTTTTCCGTGCTGCTGGACAGGACGGTCACGCTGGCCGATCTGGCTGCGCATCCGCTCATCACGCTCGGCGCGGGAACCACGTCGCACGACTTTTATGCCGCCGTGTTCGCCCGGCGCGGCGTGCCGTTTCAGCCCGTGATCGAGGCGGCCACCGCCGACCAGATCATCCCGATGGCCGAGGCAGGACTCGGCGTCGGCATCGTGCCGCAGGACTTCATCCGAACCTCAGATCGTGTACGCACGATTGAATTGGACGAGCCGCTGCCGCCGCGTGCGGTCTGCATCGTCAAACGCAAGGGCCATCCGCTCAGCGTCGCCGCCCGGGAGCTGGAGCGGATGCTGCTGACCGCCGGCGCGGAACAATGCGCGTGCGGCGAGGTGCGCCGTGCGGATTTTGTGACACAATAAAAAGCCGCCGTGCCCTTGTCAACTGACGCTCAAGTGAAAAGAGAAACAAGAAAAGGAGCGGTCTGGCAACAGACCGCTCCATCGCTATATTGTATCGAATTCAGGCATGTTGGAGGCACCTGAAATATAGCTGAGATTAAATTCTGATCCCGGCCTTGTCCAAAATCGTGGGGACGTTCTTTTCCGCGCCGATGGCCATGATATGTACGCCGTCGCACAGATGCTCGTCCTTGATCTTTGCAATCATCTCTGCTGCCATCTCAATGCCAAGCTGCATCGGAAGGCCCTTGACGCCCTTTTCCTTGCCCTCGGCTGCCGCCGCGGCAAGCTTGTCGATCATATCCTGCGGCACCGCGATGCCGGGGACGTTTTCGTTCATGTACCGCGCCATGCCCGCAGCCTTGAGCGGGATAATACCGGCCATAATATGCGTCTTAATGCCTGCTGCATCAACTTTGTCGAGGAAGCGCTTGAACGTTTCCAGATCAAAAATGCCCTGCGTCTGAATGTACTCCGCGCCGTTTTCGACCTTCTGACGCAGCTTGTTGATCTGCAGTTCAATCGGGTCATAGACCGGGGTGACGGAAGCGCCCTTGTAGAACTTCGGTGCGCCGCCGGCAATCTCGTTGCCGCCGCAGTCGCAGTTTGTCTGCTCCATCTTCGTGAGCATTTTCAGAATGCCAACGGAATCCAGATCATAGACCGGCTTGGATTCCGGACAGTCGCCGACGACGGGATGGTCGCCCGTCAGAGCCAGCATCGTGTCGATGCCGAAAGCCGCTGCGGACAGAATATCGCCCATGATCGCCATACGGTTGCGGTCGCGGCCGGTCATCTGCAGAATCGGCTCGATGCCCGCGTTCTTGAGCGCAATGCACAGGCCGAGACTGGATGCCTTGAGGCTGGCAGACTGCATATCGGTCACGTTGACGCCGTGAACCTTGCCGTTCAGAAGCTTGGCAGCCTCCAGCTGCTCGGAAAAATCATAACCCTTCGGGGGGGCCATTTCGGCAGTGACGCCAAATTTACCGGCTTCAAAAGCCTCTTTTAACATACTCATATTATTTCTTCCCCTTTAAGCTGATCGTTCTCGGATAGCTGAACTTCGCGTAGCCCTTGTCCTCGCGGGTGTGGCCGAGTTTGTCGAGTTGGCCGATCTGGTCAAGGCGCTTGTAGATCTTGATCCATGCGCAGTCGTTTTCCGGGTTGACCTCGCACTTGCCGTTCTTCTGGCCGCCGCAGGGACCGTTGACAAGGCTCTTGGCACACTGGGTCACAGGACAGATGCCGCCGGTCTGGCCCAGAACGCAGTCGCCGCAGAAATGGCACGCCTCTTCCCAGACGCCGAAGCGGACGGCTTCGCCGAGGTACATGGTGTTATTGGACGGATAGGTGGGGATGCCAGGGGCATTCTTTGCGACGCACTGTACGCCGTCGCCGCAGGACATGCAGATCACGCAGTCCGGCTTGGCTGCGACGAGGGGCTTCATCTTGCCCTTGACGCCAAGGTTCATGCAGCAGTAATCGGCAATCGTCGTGCCGACGACCTTTTTTCCTGCTTCCTCCAGTGCCTTTGCCAGTGCGGCGACCTCCGGCTCACCGCCGGTGTGACATGCCGTTGCGCAGCTGTTGCAGCCGACGATCGCAACTGTCTTCGCGTCGCCGACCATCGCCATGAGCTCTTCCATGGGCTTCTTTTGCGTAATAATCATGCTAACGTCTCCTTGCGTATGAAATGCGGGCGCGTGTCAACTCAATGGACCGCGTTCGTATGTCTCAAACATATGCCTATCATACTCCAAACTCGCGCAGAAATCAACATGATTCCAATGCAAACAACGAAAAATTTCTGGGATTTCTACAAGATTCCGTCGTGAAACCAACTGGCAAACAGAAAACCAACATGCTATAATACAGACAAACACAAGCAGGAGGCATGATCAGGCATGCAGACAGGGTTTTTTGAAAAGCAGATCGTTCTGACCCCGGATCTGTGCGGCAGCGCGGCGGCGCTTTCGCCGCTGGCGGCGTTTACGATCTTTCAGGGCGTTGCGTCGGAGCACGCGGAGAAAATCGGCGTCGGCGGCGCAGCGATGGCAAAGCGGGGTGAGTTCTGGCTGACCGTCCACAGCCGGGTGGATTTTTATGGGCCGGCGTATCTCATGGACGAACTGACGGCCCGCACATGGCCGGAACGGTGTGAGGGCCGGGATATCCGGTGCTTCCGCAGCTACCGGCTGACGAAGGGCGAACAGATCGTCGCGCTGGGCCGGACGCAGTGGGCAATTCTCGGCTCGGAGCAGAAAATTCTGCGCTTTGAGCAGTCCGGTTTTCCAGCGGATTTCCCCTTCCCCGAGACAGCTGCCATTGACGAGCCGCCCGTGCGCTTCCACGATGAACTGGCGCAGGACGATCTTGTCTACACGCATCTTGTCCGTGCGACGGACATTGACATGGGGCGGCATATGAACAATGTCGTCTATATTCGCCTGCTGCTTGACTGCTTCCGGGCCAAGGAACTGGCCTTTGGTGCGGTAAAACGCATTGAGGCGCACTATGCAAGCCCGTGCCTTGAGGGTGAGGCGCTCGGCGTCTTCTGCCGCCGGGAAGGGCAGATTTGCCGCATGGCGGTTCGCCACGCGGACGGCCGTTCAGCCGTTTTGGCACAGGTCGAATTCGGATAATCGGATAAGCCCATCTGAAAACAAACGCCCCCGGACTGTGCGCAGTCCGGGGGTGGTGTTGCTTCAGGATTACTCGACGGTAACGCCTCTCTTGGCAAATTCCTCAACCATGAGGTCAAGGTCGGGTTTGATGTTGATGGGCTCGCCCGCGGACTTGATGGCGTTTGCTACGTCCTTCAGACCGTTACCGGTCACGACGGAAACGACCGTCGCGCCCTTTTCAATCAGACCCTGTTCGCAGGCCTTCTTAACGGCGGCAGTGCCGGTGACGCCAGCAGGCTCGCCGAAGACGCCGCAGGTGCGTCCCAGCAGCTTCTGCGCGGCGAGAATTTCCTCGTCGGTCACGTTGATGGCGATGCCGTTGGACTCGCGGATGGCCATGAGGGCCTTATCGGCATTGCGCGGCACGCCGACGGAGATGGAGTCGGCGATGGTGTTCTCCTCCATCGGCTCCCAGGGCTTATTCTCCTGAATGGCGCGGTTGATGGGGTAGCAGCCGGTAGACTGTGCGGAAATGAGGCGCGGCAGCTTGTCGATGAAGCCGATGGCGTACAGGTCCTTCAGACCCTTCCACACACCCGCGATGGTGCAGCCGTCGCCGACGGAGATCGCCAGATAGTCGGGCATTTCCCAGTTCAACTGCTCGGCAATTTCGAGGGAGACGGTCTTCTTGCCCTCGGACAGATACGGGTTGATGGCTGCGTTGCGGTTGTACCAGCCCCATTTTTCAATGGCTTCGGCGGACATCTTGAATGTTTCCTCATAGTTGCCCTTGACGGAAATGACGTTCGCACCGAAAATCATCAGCTGCGCGACCTTGCCCTTCGGCGCGCGCTCGGGAACGAAGATATAGGTCTTGAAGCCTGCGGCAGCGGCGTTGCCCGCGAGGGAAGAGGCCGCGTTGCCCGTGGACGAGCAGGCGATGATCTTCGCGCCCGCCTCATGTGCCTTGGCGACAGCCATGGCGGAGGCGCGGTCCTTCAGAGAAGCGGTCGGGTTGATGCCGTCGTCCTTGACCCACAGACGGCCAAGACCCAGCATTTCTGCCAGCTTCGGCTCTTCATACAGCGGGCTCCAGCCCACGCGCAGCGGCGTGTCGGGCGTGGTTTCCTCGACCGGCAGCAGTTCACGATAGCGCCACATAGTCGGGTTTACACGGTTTTTCAGCGTTTCCTTGGTGAGGTGCGCCTTGATGTAATCATAATCATACACGATATCCAGGATCCCGCCGCAGGAGCAGTTGGTCAGATTCGGGACAGCCTCATATTCCTTGCCGCAGCGCACGCAGCGCGCACATTTGACGTTTTTCATTCAGAATCCTCCTTCAGATTTTCCAGCGCGACACGCACAGCCTCGACCACGAACGCAGAAAATGTGCAGTCCGTTCCCTTGATGGCGTCCTCAATTTCATCGATCACGTCATTGGGGAAGCGGATGCTCTTGTTTGTCGTGGGCGGAATATTCGGGATTCGGAATTTCTTCATCGCAATGCACCTCGCATTATGTTTCGTAATGCAAATTGTATTGCAATTATGCGCCGAACATTGTAATATAAACGTAGCACAAATGTGCAACAAAGGAGGCGCATGTATTATGAATGAAATTCCCGAATATTACACCATTTTATTTCAGGCCGCAGAACAGGCGATTCAAGCGCTGGAACAGCAAAATTACGGGCTTGCGAAACAAATTCTGATCGACGGCGAACAGGCCGCCGAGGAAGCGTTTGTCGCAAAGGATGAATAAACGGGGTGGGGTCATTCCCCCACCCCATTTTGGTTCTATATTGGCTTAATTTCGGCTTACAGCGCCTTCAGCAGACCAACCTCGTCGTTGAATGCGTTGATGAGCTCGTCGAGCTCCTTGGCCTGTGCGTGGACGGCGTCCCAGGTGTTCTTGACGTCGTACCACTGGGCGTTGAGGTCTTCGACGGTCATGCCCTGCTGCTCGACCCAGGTATAATACTTGAGATTGTGGACTCTCTTGCGCTCCGGATAGGTGAGTTCCATCATGTTGTCGGTCTTGAGGTTCAGCATATGCAGGTTGTGATCCAGCTCGGCAGCCTGTGCGGAGTATGCGCCGTACTGCTCGTTGAGTTCTTCGACACGGGACTTGTACATGACGGCGGAGTCGGTCAGAACGGTGACGACGACGTCGTCCTCGGTCAGCTCATAGTACTTGGCAAACTTGATGCAGCAAAGAACGTTTGCGATGCCGGAAATGCCCATCCAGGTGAACTTTTCGATCTGCTCATCCGACATACCGAGGCTCTTCAGGTATTCCTGGCCTTCCTTGCAGTTGAACAGGCGGAGCAGTCTCTGGGAATCTTCGTCGTCAATGTCGATGACCATGTCGGTGTTCTTGACGTTGTGGACCCAAGGGATATGCTTGTCGCCGATACCCTCGATGCGGTGGCCGCCGAAGCCATTGTCGAGGATGGTCGGGCACTGCAGCGCTTCGCCGACAGCCAGCTTCATGCCCGGATAGCGCTCTTTCAGGAGGTCGCCCGCGGACATCGTGCCGGCGGAGCCGGAGGTGAAGCAGGCACCAGCCAGTCTCTGGCCGGGCTTCTTCACGTTCTCAAAGAGATCAGACAGAGCGTAGCCGGTGACATTGTAGTGCCACAGAGGGTTGCCCATCTCGGCGAACTGGTTGAAGATCATCATGCTGGGATCCTGCTTGAGTTCCCAAGTCTTGTCGAAGATTTCCTTGACGTTGGACTCGCAGCCCGGGGTGGCGATGATCTGGCCAGCGATGGTCTTCAGCCAGTCAAAGCGTTCCTTGGACATATCCTGCGGCAGAATGGCGACGGAGTCGCAGGCCAGCAGCTTGGAGTTGAACGCGCCGCCGCGGCAGTAGTTGCCGGTGGAGGGCCAAACAGCGTGATGATAGGTGGCGTCGAACTGGCCGGTCACGAGACGCGGGGCCAGGCAGCCGAAGGAAGCGCCGACCTTATGGCAGCCGGTCGGGAACCACTTGCCGGACATGGCCAGAATGCGGCACGGGACGCCGGAAACGGAGGACGGGATCTCAACATAGTTCGGGGTCTTCTGATACAGGCCGCCGGACTCCTTGGCCTCGTTGTGCCAGCTGATACGGAACAGGTTGACGGGGTCAACGTCCCACAGGCCGGTGTGCGTCAGCTTTTCCTTGATCTTCTCGGGAATCAGGTCGGGGTTCTGCATCTGGGCGATGGTCGGGATGATGATGTTGTTTTCCTTGGCCTTCTGGATGTTGTGGGCCAGGCCTTCACGGTTGATGGTCAGATCGATCTTGCTCATAGTTCGTTTGTTCCTCCTGTTTTACTGTTGTCTAAGTATGAATAGAGCGTGTACTTGGAGATGCCGAAATGCTTGGCGATCTTATCGCCGGATTTTGTGATCAGAAGTGCGCCGGAATTACTGAGATAACGGATGGCCTTGACCTTGTCGTCCTTGGTCATGAGCGCGACAGGCTTGCCGACAAGTTCATCTGCCTGCCGGATGAGATCGTCCAGCAGATCGGCCACGTTAAGCGTGATGCGTTCCGGCTCACGGCTGGCTTGCTGGTCGGCAGAAATAAAGTCGTGCAGGGAGTTTTCAAACAGCTGCATCATGGAAATGTCGTAGTTGATCCCAAGAATCCCCGTGACTTTTCCGTTCTCGTCCCGGATGTACACCGAAGAGGATTTCAGAATCTTCCCGTCCTTTGTGCGCGTCAGATAGCCAAGCTGATCCTCCGCACTGTCGTCCTCATGGCCCAGCTGCTCCAGCACCACATGCGAAGGCCCATCGCCGACCTTGCGGCCGGTCACATGCCCGTTTTCGATCGCTACGATCGAGGAATAGGCGCTTTTGCCAGAGAGTTCATGGAGCACGACTTCGCAGTTGCTGCCGAACTGCGCCGCGATCGCCTTTGCGATCTGCTCAAGCAGTTCCAGTAATTTCGCGTCCAATCTGCTATCACCTCCAAATTTAATACCCGAATGAAGTCTAAAGCTATCATACCAGTATCAGAAGCAGATTGCAAGGAATTTTCAAAAATATTTTTAGGCTAACAAAAATTTTGTTGCACTTTCTCCAAAATTACGCGCTTTCATGTGTCAGCTGCGTGAGAATGGACTCGAAGCCCTTGCAGGACTTGAGCAGCTGATCGATCTCGATATACTCGTCGCGCACATGTGCAAGGCTTTCGAGCGAAGGACCGTAGCCGATGGTCGGGATGCCCGCCTCACCGCAGAAGCTGCTGCCGTTGGTGCAGAACGAGAAGTGCGACAGCGGCGCTTCGATGCCCGCATCTTTGAGGCCCTTCAGCGCGGCCTGCACCAGCTCGCTGTCCTCCTCCGTGACCCAGGCCGGGAAATAGCGCCTGGCGCGGATGGTGTCGCCCGTCCAGCACTTTTCTTCGCCCTCGGCCAGATAGCACCGGGCCTTGAGGCCGGGGTGCGTTTCCTGCGCGCGGGCAATGGCTTCGTTCACCTGCCCGAGAATGACGGCCTCATCCTCGCCCACAAGCGTCCGGCGGTCAAACGTCGCGCGGCAAAGAGACGGCACGACCGACGCGCCGGGATACGGCTGGGAGATAATATCCGTCAACTCCAGAATGCCCTTGCCGAGCAGCGGATGCTCGTTCGGGACGATCTTCCGGATCTCGTCGATCACAGCCGTCATGGCATACACGGCGTTGACGCCCTTTTCCGGGTTGGAGGAATGGCAGCTGACGCCTTCCGTCTCGACGACGACCTCCGCCCGGCCGCGCTGGCCGCGCTTGACGGTCGTGCTCGTGGCCTCGCCGATGATGACGAGGTCGGGCTTTGCCAGCCGCGTAATTTCGCGGGAGGACACGCCCTCGAACCGCTCCTCATGCACCGTGCACGACACGCAGACGCAGCCCGCAAAGTCTCTGCCGGTCTTTTCAGCGAAGCGCGCCGCCGCCGTGATCATGGCGCAGTCGCTGCCCTTCATGTCGGACGCGCCGCGGCCGTAAATTTTCCCGTCCGCGATCTCGCCGCCGAACGGGTCATGCTCCCACTGCGGCGCGTCGATCACGTCCACGGTGTCGATATGGCCGTCCATCAGGATGGTCTTGCCGGGCCGTTTGCCGTTGATCGTGCCGAGGACGCTGCCGAAGCGGTCGATGATGACCTCGTCGAAGCCGTATTCCTCCATTTTGCGCTTCATCAGCTCCGCCACGCCCTTTTCCTGTCCGGAATAGCTGGGAATGCGCAGCGCCTCCTGACAAAACGCAATCAGCTGTTCATTTGTATAAGTATCCATGCGGTAAAAATCCTTTCTCTCTCGATTTCTGTTTGAAGCATAGGGCAGCCTCGCACCATTGTCAAGCCGCGTGTGCAAAATCTATGTTTTACAAAAAAACCGCGGCCCGTTTTGGTCAAAATAGCGAAACAGCCCTGCGCCGTTTGGCGCAGGGCTGCTTAACGCGATTCAAAGCTGCTGAAGACCGGCTTCGATCTCGCCGATCATATATAATGAGCCGTAGCAGAGAACGACGCCGTCCTTGCCGGCATGCTCCACGGCCAGCCGGACGCCGTCTGCAACCGCATCGCAGGCTGTGACAGGCTTGCCGAACTGGGACAGGTACTGCGCCAGATCGTGCGCGTTCAGCGCGCGGGGATTGCCCGGTGTGACGGTAATGAACTCCTTTGCGTAAGGCTCAACGTTCCGGTACATGCAGTTATAATCCTTATCGGCCAGAACGCCGGTCAGGATGGTCAGCGGCCGGTCCGCCAGATAGTCCTGAATGTTCTTGACGAGCGCCTGAATGCACTGCGGATTGTGTCCGCCGTCGATGATGAACAGCGGGTCTTTGCGCCGCACGTCAAACCGGCCCGGCCAGCGGACGGAGGCAAGTCCTTCGCGGATGTGCTCGTCCGTAAGGTGCCAACCGCGCTGCTGCATGACGGTCGCCGCGGTGAGCGCAACGGCTGCATTGTGCAGCTGATGGTCGCCAAGCAGCGGCAGCTTCAGCGCGTGGAAGCGCTCCCAGTCGAAGACCTGGCCGGTCAGATCGTGGGAGAGCAGATGAATATCGGCAAAATCCGCCTTGTGAAGCGTTGCACCGACCTCTTTGCACCGCGCTTCGATCACGGCCTCGACCGACGGCGTTTCACGGTAAATGACCGCGTCGCAGCCGGGCTTGATGATGCCGGACTTTGTTGCGGCGATCTTCTCCAGCGTGTCGCCCAGCACCTCCGTGTGGTCAAGGCCGATGTTGCAGATGATTGCAACCTCCGGCGGCAGAATCACATTTGTGGCGTCAAATTCGCCGCCCATGCCGACCTCACAGACAACGAGGTCGCAGTTGTGACGGGCAAAATACTCAAATCCCAGCGCCGTGACCATTTCAAACTCGGTCGGCTGCTCGAAGATCGAATCCGCGAGGGGCTTGATATACTCTGTGATTTCGCAGATTTCCTCGTCGGGGATCTGCACGCCGTCGATCTGGATGCGCTCATTGAAGCGGATCAGGTAGGGGCTGGTGTACAGGCCCGTTTTGTATCCGGCCTTTGTGAACATACTGGCCAGCATTGCGCAGGTCGAGCCCTTGCCGTTCGTGCCGGTCACATGGATAAACTTCAATCTGCGCTCGGGATGGCCCATCTTGTCCAGCAGCGCGCTGATGCGTTCGAGGCCGGGGACACTGCCCTTCCAGCAGACGGAATGGATATAATGCAGCGCTTCGTCAAGCGTCATGTCAATTACCTTCTTTTGATTTCGATTCGTATTTCACCGGCGGCCAAAGCTTGGCGGCGGTAAACACCTTGGATTTATAAAGCAGCCATACCACCAGAGCGTCAATGACGAACGTGACGCCGAACTGTACCGAGCGGGTTGCCAGTTTTGTCAGGAAAAATGCCGTTTTTGCGTCGCCGCCGTAGACAAAGGCAAGCGCGAAACTCTGCCAGAGGATCGAGCCCAGCGCAATGGCGGGCAGGAACGACAGGGCAATGGTGGGGATAGACGTCTTTTTCACCAGCAGCGGCTGGAACAGGCCTGCGCAGAGTCCGTAGAGAATGGGCGGAACGCAGAACATCGGGTTATAGCCGTAGCCGGAGAACAGACAGCCGACAAAATCGGCCACAAAGCCGACCAGCGCACCGGGCAGCGGCCCAAAGAGCATACCGGCCAGGAAAATAGGCACGGCCTCAATGGAGAAACGGGTCGTCTCGTTGGGCATCGGAATGATGAACCGGGCCAGAACGACGGAAACGGCAGCCAGCAGCGCGCAGGATACAAGCGTGCGCACGTTTTGCAGCCCGTGGTGCGGCGCAGCCTGCGCAGCGGACATGTTTTTTGTAAAATTAGACATAAAAAAGCCTCCTATTGTGTCAATGGGAGGAGGTTCGGATGATATGGACTTTCAAACAAGAAAGAAACTGCTGTACAATTTCAGTTTGCTATAGCGGATGCGAAATGACACCGCGGAGAGACTCCTTCGCCCGGCGGCAACCTCCCATCCAACCGGTACTTGACGCGTCATTTCTACTCATGCAACGTTCGGGTACGCATGCTCTGTTCGTTAAATTGACAGGCTCACATCTTCCTGTCCTTCGGGTTCGCTCCTTCGTGCTTATTGTATTGTGTCGGGGAGAAAAAATCAAGCAGAAATCAATATTTTTTATTGATTCCCGGGATTTTTTTCGGGGCTGCCCAAAACGTGAAAAATCCGCTCCGCCGACGGGCACTCACCGCCCGCCGCGCGCCATCCGGCCAGAAACGCCGCGCGGACGATTTCAAACAGCGCAGATTCCGCATCGTCATATTCATGCCGCTCAAGAAAACAGGAAAACGCAGCCTCAAATTCATTGTCCATCATACGCACACCTCATTATCTGTTTTCTTTATATTACAATATAATTTTCATAAAGTAAATAATCGTTTATTTTACGGAAATTATAATTGCACAGAAAACTTGATAGCATAGTGTCAACAGGATGTGATACGATGCAGACAGAGTATGCTGAGAAATATATTACGCTCGGACTGAAAATCGCATATTACCGCAAAAAGCGTGGTTATACGCAGGAGGTTTTCGCGGAAAAGATCGGAAAGAGCCTCAATTTTCTTGCGCAGGTCGAAGGTACGGGAACAGTGCGCGGCGTAAGCCTTGAAACGCTCTTTAAAATTGCGGATGTTTTACAGCTCCCGCCTGCAAAGCTGTTGGAAGACGATTGAAAAGAGCCGTTTGTATGCAGTATCGGCAGAGCGCTGTCGGAGAGACGATCCGGCGGCTTCGGATGGAAAAGAATCTGTCGCAGGAACTGCTCAGCGGTCTTGCCGGGATTGCACGCACCCATCTGAGTATGATCGAAACCGGGCGGAAGCAAGCCAATTTTGGAACGATCTGGAGGCTTGCGCTTGCTTTAGGACTCCGGCCAAGTGAACTGGTTGAAAGAATCGAGCAGGCCTGTCAGGAATAAGCAGCATTAACCGCATTGGCAAATGCACGCGAATTTCCCGCAGATCATCCTTCGATCAGGTTCCACTGCGCGGCGGCTCTACGCCCCAGTTCGGCAGGGGCTGGCGCTGCATGGCGCCGAAGATCTTGCTTTTGAGGTCGGGATACTGCGCCTGCAGCGAGACGATCAGTTCCTTGACCTCCTGCCGCTTGGTATGCTTGTCGGCGGGACAGACGTTGTGGACGATGGGCAGTTCATATTTCTCGGCAAAATGCGTGATAGCTTGTTCTCCGACATAGAGCATGGGGCGGATCTGCGTGATGCCGGTGCGGCTGAGATACGTTACGGGCTCAAAGCAGCCGATGCGGCCCTCGTAGAGAAGGCTCATGAGAAATGTTTCAACGGCATCGTCAAAATGGTGACCGAGCGCGATCTTGTTGCAGCCCAGTTCCAGCAGCACGTCGTTCAGCGCACCGCGTCGCATTTTCGCGCACATCGAACAAGGGTTTTTCTCGTGCCGGTAATCAAAGATAATCGGGCCGATCTCCGTTTTCTTGATCTGATACGGCACGTCCAGCTTTGCGCATAATTCCGCTACCGGAGAAAAATCCATGCCTGGCAGACCCATATCGATGGTCACGGCCTGCAGGTCATAGTGAACAGGATAATATCGGCGCAGGGCGGCCAGCAGGTATAAAAGCGACAGCGAATCCTTGCCGCCGGATACGCCGACGGTGATCTTATCGCCCTCACAAATCATATTATAATCCTCCGCGCAGCGGCGGATGCGGCCCATCAGATTCTGCATACGAATTCCTCCAAATTCTATTGTTTTTGCATTTTGAGCATTTGCGAGTATTTTGAAGCATTTAAGAGCATTTTGAAGCTCTCTTGATAAACCGTTGAAAACCAGGAAAAACACGCTTGACACCGGTTTTGCCGTGTGATATAAAGAATAAGCGCGTTTTCCAGAGTCATTGTATACGCGCGCGCCAAACTTGTCAAAACTTTTTATCATAAAAGAAAACCATGTGTTTTCAAACGGAGGAACAAACATGACCACTATGGCTAAGAAAGAGACCGTCCAGAGAAACTGGTACGTTCTCGACGCAGCTGGCAAGCCCCTGGGCCGCACCGCTGTGACCGCTGCCAAGCTGCTGCGCGGCAAGCACAAGGTTGACTTCACCCCGAACGTTGACTGCGGCGATTTCGTCATCATCGTGAATGTTGACAAGGCCGTTCTCACCGGCAAGAAGCTCGACAACAAGCACTACTATCATCACACCGGCTGGATCGGCAACCTGAAGGACGTCAAGTACCGCACGCTCATGGCGGAGCGTCCCGAGTTCGCCATGGAACTGGCTGTCAAGGGCATGCTGCCCAAGAACAGCATCGGCCGCGCTGCGCTCACCCGCCTGAAGCTCTACAAGGGTGCCGAGCACAACAACGCCGCACAGAAGCCCGAAGCATGGACTTTGGACTAATCAGGAGGTAACAGACTATGTACGAGAGCAAGAGACAGTATCAGTACGGCACCGGCCGTCGTAAATCCTCCGTTGCCCGTGTCCGCGTCTATCAGGGCGGCACCGGTTCCATCACCATCAACGGCCGTGATATCGATGATTATTTCGGCCTGGATACCCTGAAGATGGTCGTCCGTCAGCCTCTGGCCGCGACCGATCTGGTCGGCAAGGTCGATATCGTCTGCACCGTCGAGGGCGGCGGCGTTTCCGGCCAGGCCGGCGCCATCCGTCATGGCGTTGCCCGCGCTCTGCTGAGCGTCAACCCCGAATTCCGTGCCACGCTGAAAGCCGCTGGCTTCCTGACCCGTGACCCGAGAATGAAGGAAAGAAAGAAGTACGGTCTCAAGGCAGCTCGTCGCGCGCCTCAGTTCAGCAAGAGATAATCTGCTGTTCAAACCGTATCAAAATGGTTCAAAAACCCCGGAAAATCAAGGTTTTCCGGGGTTTTACTATATCTAAACGGGCTAATATAGTTTGACTAAATTTGGTAAAACGAGAGCCGTTTTCACCCAATTTTCCGTGGTTAAATATAGGACAACCGGCAAAAATGGGGGTAAAAAAAGGGGTTAGTGGTTAAATTATAGGACAACCGAGAGCTGATTTTTGCGGTGTTTTTGGGGCGCTTTTCAGCTCTCCTTCCCTTTGTTTTGGGCTGTGGCAGTTTGGCATAGCTTGACCTAATTTGGATAATTGAATATGAATTTGATAC
>ENA-UESC01001128-UESC01001128.1-human-gut-metagenome-genome-assembly--contig:-NODE-1128-length-21798-cov-73.980296_pt1 | contig 21798 bp, 11 predicted proteins | sample MGYA00242998_ERZ507999 | MGnify/ENA primary metagenome ERZ507999 (study PRJEB26167, sample SAMN06115465) | human gut metagenome | host: Homo sapiens | place: China:Hubei | collected 2016-04-27... | reverse complement strand
GGATCTTATCTTTCAACGCATAAAGTTTTTTGAACGCTTCGTTCTGGAGTTCGTTGCCGAGCCAGGCCGTGATGTCCCGCTCCTCGTCGGCCCACGAAATCGGGTAGGGAGCGTGCAAGATAGCCACCGGCTGGAACTTTTTGGATACCTCGGTCGGCGTGGCGAACTTCAGCGACCCGGTCGCCAGCGCCGCATTCGGCAGGTGTTTCATGAATTCAAAGATCCCGCTGTCGGCCTTCTGATGCTCCCCGAACGTCTCGTAGTCCATAAACAGGTTGATCACCTCGCCCGGAAGTTCCGGATTGTTCAGCCAGCTCACGTATTTCTCGGCCGTCAGCGGCCACTGCGACCATCCCCGGTCGGAAAAACGGAACGCGATATCGTCGCTCAGCTTGAGATTCCGCAGCAGCAGCTGCAGCTTCTGGTCGATCGCATTGGCATAGACGTAATTCGGACTTTTCCATCCCAGAACGTGCTTGGCGCCTTCGGCCAACATCGTGCGGAACCCCATCGAAGCGACCACTTCGCCGATATGATCCGAATAGATCAGTTCGGTATTGCGAAAAGCCGTGGGCTTTACGCCGAATTCCTTCTCCATCAACGCACAGTGCTGCTTCACCTGAGCCACGAATTCGTCCCGGTCGGCCAGCGCCGCCAGCGAATGCGAATACGTTTCGGCCAAGAACTCGACGCAGCCCGTACGCGCCAACGCCTGGAAGCTGTCCAGCACTTCGGGCGCATACATCCTGAACTGTTCGACCGCGATCCCGGAAATCGAAAAACTGACTTTGAACTTTTTGCCGTTTTTGCGGATCAGTCCGGCTAACAGCTCGTTCATCGGCAGGTAGCATTCCCGCGCCACTTTCTGCATGATCGCACGATTGGCGTAATCGTCCAGGTACTCGTGTTCCTTACCCATATTGAAAAAACGGTACTTTTTCAGTCTCATCGGCTGATGTACCTGAAAATAGATGCAGATTGTTTTCATAACCTCGTATTTTATAGTCCGTCCCTTATCCGACCAAACTGCGGTAAACATCGAGCACTTCGCCGGCCGCGTTGTCCCATTTCAGATTAATCACTTCGCTTTTCCCCTTTTCGGCCGACATCGCCGCCAGCGACGGATATTTCAACAGGCCGTAAATCGCGTCCGCCATCGCGTCCACATCCCAATAATCGACCTTGATCGCGTAATCGAGCACTTCGGCCACTCCCGACTGTTTCGAAATGATCACCGGGACGTTCGACTTCATCGCTTCCAGCGGCGAAATTCCGAACGGTTCCGACACCGACGGCATCACATACACATCGCTCATACCGAACATCTTTTGCACTTCGTCCCCGCGCAGAAACCCGGTAAAATGGAACCGGTCGGCAATCCCCAGCTTGGCGACGCGCCGGATCACATGGACCAACATATCGCCGCTGCCCGCCATGACGAAACGGACGTTCGGCAACCGTTTGAGCACTTTGGCCGCCGCCTCGACGAAATAGTCGGGACCTTTCTGGTAGGTGATCCTCCCGAGGAACGTCACGATCTTATCCTCCACGTTCCGTTCGCTCTCCCCGGAATCCCGCTTGTCGAAACGCACCGCATTGTGCACGGTCACGACTTTGTCCGCCGGAATCCCGTATTTCTCGATCACGATGTTGCGCGTAAGGTTGCTTACCGCGATCACCCGGTCGGCTTCGGTCATGCCTGCCCGCTCGATGTCGTAAACCTGAGGGTTGACGTGTTCGCCGCTGCGGTCGAATTCGGTCGCGTGCATGTGTACGACCAGCGGCTTGCCCGATACGCGCTTGGCCGCGATGCCGGCGTAGTAGGTCAGCCAGTCGTGGGCATGGATCAGATCGAACTGCCCGGCCAGATCGCGGGCTACTTGGGCCGCGACCATCGCGTAGCGGGCGACTTCCTCCATCAGATTGGCCCCGTATTTGCCCGAGAAGCTGTACCGTTCGGTCCATCCCTCCTTATCGAGGATCGTTCTGCCGGTACGGCGGTACTCCTCGGCATAGGAGTCGAACTCCTCGGGAGCGACGTACGGCACCATGTTCGAATCGATATGGATAAAGGTCAGTTTCTCCCACACGTCTTGCTCCCTCGTGTCGCCGAAAGGCGTCTCGATCTCGCTGGCGTTCACGACCCGCACGAAACGCTGATCTTCGTCTCCGTAGGCTTTCGGAACGACGAAAATCACTTCGATGCCGTGCTTGGCGAGCCCGCGAGTCAGCCCGTAGGAAGCGGTTCCCAGTCCTCCTGCTATATGGGGCGGGAACTCCCAACCGAACATCAGTACTCTCATGGTTATTGTCTTTTTTCTTTCGTTTCGTTGTTTGCTCGCGACCGTTTCAGGTCGCATGGACTTTCGCTTCGGAGGCTTCCGCAAAGCGACGGTCCGTCTCCTTGTCCGTCGGCTCCATGGCCGAGCTCCGGGGAGACAGAGCCAGAGGCTGCCGGAGCCCGGCAGCCGGAAATCCGTCCCGGCGCATAACCGGTATGCCTGCACGCTTCATTCCAAAGAGGGGCGTCCCCGTCATTTTTTTATTTCGTAAGCTTCGATCATCTGCGCTATGCGCAGAATAGCACCCACGCTCCACGCTTGGGAGACGGCCCCTCGAGGATTATGCGGAGGATCTCCGTCGTAGATCTCGTTGATCGACGCGATACCGCTCACGCTGATATCCTCCTCGAAATTCTTCAGCATGTCCCTTGCTTCGGGGAGAAATGCCTTCCCGTGCATGTCGAAGCAGGCTTTCACGTAATGTTCCAGCAGCCACGGCCATACGGTTCCCTGATGGTAGGCCCGGTCGCGGGTCGGCTGGTCGCCTACGCAGCGTCCTTCGTAGAGCGGATTGCGGGGCGAGAGCGTGCGGAGCCCCTTGGGGGTCAGCAGGTGGCGGCGGACCGTGTCGATCACGCTGCGCTTCATGCCCTCGCCGAGCATGCCGTAGGGCAGCGAGCAGGCGATGATCTGGTTGGGACGGATGAACGTGTTTTGTCCGTGTTCGTCGACATAGTCGGCCAAAAACTCTTCGCGCTCGTACCAGAACAGTTCGAGGAACGACTTCCTGATTCGTTCGGGCATCGGTTCCCACCGTTCGACGAACGCCGTGTCTTTGCTTTTCCGTGCCAGCTCGAGCGCATAACGCACGGCGTTATACCATAGCGCATTGACTTCTACCTGATAGCCTTCCCGTCCGGTGACGGGCTTCCCGTCTACGACGGCGTCCATCCACGTCATCGCGTACCGGGGATGGGCGGCCCATACCAACGCGTTGTCGTCGACGCGCACGTAGGGGTTCGCGCCGTCGCGGTAGGCCTCGAGAATCGCCTTCATGGGGCTGCCGTATTTCTTCCACAGCTTTCTCGGTCCGCCCGCGAAAGGCTCGTAGGCTTGCAGCGTCCAGAAAAACCACAGCGGCGCGTCGACCGAGTTGTACGCGTTGCCCATGTTCGGGAACAGGCCCCCCTGCATTTGCGAGACCATCGTGTCGAGCACCTCGCGGCACGAGCGGTCGTCGCCTTGGGTCAGCGTGATGCCGGGCAGCGCGATGAACGTGTCGCGGCCCCAGCGCCCGAACCACGGGTAGCCGGCCACGACCTCGGTCCGGTCGCCGTTGCGGACGATGAACTGGCGGGCCGAGTGGCGCAGGCACGATAGAAAGTCGATTTTATTGGAGCGTCGCGAGAGCTCTTCCTCGAAGACATGGTCGAGCGTCGACGGATCGACCGGTTCGGTCGAGCACGAGAAGATGACGCTCTGTCCCTTGGCGATGTCGAGCTCGAAATAGCCGGTCGTGAGCAGGTCCTCGTGGCCCGGATAGCCCCGGGCGATCTCCTCGCCGTACTCGAAGTTGTAGTACCAGTCCGGCGCCGCGACGAACTCGCTGGGCGCGTCGATCTGCATGTGCAGCCACGGAAAGCCTTCGTAAAGCCGGTTGCGGACTCCTCCCTCGATCGGATAGCTCCGGCCGTCGGCCTCCATGTTGGCGCGGCCGACCGTATGCCGGTCGCGGAACGCCAGAAACGGTCGGAGCCGGAGCTGGGTCTGCGAGCGGGCGTCGAGCAGCGTGTAGCGGATCAGCAGTTGCGTCCGCGAGTGGATCCACAGCAGCTCCTTCTTGAGAATTACGCCGCCGACCCGGTAGGTGATGGCCGGTGCGGGCGTGTAGGTGAAATCGGTGATGTATTTGTGCCCCCGGGGATCGTAGACTCCGGGAAACCGGTGAATCGCCAGATTGAACGACTGCTCGTGTTGGACGACGGTTTCGTCGACCGACGACAGAAGGACGTAGTTGTTCTCGTCCCGGTCGTCCTTCGGGCAGACCATCAGTCCGTGGTACTTGCGCGTATTGCAGCAGACGATCGTCGTGCTCATGTACCCGCCGGCCCGGTTCGTACTGAGCATCTCGCGTTGGAGCGAATACTCCAGATTGCCCAGTTCGTTCTTGTCGAAATGTAAGACAGCCATACTTCCGTTCCTTTCTTGTTTGCTACCCGTAAATCTAATAAAATTTTGTGCCATTTTCAAGTAAAAAACGTCTTTATTCGCCCGTCTATTATCCGCCGGACCGGGAATTTCCGAGAGGAAGGAATAGACGTGGCCGACGGCCGGTTTCCTGCTTGGCTGTTACCGTATTATCCCGGATGTCAGGCCCATTTTACGAGTGCGAAGTCCATCCGGTGCGGCAGCTTGTCGTTTTTCGGAAACACGCGGATCGCCATGTCGAACGATCCGGTCGACTCGGGGGTCGAGCGGACCGAGTAGAAGGCGCGCGACCCGTCCTGACGGACGAAAGTCAGCTCCCGTTTGGCGATGACGCGCACGTTCTTGTTGTCGGTGATCTGGTCGGCGAGGATCATCTCGACGCCGATATCCTCGGGCCGCAGCCCGTCGATGTCGACGACGACCTCGACGTCGTACCCGTGGCCGATCAGGATGGCTTCCTTGTCCATGTTGAACTGCTCGGTGTTCACGACGTGCACCTTGTCCCATGCGCTGCTGACGCGGCGCTTCCATGCCGCGATCTCGCGCGCCATCCGGAAATCCTCGGCGACCATCCGTTCGTGACGTTCGTGCAGCTTGCGGTAGAAGCGTTCCTCGTAGTCGTTGAGCATCCGGTTCGTCGTGAAGTTGGCCGCGATATCGGCCACGCAGACCTTGATCGATTCGACCCAGTCGTGCGGAACGTTGTTCTCGTCGCGCCGGTAGTACAGGGGGGCGATCTCCTCCTCGATCGTATTGTAAATCAGTTCGGCGTCCATTTCGTTCTGGAAGTCCTGATTCTCGAACGTGCGCTCCATCGGAAGCATCCATCCGCCGCCTTTCTTGTAACCTTCGACCCACCAGCCGTCGAGCACGCTGAATTGCAGTACGCCGTTCATCACGGCCTTTTCGCCGCTGGTTCCGGAGGCTTCGAGCGGGCGCGTGGGCGTGTTGAGCCATACGTCGACGCCCTGCACCATGCGTCGGGCCAGTTCCATGTCGTAATTCTGCAGGAAGATGATCTTGCCCGTAAACTGAGGCATGGCGGCCACCTCGACGATCCGCTTGATGAGGTCCTGACCCGGCTTGTCGTTCGGGTGAGCCTTGCCGGCGAAAATGAACTGCACGGGCCGCTCGGGATTGTTCACGATGCTGTCGAGCCGGTCGAGGTTCGTGAACAGCAGGTTGGCCCGCTTGTAGGTCGCGAAGCGGCGAGCGAAGCCGATCGTCAGCACGTCGGGCCGCAGCGACTCCTGAATCCGGATCATCTGCCGGGGCGAGTCGAAGCGGAACTGCTTGGGATCGCTCACGCGCTTGCGGATATGGTCGATCAGCTTGTTCTTCAGCACGAGCCGGGCGTCCCACAGTTCGCGATCGGTGATGTCGTGCACCTTCTGCCATGCCGCGATCCGGTAGTCCTTATTGCGGAATCCTTCGCCGAAGTATTTAGCGTACAGTCGCTTGAGATTCGCCGCACACCAAGTCGGGAAATGCACGCCGTTGGTCACGTAGCCGATATGGAGCTCGTCCTTGAAATAGCCGGGCCACATGCCGCCGAGTATTTCCTTGCTCACCTCGCCGTGCAGCCAGCTGACGCCGTTGACCTCCTGCGACAGGTTGCATGCCAGAAAGCTCATCGAAAACTTCTCGTTCGGGTCGTTCGGATTCGTTTTGCCCAGGTTGATGAACTGGTCCCATGTGATTTCGAGCCGGTCGGGGTAGTGCGACATGTATTGGCGGATCATCGATTCGGGGAAGGCGTCGTGCCCTGCGGGCACGGGCGTATGCGTCGTGAACAGCGACGACGAGCGCACGACCTCGAGCGCTTCGCTGAACGAGAGCTTGTCGTTGTGGATCAGGTTGCGGATCCGCTCGATGCCGGTAAAGGCCGCATGCCCTTCGTTGCAGTGGTAGACGTCCTGCCGGATACCCATCGCGTTGAGCGCCCGGATGCCGCCGATGCCGAGCAGCATCTCTTGCTTGAGCCGGTTCTCCCAGTCGCCTCCGTAGAGGTGGTACGTGATCGAGCGGTCCTCGTTCTGGTTCAGGTCGTGGTCCGTATCGAGCAGGTAGAGCTCCGTGCGTCCCACGTCGCAGCGCCAGATGCGCGCCGTGACGACCCGGCCCGGGAAGGCGATCTGTATGCTCTGCCAGTTGCCCTGCGCGTCGCGGACCGGACTGATCGGCAGTTTCGCGAAGTTCTGGGCCTCGTAGCTGACCTCCTGCTCGCCGGAGGCCGACAGCTTCTGCGTGAAATAGCCGTATCGGTACAGCAGTCCGACGGCGACCATCGGCACGTTCTTGTCGCTGGCCTCCTTGAGGTAGTCGCCGGCCAGGATGCCCAGCCCGCCGGAGTATATCTTCAGCGAACTGTGCAGTCCGTATTCCATGCTGAAATAGGCGATCCGGGGTCCTTTCGCATGAGACTTTTCCTTCATGTAATCCTTGAACTGCGCATGCACGGCGTCCATTTTCCCGAGGAAAATCTCGTCTTTCTCGAGCGCCAGAAGCCGGGGGTATTTCAGTTTGTCGAGGAAGTTGATCGGGTTTTTCTCGCACCGGATCCACAGATCGTTGTCGATATACTCGAACAGCTCGTGGGCGCCCATCGTCCACGACCACCAAAGGTTCTTGGAGAGCTCCTCGAGCGGATGCAGCCGCTCGGGCAGCTTGCGCTCGACCATCAGCCGGCGCCAGGTCGGCGTGTTGGGAACCAGTTGCTGCTTGACGAAGTTGATCTGTTCGTTGAAAGCGCCGCCTCCGTCGTATACGGCGCGGTGTGTCCGCGTGTTCATCCGGTCGAGCGCCTGATCGTAGGCCCGGTAGTAGAACTCGATCAGATTTTCCCACAGCGCGATTTTCGATATTTCGAGCGCCGAGGCGCGGTAGGTGTCGTATTCCGCCGCGTTCATCATGCTGAAACGCGCCAGCACGGCCGAGATCTTCTCGACTACCTCCGAGTCGTTCGTATCGTTGCGCGAGATGACGTCGACCCCTTTGTGTTCGTCGAGTTTCTCGGCCACCCACTGTCCGAATCCCGTCAGCGACGTGGTGATCGTCGGCACGGAGAATGCGATGCTCTCCAGCGGCGTATAGCCCCAAGGTTCGTAATACGATGCGAACACCGTCACGTCCATGCCGCACAGCAGCTCGTAGTAATGCTTGTCGAAAATGCCGTCGTTGCCGTTCAGGTACGACGGGACGAAGATCAGCTGCACGGGACAGGAGGGGTCCTGCAGCCGGGAGTTCTTGATCCGGCCGATGATCGGGTCCCACTCGGGAGCCGACAGATAGTGCGTCAGGTTGCGGATTACCGTCGGATCGATCGGCGAGCCGGGGTCTTTCAGATGCGCCTGAAGATCCTTGCGCGGGCCGAGGTTGCCGGCCGGAACGGTCACGTAAGCCAGTACGGGCCTCGGCAGCGAGGCCGATTCGGAGAGTTTCAGCAGCGAGTCGACGAACACGTCGAGTCCCTTGTTCTTGAATTCGTACCGGCCGCTGGTGCCGACGATCAGAGGCTCCGTGTCGTAATGGATGCCGAGACAGATTTCGGCTATTTCGATCATCTGTTTGCGCGAGGCGGCCCGCTTGGCGTCGAGCTCGGGCTGCGGCCAGACGAAATCGTCCTCGAAACCGTTCGGCGTGACCAGATCGACCTCCTTGCCGAGCAGGTACTTGCACTCTTTGGCCGTCAGATTGCTGACCGTCGTGAAGCAGTCGTAGTTCGCTGCGGCCGTCTTTTCGAGCGAGTGCTTCGCGACTACGCCGAACCGGCGGGCCAGGTCGTCGGCGTTCAGTTGGGGCATGTCGCCGTACAGGGGCATGCCGTTGCCGGCTATGCTGCGACCCATGACCGTCGCGTGCGTCGTGAAGACCGACGCGACATAAGGCGAATGCTTCTGCAGGTACAGACCTCCGCTCGAAGTCATCCACTCGTGGAAGTGGGCGGTCACCCGGTCGGTCGCCTTACAGAAGAAGTTGACATAGCTTTCGATTACCTTGCCCGCCGCCGAGCCGAACAGCACGGGCTCGATGTAGTCCCATTGCCCGCTGATCGAGTCGACCCGGTACGATTCCCACAGAAACTTCAGCACGTCGTCCTTGCTCGAGAAAAACTGGCTGAAATCGACCAGAATCGCGATCGGGCTTCCCTTGACTTTCCAGTGTCCGATCTTTACGCGGATATTGTCGTTCGTGAAAAGCGCCTGCCTCCAGTCTTTCAGCAGCTCGGAATCTTCTTCGAATTCCAGATTGACGTCCTCGCGGTGGACATCGGGACCGATCAGTATGTAGCGGTCGCCCAACTGCTCGGTGATCGTGAGCGCCTTGGTTGCGATGACGGTGTGTATTCCGCCGACTTTGTTGCACACTTCCCAGCTGACCTCGAACAGGTAGTCCGGCGTCATTTTGACTTCGTTACTTCTTTTTTGCATCTTACGGCATTTTAGTATTTCTTCGTAATGTATCTTGTGCATAGCGTTGCGGGCACAGGACTCCGGCCGGCGTCATTCCACGTCGAACAGATCGGAAATGATGCTGTCCGAAATCAGGTAGCGTTCGGCAGGAATGTAATATACGGACTTTCTCTGCACGATATTTCCCTGTGCGACGAATTTTTCGGCTTGGGCGACAAAATATTGCAATTTGCGTGCCCCGAATCGCGCCGACAGTTCCCGCGAATCGATTCCTTCGTCGGTCCGCAAACCGGTCATAACGAACTCGTTGTATGCGTCCTTCGGGGTGATCTCCTCGGTTTCGTACTGCGTTCCCTCGGGTTCCTTGCGCAAATATTCCCGCACGTCGGAAACGTTCCAGCGCCGTCTGTCGCCGTCGAACGAATGGGCCGCCGGACCGACGCCCAGGTAGCGGACGCCTTTCCAATAGCTGCTGTTGTGGCGCGACTCGAAGCCGGGGCGGGCGAAGCTCGATATTTCGTAGTGCCGGTATCCTGCGCCGGTCAGCACGGCGTGCAGCAGCGCGTAGTGCGCTTCGCTCAGGCGCTCGCCGGCCGGGTGGAACGCGCCGCGCTCGAAGCGTTTCCCGAGTGCCGTGCGGGGCTCGACGGAGAGGTGGTAGGCCGACAGGTGCGGCACGTCGAGCGACAGAAAGTCGTCCAGCGTCCGCCTCCATTGCTCGACGGACAGTTGCGGCAGACCGTAGATCAGGTCGAGCGACAGATTGGCGAAACCGGCCGCCTGCGCGTCGCGCACCGCTCGGAGCGCTTGCCGCGCGTCGTGCCGGCGGTTCATCCATCTCAGGTCGCGGTCCAACAGCGACTGTACTCCGATGCTCAGCCGGTTGGTCCCGGTTCCGCGCAGCGCTTCCAGATAACCGGGGGTCAGGTCGTCCGGATTCGCTTCGACGGTGATCTCTTCGATCTGCGTGTCGAACGTGTCGCGGACCGTGCGTATCAGCCCCTCCAGTTCGCGGGGCGTGCAGATCGTCGGTGTCCCTCCTCCGATGTAGAGCGTTCGCACCGTCTCCCCTTGCAGCTCGTGCGCCCGCGAAACCAGTTCGTGCGACACGGCGGCCAGCACGGCGTCTTTTTTGGCAAGCGTTGTGCAGCTGTAGAAGTCGCAGTAGCAGCATTTGCTTTTGCAGAACGGTATGTGAACGTAGATGCCTGCCATAGTTTCGTATTGAATATTGGCCGTATCGCCGGGAAAGCGTACTTTTGCGGGAAAGTCCTTGCCGGAGGACGGTCCCGGACCCATGCAAAAATATGAATAAAAACAGATACGGTTTCGTTGTCGGAGGACTTTTTGTGGTCTGGACGGCGGTGATTTTGCTTCTGTCGCTCGTTCCGGGCGACGAGCTGCCTCCGGCGGGCTGGCTCGCCCGGATACCGCATTTCGACAAGATCGTCCATTGCGGCTTTTATCTGATCGAGACGGGCTTGCTCGTCCTGTGGTTCCGTCCTTCGCCGCGGGGAAAGTTTTGGATCGTAGCGGGAGTCGTCGCGTTTTCCGGCGTGATCGAACTTGTCCAAAGCGTTTGCGGCCGCAGCGCGGACTGGCTCGATTGGGCTGCCAACGCGTTCGGCGCGATGGCCGGCGTTCCGGCGGCCCTTTGGTTCGGGAAGCGGATCGGCCAAGGTACGCGGGCTTCCCGCAAGTGATGCCGTATTTGCGGTAAGTCGTTGCTACACTGTCCGGTATGGTGGATTGGGGTGATAATAATTTTTTTTAATATTTTAACTGTTATTCATGTAACAATACGCAAATAATTTTTAACTTTGCGGCGTCTCAGGGCCCGTTACGGGAGTAAGACAAATAATTCAAAAAGACGAATTAGGAGTAGTATTCACTAAAATAGAGAAAGTTATGTCAAAGATCGATTTGAGCAAGTACGGCATCACGGGCGTGACCGAGATCGTACACAATCCTTCTTACGAGCAGTTGTTCGAGGAGGAGACCAAACCGGGACTTCAGGGTTTCGAAAAAGGTCAGCTGACCGATATGGGAGCGGTGAACGTGATGACCGGCGTTTACACCGGCCGTTCGCCCAAAGACAAGTTCTTCGTGATGGACGATACGACCAAGGACACGATCTGGTGGACTTCCGACGAGTACAAGAACGACAACAAGCCTCTGTCGCAGCAGAGCTGGAAAGTGCTGAAGGAAATCGCCGACAAGCAGCTTTCTAACAAGCGTCTGTTCGTCGTCGACACGTTCTGCGGCGCTAACGAGAACAGTCGCCTGAAGATCCGCTTCATCATGGAAGTGGCATGGCAGGCTCATTTCGTGACCAATATGTTCATCCGCCCGACGGCCGAGGAGCTGGCGGCTTACGGCGAGCCCGACTTCGTCGTGCTGAACGCGTCGAAAGCCAAGGTCGAAAATTACAAGGAGCTGGGACTTAACTCGGAGACGGCCGTCGTCTTCAACCTGACCGAGAAGATGCAGGTGATCATCAACACCTGGTACGGCGGCGAGATGAAGAAGGGCATGTTCTCTTATATGAACTACTTGCTGCCGCTCAAGGGCATGGCGTCGATGCACTGCTCGGCCAACACCAACCTCGAAGGCAAGAACACGGCTATTTTCTTCGGCCTCTCGGGAACGGGCAAGACGACGCTGTCGACCGATCCGAAGCGTCTGCTTATCGGCGACGACGAGCACGGCTGGGACGACGAGGGCGTCTTCAACTTCGAGGGCGGCTGCTATGCCAAGGTAATCAATCTGGATAAGAACAGCGAGCCCGATATCTGGAATGCGATCAAGCGCGACGCGCTGCTCGAGAACGTAACGGTCCGCGCGGACGGCTCGATCGATTTCGCCGACAAGTCGGTGACCGAGAACACCCGCGTGTCGTACCCGATCTATCATATCAAGAACATCGTGAAACCGGTTTCTAAGGGCCCGGCCGCCGAGAAGGTGATTTTCCTGTCGGCCGACGCGTTCGGCGTGCTGCCTCCGGTTTCGATTCTGACTCCCGAGCAGACCAAGTATTACTTCCTGTCGGGCTTTACGGCCAAGCTAGCCGGTACCGAGCGCGGCATCACCGAGCCGACCCCGACCTTCTCGGCTTGCTTCGGCGCGGCTTTCCTGTCGCTGCATCCGACCAAGTACGGCGAGGAACTCGTCAAGAAGATGCAGAAGTCGGGCGCCAAGGCCTATCTGGTGAACACCGGGTGGAACGGTACGGGCAAGCGTATTTCGATCAAAGACACGAGGGGTATCATCGACGCGATCCTCGACGGCTCGATCGACAAGGCTCCGACCAAGAAGATCCCTTATTTCGATTTCGAGGTTCCGACCGCGCTGCCGGGCGTCGATCCGAATATTCTCGATCCGCGCGATACTTACGCCGATGCGAAGCAGTGGGACGAGAAAGCCAAGGATCTGGCCGAGCGCTTCATCAAGAACTTCAAGAAGTTCGAGGGCAACGAGGCCGGCAAGAAGCTGGTAGCCGCCGGTCCGAAGCTGTAATCTCGACCGGTTTGTAAAACGGGCGATTCTCGGGGAAAAGAACGCCTTTAGATCGATGTAACAGCCTAAGGAATTGGGCTGTTACATTTTTTATAATAAGATGAGACAACGAAAAGGCAACGGTTCCGTTTCCCGTATTTTGCGTTTGGATTCATCGTTTCAAATAACCGCTTACAAGACGGTTGGATCCGTTGAGAGAGTCGGATTCCCTATGGTTCCTCAAGACCGTCGGTCCCTGCCGGTACGTCGCTACGGAGTCGGCCGAGTTTCCGGATTCCGGACCGACTTCAAGCCATTGACCAAAGGGACTGTATAAACTCGTTATACAGTCCCTTTACTTATTCTGCGCGGAAAATATTCCGACGCTTTGACGGTTAATGATTTATTCGTTCCGCCGCGGTTCTTATTCGGCAACGACCTCCCATTTCAGATCGCTGCCGCTTGCGATTGCCTGCCACTTGTAGCCCTCGGCCGGTTCGTAAATAGCCTTGGTTACATGATTGTAAGCCTTGCCGCTGAATTTGCCGCCTTTGAGGATTACGCTTCCGCTTGGCCGTCCGGCGTCGTTGTCGCCCGATACGACCGCACTGGTACCTTCCGCCATACCTCCGGACCAGTCGTTGGCTGCGGAGAACTCTCCGCCCGTGATTGTGACTTTCGCACCGTTGGTTATATACACCGGATAAAAGGCATCTTTCGCTCCCGGCGTATTTACCGTATAGTACTTGCCGCCGCTGATTACGGCATCCTGACAGCTTTCGATGGACACACCGCCCTGAATACCCTTGACCTCGCAGTTGTCGATCCGCACTTTCGAACCGTACAGACGCATCGCGTAAGCCCAGTGTTGCCCATTATCCTTATTCGAGGAAGTGGATTCGAAGTAGCTGTCGGTAAGAGTGATCTCGCCGCTGGCAACGTCCCGTCCCATACCGCATACGGTAAACTCACCCGAGATGATCCGGGCATTCCGGATAGTTATGTTCGCATCGTTCCAATAGGCGATTGCAGCACTGTTGTAGGAATTTCCGTGCCAATGGTGTTCGGGATCGTTGATCAGTGTGACGCCGTCGATCAGCAGATCGCCTCCCGTAACATGAATCAAAGATTTGTGTTCGTGTACATCGGAAGCGGCGGCAGCTACGGCCGTAGAGGCAGCCGCACTGTTGTCGATCGTACCTTTGCCGGTCAGCGTGAGACCATTTTCGGCAACCAGATTCGATCCTCCCGAGAGTTGAAGGGTCGCTCCCTCCTTGATGTCGATGGTCTTGTGTTCGGTGAATGTAAGGTCTTCCACCGGTGCGGAAGTAAGATCTATGTCGGAAGCGACAGCGATTTTGGCAATGACCGGATTGGACAATGCTCCGGTCAGACCCTCTGCATTGGTTACTTCCACAGGGACGCTCGTCTGCCCTCCTGCCGGAACGACTTCATAGGTGCCGTTCGGTGCGGGAGTTGCGCTGACCTTGACTGTAGTGGAACCTGCTGCAACGAAATTTTTAACCGGATTTTCCGTCATCGAATTCGACGGGTCGAAATTGACGAACGTACCGCCGTACACGTTGATAGCGGCGTTTGAACCGTCCTTCAGATTCAGTACCCAATAGCCGCGGGCATTGGCACATGCCGATTCGAACCGGCCGCCGTAGATGTTGATGACGGCATTCCCATCCGCATAAATGAGGTCGAGCTGAGCATTCCGGTTGTTATAATCCTGGTCGTTGAAGAAATTACCGCCGTAGATGTTCACCTTCGCATCGCCGTAAGCATATACGGCCATGCGGTAGCCGTCTTCGTTGGGCTTGGTTCCGATAGCCTTAATGTTGCCGTCGCCTTTGATATTCAGGGTAGCGCCGCCTTTCACTTCGAATACGGTGGTGTTGCCATAGCGTGGATCTGTATCAGGAAGCGAGGTCGTGTTGATGATGTCCTTGCCGTTCAGGTCGATCTCGACTGTCTTGCCGGTTTCCACGACCAGCGGGGCTTCGACCGTCACGTCTTCCGACAGGGTGACGCTGCCGCCGTTGGCGAACGCTGCATGCAGTTCCTCCGCCGTGGTGACAACTGTGATGTCGGGTTTGTAGAAATTCGGATCGATCTCGACGGTGATATCGCCTTGCTTGGTCAGCAGATTACCCGATACCATGGTGCGGTAGTTGCGGCGGATGGGAATGCTCTTGAAATCGCTGTTGGCCGAGATCTCTTTACCTGCTGCATCGAGGAACGTCATCTTGAAGTCGGCCAGCGTAGCCTGTTCGACAGGCGCCCAGATGTAGTCCACCGTCAGCTCGCCGGTGGCGTTGAGCACGTCGGCCGTGTATTCCACGGCAGCCTCGCCGCTTTCCTCGCCCGTCAGTGCGTTGAACGTGTTCGGAAGAGACGTGAAATTCACTTTCACCTTCGCGGGTTTCAGGTCGGCCGCGTTGTCGGGAATCGCCGCGAGGTCGAGCGTCTTCACGTTCAGCTGGCCGAAGGGACGGCGGAGCGTGAACGTCTCCGAGAAGGACTCGGTAACCGTGTAGTCTTTCTTGCAGAGGAAGAAGGCGTCGAACTTGTCGTCGTTGCCGGTGTAGTCTGCATCCGATCCCAGCGTGATTGCGCTCAGGTCATCGGTCTCGTAGCCGGCCTCCGAGCAGTCGGCCCAGAATACGAAGTCATACTTCTGCTGAGCCACCAGCCGCAGGTTGAACGTTGCGGTGTTGCCCGTTACCGTTGCGGTCTGCTGCTCCCCGTAGGGCTGGCCGTTCCGGTAGATCTGGAGCAAGCAGCGGTCGATCTGCGAGCCGTCGCCGAAATCCGCCGCTGCGGCACGGGTCTGTACTCCTTGCGGAATAGAGACGGTAATCGTCTGAGAGGTCGCTCCTGCGGATGGAGAGACCTCGTCCTTCTGACATGCGGTCAGGGTCATCGCAAGGCCCACCGCCAATAGGAATAATTTTCTCATAACTAATTGGTTTTTAAGGAATTACCCCCCCCCTCGAGGAGGTCCCGAAGAAGTTGTAACTCAGCGGTTTGTAAAAAAATGTTATTAAAAGAACTTGCTTCGTCTTTGCCTTTGTACCCGCAGGAGCGGTCAGGCTCCTGCGGATTGAAAGTGTTATTGAGCCACCACCTCGTAGTTGTAGGTGATGCCGTCTACTGTCTGTACATTGTCCTTATAAACGTATCCGTCGGCTGCGGCAGTCTGGTTATCCTCGAAATAACCGCCCTGAATTGCTACCGTACCATCGGCGATATACACGTCTTTCATGCCCGGGTAACCGGAGAAATACCCGCCTGTAATCGTGGTCTTACCATTTTGATTGTAGAGTGCGTAATATTTGCAGTCGTTCAGAATCGTACCGCCGGATATCGTCACGTTGGCTCCTCCGATTGACTGGATGGCTTCGATCCGACCCCCCTTGACAGTCAGCTTGGTACCACCGCCAGCTGCCATCAGCGCATAACCCGTCGGAGAGTTCCGGTTAATGACGTTACCGTTCTCGATGGTCATATCGGCGCTGCCGGTATTCATCAGCGTAAAGCCGGGACCGTCGAACGTTCCGTTCTTGATGTTGCAGATACCTTGGTTATAAATGACGACACCGTTGGCGTCCGTAGCTTTCGTAGCGGTGAAAGTTCCTCCTTCGACAGTCAGTGTAGCTCCCTGTTCGTTCATGAAAATATAATCGCTGGCAGTCATCTTTCCAATACCTTTGACGGTAAGCTCTTTCTTGTTGACGATCTGTTGTTTGCCGACAGTCAGAGTAACAGCTCTTTTAAAGTCGATGACGGTAGGTTTCTCGATTGGAATCTCGCCACTCGTTTCCGGAATTTTCGTCAAATCATAATGATACCATACATTGACGTTACCACCGTCTTTCAAGAGGGCAACGAAGCGTTTCAATTCGGTCCAGCGATCCTTAACAACGCCATCCACGATCAATTTAGCCGTGCTTATGTATCCGGCAGTGAAATTGGAAGCCCGCCAGCCCATATATTCATCGGTGAAATAGCCGGTTGCTACTCCGTCTGCCTGTTTATCCACCTTGTTGTTGCGGAGTTCCACGGTGTACTTGTCGTAAGTGTCGGCTTTTTTCGACACATTTACCATATTGCCGATAAATGCGTGGGAGAAACTTTGCTCCATAGCATAGAACAAATCGCCGTCGCTATAGGAATCCGCATCCTGACCTTTGTAAGTATTGTTGAGAGTAATGCCGCTGACCGAGCAGCCCTCAATAAGCACGTTGCGCTCGAAAGTCTGGAAATAACCGATAAGGCCGGCAGCTTGCGAACAGTAGGTGAACGTTTCGGGATTAAATACGTCGATAGAGCAAGCGGTTACCGAGCAGTTGCGGACCGTGACATCTTTCGAGCTTGTGCTGACGAAACCGATCAGGCCGCCGATTTTCTGAACGCTCTTAATGGCCGTATTCTTCATATGGCAGTTTTCCACCGTACCGTAGTCCATGCGGCCGACCAATGTACCGCCGCGATAGCAGGTCACTTCGGCGCCGTCGATCGTGAGGTCTTTCACGTTGCCCTGAAGCACATAGAAGAAACCTCCGTAGTAAGTGCCTTTACCATTAGGTTGACCTGTGGCGTTGTCAACGTAGAGGTTCTTGATCGTATGGCCGGCGCCGTCGAATTCCACGAAGCCTTTGCCTTCCGTATCGATCGGAGTCCAAGGGTTATCGGCAGAGCCTTTAAGGTCGATATCGGCCGTCAGCACGATTCGGGCACACTTGCCTTGGGCAATCAGCTCGATCGCTTTTTTCAGCGTAGCGACATCGCCTGTAGCATAAGTCGTAACAGTACCGGCTCCTTTCCCGAATGTAATTTCCGTAACCGTACCGTAGATCTCCACATTGCCTTTCACCACGTTCAGTTTTCCTACGGTAACGCCCTCGGGGACAATCAGGGTGTTGCCGGCAGTTGTGGCTTCGACAGCGGTATAGCTCGTGCCGTTCAGCGTGACAGTCGATTCCGGAAGATTGATGATAAGTTTATTCGTAGTGGGCACTGTAATATTGACGGCCTCGGGAGCCTGGCCGTTCTGTTCGGTGGTGTAGGCGAGAGTCACCTGCTGGTCGGTCTCAGGCAGCGTAATGGAGATCTCCTTGGCAGCCTGCTCGGCAGTCAGGGTGTGCGGAATCTCGATGGTCGCCGCAGTCGTTGGAGCGGTCGTTACGGTAATATCCGTAGCGCCGTTTTCGATTGCCTGAGCTACCTCACTGACGCTTTCTACTTCCGCAATCACTTTATCAATGGGACTGTTTGCATCGAAATTCGGATCGATCGTCACGCTGATCGAGCCTTTCTTGGTCAGCAGGTTGCCCGACACATTGGTGCGGTAGTTGCGTCGGATGGGAATGTTGGTGAAAGCGTCGTTCGTGCAGATCGCCGTTCCGTTATTGAGGAACGTCATCGTGAAGTCGGAAAGCGCGGCCTCGGATTCCGTGGCCCAGAGGAAGTCCATCGAGATCGTACCGTCGGCCTTGGCCAACTCACCTGCCGTATAGGTCACGTCGGCCGATCCGCTCACTTCGCCCGTCAGGGCGTTGAACGTCGTGGGCAGTCCCTTGAAAGCGACACTGTAGCCCGTGGGCTTCAGCGCCTCGTCTTTGATTTCGTTCAGGTCGTTGGTCTTTACCACCAGCAGACCGAAAGGACGCTTCAGGGTTACCGGTTTCGTGAAAGAACCGGTAACTTTGAAACTCTCTTTGGCGAAAAACGCGTCGCGCTCGTCGCTGTTGCCCACGAACGGCCCGATTTCCGTGATCGACTTCAAATTCGCCGTATTGTAGACCTTGTCCGTAAAGTTGCCTTCGCTGCCCTCGGCGCAGTCGGCCCAGAAGACGAAGTCGTAGGTTTGCGACGATACGAGCCGCAGGTTATCGAACGTAACCGTCTTGCCGCTCACGCCCTTTTCGATGCGATCGTACAACTTGTCGCCGTGGTAGATTTCCAGAATACAGCGGTTGACCGAGGTGCCGGTGCCGAAAGCATCGGTCACGGCACGGGTTTGTACTCCGCTCTGCGGAATCGTTACCGTAAACGAGGATGTCGTTGCTACGTCGGAAACGAGCCCTTCATCCTTCTGACACGCGGTAAGGGTCATCGCAAGGCCCACCGCCAATAGGAATAATTTCTTCATAATATGTTGAATTTTATGGGTTTTCTTGTCTGTGGTAATTTATCATTCGTTATCTGTTATTCGAATGTGGCCGTTACGTGGGTCGTGTAGTTCTGCTGCAGTTGCAGCATGTCGAGTCCTTTGGTCACATTGCCCACCGTGATCGACAGGCCGATGGATTGCCCCGCATACGGCACGAAGAGGAAATCTTCGCCGACCGAGTTTGACCCGGCAGTCGTTGCCGGGAACGCGAGTGTCAGAGTTTGCGGAGCGGATGTCGTTTCTGTCAATACGTCGTATTGTGTCGGTACGTTCGTGTATGTAACCGACACCTCTTGCCCGCCCGTGCCGAATGCGGCCGTGTTCTGCATCGCCAACTTTGCCAGCGGGCGTTTCAACGTGGCCGATACGCCGTTGCCGCCGTTCCACTGTACACCGGGTAGGGCGAAAGCGAAAGCGTCGCGCCCACTGCCGGGCGTATAGGGCGTCCGGGTAAGCGACACTTGCCGCAGGTTGTCGGTCGTATAGGTTCCCTTGCCGTAATCGGCCCAGAAGAGGAAGTTGTACGTGCCGGGCACCAGTGCGATCTCAATGGCTGCTTCGTCAAGCGTTCCGTTTGCTATCTTATGTAGTACGCATCGGGGCTTGGTGTCATTTGTCCAGGCCTCGAAGGTATAGGTCAATGTTTGTTCTGCAGCCGTCGCGCCGCGCGTCGCCGCCTTGGCTGCAGGCTCGTTCTTCAGCACGCTTTCCGAGTGCAGGTAGATCACACCGTTCACGGGCATAGTCGGGGCGGGCGTGGGTTTCTCGTCCTTGCTGCAACCGGCAAAGACGGTCAGTGCGAATAATAATATGGTAACTATCTTTTTCATCCGGATGTCAGTTTAGTCAGGGATCGTAATATTGATGTCGCCGTCGAAACCGGGGTCTATGCCGATGCCGGGGGCGTAGTCGCGCGTGAGGAACTCGTCGCGTATAGTCGTCAGTTTGCCCCGCACGATGGGCACGTCGATGCCCTCGATGCGGTTCAGCAGGTTGCCTTCGCTGTCGCGGATCGTAAGATCGACCTTCACGGCCGACTCCGAACCATTGACGAAGATGTAATCGCTGGCCAAGTGGGCCTCCTTGTTCGTCAGAGGCGTCATGTTACACTCGAACCACATCCCCGTGCGGGCGTCGTTGGGCTTGTTCGTGTAGGCGTTGAAACCCGATGGGAAGTACCCGGCGTAGTCCACCTGTACCCGTATCGTCGAAAGGTCTGGCGTTTGGGACAGCAGATCGTCGGCCACGGATCCGGTTATCTCCGAGTGTCGTGCGGCCAACTCATCAAGAAACTTGTCGATGTCGGTAGCGATGAACTCGATCTTGGCCATCGGGCGCTGGAGCGTTACAGTCACATCTACAGTTTCGTTCCAGCGGTCGCGATGGGCCTTGAGGTCGATCTCCTGCCGGGCAACGTAGGTATCCTTATGGTCCTCGTCACCGATGTAGTTTCCGGCAGCGGGCACGCTGATTGACGAGAGCGAAGGAATCGTATAGTATTTGTCGTCCACGGAACCGTTATCCACGTAGTCCATCCACGCTACGACGTGGTAGCGGGCAGCGTGTAGCGCCAGCGAGGTGTGGATCGTGTGGTGTCCGTCCGCCGCCGGCTCGCAGCCGAGCACACGCCGTTCCGCGAGTTCGCCGCCGATCTCGTCGCGGAATACCTCGACGATCCAGCGAACGTCATACGCGTCAATAACCTCCCCTTCGGAGCGTCCTGTCTGCTCGTAAGGTTCTATTTTCGGGTCTATCGCAAGAGACAGATTCGCATTGACCAGCGTGGGATCGACGCCTTCGTTTTCCGGAAATTCCAGTACGGTCTTGTCACAGCCCGTCAATACGAGAACGAGTAAATGGGCAATATATATTGTTATTCTTTTCATCTTCCGCTCCTCCCTTATTTTCCGAACCGATACAACAGATTGATGCCCACCTTCGTCAGGCCCCAGTAGTTGTAAGCCCGTCCCTTTTCGAAGCGGGCGCCGTTTGGTATATTATAATAAGTATCGTATTTCGTATGGACGTATCCCGCGCCGACGGTGAACTCCGCTGCCCAATGGCGGGCGAAGGGCAGCACGTAACCGTAGCTCAACCCCACGCCGTAGAAGCCGTCGGGCGACTGGTAGCGATTTTTGTTGTCCACAGCGATATTGAAAGCGCCGATGTTGAGATGCACTCCGAAGAAATGACCCTTCATCGGGGCTTTCAGCCAGTAGCGGAATTCGGGCTGAACAGCCAGAAAACGCAGGCGGTAGTCGCGTGCCACGGTGTAGGGGCTGTAGATGATCGGCAGATCGATCGAGTAGTGGTCGCCGAAACTGTACTCCACGCCGAGGTTGGCGACCGTAGCGGCCAAATATGCCACATTGGTTTTAATGGCCCAGCGATAAAGAGGACGTACGGGGTCGAACATCATTCCCTCCAATGCCTCAACGACCGACTGTGTCGATTCTGATTCCGGCTCTGCGGATATTTCCGCAGGTATTTCGGAGACAGGGTTACATGCAGACTCAATAACTGGCTTTTCCGATGTCGGTTCGGCTTCGCTCCCGGATAATGAATCAACCGGCATAACATCGCTCTCCGGTTCAGGCATCTGATTACTTCCCGCACTACGGAACACATAGGCCACGGCTATCACATCCGTCATTCCTCGCCACCGTTGCGTAGAATTCGTCGTCCGAAAATGCTCCTCTTTCAATCCCTCATGAACGATAAAATAAGACTTGACCTGATTGCTTCGATTTTTCGCAGCTGCAAGGTTTGTCTTGAAAGAATCGTAAGAGGAGCAAAAACCCAGCATACGCACTTTCATATCTCCTGATTCGATTGAAAGCTTGTGTTGTCGGATAGATTGAGTCAGTGAGTTGATAGCGGCTGCATTTCCTTTATAATCCGCCCAAAACATCCGTCGTTTCGGGGCAAATCGGAAGACAACCGTATCCTGCTTCTCCGATGCGAGCACACTCGTCTTCTGCCGAGTACTCTTGCTGGCTTTGGCGGATAGAACACTGTCTGGCTCTTGAGCCGCAGCATTCAGCCCGTACAGCAGGAAGCCGAGTAAAAAAAGCCTCGGGAACAATCTCGAACGACCTTTTCGATCTGAAATACTTTTGTCAAAACAAATCATACTAAACAATTAAATAGGGACAGTCGCGAAATAGGCTTAAAATTATAACAAATTGATTGTCAATGTGATAAAAATTTCATATCTTAG